>Ga0181519_10003957_pt1 | contig 12072 bp, 10 predicted proteins | sample PEATcosm2014_Bin_26_FD_121102 | JGI IMG/M metagenome (GOLD analysis project Ga0181519, IMG submission 121102) | Peatland microbial communities from MTU Mesocosm Facility, Houghton, MI, USA - PEATcosm2014_Bin02_10_metaG | ecosystem: Environmental > Terrestrial > Soil > Wetlands > Peat | place... | reverse complement strand
GTACAAAGATTCATCGGGTCACCGTCCTAGTTGTTACTGGCGCCTCGGGAACGGCTGGGAGGAAGGTTGGCCTCGGATGGGGTGTCGGAGTGATGAGCCTTCTTGACGGAGTACATGCGGCGGTCGGCTTCGGCGAGGAGGCGCTCGACATCGAAGCCATCCTGCGGGCAGAAGGCGGTACCGACGCTGAGGGAAACGAGATTGCGGCCGGCAATTTTAAATCCGGCTTCGACGGCGAACTGATTCAGGCGGGTAGCCTTTTCGACGCTGGCCGTGGCGTCGAGTCCGGGAATGACCATGACGAATTCATCGCCGCCCATGCGGGCGACGTAATCGTAACCGCGACAGGACTCTTTGAGGTTGTTGGCGAATTCCTTGAGCAGGTTATCGCCCTCGAGGTGGCCGAAGAGGTCATTGATCTGCTTGAAATTGTCGAGGTCGCAGAGCATGACGGAGAGCGAAGTTCCGGTGCGGCGGCAGCGGGAGAGTTCGCGGGACAGGTGGACGAAGAGGGAGCGGGCGTTGGGCAGTCCGGTGAGGTAATCGGTGGTGGCGGAGTCTTCGGCTTGCTGGTAGCGGAGAGCGTTTTCGACCGAGAGAGCGATCTTGGAGCTGATGGCGAGCAGGATGCGGAGGTGATCGGCGGCAAAGGCATCGCGCTCGGAGCGATACATGGCGAGAACGCCCACGACTCCGTTGAGGCCGTCGAGGGGCACGGCGAGCACGGAACGCTGGGTGGTGAATTTTTCGGGATCGGGAGTATAGCCGGATTCGATGGCGGGATCGCCGTTGACGATGGGCTTGCGGTTTTCCGCGACCCAGCCGCAGATGCCTTCCCCCATACCAATGTTGAGGGACGAGAGTAGGCGGAAATTATCGCCGCTGACGAGTTCGGGAATGAGGCGGCCCTCCTTCACGAGGAAGACCGCCATGGAGTCATAGGGAACGAGTTTGCGGAGGCGGACGGAGAGGACGGAAAGGGTTTCGCCGAGGCTGAGCGAATTGCCGAGGTCCTGGCTGAGTTCGAACATGGTTTGCGCTTCCTGACGGGCGGAGGCGATGGAGGAGAGAAAATCAGCATCGTTGCCGGACGGAGAAGTGGAGGATTGCTCATATCCGGCGGCGGGCTTGACGTTTCTGTCGACGCGGACCTGGACGGAAAGGCCGGGCTCGGCGGAATCCTCGGAGGAGTGCGCCATGGTCTCGAGTTCGCGATAACGGCGGCCGAGGACCTCGACGACCGCGGGATCAAAGGAGGAACCGGACATGGCGGTGACGGCTTCCATGGCGACGTCGAGGGGCAGCGCATTGCGGTACTGGCGGTGAGAAGCGAGAGCGTCCAAGCAATCGACGGCGGCGAGAACGCGCGCTCCCTTGGGAATCTGCTCGCCTTTCAAGCCATCGGGATAGCCGGTGCCGTCCCAACGCTCGTGGTGGGAACGCACGATGGGGGCGACGGGATAGGGGAAGGCGACGCGCTCCAGAATTTCGGCGCCGACGATGGGGTGAATCTTCATCTTCTCGAATTCTTCCGGGGTCAGGCGGCCGGGCTTGTTGATGATGTGCTCGGGGACGGCGAGCTTGCCGATGTCGTGCAGGAGGGCGGCGGCGCAGAGGGCTTCGATATCCTCGGGAGAGAAACCGAGCTCCTTGGCAATTTCGATGGCGTAGACGCGAACGCGTTGCAGGTGCTTGTGAGTGGTGTGATCCTTGGCCTCGATGGCGAGGGCGAGCGCTTCGATGGTCCGCAGATGGAGTTTGGCAACGTCTTCGGCGTGGCGCTTTTCGGTTTCGACGTGTTTCTTTTCGGCTTCGAGACGGCCGAGATAGAGCCGGTAGGAACGGTAGACCCAATAGATCACCGGCAGGACCATGAAACTGGCTTGCCATCCGGTGTGTTTGTTGACGAAGTCCACGAAGAAGACGATGGCGGCGCCCACGAGGTAGTAGGGGAAAGACCAGAAGTAGCATTCCGACCAGACTTTTCGGGGCGACTTTCCTTCGGTGAGGGAGATGATGATGGTGACCGGAAGGGTGTTGGCGAGGAAGAAAATCAAGGCGGTGATGACGAGCAGCAGGGGAGTGCTGCCGCCGAGCACTCTTTCGAGGCGGTGGAAAGCGATGTAGGAGATCGCGATGGCGTTGGCCATCATGCTGAGGACGTTGAAGACGAGTTTGGCGGGATCCGGTTTGGTGCGCGCCCACCAGACACATTGCGCCAGGCTTGCGGTGCAGCCGATGATGAGGGTTTCCGACATGCTCATCTCAAGCACGCCGAGCAGGATGAAGAGGAAGTTCACCGACATGGTGCCGTCAATGCCGGGCAACTGAATTTTCAGACCGGAGGCGAGGGTGGCGATGAGGAGATAGCAGATGAAGCGGGCGAGATCGGAGCTTTGCCAGTACCAGAGAGAATGGGCCAGGACGAGCATGCCGATGGTGGCGGTCGTGAGGATGAAGAATGTGGCCCGCTTGGACATGGATCGCTTTCCGCCTAAGAACCCTGCACGTGGACGAACGGGTGGGAGATGCGTGTCACGTCCAAAGATAACGGGACGGAAACGCGGACACCCACTCCCCCGATTCGGTGTTACAGCCTCGCCGCACAACCATTCCGGGTCGATTTTGCGACCGGGAAAGAGTACAAATTGCCCCTTCTAAAGCGATGGTAGAGCAGTGAAGGGGGACCTGATACTTACCGAGGTAATGACTGACCACCCTGGTAGTTTCAGGTCCCCCTTTGACGATTGCCGGACGCTTATGCGCCAGGATTAGTTCTCGCCCGTCACCAATGTTTCTGAATACTGGGTGCTGTTGCTGGCGACCGAGCTTCCACCCCAGACCGCGAAGAATCCGTTGGTGGTGTTGTTGCCCCAGGGCGCCGATCCACCCCAGACGGCGAAGCTGGAGTAGGGATTGGAGCCTCCCCAAACCGCGAACTGGCTGGCGTTGAAAGCGTTTCCACCCCAGACGGCGAAGGTGCTCCAGTTAGAAGAGCCGCCCCAGACGGCGAAAGTGTTATTGACGAAGTAGACGTTCTGCGACGTCGGGTCATAGGTGACAACGGGCGAAAAGGCGACGCCGGTACTGAGCGCGGTGTCCTGCAATGCGGCATGGATATCGAGATAGCCTGCACCCACTGTGAATACGTCGTACTGATCGTTGTAGGTGGCGCCGCTGGTTGGATCCGTATAAGAGCTATATTGCGGGAACGTCTTCGAAGCCGTGAGCATGAGAGTGGCTTTGACCTGGTCGGGCGTCAGAGCCGGATTCTGTTGCAGCATCAATGCGGCCGCGCCGCTGACCATCGGGGTCGCCATGCTGGTTCCGCTGAGCACAAAGTATGTGCTCGACAAACTCGAGCCGCCGCTTGTCTGGTAGACCGAGTGCGGGACCTCATTGGCCGGGTAGAGCTGAGCCAGACTGAAAGAAGAACTGTAGAGCGAAATGACATCGTTGCCGGGGGCCACGAGATCGGGTTTCGCGATATGGTCGATGGCGGTGGGGCCCTTGGAACTGTAAGTGGCGATCAGGTCATCGGTGCGGGTGGGAGTGGCCATGGTCTTCATGGCGCCGACGGTGATGACATAGGGATCGCTGCCGGGAGCATAGATGGTGCCGTATCCATTGGTGCCGGCCGAATTGTCGCGACCGTCATTGCCGGCGGCGACGACGACCACGATGCCCGCGCGATAGGCGGCTTCCACAGCTTGACAGAGCGGGTCGAGAGTATAGCTTTCGAAGACCGGACGGCCGAGCGAGAGGTTGATGACACGAATGTTGTAGGTGTATCGGAGAAGGATAGCAGTCTGGATGGCGCTGATTACGCCACTGTCGGTGCCCTGGCCGTTCTGGTCGAGCACGCGCAGGTTGACGAGATTTACGTTCGGGGCGACGCCTTTGAAGGTGTAGAAGTTCGGACTGCCGGTGGATTTGTTGCCGTTTCCGCCCACGATTCCAGCCACGTGAGTACCGTGCCCGAATTGATCGGCGTATTGAAAGAAATACGGAGTGACGAAGTTCTGGTTGTAGACGATGCGAGACTCGAAGGCGCCCAGGAGACCGGTGACATGGAGGTCCGGCATATCGAGAATTCCGCTGTCGATGATGGCCACGCCAATGCCGGAGCCATCGAGACCGGTTCCCCAGGCATAAGGGGCGTTGGCGGTGTCGGTGTGATAGTCAAGCGTCACGGTTGAGGTCGACGCCGTACCCATTCCCCTCACCGGGCGGTCGGGCGAGATGTACGCCACTTCGGGATTTCTGGCCAAGTCTTTCAGAGAGGAGGCGGGAATCGAATAGACCGCGGACTTAACCACGACGAGTTCGGTCTTGAGCTTGCCGCCGTGACTGGCCACCATGCGATGGTGTTGGGCGGTGAGGGGGGAATGGAACTGAACGATTACGTCGATGTTGCCGGAGTCGCGACGGTTCTGAAGTTCGGGCGCGAGTTTTTGCGTTCCGGCGGCAGCGACGGCCACCAGAGCGAGTACGACAACGATGAGAGAGGTTTTGGATCGCATAGTGATTTCTTTCTCCTGCTGCAGCCCTGTATTTGCAACTGGCGCACCAACTGGGCGGCGACTCGAAGTGATTGAAACGACTCGACGAAGAACGGTGGATCAAGAAGGGACCCGGGCCAAGTTGGCGCGATGGGACAGTTTGGCGCGGGCGGGAACGAGTTACTTAGGTTTCATCGCCCGACACCAAAGCGTTCCCGGAGGGGCGGGGCTATGGCAGCATCGTATAGTCAGCCGAAGGATGTCGAGTGACGAGGAGGGACTGCAGGTCCTGCCTCGCGTATGAGAGAAGCCCGCGCGTTTCGGGACGGGCGATGGAGATTCACTTCCACTTGTCTCCGCAGATGGACAAAGCCAAAAAGTTCGCGAGCAGCGGCCGCGAGTCCAAGATTGCGCACGGGGACGTGCTCGCGCCGGAGATGCCGGAACAGACTCAGAATGCGGTGCTGACGACCGATCTTCGAGGCACCATCACGAGCTGCAATGTGGGGCGAGGCTGTTACGGATACTCACCCGAAGACCTCGTAGGGAAGAGCCTGGAGGAGCTGTTATGCGCTGACGATCAGCCAATGCTGGCGAACGTGGTGCTGCCGGCCGTGCGTGAGCACGGCAGGTGCGAGCATCAACTGATGGCGCAGGCCAAGTCGGGCGCGCGGTTCAGCTTGCGTCTTAGTCTTACGCTCATGTGCGACGCGGATTCCATTCCGACCGGGATGGTGGGGATTTGCACAGGCGAGGGGGAAACCGGGGAGTGGGGGACGAGTGCAGCCGGGAAGCGCACTGCGGAGGCAGGCATCCCGCTGGCAAAAAGAGTGATCGAGGGCACTGAATTTCTGATCGCCAGTCCGGTGATGCACAAGTTCATGGGGCTGGTGGACCGGGTTGCGGGACACACCGAGACGGTGCTGGTGGTGGGAGAAACGGGAACGGGCAAGGAGCTGGTGGCGCGGACGATTCACGAATCCTCGTATCGGCACAAGAAGGCGCTGGTGGATATCAACTGCGCGGCTCTGCCGGAGCATCTGGTGGAGAGCGAGTTATTCGGCTACGAAAAGGGCGCGTTCAGCGGGGCGGATGCCTCCAAGCCGGGGCTGTTCGAACTGGCGGACAAGAGCACGATCTTTCTGGATGAAATTGGGGAATTGCAGCCGCAGATCCAGGTGAAGCTGCTGCGCGTGCTGGACGGAGCGCCCTATTTCCGATTGGGCGGCCATCACAAAATCACCGTGGATGTGCGGGTGGTGGCGGCGACCAACCAGGATCTCGACCTGGCGGTCAAAGAGGGCCGGTTCCGCAAGGACCTTTTCCACCGGTTAAGCCAATTCCAGTTGCGCGTGCCCCCGTTGCGCGAGCGCCCGGAAGATATCGCGGCACTGGCACAACATTTTCTCTCGCTGAAAGCGGCGGGCAAAAGCTTTTCCGCGGAGGCGCTGGCGAACCTGCAGGCGCATTCGTGGCCGGGGAACATTCGCGAGCTTCGGAACCTGGTGGCGAAGCTGGCCATGGGCGCGGCGGATGAGGAAATCTCGGCGCGCGAGGTGATGGCTGAATTACACGGAGAATCGCCTGTTGTGAGGGGAGTTGGAAAAGTGCTTCCGGAGGGGAACCTGGAGAGCATGGAAGAGCAAATGATCATCCGGGCGCTGGAACAAACGGGTGGACATCGCGCCCACGCGGCGGAGCAACTTGGAATCTCGCGCCGGACCTTGAGCCGGAAGTTGCGGGAGTACGGAATCGACTCGTCCGCGGGAGATGGGGCCGCGCCGCTGGGAGTAATCAGCCAGGAGCAGCAGAAGTTCTTTCGCGCCAAGGTCAGCCTTCCCGTTACGTTGAGGAATGGGACGGGCAAGGAGTTGCAAGTTCAGGCTGTCAACCTGAGCACGGGGGGCATGGGACTGGATGCGGTGAGCGATCCATCCGGGTTTGCGGGATTGCTGGACGTGAGCTTTCTGCTGCCGGAAAGTGAAACGGTGATGCAGGCCAAGGGACGGCTGGTGTGGGTCGATGCCGGGGGACGAGCAGGGCTGCGATTTATCGTGATTGAGCCGGCGCTGTTCCAGCAACTGCAACACTGGACCAATCAGAAGATGAAGAATGAAGGATGGGAAACGCTGTCCTGAGGCGGCTTGATCTGTTCCTCCGAGCCGCGAAGTTTTGAAAGTTGAACTTGTGAGGATTTATCAACTCGCTGACATGGCGCCAACTCATTTGCCGACATCGGAGAATGTTATCAATGGGTCTTGTTGAATCAGAAAAGCTGGTGGGAGTCGACAGAGTTCTGCCGCGCCACAAGTTTGAGGCGCGGGTCAAGATCGAAGTAATCCGGGAACAGAAAACGCGTTTTACCGAAGGCTGGGCGCGCGACATCAGCGAAAGCGGGATGGGAGCGTTCGTGGGCATGCCACTGATGGTCGGGGAAATGGCCACGCTCCGCATACCGTTGCAGGATGGAGTTGAGGTCCTGATCCCGGCCAGAGTCACGAGAAACTTCGGAACCGAATACGGGTTCCAGTTCACGGCGCTGAGCCGGCAGCAAAGAGAACAAATCCACGGCGTTCTGGCGGTTACTCCCCGCATATTTCCCAAGTCATAGGTTTCCCGATTCGACTCGGAGGACGGCTGAAATGGGCGCCGTTTGTGGCTCGGCGTGTCTAGCCCCCCCTCCGCCAAAATGATAGATGGCAACGGGTTTACGAATTCAGGAAATGGGAGGGAGCAAGGGTCGGGCGGGGGCGGGAAGAGGAAGAAAGCGAGCCGTGTGGAAAAGACGCTAAAACGAGCCAGCATAAAGGCTTGGGGCTTGTTACGAAAAACGAACATTTCCATGGAAACGCGTGCGGAAACTTGGTATAAGCAGTACAGGACGGCTGGGCCATTTGAAGATACGAGGCAAACATTTTCGGGTGCTGGCCGGAGAGCCGAAGCTGTAACTGGCGCGTTACTCGACGATATCCGGGCTAGCAATGGGGATCGGCGTCCCGCGCGACGAGGAGTTACCAGATGCGATCGGCAGGGGAAGACTTACGCAAGATACGCGACCGGTTGGGCCTGACGATGAGGCACGTCGAGAGCGCCAGCGCGATGATTTCGGAGCGCCACGGCAGCGAAGAGTACCAGATCCCACCGAGCAGACTGTCGGACATTGAAACCAAAGGGGTTGTTCCCAGCATCTACCGTCTCTACTCGCTGGCAGCGATTTATCACCGGGAAGTGCCCGAGTTGCTGCGGCTCTATGGCATTGATACGAATGGAGTAAGTTCGGATTGGGAAGTTTCGCAACCGGCCCTTACGCATGCCGTTCAACTGGAAAATCAACAGGGTGCCCTGGTTCCAATCAAAATGGATCCGGGATTTGATCTGGAAAAGACCACGGATCTGAAGCGCATGATCCAGCAATGGGGCTGGTTTCCAGTCACCAGGCTGAAGCGGATGTCAACCGATGACTTTATCTATGCGCACATCGGGTATGAGGACCTGACGATGTACCCGATTCTACAGCCCGGGACGCTGGTGCAAGTGGACCAATCGGAATCGCGGAAACGGGTCGTAGACAGGCAGTGGCGGTCGGAGTATGACAAGCCCATCTACCTGGTGGAGACCCGGGATGGACTTACGTGCTGCTGGTGCCATCTCAAGCCGCCCAACCAGATAGTCCTGATGGCCCACCCACTTTCTCCAGTACAGACGCGAGTGCTCAAGTGCCCGCAGGAGGCGGAAGTGTTGGGTCGGGTGGTTGGGATTGCGATGAGGATTGGGGGGCTGGAGCCCGATTCTCAAGAAGCGAGAGAGTTTTCAGGATCGAAAACAAGTGTAATTCTGTCATCTTCGGGCAGCCCGAAGGCAGTAACTGACGAAGAGTTGCCGTCAATCGCGATGCGTAAGAAGCTGGGCTAAGCCCAAGCGTTCCGCTCGTTTGTTCGAGATCATCCCGCAATAACTTCAACGGACTCTGAAGAGTCTTTCCGATCAGCTTCTTGTGAGCCTGCGCGAAAGTATCCTGCGCGGCTGCCTTGCCGTGGACTCGCTCAAATCCCCAGTGCCTGTAATCACCTTCGGGCGAGCGCAGCCCGGCGAGATAGGAAAGCTGCGCCCATAGGCCGGTGATTCTAACCAGGGTGGTTTGAAGCAGGTCGTCGTAGGCCGATTTCAGAGGCATTGCCGCACCTTTTTACAGTCCGCTACGTTTTCCAGAAAGCTCACTAAATCCAGATTCCTCTTCTGTGCAGGCGTATTCCCGCGACACTACGCCCACTGCAAGTCACTTTACACACAGAGAGGATACACCGTGAAATCACTGAAAGCAAAGGTTACGTTGTTGTTTCTCGCACTTACAATTCTCAGCGTCACTCCGGTAACAGCGTTGGCGGATGGGAACCCGTTTCCGACCTGCGGGCCCAACGGTTGCATTGCAATAAACTAGAGAAAAATGCATGCTAGGGGACTGCCGTTCGGGATGTTATATTTCGGACGGCAGTCACTCGTAACTTATGGACGTTCTGCGCCTAGCCTGGCTGTATTTGTGGATCGCCCCGCATTTGCTGCTGATCCTGGTGGCAGTGTTGATGATCCGGAACGGGCGGCAAAGAGACTTTCCTATTTTTTTCTCGTATCTGCTGTATGAGTTTCTGCAGTTTGTTGTTATTTTCAGTATTTGGTGCCTGGAAGCACCGCACCCCATGTGGCTGCGCACCGACGAGATTCTGCGTGGAGGAAGCGTTGTCTTCCGGTTCGCCATGATCCAGGAGATGATTGCAGCGCCCTTCTCGCACAGCATCCCGATGGGCAAAATAATGACTCGTATGCTGAACTGGGGGACCGGCTTTCTGGTGGTTATTTCTCTCGTGTCTGTGGAGTATTTGTATCGCCAGCTTCCGAACTACGGGCTGCTGAAAAACTACGTGGTGATTGAGGCCTGTAACATCACACAATGCGGCCTCATCGTCGGTGTTTTTCTCTGGCACCGGTTTCTTGGGGTAAGGATGTCGCCCACGGTATTTGGAATTGCGCTCGGTATGGGGTTGATCGTAGGCTCTGAACCGTACATGCTGGCCTTCGTGACGGGGACAAGGTTAATCAGCAGGGATTCGCTGCAAATGGCAGTCTTCAATGTTGCCGTCCTCGTTTGGCTTTATTTTGTTCAAGTTCGGGAACCCTCAGATTCGGACTTCAACGGCGCTCAGTTGCTGCGAGTCCGAGACTGGGCTGAAGGTGTAGGAAGGATAACCCGCCCATGAATCTTCAGATCATTCTGGCGATAGTCGCGATTTTGTTTTTCCTTTTCCTGATTGTTATGAGCTGGCAATGGCTCTCGACCCGAGGCGAGGCCGCGCCGGCGGGGGAGTTGATTCCAGTGGATCTGGAGGCGTTCCAGAACCTGACGGACCCGGAAGAGGAGCAGTTTCTGCGAACGAGCCTCTCCCCACCTGAATTTCGGTCGGTGCAGCGAATCCGGATTCGGGCTGCGAAGCTGTATGTGGTGGCGTTATCGGACAACGCAGGATCGATGATGAGGCTTGGTAACAGCGCGAGTTTGCAGGCCGATCAGGCGATTGTGGCGCTGGGACGGGACATCGCCAAACGGGCGTTATCGCTGAAGATGTGGTGCGCGGTCTTGCAGCTAAGGCTGACCGCTGCCCTGGTTTTCCCAACTATCCTGTCGCCGACGGGCGGGATTGCCGATCAATATCTGGCCGTGACCTACATGGCCGCGAAACTGCACGCCGAGGCTGCCGCATAGCTGAGTGGTGGAGCGAGGGGGGACTGCCTCCAGCCGGACCCGGCTTAGCGAAAGCTGCGGATCCGGCCGAGCCAAAGCGACAAGAGGGTGGCGGAACTGTTTGAGGGGGTACAAGAGCACAGTTCCGCCCCCTTCGTCATACTGGGGGCCAACTATACGCACCTCAGGGTTGTTCCTTTCGAGGAAATATTACTTGTTACGGAATCCGAACAAAGCCGGATGGGCGTGGCCGGACGCCGAGAGCTTTTATTTTCACACCACTGCAGGCCACTCCCGTGGCCGGGTGACCTACAAAGTCTTAAGAAAGGCAGCATAACTATAGAAGCCCACCCGGGTTACCGGAAGGCCAGGACTGTCTACTTTTAGGCCATGTACTTTGGTGTTGCTGTGCCGTAGCCTAGGTTGGAAATCTAACCCGGGGCTAAGGCCAAATGAAGTATCTACTGGCTATTCTTCTGTTGTGTGTGGCGGCGCGGGCCGAGAATTTTGCGGCGGCGGCCGCTGGGCCTCTTCCGGATGCGCCGGACGATCGTCGACCTTTCTGGACGTTTGAGAACAAGGTGGACGTGGGCGTTCTAGGAGGACTGGTGGCGGCGGACGCGATCACCACGCAGCGCGGATTGAGTGAAGGCTATCGAGAGGCGAATCCGGTGATGCGTCCGTTTGTAACCCGGGGTGCGACGGGGCAGGGCGTGGGATCTGCGCTAGGTTTTGGAGTCGGGTTGGGAGCGGTGTATCTGCTCCACCAAAGCCACCATTACAAGGCAGAGCGGGTCACGATGCGCTTGATGGTGGGAGTGGAAGGCGCGGTGGTCGCGAGCAACATCGTGCAGATTCGCTAGCATGCGCCAGGCGAGTCGGATAAAAAATCCCAGTTTTTTGTCGTAGATGAACTTGATCGAGCCAGGTCATTATTTGATTTTCTGATCACGACCTCCGCCATACATCGCATTTCGCGGAATCCAGTTCTCAAGCACAGACCTTTCGCGCTCATCGTGTTCAGCGACTGAACGGCGCGGGTAGAACTCGCGGCTCCGCGCGGGTTCCGGCATACTTCCTTGCGTGCGTTGGGAAGGCGTAGTATCAGGCATGATCACACTCCAGTTGCAAAGTGAAGAGTTCGAGGGAAATCAGCGGATGTGCGCCGCTTTTCTTCGGGAAGAACGCGACGACGAAGAGGATGAGGACGACGAAGATGAGGAAGAAGGCGACGACGAAGACGAAGAAGATGATGACGATGGCGATGACGAAGATGAAAGTGGCGACGGATACTCCGAGTGAGCCAACTCGCGACTGAACGCGGTGACGGATGACTCGAGAAGATTTCGCTGCGGCTGTCGAGAGCGCTCTCGACTCGCTCCCCGAGGAATTTCGGACGCGAATCCGGAACGTCGCGATGCTGGTGGAAGATCTGCCGCCGCACCAACCAGCCACCGAGCCTGGGCAGCCAAGATCGCTACTGCTGGGTATTTTTCACGGAGTGCCGACGACGAGGAAGAGCACCTTTGACTTGCTGGCAGGGCCGGATCACATTGTTCTCTACCAGAAGAATATTGAGGCGGTGTGCTCCAACGAGGCCGAGGTGCGCGAACAAATTCGACGAACGGTGATCCACGAACTGGGCCATTACTTCGGGCTGGATGAAGAACACCTGAAGGACGTGTAGCGGACGGGCCACGGGATGGCGCGCGCTGCAACGGGATGGGCCGCCAACACAAGGAAGCAAGAAACGCGGGATTGCTTTTGGTCTGTATAATATTGATTCGGATTGGGGGTGATGAGTTTGGCAGAAATTCGATTGCAAGAAGGCGAGTC
>Ga0181519_10003956_pt1 | contig 12073 bp, 7 predicted proteins | sample PEATcosm2014_Bin_26_FD_121102 | JGI IMG/M metagenome (GOLD analysis project Ga0181519, IMG submission 121102) | Peatland microbial communities from MTU Mesocosm Facility, Houghton, MI, USA - PEATcosm2014_Bin02_10_metaG | ecosystem: Environmental > Terrestrial > Soil > Wetlands > Peat | place... | reverse complement strand
TACACGATCGAGACCGGCGAGATGGCCCGCCAGGCCGACGCCTCCGTGGTCGTGTCGGTCGCCCAGACCGTCGTGCTCGTGACCGCCGTCGGCGCCAAGAAGGCCGTCCCCGGCCGCGACTTCTTCCCGCTGACCGTCAACTACCAGGAGAAGACCTACGCCGCGGGCCGCATCCCGGGCGGCTTCTTCAAGCGCGAGGGTCGCCCGACCGAGCGCGAGACCCTGACCTCGCGCCTCATCGACCGCCCGATCCGCCCGCTCTTCCCGGAGGGCTTCATCAACGAGGTGCAGGTGGTGGCGACCGTGCTGTCGCTGAACCCGGACGTCGGTGCCGACATCCCGGCGCTGATCGGCGCCTCGGCGGCGCTCGCGCTCTCCGGCATGCCCTTCCTCGGCCCCATCGGCGCGGCCAAGGTCGGCTACGCGGACGGCAAGTACCTCCTCAACCCCACCAACACCGACCTCAAGACCTCCGATCTCGACCTCGTCGTCGCCGGCACCAAGGACGGCGTGCTGATGGTCGAGTCCGAGGCCTCGGGCCTCTCCGAGGACGTCATGCTGGGTGCGGTCACCTTCGGCCACCAGGCCATGCAGACGGCGCTCGGCGCGATCAACGCGCTCGTCGCCGCGGCCGGCAAGCCGAAGTGGGACTGGAAGGCGCCGGAGCCCCACACCGAGCTCGACGACGCCGTCAAGGCGCTCGCGGGCGCGGGCCTCAACGAGGCCTACAGCCTCGTCGTCAAGCAGGAGCGCCGCGACCGCATCGCCGCGATCAAGGAGAAGGTCGTCGCCGAGCTCGCCGGCGGCGAGACCCCGATGTACACCGTGGACGCCGTCAAGAAGGTGTTCGGCGACCTCGAGTACCGCATCGTCCGCGACCGCATCCTGTCGGGCGCGCCGCGCATCGACGGCCGCGACCACAAGACGATCCGCCCGATCACCGTCAAGGTCGGCGTCCTGCCGCGCACCCACGGCTCGGCGCTGTTCACCCGCGGCGAGACGCAGGCGCTCGTCGTCACGACCCTCGGCACCGGCCGCGATGCGCAGATCATCGACGCCCTGGAGGGCGAGCGCAAAGAGCCGTTCATGCTGCACTACAACTTCCCGCCGTTCTCGGTCGGCGAGACCGGCATGATGGGTTCGCCGAAGCGCCGCGAGATCGGCCACGGCAACCTCGCGAAGCGCGGCGTCAAGGCCGTGATGCCCGGCATCGAGAAGTTCCCGTACGTGCTGCGCGTCGTCTCCGAGATCCTCGAATCGAACGGTTCCTCGTCGATGGCCTCGGTGTGCGGCTCGTCGCTCGCGCTCATGGACGCGGGCGTGCCGATCAAGGCGCCGGTCGCCGGCGTCGCGATGGGCCTCGTCAAGGAAGGCGACCGCTTCCAGGTGCTGACCGACATCCTCGGCGACGAGGATCACCTCGGCGACATGGACTTCAAGGTGGCCGGTACCAAGGACGGCATCACCGCGCTGCAGATGGACATCAAGATCACGAGCATCACGAGCGAGATCATGAAGGTCGCGCTCGCGCAGGCGCGCGATGGCCGGCTGCACATCCTCGACAAGATGAATGCCGTGCTGTCGAAGCCCCGCGAGAAGATGTCCGAGTGGGCGCCGACGATCACGACGATCAAGATCGATCCGGAGAAGATCCGCGACGTCATCGGCAAGGGTGGTGCGGTCATCCGCGCGATCACCGAGGAGACCGGAACCACCATCGACATCGAGAACGACGGCACCGTCAAGATTGCCTCCGTCAACGGCGCGCAGGCCCGCGAGGCACAGCGCCGCATCGAGCTGATCACCGCGGACGTCGAGGTGGGCTCGATCTACGAGGGCAAGGTCGTCCGCCTGATGGACTTCGGCGCCTTCGTCACGATCCTGCCGGGACGCGATGGCCTCGTGCACATCTCGCAGATCTCGAACGAGCGCGTCGAGCGCGTGTCGGACAAGCTGAAGGAAGGCGACGTGGTCAAGGTCAAGGTGCTCGAGGTCGACCGCCAGGGTCGCGTGCGCCTGTCGATGCGCGACGTCTGAGGCAACCCTGGCGCCCGCGGTGACGGAACGGGGGCCATGCGGCCCCCGTTTCATCTGCGGGCAGTGCGTCGGAGTTTGCCGCGGCGCGCGGCGCCGGAACGCGAGTTGGAGGGGTTCCGCGCGACCGGATGCGCCGCGCCGATCAGTCCTTCGGCTCGGAGTCCGGCGGGCGATTGGCGCCCATCATCGATTTGAAGAACGCGTCCTGCATCTGCCGCCAGCGCGCGAAATTCTCCTGCGCGAGGTTCGACATCGTCGACATCGGGTCAATGCCGACCATCGAGCGCACGCGGTCGCGGAGTTGCGCCTGCTGGGCGGTGAAGAGCTTAAGGCTCTGCTCGAGGTAGTCGCCCACGAGGCCCTGCATGGTGCCGCCGTAGGCGCGGATGACCTGTGCCAGGAAGTCCTGGCTCATCATCGGGTCACCCTCGTGCTCCTGCTCGGCGATCACCTGCAAGAGGATGCTGCGGGTGATGTCCTCCTGGGTCTTCTTGTCGACGACCACGAACTCGACCTTGTCCATGACGAGTCGTCGGATGTCGGCGAGCGTGATGTAGCGGCTCTCAACGGTGTCGTAGAGGCGGCGGTTGGGGTACTTCTTGATGACACGTGCGTCGCTCATCGTCTGCACCTGCATGCTGCGTCGCCGCGCGGCGGACACGGGCGTCCATCATACGCCCGCGCCGCAGCATGGCAACCGATCGCTGCGGGTCAGTCCGGTGCAACGACTTCCGTAATTCCTTGAAGTTTCATGGGATTCCAGTGATCCACCGCCCAGGAGAGCTGCTCTGCTGCGGGGGCTTTCTGCAGCGCGGCAGGGGGTGGGTGCGAGAGCCAGCCGAGAACCTGGCTCAGGACCTCGGGTGCCCGCCCGGGATCGGCCGCTAGGGCCTGGCGCGATTTGGACAGTTTGCCGCCGGCGGCGTCGACGACGAGCGGCAGGTGCAGGTAGTCGACGGCGGGGAGACCGAGCGCCTGCTGGAGCAGGCGTTGCCGCGGGGTGTTGTCGTAGAGGTCGAGTCCCCGCACGACGTGGCTGATGCCCTGGGCGGCATCGTCGACGACGACCGCGAGCTGGTAGGCATAGAAGCCGTCGCGGCGCTTGAGCACGAAGTCGCCGACCACCGCATCGACCGCCTGGGTGAAGGGCGGCTGCACGCGGTCGGTGATCGTGATCGGCGGCACGCCGTCGGTCCTGAGGCGTAGGGCGAGACTGGCCGCCGGCCGGCGTGGCCCTGCGCGGCAGTAGCCGGGATAGCGCGCCTCGGCGCTGCCGCTGCCCGGCAAATCGCCACGCGAGCACGAGCAGGAATAGATGAGCCCCTGGCCCGCGAGCACGGCGAGGGCGGCCTCGTACTCCGCGCTGCGCGCACTCTGGCGGACCACCGCGCCGTCCCAGCCGAGCGCGAAGCGCTCGAGCGTCCGCAGGATGTCGTCGGCAGCCCCGGGGGTCTCGCGCTGCCGGTCGACGTCCTCGATCCGGACCAGCCATTCCCCGCCGCGCGCACGGGCGTCGAGGTAGCTGCCGACGGCCGCGAGCAGGGAACCCGCATGCAGCGGGCCCGTCGGCGAGGGTGCGAAGCGGCCCCGAGGCCGTGCGGGCGTCGGGGCGCCGCGCTCAGCGGTAGCGGTCGTCCCGGTCGCCGTACTGCTTCTCGCGGCGTTCCCGCCGCTCCTGTGCCTCGATCGACAGGGTGGCGACCGGGCGCGCCTCGAGGCGCTTGATGCCGATCTCCTCGCCCGTCTCGAGGCAGTAGCCGTAGCTGCCGTCCTCGATGCGCGCGAGCGCCTCGTCTATCTTGCGGATGAGCTTGCGTTCGCGGTCGCGGGTCCTGAGCTCGAGGGAAAACTCGGACTCGAGCGTCGCGCGGTCGTTCGGATCGGGCGGGTTCGCGGCCTCGTCCTTCATGTGCGTGACGGTCCGGTCGACTTCCTCCATGAGGTCGCGCTTCCAGCTGAGCAGAATCGTGCGGAAGTGCTCGAGCTGGGCCTTGCCCATGTACTGCTCGCCCTTCTTGGCGAGGTACGGCTTGACGTTGCGCGGGCCGGCGAGAAGGCTGAGCGACTCGCCGATGTCGTCCTCGTCACCGCTGCCCACGCGACCGGCACGCAGGCCCGGAAGCGGTGCACCGGCCGGGCGTGGCCGGACGGAGGTCGTGACGATGGGGCCCTGCGGCTCGGTGGTCCTGGCAGCGGCAGCCGGCTTCTTGGCGGCGACGGCGGGCTTTGGCGCGACGGCGGGCTTTGGCGCGACGGCGGCCGCCTTGGCCGGTGCCACCACCGGTTTCGCAGGCGCCGGCACCGGCTTCACGGCGGCCTTGGCCGCGGGCTTGGCTGGCGGCTTCGGCTTGGCGGCGGTCGGCGCCGCCTTGGCCTTGACGGGCGCCTTGGCGCTCGCGGGCTTGGCCTTCGCCGGCAGGGGCTTCTTGGCCTCCGCCTTCTTGGCTGCGGGCTTCTTTGCCTTCGCGGGCTTCTTTGCGGCCATCTCGAACTCCGTATCCCGGGTTAAGCGGGAAATTATAACCTTCCGGTCAGCCTGAATCAGCTTTGCTGACCCGGTTAATGGCGCCTGGTCGATCCTTGGCAGCAAACCCCGGCTGTCAGGGCAGCGCCACCGGCGGGGGCGCGATCCAGCCGGTCTTGCGGTGCTCGGCGACGACCGCGGTATAAAGACCCCCGCGCACGTTGAACGTGCCCGTGAGGCGCATGAAGCGGGGCTCGGTGGCGCGGACGAGGGCGGCGAGAATCTCGTTGGTCACGGCCTCGTGGAACGCGCCGCGGTCACGAAACGACCAGATATAGAGCTTTAGCGACTTAAGCTCGACGCAACGTTCATTCGGTACGTACTCGAGCGCAAGCTCCGCGAAGTCCGGCTGTCCGGTCTTCGGGCAAAGGCACGTGAACTCCGGGATCCGGATGCGGATCGTGTAGTCACGCTCCGGGTTGGGATTCGGGAAGGTGTCGACGTGCGTCTGCGGTGTGGTCGGCGTCGTTGGGGACATGCGCGTCGCCTGTCAAGCGGGTCGTCTTCGAGGGCCGCGTACTCTACACTAGCCGCAACATCCGAACTACGCGCAAGACTCCCGGTGTCGCTACCGGGCGACGCGTGGCAGACCGCCCGAAGTCCAGGTTCTTACATGCGTTTATCGAAGCTGAAGCTCGCCGGTTTTAAGTCGTTCGTGGACCCGACCACGGTCCACCTGCCGAGCAACCTGACGGGCGTCGTCGGGCCGAACGGCTGTGGCAAATCGAACATCATCGATGCCGTGCGCTGGGTGATGGGCGAGATTTCCGCCAAGCACCTGCGCGGCAATGACATGACCGACGTGATCTTCAACGGCTCCGGCGGCCGCAAGCCCGTCGGCAACGCCTCCGTCGAGCTGGTCTTCGACAATGCCGACGGCACGATCGCGGGACCCTATGCGAGCTACGCCGAGGTCTCGCTCAAGCGCCAGGTGTCGCGCGACGGCCAGTCGACCTACTTCATCAACGGCTCGAAGTGCCGGCGCAAGGACATCACGCAGCTGTTCCTCGGCACCGGGCTCGGCAGCCGCAGCTACGCGATCATCGAACAGGGGATGATCTCGCGGCTGATCGAGGCGAAGCCCGATGACCTGCGCGCCTTCCTCGAGGAGGCCGCGGGCATCTCGAAGTACAAGGAGCGGCGCCGCGAGACGGAAAGCCGCATCGCGCACACGCGCGAGAACCTCGACCGCCTGAACGACCTGCGCGAGGAACTCGACAAGCAGATCCGCCACCTGCAGCGGCAGGCGGTCACCGCCCGGCGCTACCAGGCCCTCAAGGAGGAGGAGCGCAAGCTCCATGCCGAGCTGCTCGCGCTCAGGCTGCGCGAACTCGACTCCGAGTCGGAGCACCGTGCCCACCACGCGAGCGAGCGCGAGCTCGCCCTGCAGGCGGCCCTCGCGGGTCTGCGTGCCGCGGAGGCCGCCATCGAAAAGGGGCGTGCGCACCACGCGCGCGAGAACGAGCTGCTGGCGGGCGTGCAGACCCGCCACTACCAGCTCGGCGCCGACACGGCGCGCTGCGAACAGGCGATCCAGCACGCCCGCGAGCTGCGCGCGCGCCAGCGCGCCGACCTCGACGAGGCCGAGACGAGCCATGCCGAGGCTGCGCGCATGCACGCGCGCGATGCCGAAGAGCACGCGACCCACAGCGCGGCGCTCGCGAGTCTCGAGCCCGGTCTCGTCAGTGCCCGCGGCCGCGAGGATGAGAACGAAGCGGCGCTCGGCGCCGCCGAACAGGCGATGCAGGGCTGGCAGCAGCGCTGGGAAGCCTTCACGCGCGAGGCGAACGCGTCCGCGCAGCAGGCGATGGTCGAGCGCGCCCGCATCGAGCAGCTCGACAGCCGCCTGCGGCGCAGCCTCTCGCAGCAGGAGCGCGTGCATTCCGAGCGCGACTCGCTCGCCGCGCAGAGCACGGGCGAGGCGAGCGCAGCGCTCGCCGCCCGCGAGGCGACGGCGGCGCGCGAGGAGCTCGAGGCGCGGGCCGCCCTCAAGAGCGTGCTCGATGAACTGCAGGCGGCGCGCGAGACCGAGCGCACGCTGCAGGCCGAGCTCGACCATGCGCGCAGCGAACTCACCCGCGTGCGCGGTCAGCTGGTCTCGCTCGAGGCACTGCAGCAGGCAGCCCTCGGCACGGTCAAGGGCAAGGTGGTGGACTGGCTCGCAGGCCACGCGCTGGCGGGCCGTCCGCGGCTGGCGCAGCAGCTGAGCGTCGAGCCGGCCTGGTCGCGTGCGGTCGAGACGGTACTCGGCAGCTATCTGGAAGCGGTGTGCGTCGATGGCCTCGATGCCGTCGCGGCCCTGGTCGGCGACCTTACCGTCGGTCAGATCACCTTCGTCGGCGGCGCCGGCTCTGGCGGCGGCGCCGCGCCGCGGCCGGCGAGCGAGCTGATTTCCAAGGTGACGGGCCCGCTCGCGCTCGAGTCGCTGCTGCGCGGCGTCTATGCGGTCGAGCGCCTCGACGAGGCGCTCGCGCGCCGTCCGTTGCTTGCACCGGGCGAGTCGGTCATCACGCGCGACGGCGTCTGGGTCGGTCGCGACTGGCTGCGCGTCAGCCGCGACAAGGATGCGCACGCCGGCGTCATCGAGCGCGAGCACGAGATTCGCGCGCTGCGCGAGCAGCTGACCGGCGCCGAGCGCCGCCTCGCTGACCGCGATGGCGCGCTCGGCGCGGCACGCGTGCGCATCAAGGAGTTCGACCAGGCGCGCGACGACACGCAGGAACTCGTGAACCGGCTGCACCGCAGTCACGTCGACCTGCGCGGCCAGCTGGAATCGCTGAAGGCCCGCACGCAGCAGAATAGCGAACGGCTCGCGCGCCTGACGACGGAGTCCGGTGAACTGGCTGCCGAGATCCTCGCCGCGGAGACCGCTACGCGCAGCGCACGCCAGCAGCTCGAGACGGCGCTCGAGGCCATGCAGGTGCACGAGGAGCGGCGGCCGGAACTCGAGCTCGAGCGCGAGACGCTGCGCCAGGCGCTCGCCGCCGCGCGTGCGGCGGCCGATGCTGCTCGCGCCGCCGCGCAGCAGGCTGCGATCGCCGTCGAGTCACGGCGCTCCTCGGTCGTCTCGCTCGGCACGGGGCTCGAGCGCCTGAAGGCGCAGCTCGACCAGCTGGCGGCGCGCCGCGCCGATCTCACCGCTGAGCTCGGCGCCGGCGAGGCGCCACTCGCCGAGCAGCAGCGCGAGCTCGAGGGCCTCCTGGCGCGGCGACTCGACGCCGAGCGGGAGCTGGTCGCCGCCCGGGCGGCGGTCGAGGCTGCCGAGGCGGATTTCCGGCGCCTCGACGAGGCGCGGCTCGCCGCCGAGACCGCGGTCGAGGCAGAGCGCCAGGCGGCGAGTGCCGCGGCACTCGCCGCGCAGGAGACGCGCGTACGGCGCGAATCGCTGCACGAGCAGTTCACCGCGACGCGCTTCGAGCTCGCGGCGGTGCTCGCGGGTCTCGTGCCCGAGGCCACTGCCGCCAGCTGGGAGACCAATCTTGCCGAGGTGACCGGCAAGATCGAGCGGCTCGGCCAGGTGAACCTCGCCGCGATCGACGAATTCAAGGAGCAATCGGAGCGCAAGGAATACCTCGACCGTCAGTTCAACGACCTGACCGAGGCGCTCAACACGCTCGAACAGGCGATCCGCAAGATCGACCGTGAGACGCGCCAGCGCTTCCAGGAGACGTTCGACCGCGTCAACAGCGGGCTGCAGGAGAAGTTCCCGCGCCTGTTCGGGGGTGGCAACGCCTATCTAGAGCTGATCGGCGAGGACGTGCTGGCGGCCGGCGTCGCCGTGATGGCGCGGCCGCCCGGCAAGCGCAACTCGACCATCAGCCAGCTGTCGGGTGGCGAGAAGGCGCTGACGGCTGTCGCGCTCGTGTTCTCGATCTTCGAGCTGAATCCCGCGCCGTTCTGCCTGCTCGACGAGGTGGACGCTCCGCTCGACGATCACAACGTCGGGCGCTTCTGTGACATCGTCCGCGACATGTCAGAGCGCGTGCAGTTCGTGTTCATCACGCACAACAAGAACACGATGGAACTCGCGCGCCAGCTGGTGGGTGTGACGATGAACGAACCCGGTGTGTCGCGCCTCGTGTCGGTCGACGTCGACGAGGCTCTCAGGATGGCGGCGGCAGGGTAAGCGACGATGGCGGCCGAGCTCAGGCTCATCCTGCTTGGCATTGGAGTCGTCGGGGTCCTGTGCCTCTGGTGGTGGGAATTCCGGCGTGCGCGCGTGCCATCGAACGAGGCAAGCGGGCTGCCGTCGGGCCGATTCGAGCCGCGCCTCGACGCGGACGCGCGCGAAGCCGTGGCGCCGGCGGGGGCGGGCGGTGGGGTCGCGGCGCGCTGGCCGGATCCCGCGCCGGAGCCGGCGGCCGATCCGGATGCGGATGAGCCGCAGACCGAAACCCAGCCGATCGTGCACGCGCCATCCTTCGAGCGCCCCGTGCCCCACGGAGATCCGCCGGTCGTCACGCTCGACGATCTTCCTGACGACCTCGACGAAGTGGTGCTCGAAGCGCCGGATTCCCGAACGGAGCCCGAGCCGGAGCCAGAGCCGCAACCGAAGCCGGCCGCCGCGGGTACCGCGCGCAGCCCGGGCGATCGACGCCAGCGCGTTGCAAACCCGCCGGTCGTTGCCGCGACTCGCGAACCGACCGTCAGCGCCGAACCGGCATCGGATGCCGAGGTCGATACGGCGACCGGTCTCGAGAGCATTTCGTTCGAGGCGGACCTCGAGGCTCCGGCGCCCGAGCAGACGGCGCCGACGCCCCCCCGGCATCAGCGCATCGTCGCGATTCGCCTACTTGGGCGCGACAATCAGCGTTTCGAGGGCAAGGACCTGAAGGCGGCGCTGACTGCCGAGGGCCTGGAATTCGGTCGCTATTCCATTTACCACCGCGTCGTCGCGGGTTCGCGCCCGCTGTTCAGCGTCGCGAGCCTGGTCGAGCCCGGGTCGTTCGATCTCGCGACGATGGAATCGCTGCGCTTCCCCGGCATCTCGCTGTTTGCGGTGTTCCCGGGCCCGTTACCGGCGCCGCAGTGCTTCGATGACATGCTCTCCACAGCACGGCGCCTCGCGGACCGACTCAGCGCGACGCTGCACGACGATATGGGGAGCAGCCTCACGGGACAGCGGGTGCTGAGTCTGCGCGAGGACCTCGTGCACTTCGAGCATCTCGTGTCCCTGAGTCGTACCCGGCCGCAGGCCTGACGCAGGCGCATGGGCACGGCCAGCGAGCGGGTGCAGCAGCTGCGCGCTGACATCGCGCGACACGACTATCGATACTACGTGCTGGACGATCCGGAGGTTCCGGACGCCGAGTACGATCGTCTGGTGCGCGAGCTCAAGTCCCTGGAGGCGGCGCATCCGCAGCTCGTATCCGCCGATTCGCCGACCCAGCGGGTCAGCGGAGAGGCTGCAAGGGAATTCGCCGAAGTCGAGCATCGCGTGCCGATGCTGTCGCTCGACAACGGTTTCAGCGACGACGACATCATCGCCTTCGATCGCCGCGTCCGCGAGCGCCTCGAGACCGAGGCCGCGATCAGCTACTCGTGCGAACCGAAGCTCGACGGACTCGCGGTGACGCTGGTGTACGAGCACGGGCGATTCGTGCGGGGCGCGACACGCGGCGACGGCGTACGCGGCGAAGACGTTACCGCGAATCTGCGGACGCTGCCGACGGTGCCGCTGCGCCTCATCGGCAGCGGTCATCCGCCGCTGCTCGAGGCGCGCGGCGAGGTGTTCATGTCGTTCCGTGGTTTCAACCGCATGAACGCGGAGGCGCAGGCGAAGGGCGAGAAGGTGTTCGTCAATCCGCGCAACGCGGCCGCCGGGAGTCTCCGCCAGCTGGATCCGCACATTACCGCGAGCCGGCCGCTCGAGATATTTTTCTACGGAATCGGCGCGGTCGACGGCGCGGCGCTGCCGGACCGGCACAGTGCGCTGCTCGCGGCGCTGCGTGCCTGGGGCCTGCGCATCTCGCCGGAGACGACGGTGGCGACGGGCGTCGATGGCCTGCTTGCCTACTACGCGAACATCGGCAAGCGCCGCGCCAATCTTGACTACCAGATCGACGGTGTCGTCTACAAGGTCGATTTGCTCGCGCAGCAGCGACAGCTCGGCTTCGTCGCGCGGGCGCCGCGCTGGGCGATCGCCCACAAGTTCCCGGCCGAGGAGGAGATGACGACCGTCCGCGACGTCGAGTGGCAGGTCGGACGTACCGGTGCTCTCACGCCCGTCGCCCGGCTCGAGCCTGTATTCGTCGGCGGAGTGACCGTCAGCAATGCGACCCTGCACAACGTTGACGAGCTGAATCGCAAGGACGTTCGCGTCGGCGATACGGTCATCATCAGGCGCGCCGGAGACGTGATCCCGGAAGTCGTGAAGGTCGTCCTCGAGCGCAGGCCTGAGGGGCTTCGACCGGTCGCGATACCCGCCGCCTGTCCGGTCTGCGGTTCCGACGTGCTGCGAGGCGAAGGCGAGGCCGCGCTGCGCTGCACTGGCGGTCTTGTGTGTCCTGCACAGCGGAAGGAGTCGCTGCGCCACTTCGCCAGCCGGCGAGCCATGGATATTGAGGGCCTTGGCGAGAAGGTCGTCGATCAGCTCGTGGATGCTGGACTGGTCCAAAACGCCGCGGATCTCTACGCGCTCACCGCAGCGCAGCTCGCGGGTCTGGAGCGAATGGGGGAAAAGAGTGCCGCAAAGCTCATCGACGCAATCGCCGCCAGCAAGCGGACTTCGCTACCGCGGTTTCTGTTCGCTCTCGGGATCCCGAACGTAGGTGAGGCGACTGCGCTCGCCCTTGCCGAGCACTTCGGCAACTTCAAAGCTCTGGAGCGGGCTTCCGTCGATCAGATTATGGAGGTGCCTGATGTCGGCCCCGTGGTGGCCGCCGGCGTACGCGAATTCCTGGACGGCGAACGAAATCGGGCTGTGGTTGAGGCGCTTGTTAAGCATGGAATTGTCTGGCCCGATCTCGAAGCGCGAACGGACGAAGAACAGCCTCTGGCCGGAAAAACGTTCGTGCTGACGGGTACGCTGCCTACTCTCAGCCGCGCCGATGCAGAAGCGATGATTAGGAAAGCCGGCGGAAAGGTGGTCGCCTCGGTGACTCGAAAGACCGACTTCGTAGTGGTCGGTGAAAATCCGGGATCAAAAATCCAGAAAGCAATTGAGCTGCAGCGAACTGTGCTCGATGAGGGCCAGCTTCTTCGCTTGCTGAGTGAATTGTAAAGCGAGCGCCTCCAAGGGACGCGCAGCCTGGGCTAACTTCGATTGTTAGGATGCGCGAATACGTACACACCAACGCCAATCGTAGACGTGGTTTGTTCCGACTCGCGAGAGGACATCCATGAGTCCAAATCTTCGAGAAATGATTGGCCATGCAGACTCATGTACGCAAGCAGGGCAGGCAATTGCCGCATTGATAAGCGGCTGCTGGCGACGCTCCGCTCAAATCGTCTCGGCTCGCTTACCTGTCGGAGTAGGTTGTGGTTCAGCGTGGAGATGAAGCATCCAGACAT
>Ga0181519_10003955_pt1 | contig 12082 bp, 12 predicted proteins | sample PEATcosm2014_Bin_26_FD_121102 | JGI IMG/M metagenome (GOLD analysis project Ga0181519, IMG submission 121102) | Peatland microbial communities from MTU Mesocosm Facility, Houghton, MI, USA - PEATcosm2014_Bin02_10_metaG | ecosystem: Environmental > Terrestrial > Soil > Wetlands > Peat | place... | reverse complement strand
TCGGCGATCACCTGGCGCAGCTCGGCCTCGAACTCGGCGGCGCCGGCGCACGGCCCGCACCGGTCGAGGTGGGCCACGATCTGGGCCCGACGCTCGTCGGTCAGCTCCCCGTCGATGAAGTGGTACAGCTGATGGACCGCTTCGTCGCAGTCCACACCGGAAATCCCCCCGTCGCCGCACAAGTCGGGGGCGTCTTCTACTCCGGCAGCCACATCGTCCTCCTCAGTCGACCGGGCCCGGGGTCGACCCGACCAGCCCTCGTTCCTGCGCGAATTCAAGCAACGCCTTCTGCAGCGCTCTTCTTCCGCGGTGGATCCGGCTCATGACCGTGCCGATGGGCACGTCGGTGATCTCGGCGATCTCCTTGTAGGAGAATCCCTCGACGTCGGCCAGGAGCACGGCGATCCGGAAGGCGTCGGGCAGCGACTCGAGCGCCGCCTTGACGGCGTCGTCGGTGAAGCTCTCCAGCACCTCGTCCTCGGCACTGCGCCCGAAGCCGGCTCCGCCGTTCGGGCTCAGCCGCCGGTAGAGGTACAGGTCCTCGACGTCCTCGACGTCGGAGATCTCGGGTCGGCGCTTGGCCGCCCGGTACGAGTTGATGTAGGTGTTGGTCAAGATGCGGTAGAGCCAGGCCTTCAGGTTGGTGCCCTCGGTGAAGCTGGCGAAGGCCCGGTAGGCCTTGAGGTAGGTCTCCTGCACCAGGTCCTCGGCGTCGGCCGGGTTGCGGGTCATCCGCAGGGCCGCGCTGTACAGGGCCGGCATGTACTCCATCGCCAGGTCGGTGAACCGCGCCTGCTCGGCCATCTCTGCACCCTACCCACCCGCTGAGGGCGGCGGGCCACCGGCCCCCCGCCCGGTCCCGGGGACCGACCGGACACCGGGCCAGGTCATCGGTACCTTGGCAGCGCGCCCCGGTCCCGGCCGACCCGCCGGCCTGGTGGTGAGCCCGGTCCGCCGAACGGTCGAACGAGTTGGAGGCCATCACGGAACTGCCGCACCCGACGCGACCGAACCCGACGCGGCCGGACCGGGTCCGTCGACGGCTGGCCTGGTCGGGCCGAACCCGGCGGCTGGTGGCCGTGCTGGCGGGCACGGCCGTGGTGGCTTCGCTGGCCACCGGGTGCTCCCCCTCGGCCCCGGCGGGGGTGGTCCGCCAGTACGGCTCGCGGGCCCCGGGAGCCCACCCGGCAGGGGCGCCCGCCGGGGACCTGGTCTCCGGACCCATCCGGGCGCCCGGCGGTCCCTACCTCTACGACCGCTACGGGCGGGTGGTGTTCCTCCACGGGGTCAACGCCGTCTACAAGTACGCCCCGTTCTACCTGACGCCGGCTCCCGGAAAGCCGTGGAACTTCTCGGAGGCCGACGCCCGGGCCATCGCCCGACTGGGCTTCGACGTGGTGCGCCTGGGCATCACCTGGCAGGGTCTGGAGCCCGGCCACGGCGGCCCCAACCAGCCCGGCGTCTGCACGCCCGGGAAGCCCGGCAACCCCCACATGTACAGCGCGGCGACGGCCCGGCGCTACCTGGCCGCCGTGGCCAAGACGGTCAACCTCTTGGCCCAGGTGCACGTCTACACGCTGCTCGACATGCACCAGGACGTCTACAACCAGGTCTTCCGGGGTGAGGGGGCGCCGGCCTGGGCGGTCTGCACCGGGGATCTCCCGGTGGTCGCCCGGCCGGGCCGCTGGTCGGCCAACTACGCCAATCCGGCCCTGGACGTGGCCATGGCCCATTTCTGGAACAACGACGTGATCGGCGACCTCCAGGGCCAGTTCGACCACGTGTGGGCCGTCACCGCCCGGTACTTCCGCGACGATCCCTGGGTCGTCGGCTACGACCTGTTCAACGAGCCGTTCGAGCGGGAGGTGGTGGCCTCGGACACCTTGCACTTCGCCGAGCTCCTCCAGTGCTTCTACACGGGTCGGGCCCACCCGGGAACCCTGGCCGACAGTGCCGACCGGTTGACCTGCCCGCCCGACGACCCGCGCCTCGGGGCCGTGCCCAGCGTCGAGTCGGCCGGTCCGGGCCATCTGGCGTTCGTCGAACCCGACATCTATTCGAGCCGGCGGGCCGGTCCGAGCCTGCTCGGGCCGATGGACTTCCCCGGCCTGGTGCTCGAGTTCCACTCCTACTGCCCGGCCCGCAGTCCGGTCACCGGTGATCCGACCGATCTGACCGCCTGCGTCAGCCACATCGACGCCACCATGGCCCGTCGTGGCCGCGAGCGGCCGTTCCTGTCCACCCGGCGCCAGCGGGGCGGACCGGCATGGATCATGGGCGAGTTCGGGGCCACCCATGATCCGGACCTCCTGGCCGCCACCACCAGCAACGCCGACCGGCTGCAGCTGGGCTGGATCTACTGGGCCTGGAAGTACTACGACGACCCCACCGGGAGTTCGGACGAGGCCCTGGCCGCCCCGAACGGCCAGCTCGCCCCCACCGCCTCGGTGCTGGGCCAGGTCTACCCACAGGCCGTCGCCGGCACCCCCGTGTCCTTCAGCTTCGATCCGGCCACCGGCCGCTTCCAGCTGGTGTACATCCCGTCGGGGCGGATCCGGGCCCCGACGGTCGTGGCCGTGCCGGCCGCCGGCCACTACCCGAACGGCTACTGCACCACCGTCCAGGGCGGCCGGATCGTCTCGGCTCCGGGGGCCAGCCACCTGCTCGTGACCTCCGACGGCGCGGTCGGCCGGGTCACGGTGACCATCAACGCCGGCCGTTGCCCGGGCCACGGGGCGCCCCTGGCCGCCCCGACCACCACCAACCCGCCCCCCACCCCGACCAGCGTCCCGGCGACCAGCGTGCCGGCGACCACCGTGCCGGCGACCACCGTGCCGGCGACCAGCGCCTCGTCTACCGGCCGGTCCTGAAGTTCGGGCTCACAATGAGCCGTGGTAGTACTCGGGCCGGGACTGCCAGGCCGCGGGAGCCATGTCGGGCTGGTCGGCCCGACCCATGAGCCAGGCCAGGAGCTGGCCCCGGGTGGCCGGATCCAGTCGGTCGGGCAGTTGGCGCAGGGCGCCGGGAAGTTCCTGGGCCACGTAGGCCACCGGCCAGTCGGCTGGGCTGTACCCCAGGCCGAGGTCGGCGTGGTGCACCTCGACCTCCCGCCACCGGGACTGGGGAAAGGTCGAGCAGAGCCACGGCGACCCATTGGTCCGACCCTCGCCGCACCACGTGTCGGGACCGGTGGCCGCCCAGCAGGCCTCCAGGCGGGCGATCGAGCCGGTCACGTCGGCCACGATGACCTCGGCCGATCGACCGGCCCCGGCCTCGATGTCGGCCGCCCGTTGGGCCGGACCGCCAGCGTACTGCTCGAGGGTCTCGCCGGCCGCCGCGCCCTCGAGCATGCGGACGTACGAGTCGGCGTTGCGGGCCAGGTGGGTGAGCACGTGGCCCACCCGCCACCCGGCCAGCAGGCTCGGTCGGGCCACGGCATGGTCGTCCAGCCGGCCGATCGTGGCCTCCAGCCGCCGGTGGGCCTGCGTGCAGTGCTCGACGGTCTGGTGCAGCCACTCGAGCGACGGGGGTTCGGATGCCATGGCCCATTCTCGGGTCGCCGACCCCCCCGGGCAACCGCTCTGCTAAACTCGACTAAGTCGATCGTATTTAAGATATATAGGACCTTCCGAGAAAAGAGCGCCCCATGTCCACCATCGGCACGGCACGTCGAGCCGGAGCGATCCCCGTCCTGCCCGGGCCCGCCGGCTCCGTGTCCCGGCGGCTCCACCCGTCGTCGGGCCAGGGAACCCGGCTGGCCCCGCTCGAGCTGCTCGAGGTGGCCCGAGGATGTGCGGCGACGGTCGAGCCCTGGTCGGCCCGGCGGGGGCCGTTGGCCGACCGGCGCTTCGAGCTGTTCGAGGCGGCTGACGACTTCGAGGTGTGGGTCATCCACTGGCCGGCCGGCGGTCAGCTCGAGCTCCACGACCACGGCGGGTCGGCCGGCGCCCTCTGGGTGCGTGCGGGGACCCTGGTCGAGGGAGCGATGGGCGTCGGGCCGGGAGGTCGCCGCCGGCTGCGGGCCGGCCACGGCACGGCCTTCGGTCCGTCCCACGTCCACGACGTGGTCAACCGGGGCCCGGGCCCGGCGACCAGCGTCCACGCCTACTCGCCGCCGTTGGCCTCGATGACCTTCTACCGTCCAGACCCCTCGGGCCTGGTCGCCGACCGGACGGAGTACCGTTCGCAACAGGCATGGATCCCCTGAGCACCAACGGCGACGGTCGCCACTCGGCCAGCGGCGGACCGGAACCGACGCCCCCGGTGAGCGCGATCGAGCGGCACCTGGTCGACGTCCGAGCCGGCTACGAGCGGGTCGGCCCGGCCGCCGCGGCCGACCTCTATCGCCGGGGCGCGCTCCTGGTCGACATCCGGCCGGCGGCCCAACGGGAGCGGTTCGGGGGCATCCCGGCCGCCGTGGTCATCGAGCGCAACGTGCTCGAATGGCGCCTCGACCCGACCAGCCCGGACCGGCACCCGTCGGTCGACGACGACCCCGACCGGGTGGTGGTCGTCATCTGCCAGGAGGGCTACGCCTCGAGCCTGGCCGCGGCCAGCCTGCGGGGACTGGGCCTGGGCCGGGCCACCGACCTCGAGGGCGGTTTCGTGGCCTGGAAGGCGGCCGGGCTCCCGGTGAGCGGGGGCCCGCCGGCCCGCTGACCCCCCGGGGGGTGGGCCCGGGCGACCGGGGCCGGTGCTATAGGTTGCCCCCGATGACCCCGGCCCTCCCGACCTGGGACTGGCGACGACGGGGCGGCCTGACGGTGCTCGGCTGGCCGGCCCTCGACCAGGCGGGAGTGGACGTCGCGGTCACCACCCGGCACGGGGGCGTCTCCTCGGGCCCCTACCGGTCGCTCAACCTGGGCCTGCACGTGGGCGACCGGGACGAGCGGGTGCTGGAGAACCGCCGCCGGGCGGCCGGGGCCGTGGGGGCCGGGCTGGACGAGCTGGTGGTCGGGGCCCAGGTCCACGGGGACCGGGCCGCCGTGGTCACCGGGGCCGACCGGGGGCGGGGGGCGGCCGGCCTGGACGACGCCCTGCCCGACACCGATGCCCTGGTGACCGCCGAACCCGGTGTGGTCCTGGTCACCATGGTGGCCGACTGTGTCCCGGTGGTCCTGGTCGACCCGGTGGCTCGGGTTCTGGCCACGGTGCACGCCGGGTGGCGGGGCACGGCGGCCGGGATCGTCCGGCGCGCCCTCGACGTGATGTCCGACCTCGGGTGCCGGCCCGGCGACGTGGTGGCCGGCATCGGCCCGGCGGTGGCCCGGGACCGCTACCAGGTGGGCCCCGAGGTCGCCGAGGCCCTCGGGACCGCCCTGGGGCCCGAGGCGGCGGCCGAGGTCGTGGCGGACGACGGGCCCGGGCACTGGCGGGCCGACCTGGTGGCCGCCAACCGCCTGATGCTCGAGCGGGCCGGCGTGCCGGCCGCCCAGATCGTGGGTCCGCCCTGCCCGACCGGCCCCCCCGGGCCGTTCTTCAGCGACCGGGCGCGGCGGCCGTGCGGTCGCTTCGCCCTGCTGGCCGTGCGCCGGACCTGAGCACCGCCGGCCGGTCCGGGGCCCGGCCGGTGGCCACCGGCCGGGCGGGACGCCCGTAGCATGGGCGCCGACCGGTCCCCCGGCCGGGCCGCATCCCTTCGGTCGGGCTGATCCGGTCCCGATGCCATGACCCGGCCCCCCGACTCCGAGCCCTTCGGCTACGACGGCTACACGATCGACGCCGATGAGGGCGTGCTGTCGTGCCGCTACCGCCTCGGGGCGTACCGCTTCTCCGAGGAGATCACCTTCGGCCCGGAGGGCGACTGGTCGGCGCCGGCCGTGGACGCCGCGGCCCGCCTGGTGTTCCTGTTGGCCGGGGTCTCCTATTACAAGACGGCGGCCCCGGCCCTGGTCGAGCTGGGGTCGACGGCCACCACGCCGGCCGAGCGCGACTTCCTGCGTCAGGTCTACGTGGAGGGCCTGGGCGAGTTCGCCCTGGCCAACGGACTGGACCTCTCGGACCTGCGGATCGAGGGGCCCGACCGGGTCCCGGCCGGGTCGCCCCGGTCCTCCGAGCCGCCGGCCCGGCCGCCCTCCGCCGGCCGACCCCTGGTGCCCTTCGGCGGCGGCATCGACTCGGTGGTGGTCGTCGAAGAGGTCCGGGCCAGCCACCCCGACACCACCCTCTTGGTCATCGGCCCGCCCGGGGCCCGCTTCGCCGCCATCGAGCATCCGGCCGAGATCACCGGACTGCCGGTCCGTCACGTCGACCGGTCCATCGACCCCACGGTCCGCCGATCGGCCGAGCTCGGGTTCTTGAACGGCCACGTGCCGGTGACCGGGATCCTGTCGGCCATCGCCGTCACCGCCGCCGTCCTGCACGGCCACGACGCCGTGGTCATGTCGAACGAGTGGTCGGCCTCGATCGGCACCCGCACCGTCGCCGGACGATCGGTCAACCACCAGTACTCGAAGAGCGCCGCCTTCGAGGAGGCCATGGCCGCCGTCCTCGACCAGTCGATCGGACCCGTTCCGGCCTTCTTCTCGCTCCTGCGGGCCCGCTCGGAGCTGTGGGTGGCCGAGCGCTTCGCCCACCTGACCCGCTACCACCGGGCCTTCCGGAGCTGTAACCGGGCCTTCCACCTGGATCCGGCGCTTCGGGCCGAGCGATGGTGCGGACGCTGCGACAAGTGCTGCTTCATCGACCTGGTGCTGGCCCCCTTCCTGCCCCGAGCCGAGCTCTCGGCGATCTTCGACGGCGCCGAACCGCTGGCCGACGCCACGTTGGCCGACCGGTTCGCCACCCTGCTGGGCACGGCCGGCGACAAGCCCTTCGAGTGCGTGGGCGACGTCGAGGAGTGCCGGGTGGCCCTCCACGCGGCGGCCGCTCGGCCGGACCGGGCGGACTCACCGCTCCTGGCCACCCTGGCCGCGGCCGCGCCGCTGCCCGGGCCCGGTGGTCTGGACCAGGCGGTCGAGCGCCTGCTCCGGCCCATGGGACCCGACCGCATCCCCGAGCGCTATCGGATCCCCGATGACGTCGCCCCCGCCGCTCTCGTGGTCTGAGCTCGACGGCGCCGCCGTCGGGCTCTGGGGACTCGGGGTCGAGGGCCGGGCCAGCCTCCGTCGTCTGCTGGCCATGGGCACCATTCCCGTCCTGGTGGACGACCGGCCGACCGAGGCGGCGGTCGAGGGCCTGGCCGTGGTGGGCACCCAGGCCGGCGGGCTGGAGGCCCTGGCCCGCTGTGACGTGGTGGTCAAGGCCCCGGGCATCAGCCGCTACCGGGCCGAGGTGGGCCGACTGGCCGACGCCGGGGTGCCGGTGACCGGCGGGCTGGCCCTGTGGCTGGCCGAGGCCGACCTGGACCGGGTGCTGGTCGTCACCGGCACCAAGGGCAAGAGCACGACCGCCGCCCTGGCCGGCCACCTGGCCTCCGGCCTCGGGCGGACGGTGGTCGTGGGGGGCAACATCGGCCGCCTCCCCTACGACCCGGCGGCCGGCGGCCCGACCGAGCCCGACCTGTGGGTGGTCGAGGTCTCGAGCTTCCAGGCCACCGATCTGTCGGTCACGCCCCCGGTCGTCGTCGTGACCTCGCTGGCCCCCGACCACCTGGACTGGCACGGCGATGCCGAGACCTACTTCGCCGACAAGCTGTCGGCCACCTCGCGGCCGGGGGCCGACCTGACCGTGGCCGACGCCACCAGCCCGCTGCTGGTGGCCCGGCGGTCCCTGCTCGGGCCCCGGGTCCAGTGGGTGGAGGACCGGCCGTCCGACCTGGACGACGAGCCGTGGATCGACCGGCTGGGGCTGCCCGGGGCCCACAACCGGCGCAACGCCCGGCTGGCCCGGGCCGGCCTGACGGCCCTCGGGATCGAGGGCGCCGACGACGACCGGGCGCTGGCCGACGCGGCCACCGGCTTCGAGCCCCTGCCCCACCGTCTGGAGACGGTGGGCCGGGTCGACGGGGTGGACTTCGTCGACGACAGCCTGTCGACCAACGTGCTGCCCACCCGGGCCGCCCTGGCCGCCTTCGGGGACCGGCCGGTCGCCCTGGTCGTCGGGGGGTTCGACCGGGGCCTCGACTACGGCCCGTTGGGCCGGGCGGTGGCCGCCCGTCGGGCGCCGACCATGGTGCTCACGGTCCCCGACAACGGCCGGCGCATCGGCCGGGCGGTGGCCGAGGCGGCCCGGGAGGCCGGAGTCGAGCGAGCGGTGGTGGACTGCGACGGCCTGGGCCCGGCGGTGGCCGCCGGCTTCTCCTGGGCCCGGCCCGGCGGGGTGGTCCTCTTGTCCCCGGCGGCCCCGAGTTTCGGCCACTTCCAGGACTACCAGGAGCGGGGCCGGGCCTTCGCCGAGGCGGTGGCCCGGTGCGCCGCCGGTCCGGGTCCGGCCTGACGCTGGTCGGTCACCCCACCTCGGGCAGGAGCACCCCGGGATTGAGGACGCCGTCGGGGTCGAGGGCCCCCTTGACGGCCCGAAAGGTGTCGATCTCGGCCGGGCTCCGGTTGAGCGCCAGCCAGCGCCGCTTGGCCGTGCCGATGCCGTGCTCGGCGCTGATGCTGCCGCCGTAGGCGGCGACCAGTTCGAGCACCGCCCCGTCCACCCGCTCGTCGGCCGGATCGACCCCGGTGACGTTGACGTGGACGTTGCCGTCGGCGGCGTGGCCGAACAGCCAGCAGTGGGCGGTGGGGGCCACCGCGACGACGGTCCCGGGCACCCGCTCGATGAACTCGGCCAGGGCGCCGGCCGGCAGGGTCACGTCCAGTTTGTGCGGCGGGCCCTCGGTGTTGATGGCCTCGGTGTGGTCCTCCCGGTAGCGCCAGAGCTCGGCCGCCCGGACCGAGTCGGTGGCCACGGCCACCGCCTCGACCGAGGCCAACGAGTCGATGGCCGAGGCCAGCCCGGGGGCCGGGTCGCCGGTCGACCCCGCTTCAACCAGCAGGTACGCCGCGTGCTCGGCCGGGAACGGCGCGGCCAGGGACCGGACCCGACGGACCAGGGCCAGTCCGGAGGCCAGGAACAGCTCGGCCGCCAGGAGGTCACCGACGTCCCGGCGCAGGGCGGCCGCCGCGGCCACCGCCGGACCGGGGCCGGCGAAGGCCAGCATGGCCACCACCCGCTCGGGCGTCGGGGCCACCAGGCGGAGCCGGGCCGCCGTGACCAGGCCCAGCGTGCCCTCGCTGCCGCACAGGAGGGAGGCCAGGTGGTAGCCGGTGTTGTCCTTCAGCAGGCCGGACAGGTGCGACACCACGGCCCCCGTGCCCAGGACGGCCTCCACCCCGAGCAGCTGGGCCCGGGTGTCGCCATAGCGCAGGACCCGCAGGCCGCCGGCATTGGTGGCCACCGTCCCGCCGACGGTGGCGCTGCCCCGGCTGGCCAGGTCCACCCCGTAGGCCCACCCGGCCCCGGCCGCCGCCCGGGCCAGGTCGGCCACCGTCACCCCGGCGCCCACCGTGACCTGGCCGGCCAGCTGATCCACCGGCTCGAGGGCCCGCAGTCGGCCCAGGGACACCACGACCTCCCCACCCAGGGGCACGCTCCCGCCGACCAGCCCGGTGTTGCCGCCTTGCACGGTGACGGCCACGCCGAAGCGGCGCACCGCCTCCACCACGCCGGCCACCTCCTCGGTGGTGGCCGGCCGGACGACGGCCGGCGTGGTCCCCACGAAGCGTCCGGTCCAGTCGGTCACGTACGAGGCGGTGACCTCGGGGTCGGTGAGCACGTGGCCAGGGCCGACCACGTCGGTCAGCGCGGCCGACAGGCCGGCGGGCAGGCTCACCACCGGGCCGGCCGGGCCCCCCGGAACGCCTCGATCGGGTGGCCGGTCATCGCCGTCAGCGTAGGGCGGCCTGGCCGGAGGCCGGTGGGCGATGCGACACTGCCTCCATGGACGACCGGGGAAGACACGCCGCCGCTCTCTACGTGGCTGACGGGCCGCAGTTCGTCCCCACGCTGCGGGGCCAGGGTCCGTGGTCGCCCGACCATCTCTTCGGCGGCGTCCCGGCTGCCCTCTTCGCCCAGGTCCTGGAGCGGACCCCCACCTTGGCCCCCATGCAGGTGGCCCGGCTGACCGTCGACCTTCTCCGGCCGGTGCCCATACGGCCGGCCGAGGTGTCGGTCCGGGTGGTCCGGGAGGGCAAGCGCATCCAGGCCCTCGAGGGGGCGATGGTGGTCGACGGGGTCGAGGTGGCCCGGGCCAGCGCCCTGCGCATGCGGACGGTCGACCTGGGCGACCTCGAGCTGCCCGGCGGCCCGGTCCCGCCGGGGCCCGGCACGTTCCCGGTCCAGGACCACCAGGGGCCGACCACCGACGGCAGCCGGCCGGGCATGGCCGACTCCGTCGACTACGCCTACCGGGACCAGATGTTCGAGGGGCCCACGTGGGTCCGGCTGCGGGTGCCGCTCTTGGCCTCCGAGCCGATGTCGCCCCTGGCCCGGATGGCCTTCGCCGCCGATTTCGTGAGCGGCGTCGGGCACCCCCGCCAGGCCCCGGTGACCGGCATCAACGCCGACATCACCGTGAACGTGATCCGGTACCCGGCCGGCGAGTGGTTGAGCATCGCCGGGTCGGGCTGGACCGGAGCAGTCGGCATCGGGGTGGCCCAGGCCACCCTGTCCGACACCGACGGGGTGGTGGCCGGGGTCACGGTGTCCCGACTGGTCGATCGGCTGGCCACCGGCTGAGCCCGACCGGCGTCGCCGGCGGCCGGCTCAGCCGGTGGACGCTCACTCCTCGGCCAGGAGGCCGTAGAGGTCCTGGCGGGCCTTGCGGACGATGGCGACGCCCCGCTCGAGCTGCTCGGGTCGGCCGGCCCGGGCCAGCTGCTTGGCAGCCAGGATCGACTGCGTCGCCTCCTTCATGAGCGTCCGGACCTGGTCGGCGCCCTCGGCGCCGGTGTCCCAGGGAGCTCGGCCCGACGGGTCAGCGTTGGCCTCCGCCGCCTGGGCCTGGCCGGCCTCGGTCAGCTCGTAGGTGCGGGCCCCGTCGTGGGACTCCGAGCGGGCCAGACCCTCGTCCTCGAGCAGCTGCAGGGTCGGGTACACCGAGCCGGGGCTGGGCCGCCACATCCCGCTGCTCCGGGCCTCCAGGCGCTGCATGATCTCGTAGCCGTTGGCCGGGCCGTCGCTCAGGGCGACCAGGATGAGCCGTCGGACGTCCCCCCGGCGGGCCCGGCGACGACCGCCGCCGCCCCAGCCGCCGCCGCCCCAGCCGCCGGCCATGTCCGGATCCCGCATCATGCGGCCCCGTCCGGGTCCGCCGTGGCCGTGGCCGTGGCCATGGCCGGCGAACCCGTCGTGCGTCCGGAACCTGGCGCTCCGGTCTGCGTCTCCCTGTCCTCGCCGGGGTCGTCCCCGGCCTGTGAATCGGTCATTCATGTGAAGCCTTTCTCGTTTGGTCGCTACATCACGACTGATAACGATATATCATAACCGGTCGCCACAGTTTGTCAACAGGTCGCCGGAACATTTCCTGGCGACCTGCGGGCCCGGACCTGGGGCGGGCTGGGCTCTAACCTCGCTGGGCCATGGGCCGCCTTCGCCGCCACGGGCATCCCCGGCGCGCCGGCGCTGCACTGGCCGCGGTGGCCACCGCCGGGGCGGTCCTCCTCCCCCCGGTGACCGCCCAGGCGACGGTGCGCTACGCCACGACGCCCGACGCCCCCGGCCCGCTCGACCCGGCCGCCCTGCCGCTGGGGGACGGCTACGTCTCGACCACGCCCCGGGTGGGGTACGTGGACTCCTGCCAGACCAGCTTCCCGTCGGTCGGCGGGGCCCAGGCGGTCGGCCCGTGGATCGACACGACCACCGGCACCTGGGACCCGGTCACCAAGACGGCGGTCGGAGGAACCGTCTCGTGGCCCGGAGCCCGGTACTCGGTGACGGTGACCGGTGACCGGCGGACCGTCACCGGCGACGACGAGCCGGTCGACCACACCACGGGCCTGTTCCCCATCACGGCCACCGATCCGGCCTACCGCTACGACCACAACCCGAACCGCGTCGAGCCCCAGAGCATCGACTGGTCCCTCCCGCTGCACCCGACGGCGGCGGCCCACCCGTCGTGCACCTCGGGCGGGACCATCGGCATCCTCGACGACGG
>Ga0181519_10003954_pt1 | contig 12085 bp, 10 predicted proteins | sample PEATcosm2014_Bin_26_FD_121102 | JGI IMG/M metagenome (GOLD analysis project Ga0181519, IMG submission 121102) | Peatland microbial communities from MTU Mesocosm Facility, Houghton, MI, USA - PEATcosm2014_Bin02_10_metaG | ecosystem: Environmental > Terrestrial > Soil > Wetlands > Peat | place... | reverse complement strand
GCCTGACTGCGCCCGTGCTCGCCGGCAACCCCTACAACGTCCCCAACGGCCTCAACGGGGGAACCGCGCACAAGCTCACCTGGACCGTTTCCAAGGTGACCGTCGACGCGAACTACCACCCGAACATCACCTTCGCGTTCTTCGAGGACTACAGCTCCACGATCACCCCGGTGACTGGTTACACTGCGGGCGCAACCCAGATGATCCCCGGCTTCACCGGCTCGCCGACCCTGAAGCTGCTTGTCGCCCTGCCCCAGGACGGCATTGCCAACCCGGCCGACTACAACTACTTCCCGTCGGTCGCCATCAACACCATCTGGAACGGCACCGCCACTGGCGCCACTGCCGGCAGCTGGAACGCCAACGCCGACGGTTCCGTGACGATCATCATGACCGGCATGACCTTGCCTGCGGGCACCAACATGCTCAAGGCCGTCCTCGGTTATGGCTTCATGACCCAGGCCAGTGCCCTCGGCACCGACGCCTTCAATTACACCAGCTACGCCAACGGCCTGCAGGTCGCGACCCAGGCGTCGTCGCTTGACTGCTCCAGCTTCCCCGGCACGGCGGCCGTGGTCCGGCGCTCCATCCTCAAGCCGGGCGCCTGCCTGAGCTGCCACGAGAACCTCGGGTTCTTCACCAACTCCGCCTTCCACAGCGGCACCTACAACGATCCTGAGGCCTGCCTCAGCTGCCACGCCCCCAACGCGACCGATCACACCGGTGGCGTCTGGAGCATCAACCTCAAGGAATGGATCCACGGCATCCACTCCGGCGGCCTGAATTCCGCCGGCACCGCCCTGGCCGGGCTTCCCCAGACGCCCCGGGTCAATGCCTACACCAACCTTGTCGCCGAGGAGTTCTGGAACATCCAGTACCCCGCGCTGCTGAACGATTGCACCCAGTGCCACGTCGAAGGTTCCTATGACTTCGCCGGCGCCAGCAACGTTGCCCAGTACCCGAACCTGCTGTGGAGCCTTGCGGCTTCCGGCACCCTGGTCGCCAACGGCAACCAGGTCATCAACAAGACGGGCCTGATGCCGCTTCCGGCCGCTGGCACCATCCCTGCGGCCAATTCCGCCACCGGGACGCTCGCCGCCGGGAACTACCCGAACGGCTGGATCGGTTCCACCGCCACCACCTACGGCGCTGACTACATGTCTCCTGGGTTCTCTGGCTACCTGTCTGCCAGCTCCACCCCCGCGGCGAACGTCACCGCCTTCAACTCGGCTGCTGGTTTGGCGCTTGGCAGCGGCTGGTCGGTCACCTACACTCCGGCCAACCCCCTCGCCAACCCTCCCGTCGTCGCGTCGTTCACCCCCCATGCGGCCGCTTCGACCGTCCTGGTGACCTCGCCGATCACCTCGGCCTGCTCCTCCTGCCATGATTCGCCCCAGGCGATTCTCCACTTCCAGGGCAACGGCGGGCAGTACTACGCCCCGCGCGGTTCCTCCGCGACCCTGGTCAACACCGAGCAGTGCCTCATCTGCCACGGCGCCGGCAAGACTCAGGACGCCCAGACCGTGCACATGAACTTTAATTAACTTCCCCTCCGGAGCGGGAGCCATCCCGCTCCGGAACTTGCATTCCGTCAGGAAGATGACCCGGATGCCCCCAAGCATCTGGGTTATCTTATTTCCTGCCCCTGGATGGGGCTTCATGAGGTGAACGAATGACATTCCCCACCCAGATGCGCGGACCGGCGCTGGCTGTCCTGCTCTGCGCCGTCCCGTCGATCCTGGCCGCCCAGGTGGCTCCGGCCAAGCCGGCGCCCGCGGCACCGGCTCCAGCGCCCAAGCCGGCGCCCGCGGCACCGGCTCCAGCGCCCAAGCCGGCCAAGATCAAGAAGGTCCCGCTCAAGGACCAGGTGGACATGAACAATGCGCCCAAGGCCAGCCTGAAGAAGCTGCCCGGCGTCACCGATGACCTGGCCGACAAGATCATCGCCGGCCGGCCCTACCTGACCAAGACCAGGCTGGTGACCAAGGGGGTGCTGCCCATGGATCTGTTCCAGCGGATCCGCGAAAGCATCTTCGTCGGTGCCCCCAAGGCCAAGAAATAGCCCTGGGCTGGAGCGGCCCCTTTGTGGAAAAATGCTAATTCGTGTCTCACCAGGAGACTGCGGCTGCATGTGCGCCCGCTGAACCCTGTCTTCACCCTAGGATTGACCCCATGAAAAAGTTGTTTGACATGTTCGCCTCCCTGCGGCTGGCGGTGATCCTGCTGCTGCTGATCCTGGTGGGACTGGCGGCGGGAACCATCGTCGAGACCCGGGCGGGCGCCGAGATCGCCGGCCGCCAGGTGTACTACGCCTGGTGGTTCCTGGGCCTGCAGGGCCTGCTCGCCATCAACGTGGCCATGTCCCTGGCCGACCTGTTCCCTTGGACCAGGAAGCGGATCGGCTTCGTGGTGACCCACGCCTCGCTGCTGCTGATCCTGGCCGGGGCCTGCACCAGCTACTTCCTCAAGATCGAAGGGATGATGAGCATCCAGGAGGGCGAGCGCGCCTCGGTCATCGAGAACCGCGACAAGGAACAGAACCTCCTGTCCGAGCACAAGCTGCCCTTCGATGTGAAGCTGGACAAGTTCGTGCTGGAGACCTACCCGGGGACCATGCGGCCTTCCGGCTTCCGCAGCGAGGTGGAGATCACCGACCACGCCAGCGGCCAGACGTTCCCGGCGGCCATCTGGATGAACCATGAACTGCACTACCGCGGCTTCGCGCTGTTCCAGTCCAGCTACAGCCAGCAGGGCGGCGCCCAGTCCACGGTGCTCTCGGTGTCCAAGGACCCGGGGCAGAACCTGGTGTTCGCCGGCTACATCACCCTGCTCATGGGCATGATCATCGTGCTCTCCACGCGCATCGCCCAGGCCCGGGAAGCGGCGGCCCGGCCGCCGGTGGCGGCGCCCCGGGGCGCGGGACGCAAGGCCCTGCTGGCGCTGCTGCTGCTGGCCGGGGTCGCCTCGGCCCGGGCCGCCACGGTGCCGGATCTGCTGCGCCGGATGCCGGTGCAGCATGACGGCCGGGTGATGCCCCTGGACACGCTGGCCCGGGAGGCGGTGCATGACGTCACCGGCGCGTCATCCTGGCACGGCGAAGATGCCGTGGCCACCTTCACCGGCTGGCTGTTCAATCCGCCGGCCGGGGCCAACGCGCCGGTGATCAAGGTGGGCTCCAGGGCCTTCGTCCAGGAACTGGGCCTGCCCGCCGGCACCGTCCACACCTCCTTCATGACCCTCGTGCAGAATGCCAAGCTGGTGCAGCTGGTCCAGGCCTCCCGCCAGGCCCAGGAGGAGAACCGGCCGCGCGCCGGCCTGCTGAAGGATGCCGAGGCCATCGACAAGCGCCTGGGCACCATGCAGGCCATCCTCAACCAGCAGGCGGCGCGGCCGGTCCCGGTTCCGGGCAATGCCAGGGCCGCCTGGAACCTGCCCCTTGGCGTGAGCGCGGAGGGCTTCTCCATGCTCATGACCGGGCCCCGCCTGGCGGATTGGCCCAGCGCGGACCAGATGGACACCGAGGTGCTCTACAACCAGCTGCACCCGGTGCGCCTGGCCTGGATCATCCTGCTGGCCTCCCTGGCCCTGGCCATCGTCGCCTGGCGCAGGGAGAGCCGGAGGCTCGACTGGACCTCCTTCGGGGTCCTGGTGGGCGGCTTCGCCATGATGAGCTGGGGCATCCTGCTGCGTTGGAACGCCGGCGGGCGCTTCCCGGCCGCGAACATGTACGAGTCCATGCTGTTCCTGGCCTGGGGCGTGGGCCTGTTCGCGATCATCGCCTACCTGCTGCTGCGCAACCGGGTGGTGGTGATCAACGCCGCGGGCATGGCCGCGCTGGCCATGCTGCTGGTGGACCTGCTGCCGATCGACTCGTTCATCCATCCGGTGGCGCCGGTGCTGTCCGGCACGCCCTGGCTGGCCATCCACGTGCCCATCATCATGGTCAGCTACTCCATCCTGGCCCTGGGCCTGGTGGTGGCCCACATGCAGATCGGCTTCACCATCTTCACGCCCGAACGCACCGAGCTGATCGACAAGATGTATGACCTGCTCTACTGGTACATCTTCGTCGGCTCGCTGTTCCTCATCGCCGGGATCATCACCGGCTCCATGTGGGCCGCTTCGTCCTGGGGCCGCTACTGGGGCTGGGACCCCAAGGAAGTCTGGTCGCTGGTGGCCTTCCTCGCCTACATGGCGATCCTGCACGCCAAGATGGACCGGATCATCGGCAAGTTCGGCGTGGCGGCCATCAGCATCGCCGCCTTCCAGACCATCCTCATGACCTACCTGGGGGTGAACTTCGTGCTGACCACCGGCATGCACTCCTACGGCATGGGCGATACCCCGGTGCTGATGTGGATGCTGCTGGTGGCGGCGGCCGAGGTGATCTTCCTGGCCTGGGGCGCCGTGGCCTATCGGCGGTCGCTCGCGGCCTGATATCGGCTTATGAAAATATGAATCACATGACCAGTTGCTGGAGACCGCAGCGCTGGCCATGGCAAGCCGAAGAACATGACGCTGAGTGAGATCCTTGGGCATCCCGCTGTCCTCGGCCCATCCCTGGAAGAGATCCAGGCCAACTACGCCAAGATCGTGGCGGAAGTGGAAGCGGCATCAGGACCCCAGATCCCTGCGCGTCTGCATGGCCCCGTCCGCCCCCCCAAAGGCGCTCAGGTACTTCCGACCACGACCCATTGCCTTCGTGTGTCTGATCCGATTTGGGCAAGGTTGAATCAGAAGGCCCAGGCCAAAGGCATCAGCTTGAACCAGGCGGCCCAGCTCGCGTTCATCGAGTGGGTTGAACAATGAAACTGGCGCAGCCTGGTTTGGCTGCTACTTGCCCAGGATCCCGGTCGGCACGCTGGCGGGCAGGACGATGTTGTTCTTGCCCAGGCACCGGGCCCGGGGCGCGCCGCTCTGGTTGCGCAGGTCCAGCAGCTGGAGGTCGCGGATGGTGACCATGGACATGGTCGCGTCCAGGTGCGATTTCACTTCGCACCAGGCATCGTGCAGCGGGCAGGGCTTGTCGCGGCCGTCGCAGTTGACGAAGCCCATCACGCAGCCGGACATGGAATCCAGCCCATCCAGCACGCCGACCACTTCGCCGACGGTGATGCGGTGCGCCGGGCGGGACAGCCGGAACCCGCCACGCGGCCCCCGGACCGAATTCAGCATGCCTTCCTGGGCCAGGGTCTGGAGGATCTTCGCCAGGTAGGGACCCGGCAGGCCGAGGTGGCTGGCCAGATCCTTAGCGAGGCTGTAACTCCCATCCTCTGGCAACGCCGCCAGTGCGCGTAAGGCATACCCGGTGGCCGTAGAAAACAACATTTTCTCATCCCCTGGATAATTAAGGATACGTCCATCGTTTATTAACGCAACAAAAAATATTTGAAAAAAGTGTTTGAATTCTATACCTCTTTAACGCAATGCAGGGTGGTGCCGGTCACCCGCAGCAGGCCCAGGTCCTGGAGCTGGCGAAGGCCCCGGGACAGGGTTTCCGGGGTCATGCCCAGCTGGGCGGCCAGGACCTTCTTGGTCACCGGCAGCACCAGCGATCCGCCCACCGGCACCCGCTCACGGATCCAGGTGCGCAGCCGGTTGGAGCTGTCCGAACCGGTGAGCTGTTCCACCGTGTGGGTGAGCCGGCGCAGCCAGACCGCCTGGGCGTGGATGATGGCCTGGGCCAGGTCGGGGTCCTCGCGCATGGCCGCCAGGAAGGGCGTCTTGGGGAACAGGAAGACCCTGGAGGGCTTCAGGGCGGTGGCGGTGGCCGGGAAGGCCTCGCCGCCGAACATGGCCGCCTCGGCGAAGCTGGCCACCGGCATGATCACCGCCAGGGTCGGATGGGCGCCCGGGATTTCGGCCGCCCGGGTGAGCTGGATGGCGCCCTCCACCAGGACGAAGAAGCCGGTGCAGGGCTGGTCTTCCAGGAACAGCACCCCGCCCGGGTCCAGGTTCCGGGGCCGGGCCAGGCCCTGCAGGCGTTCCCGCTGAACCGGCTGCAGCGACGCGAAGAGGGGGGCCTGGTGCCAGGAGGGTGCGGTCATGCCCCCCAGCATACGACGCCTGACCGGCCTGGAGTCTCTAGAAGAACGTGCGGATGGCGCCCAGCACCCGGTAGTCGTCGTCCACCTCGAACAGGACCTGCCACTTGTCGAAGGTCGTGCAGGGATGGCTGATGCCGCAGCCCACCAGGTCGCCCACCTGCAGGTCGGCGTCGAACGGCAGCTCCAGCCGCGCGTGCTGATCGTACAGGGTGGTGATGCGCCAGGACTCGGGCGCCAGCCGCGCGGGGTCGCCGGGGCGGCACCAGAGGGCCGGGATGGGCAGCCCCAGGTCGTGCCCGGCGTCGCGCTTGCCCAGGCCCAGGAAGGCCAGGCCCGGCTCGGGCCGGCTCAGCACCTGGCCCCAGATCTCCAGGGCGGGCCGCAGTTTCCGGTCCATGCGCAGCGGCTCGGGCAGGCGCCCCTCCAGCAGCGCCAGGAGGTGCCGGTAGTGCCCGGCGTCGTGCGAGAAATAGCAGCCGCTGCGCAGCACCACCCGGTGCGGGCGGGCCAGGGCGTCGCCCAGCGCCTGGACCACCAGGTCGAAATAGGCGGACCCGCCGGCCGAGAGCAGCACGCAGTCGGTCTCGAACAGCCCCTCCCCGTCGCAGCGCTGGGCCAGGGTCACCAGGGCGCCGAGCCAATCCTGGATGCGCGCCCGGTCGGCGGCAGGGTCCTGGCTGGCGATGATGCCTTCGTAACACTCGACGCCGCGCAGTTGGAGCCGGCTCGAGGCCTTGACTGCCCGGGCCACGGCCAGGGCGGCCTGGATGCTGCGGGCCCCGGTCCGTCCGGCGGGGATGCCCAGTTCCACCAGCACCTGGATGGGACGCCGGCCCGGCACCGAAGCCAGCCTGGCCACCGCTTCCGGGGAATCCACCAGGCAGGTGAAGTCGAAGTCCGGATCGGCGTCGAGGGTGCCCTGGAGCCAGCGGATGGCGCCGGGCAGGCTGGATTCGTTGGCCAGCAGGATCCGCCTGATCCCGTATTGATAGGCGGTCCGCACCTGCTGCGGAGTGGCCAGGGTGATGCCCCAGGCGCCGTCCGCCAACTGGCGGTGGAACAGCTGGGGCGCCATGGTGGTCTTGCCGTGGGGACACAGGCAGGCGCCGCTCCGGCGGATGAATTCGGCCATCCACCGGGCATTGTGTTCCAGGGCCGAGCGCTTGAGCACCGCCACCGGGAAATCCAGCTCGCCGCGGGTCAAGCGCAGCCCGAGCCCGCCCACGTCGCCCAGGCGGGTCGCCGGGCGGTCCAGGGGGAAGCCTTTGCTGGCGCCGTCCAACGGGAGGTCGAGGATGGGCTGGAGATAGGCGGCGTTGGCCATGGCGGCTCCGGGGGATGCCCTCATCTTCGCAAGAATGCGGGCGGGCTAACGGCACATTCTGAAGCTGGCCAGGGCGGCCAGGGCGAGGGCGAGCCCGGCCATGATCCAGCGCAGCACCCACGGGCTCCGGGCCGGGGTGCTGATGGGGCGCCAGCGCAGCTCGAGGCCGTAGGCGGCTTCGCTCATGGGGGCGCCCCAGAGCTCCCAGGAGCCGTCTTCCCGGAACAGCCCGGACTTGCCCGTGAGGGTGGCCCGGACCAGCGGCAGGCCGGTTTCCACCGCGCGCAGGCGTATCTGGGCGGCGTGCAGGTCGGTGGCCGGCCCCCGCTCGAACCAGCCGTCATTGGTGTGGTTGGTCAGCAGGTCGGCGCCGGCGATGCGCAGCCCGTCCTGCACCCGTTCGCTCGAGAGCGCTTCGCTGCAGATCACCGGGTGGACCTTCAGCGGCCCCTGGGGGGTGGGGATCCGGAAGCTGCTGTCCGCGCCCAGGCGGCCGGCGGACTGGGAGATGAAGCCCAGGTTCTGGTCGAGCCACCGGCGCAGCCAGGGCGGACCGGGCATCCGCTCGCCGAAGGGCATGGGTTCCACCTTGGCCTGGATGAAGCTGGGAGCGCCCGCCGCCTCGCCCCGCACCAGGTTGTAGTTGCCGCCTTCGGTCCCGAACAGCCAGGCGATGCCGCGGCGCTCGGCCTCCAGCTGCATGCGCGCGCTGGGCAGGGTATCGTCCCGCCCCAGCACGGAGCTTTCCGGCCACAGCAGCAGCGTGGCGATCCCGGGCCGCGGCCAGTCCAGCGCCTTGAGCTCGGCGTCCGAACGCAGCCACATGTCCTGTTCCATGCCGGGCCGGCGCAGCCCGGATTCCCAGTCGGGCTGGATCATGACCACGTCCAGCACCCGCGCCGGCCCGCGCGGCAGGGTGCGCCAGAGCCCCGCCCCGGCCGCCAGCACCAGCAGCAGCGCCAGCGGCCCGGCCAGGACCCGCCGGGGCCCGCGGCCGGCGGCCAGGGCCGCCCCGGTATAGGCGCCGCAGGCCCAGAGCAGCCCGGCCAGCCCGTGGCTGCCCACGAAGGCGGCCGACTTGGCCAGCCAGGGCACCCCGCCCAGGGGCGCGCCCCAGCTCCAGGCATAGACGTGGAACCCGTAGCTCTCCCAGACCAGCATGGCCAGGGCCGCCGCGCAAGCCGCGGCCCTGGGGCCGCCACGGCGCATGGCCCAGCGGCCGAACATGGCCACCGCCAGGAAGCCCAGGGCCTCGTAGCCATAGAAGAGCCCCGCGCCCAGCAGGGCCAAGGGGTACGGCAGCGGCCCCTTGACGGCGATGGTGCCCGGCACCCAGTGGAAGATCCCGACCAGGCCCAGGAACAGCGCCAGGTAGACCCAGCCCGCGCGCAGGCCCCGGCCCAGGGCCGCGAACAGCAGGACGGGGAACAGCAGCGCGGCGGCCGCTTCCAGGTAGCCCCGGCCGGAACTGGCCGGGAACCGGAAGGCCAGGAGGAACACCAGGGCCAGGACGAGGACCGCGAGCACGCGGCGCGCCGGCCCCGTCACGCGCCAGCCCTGCGCGCGGTCTCGAAGCAGGCGATGCCCGCGGCCACCGCGGCGTTGAGGCTTTCCACCCCGGAGGTGGCGATGGCCACCCGCTGCACCCAGGCCGGCAGTTGCGCGCCCTGCCAGCCATGCCCTTCGTTGCCCACCAGGATGCGCAGGGGCGCCCGCAGGTCGGCCTGCGCCAGCGGCAGGGCGCCGGGGCCGCCGTCCAGGGCGAACCAGTGCGCCCCATCCGGGGCGAGCGATCCGGTGCGGCGCAGCGGCATGAGGAAGGCGGCGCCCATGCTGCCGCGCAGGGCCTTGGGGCTGAACGGATCGGCACACAGCGGCCCCAGCAGGGCTTCCTGGAAGCCGAAGGCCGCCGCGCTGCGCACCATGGCGCCCAGGTTGCCGGGATCCTGGATGGCCCAGGGGACGATCACCAGGTCCGCCAGGGCTCCGGCCGGTTCCGGTCCGAGGCTGGCGAGCAGGGCATGTTCCGGCGGGCTGGCCGCATCGGCCAGATCGCGCATGAGCGCTTCGCCCAGCACCAGGGTTTCCCGGGCCAGGCGCCGCTCCAGCGGGTGCGGGGCCGCGCCTTCCAGCCGCAGCCAGAGGTCCGGGCGCAACCGGTCCCGGCAGCCCGCGCTGGCCTGGAACCAGGCCAGCACCACCTTCTCGCCCAGCAGCAGGGTATGGCTGCGGCGCTGCCCGCCGGCGGCGAGCAGCGCGCGAAGGCTTTTGAAACGGGGGTTGGCCCGGCTGGTGATCTGGGATTCGACCTGCATGCCCTCCAGCCTATCCGGAGGGCAAGGGGAAAGGACACACCCTCTTAAAAGCGGTAGCTGATCCCGGTCTGCACGGCGCCCAGGGTGCGGTTGTTGACCGTTATGAATGAATATTGCGCCATCACGCCCCAATTCTTGTCGAAATCGTAGCCCAATCCGGCCAGGGCTGCCAATTTGGTGCCGGTTTCGTTCAGGATCGTGATATCCGCCGTCGGGGCCGCCACCGGGGTCACGGTGGATTTGATCTGGGTCAGGTAGTTCATGGCGCCGACGCCCACCTTGAAGTAGACCCCTTCCGTGTCGCCCGACGGGTAGTACAGGTACTGGGCGGTGACCGAATGGCTGCGGGCCTTGCGGTCGTTGTCGGTGAAGGCGGCCGAGGGCAGCCCGACCGAATCGGCATCCCCGCCGTGGGGGTACCAGATGCCATCGTAGGCGAGCCGCAAGGCCTTCCCGGCGCCCACCTCCCAGCCCGCGAACACGCCGATGCCGTAGCCGGTGTTGGAAGCGAAGTTGCTTCGCATGGCTCCGGTGGGCCAGCTGCCCAGGACCTGGACGCCCAGCTGCGGAGCTTCGATGGCCATCGCGCAGCACGCGGCCGCACAGAGCAACCCTTGACGGCCCATTTGATACATACGATGAGTCATGCCCTCTCCTCCTCGGATTGATGAAGTCGCTGATGGTTAACGAGACGAAAACCGTAATTAAGCATTGACGATTTTCAGTCAAGTCAAGCCTTGCTCCCAGATCAAGGCCAACCATCTAATGATGCGGGCGAGCAGAATGTGACATGTTTTTTACGGGTAGATTAAATATTATTTACTAATTAATATATTGGCTTTTGTTGCTTGCCTCGGGCTGGCGCTCGCCCAGGCCAGCGCGGCGAGCACCGGCGCCAGGCTGGGATGGTTCGCGGAGCCGGCCCGGACAGCGGAATAGAGATGGCGGCTGGGGCCCTGGGCGCCGCTCAACGGGCGCAGGACGATGCCCGCGAAGCCCTCCGCCGGCACCGCCAGGCGCGGGACGAGGGCCACGCCGCAACCGGAGGCCACCAGGGCGAGGGCCGCCTCCCAGTTGTCGACGAAATGGCGGACATCCGGGCTGAAACCGGCGCCGGTGCAGGCGGCGCAGGCCACCTCCTGGCAGGGGCCGCGCACCGCGCCGACGATCCAGGTCTGGTCCGCCAGGTCCCCGAGGGCGACGGCAGCCTGCCCGGCCCGGGCATGGTCCGGCCGCAGGGCCACCAGCATGGGGTCGTCCAACAGTTCCTGCCGGCTGTAGCGCGGGTCGGTGCGATGCGGTCCGCCGGGGTAGTCGACGGTCACGGCCAGGGCCAGATCGCCCGCGTCGAGCCGCGTGAAGCATTCCGGTGCCTCCACCTCGTGCACGGCGACCACCAGCCTGGGACGCTCCAGGCGCAGGCGGCGCAGGGCCGGAGCGACGATCCCGGTGATGGCGCTGGCGAAGGCGCCCAGATTGACCCGGCCCACGGTGCCGGCGTCGAGCGCGGCGAGATCGGTCCGGGCCCGTTCCAGCTGGGTGTCGATGGCGGCGGCGTGCTCCAGCAGCAGGTGGGCCTGGGGGGTGAGGCGCACCCCGCGCCCATGAGGGGTGAGGAGGGGGGCGCCGACCTCCCGGCTGAGTGCGGCCAACTGCTGGGAAATGGCCGAAGGGGTCAGGTTCAGGGCGCTCGCCGTGGCGCCGACCGAGCCGCGCTCGCGCAGCTCCCGGAGCACCCGCAGGCGCCGGATGTCGATCGTTAAGGAGAAACGATATGGTTCCATTCAAATACTTTAATTGGACATTAACTATCCTTCCAACGGAACATGGCTGGCATGGCGCAGACCCCCGCCGGAAAGGAGTTCCACCATGATTTCAGACGCGCGCGCGGATGCCCGGGAGGTGGTTATCGGCATCGTCGGTGACCGCAATCCGGACAACCAGACCCATCTGGCGACAGAACAGGCCTTCGGCCATCTCCTCCAGCCGATCCGCTGCGAGTGGATCGCCACCGGGCAGATCACCCCGCAGCGCCTTTCAGCCTATGCCGGGCTGCTGATCGCTCCGGGCAGCCCCTACCGCGACATGGAGGGGGCCCTGGCGGCGATCCGCCATGCCCGGGAGGAGCAGGTGCCCCTGCTCGGCACCTGCGGCGGCTTCCAGCACATGGTCGTGGAATTCGCCCGGAACGTCCTGGGCATGCGGGACGCCGGGCACGCCGAAACCCATCCCGACGCCCCCCGGTTGGCCATCACGCCCTTGTCCTGCTCGCTGGCCGGGCAGGCCCATCCGGTGCGCTTCATCCAAGGCTCCAAGGCGGCCGCGCTGTATGGGGTGGACCATGCGGTGGAACCGTTCTACTGCAACTACGGCCTCAACCCGGAATTCCGGCCCAGGCT
>Ga0181519_10003953_pt1 | contig 12085 bp, 12 predicted proteins | sample PEATcosm2014_Bin_26_FD_121102 | JGI IMG/M metagenome (GOLD analysis project Ga0181519, IMG submission 121102) | Peatland microbial communities from MTU Mesocosm Facility, Houghton, MI, USA - PEATcosm2014_Bin02_10_metaG | ecosystem: Environmental > Terrestrial > Soil > Wetlands > Peat | place... | reverse complement strand
GAACGCAAGCCGAAGAAGGGCGGGAAGCAAGGCGGCGGCGAAGGGCAGGGGGGCCAAAGCGAACAGTCGGGGCAGGAGGGCATCCCCTCGCTCGCCCAACTCGAACTGCTCAAAGCCATGCAGCAGGAACTCAACGATCGCACGCTGAAGCTCGACGAGCTACGCAGGCAGGCGGCGCAGCTCACACCGGCCGAGCAGCAAGATTATGAAGCCCTCGGCGAAGAGCAGGGGCAACTGGCCGATTTGCTGCTCGAGTTGTCGAAGCCCGAGCCCGAGGGCGAGGATCTGGAATTGGACGATATGCCCAAAGGGGAGAAGCGATCGATGCCCGACGGACCCAAACGCTCGCCCCCTGGCGAGCAGCAGGGAGAGTGACCTATGAGATGGTATCGCGGGATGGGCTGGGCAGCGGTCGTGGGTTGGAGCCTGGTCTGCTCGTCGGTTGCGCCGGCGGACGAGGCCTTGCAGCCCGACGTCGGCGATAAGAAACCCACGGCCGCGGACAAGCAGAAGCCGCTGGCGAGCAAGCCGCCGGCCGCCAAGCCGGCGATGTCGCTCGACGACGAACTGTTGAAAGGACTGGGGGATGACCCGCTCGACGGACTCGACAAGCCGCCGGCCAAGCCTAAGCCGGCAGCCAAGCCAGCCGAAAAGTCCGACATGAAACCGGCCAAGCGGCCGAAGTCCGAACTGGACGACGAATTGCTCAAGGACCTGGACGACGTGCCCGGCATGAAGGCCAAGGGCGCGCCCGACGAAGCCGAGGAGAAGGATCCGCTCGCCCGGCTGAATCGGCGGATGCATGAGGTCGAGGAGCGGCTGCGGGCCACGAAATCGGACGAGTCGACCCAGCAGTTGCAGCATAAGATCGTCAGCGAACTCGAAGCACTGATCGAGCAACTGGCTCAGCAGCAACAGCAAAGCTCGTCGTCCTCATCGTCGAAGAAGCCGCAGAAGCAGCAGAAGTCGGAGCGCGACCGCGTCTCGCAGCCGCAAAGTCGTCCCGCACAGCAGCAGCAACAGCAGCAAGCCAACAACCCCAAGCCGGCGCGAGACAGCAGCGAGCGACAAGGAAAGCCGACGTCCGAGCGACCCGATCCGGGCAAAATGCAGGATCTGATCAAGGACGTGTGGGGCGAGTTGCCGCCGAGGTTGCGGCAGCAGATGCTTCAATCGTCCATGGAACGGTTCGTGCCCAAGTACGAACTGCAAATCGAAGAGTATTTCAAGACGCTTGCCGAAGAACCCCGCGACGAGCGTTGAACCAGTTTGATGCCAACAGCCATGAAACAACACCACTCATCATCCGGCCCGCCGCGCGAAACGCGACGCGGCGTCCTGCGCAGGCTGTTCGCCTGGGGCGCGGTCGCAGGACTTGGCTCGAGCGCTCGGGCCGAGCCGACCGATCCGGAGCGGCTGGCCGTCGAGTTCGTGAATGCCGACGCGCAGCGCAGCATCGATCGCGGCCTGGCCTTCCTGGCCGAACAGCAACACGAGGACGGCTCGTTCGGCTCGAGCGGGTATAGCCGCGATGTGGCCGTTTGCGGATTGGCCGGCCTGGCGTTCCTGTCCGGCGGCAGCACGCCCGGCCGCGGTCCGTTCGGGGCCCAGGTCACGCGCTGCGTCGATTTCATCCTGCAAAACACGCAGGAGAGCGGGTTCATCAACGTGCCCGGCTCCGGCAGCCACGGGCCGATGTATGGCCACGGCTTCGCCACTTTGTTCCTGGGCGAAGCCTACGGTATGACTTCGCGGGCCGACATGCGCGAGAAGTTGTCCAAGGCCGTCAAGCTGATCGTCAACACGCAGAACGCCGAAGGCGGCTGGCGCTATCAGCCCGTGCGGCGCGACGCCGACATTTCGGTGACCGTTTCGCAGGTGATGGCGCTACGCGCCGCGCGCAATTCAGGGCTGTACGTGCCGCACGAGACGATCGATCGCTGCATCAACTACGTCAAACGCAGTCAGAACGCCGACGGTGGATTCATGTACATGATCCAGGGGGGCCAAAGTGCGTTTCCGCGCTCGGCCGCCGGGATCGTCGCGCTGTACAGCGCGGGCATTTACGAAGGGCCCGAGATCGAGAAGGGGCTGCGCTACCTCATGGAGAGCATCCCTCGCGGCGGTGTCTTCAATCGCGAAAGCCATTACTTCTATGGGCACTACTACGCCGTCCAGGCGATGTGGCATGCCGGTGGCGAGCATTGGCGGCGCTGGTACCCGGCCATTCGTGACGAGTTGATTGCCCGGCAGCGCGACGACGGCTCGTGGATCGATTCGATTTGCCAGGAGTATGGCACAGCGATGGCCTGCATCGTGCTGCAGATGCCGAACAACTACCTGCCGATCTTCCAACGATAGACGAGAAAGTTCTGCCCTGGTACTTCGATGAAACAGTTGTCTCTACGAACCCGTTGGGCCTCGACGATCGCTGTGGCGTCGATCTTGGCGCTTGGGCCGATAGCGCGTGCCGGCGACGGTGCGCAGCTCCTTCCGCTGGCCGGGCCGCGAACAAGCGAGCGGCTGATCGGCACGGACGCGGCGTGGCAACTGGAATTTCGTCCGAGCGCCGCCAAGGCCGAGGCCGCGCGCAAGCTCTCCGCGGCGGAAGTCGTGAGTTGGGGGGCGCCTGTCGAGCTTCCGGCTGGAGCACTGGTCGTCCTCGATGAGGGAGTGATGGTGGCCGAAGCCCGGCAGCTCGACCAGGAATCTCTGGTCGTCGATGCGCCGCTGTTCGGCCGGGTTTCGCTGCCGCTCGAGCAAGTGCAAGCGATCGTGTTTCGAGCGCCAGCCGGTCGCCGCGAGCGCGATCAGCTCATCGATCGATTGCTCAAGCTTGCCGCCGACCGTCGCAACACGACCAGCGACCGGGTGCTGCTCGAGAACGGTGACCAGTTGCTCGGCAGTGCCCGGGCGCTCGACGACACCAAGCTGCAATTGCACACCGGCACGATCGACAGCCAGATCGAGCGGGCCAAGATCGTGGCTCTGGTCTTCGAGCCGACATCGAGCGAAGCCCCGCCGGCCAACGGTTTAAGGGCGCTGGTCGGCTTTCGCGACGGGAGCTGGTTCACGACGCGTGAATTGGTGATCGACGGTGAAACCGCCCGGCTCAAGCCACCCTTCGATGCGAGCGCCGAAGCGGATCGGTGGACCGTCGAGGCGCAGGCGATCGTCTTCTTGCAGCCGCTTGGCGGGCGGGCGACCTATCTCTCCGACCTCAAGCCCGAGAGCTACCGCCATATCCCTTATCTCTCGCTCCAGTGGCCCTACGAACTGGACCGGAGCGTGACCGGTGGCCGGCTGCGTGCCGATGGTCGGATCTATGCCAAGGGGCTGGGAATGCATTCGGCTGCTCGGCTTACCTACCGACTCGACAAGCCCTTCCGGCGGTTCGAGGCCCAGGTGGCGATCGATGCCGAAACGTCTGGCCAGGGGAGCGTTACGTTCCGCGTGTTTGCCGATCGCGAGCAGAAGTTCGCCAGCGAAGTCGTGCGCGGCGGGCAGCCGTCGGTTCCCGTCTCGGTCGACATCACCGGCGCCAAGCAGTTAAGCCTGGTTATCGACTTCGCCGAACGTGCCGACGAACTGGACCATGCCGACTGGCTCGACGCGAGGTTGGTGGAGTAGTGAGACAACGAACCTACGCATGGTCGCGACGAACCGCTACTCACACCGATGCGCGGAGCCTATATTGATCGGACCGACGGGGGGCGATCGTTCACTCAGACGCTCCCAACACGCCAGTCGTAACTCATGACATCGCACTTCACGGAGGATTCCTATGGTTTCGCGTCGATCGATCATCTTGTTCTTCGTCTGCCTGGGCATTGGTGCTGGCCCGCTCTTTGCGCAGGGCCAGCGGCCCCGAGTCTACTTCGATGTGACCGCCGACGGGCAACCCATGGGGCGGATCGAAATCGAGCTGTTTGCCGACGTCGTGCCGAAGACGGCGGAGAACTTTCGGGCTCTGTGCACCGGCGAGAAGGGCTTTGGCTATAAGGACAGCACGTTCCATCGCGTCATTCCTCAATTCATGCTTCAGGGGGGCGATTTCACGAACGGCAACGGCACGGGCGGCAAGTCGATCTACGGCGCGAAGTTTGCCGACGAGAACTTCGAACTGAAGCACACCGGCCCCGGCATCCTGAGCATGGCGAACGCCGGTCCGAACACGAACGGCTCGCAGTTCTTCATCACCACGGCTCGCACCACCTGGCTCGACGGCAAGCACGTTGTCTTCGGACAGGTAATCGGCGGAATGGACGTCGTCAAGAAGATCGAAAGCTACGGCTCGCAGTCGGGCAGACCCTCGAAAAAGATCGTCATCGCCAAGTGCGGTCAGCTCTAGGTTCGCGCGAAAGCGCGGCAAGCGGCAAACGCTGGCCGTGCTCAGCCTAGGTTAGTCGGTCTAGTTGGCGTGGAAGGCGTTCTCGTACCCAGATGGCCTGAAACCTATTTACCGGTCAAGTCGGCACAACTTGACGGAGGCAATATGTGCCGCCTCTTGGTAGACCGGAGCTATGGGAACACTACTCTCTCGAATCACGATCGACCCCGCCGTTTGCCACGGCAAGCCGTGCCTGCGCGGGCTCCGCTATCCTGTCGAGACCTGCTCGAGTTGCTTAGCTCCGGCATGACGATCGACGAGATTTCGGCGGACTATGAGGACCTCGAGCGCGACGATTTGCTTGCCGTCCTGGCGTTTGCCGCCGAACTCGACGCGTTGGTCCGGCACCCTGTGCCTGACAGGGAGTGATGCGGTTCGTTGGTCTCGCACATTTCGGTGCGAGTGCCGGGAGAGGCTCGCGTCGTTCGGCGGAGTTGTGTCAGACACATACTTGCCGTGACCTACGGAGCTGAACGAGCCGACGAACTCGACCATGCCGATTGGCTCGATGCCCGGCTGGTGAAAGAGGTGGCAACAGCAAGCCGCGCCGCCGAGCAACCGACGAGCTGCCGCGGCGCTTTGGAAATCAATCGACTGCGAGGTCCTCAGTTGAAAGATCGGCGAGACACAGAACGCGATCCGTTTGTGGGCCGAGAATCATGCCGCGGTCGGCGGTTATCCCGGACAGTCTTCTTGCTCCGCGAGTGCGACGTACAGACAGTCGCACAGGCTTTTATGGAAGCGAAGAGCCAGCTTGTAGGCGGGAGGAATCAATGGCAGCGATTCGCGCAAATTCGGGGGCGTCGCCAAGACATCGGCGAGGTACGCAGCAGCTTCTTCCGCCGTGATTCTTCGTTGGCGGCACATCTTCGAGAACACATGCGCGATCTCGACGGGAAAGATGTCCGGTGCGATTGGCCCGATGGCGCCAGTGAGCATGCGCCCGCGGAGCAGAAGGGCGCGGTCGCTATGCGGCTCGTCGATGGGCCACTTCAACGCCGCGCTTGCGTCAAGAACGAACTTACGCATGGTCGCGAATCGAACGCAGGGATTCGACCGAAACCTCGCTATCGAACTTGCGATGCAGAGCGCTGGCGCGCTCATGGATTCGCTTTGCCGTCTCGGCGTCAAGCCGACGCTTTTCGGCCAGCGCCGTGAATACGACTTCGACGTCAGTCTTCGATTCCGTGGTGCTCATACCCCGATTATCGGCGTTGACGCTCGGGAATCAACATCAAGAACGGGCGTCGAGCAATGTTTTGGGCGAACGCCGTCCTGCTTACGCACCAAACTTGCCCAGCCGGTTGGCGTTCGCCAGCGCGAGCGGCATCAGGTACTTCGCTTCGAAGATCCCCAACCCGCCGCGAATCGATTCGCGCTCGTTGAAACCGGTGGAGTGATCGTAGCGGCAGACCTTCGACGCCAGGAGCGTCGGCACCGGGTGCCAACTGTGGCTCTGCAGCCGGCTGGGCGTGCTGTGGTCGCCAGTGACGATCAGCACGGTCGGATCGAGCGCGGTGATCCGCGGAATCACGGCGTCCAGTTCCTCGATCCGCTTTACCTTGGCGGGGAAATTGCCGTCTTCGCCTGTGCTGTCGGTGTACTTGAAGTGGATGAAGAAAAAGTCGAAATCCTTCCAGCGCTCGGTGAGCACGCTGATCTGTTCTTCAAGCGTCTGGGCCTTGCCGACGATCTCCATGCCGACCAACCGAGCCAGGCCCTTGTACATCGGATAGACGGCGATGGCCGCGGCCTTCAGCCCGTAGACCTCTTCGTAGCTCGGCAAGGCCGGCTTCGCGGAAAAGCCACGTAGCGTGAGGCCGTTGGCCTTCTTCTCGTCCTTGAGCAACTGGCAGGCCTGACGAACGAACTCGGCAGCCACCTCGGCGGTCTTCTTACTGGCCGCGTCGGCCCCGACCGGCGCCAACGGGGGCACGCCGGTGGCTTGCGGATCGGTGTCGTGCACGTGTCCGCCCAGGCCAGGCGCGCGGAACACCACGACGAAGCGGTGTTCTTTGACCGGCTCGACGAATACTTCGACGCCGGGAATCTTCACCTGCCGCAAGTGAACGGCCAGCGGACCGCTCTCGGCCGAATCGATGCGTCCGGCCCGGCGGTCGGAGATCTTGCCGGCCGCGTCGAGCGTGCAGAAATTGGCCCTGATCGCCACGTCGTTGGGCCCCAGTTCGAAGCCGATGCCGGTTGCCTCCAGGGCGCCGCGACCGATGACGTAATGCAACGGATCATATCCGAACAGCCCAAGGTGCCCGGGACCCGAACCGGGCGTGATGCCGGGCTTCACGGGAATGCTCGCGCCCAGGACCGACCGCTTGGCCAACGCGTCGAGATTCGGGGTGTTGGCGGTTTCCAGCTCCGTCAATCCGCCGGCCTCCATCGGCAGGCCGCCCAGGCCGTCGGCCACGAGCATGACGATCTTCGAGTCGTTGGGCTGAAGAAGGCTGCGAGTCAGATCGTGCATGTCCATGTCGTGTCCCGCGATGTTCCAGGGCCGAGGGTTGGTTCCGGAGCGTTGCAATCCGCACGGGCGTCCGCTTGTTGAGACGCACGACGCCCAGCCGCCTAACTGATGTTCGTAGCAAAAAGCGGCAGGAGCACAAGTGGGAATCTTGGCACGCGCCTCCAGGTCCGCTATCCTCGAACTTGTGGTCCCGCCACCCGAACCCGCCGGCTGACATGAATCGCAGCACTCCCGAGCCCCTGACGTTCGTTCCCGGCTCGGCCGCCGTTGGGCCGGATGGTGCTGCGCCGAGCAGTGCCGTATCGCTGGCCGATACCCTCCTGCGGACGCGCGACGAAGTCCTGGCGGATTTGGAGTTATGGCACCTGGGGACGTCGGCTCCGGGCGGTCGGCCGTTGGCTTGGGCCGGTTGCGTCGATCTGCCTGAACGGTTGCTGGCTGACTACCGGCTCGATCGTACTCGCACCGACAACCGCAGCGAGCTGGGACGCGTGCTGGCCGCGGCTCGCCGACTCGCCGAACAAGTCGATCGCGTGGTCGTGCTGGCCTCACAGCGCGACCAGGGCGGGCGAATTGCCGTTGAGGCCTGCTGTCATCCGCAACACGACGTCTTGAGCCGAGCCGACCGCGGCGGCCAGCCGCGTGTCGCGTTCGACGGCTTCGACTTCGACAACGATGCCCGAGCCAGCCTGCTCGAACTGGTCGGCCGAACGCTGCCCGGCGGGGGCGTCGAAGAGCGTACCGGGCTGGTCGCCATCGCGACCGAAGGCTGGGCTCTGGAAACGGCCGTGGCCTTGCGGCAGTTCCTGGCAGTGATCGCTCGACTGCAAAGTGGCCGAAGCGAACGGCTCGGCTCGCTGGTCATTCCCGTCGTGGGAGGCGACGCCAAGCTGGTCGAGCTGGCGCGGACGCTCGCATGCCCCGAAGTGTTTCGCGACGATGGTGGCATCACCGGGCCCTTCGCCGTCTTCACGCCGGCGGGTCTGCTACCGGTTGCGCTGGCCGGGCTCGACATCGTCGGTTTGCTTGCCGGGGCCGAAGCCATGACCGCGCGCTTTCAAGACGAGCCGCCCGGCAACAATCCCGTGCTCGACTTCGTCGCCCAGTCCCGAGCCCTCGACACGGTTGGCGGACGGGCTGTGAGCACGTTGACAGTGGCGGCTCACGGACTGCGATCGCTGGCGGCCTGGCACGCGCAATTGCGGGCCGATTCGTCGGCCGATGGGGCAGTACGCCGGGTGATCGAAACTCGGCTGGTCGTCGATCATCCACGCCGCGAACCGCTCGTGGTCGGGCCGTCGGTGTTCGGTCCTGATGGGCTGGAAGGGATCGAGGGCGAAACGCTCGCGCATCTTGCTGAAAGATCGCGGTTGGAACAGGGCGTGCAGCGGCACGATGTCGGGTCCGAGATCCACCTTCCGCGGCTCGATCCGGCGTCGGTGGGCCAGTTGTTGCAGATGCTCTTGCTGGCCGCGGCAGTCGACGCTCGCTGGCACAATGGGGTTTCGGCCAAGCCATCTGGCACGGGGTCGTGAGCAGCTACGGTCCGTTCGAAGGAGCAGCGTCATGGAACTAACATGGTTGGGGCACGCCACCTGGCTGTTGAAGACGGCGGGGCACAAGATCCTCGTTGATCCGTTCCTTACCGGCTCGCCGACGGCCCCGCTGAAGGCCGAGCAAGTCGAAGCCGACTTCATCCTGGTCTCGCATGGCCATGCCGACCATATCGGCGATTGCGCCGCGATCGCCAAGCGCACCAAGGCCGTGGTGATCTCGAACTTCGAAATCTGCAACTGGCTGGCCGGCCAAGGCGTCGAGCGGACGGTGGCCCATAACCTGGGCGGCGGCTCGCGCCAGCCCTTCGGACGTGTGCAGCTCACGATCGCCCACCATAGTTCGTCGCTCCCCGACGGGGCGAACGGCGGCAACCCGAGCGGCTTCCTGCTTGCGCTCGAGCAGGAGAAGAAGAGCGTCTATTTCGCGTGCGACACCGGACTGTTCTACGACATGCGGCTGATCGGCACGGTCGGGCTGGAGCTGGCTGTGTTGCCGATCGGCGACTTGTTCACGATGGGACCGGCCGACGCGCTGGAAGCTGCCAAGATGCTCGACCCCAAGCATGTCGTGCCGTCGCACTTCAACACCTGGCCGCCGATCGAGCAAGACGCCTCGGGCTGGGCCGCGCAAGTGAAGAAGGCGCTGCCGAACTGCCAACCGCACGTACTCAAGCCCGGCGAGGCGCTGACGCTCTGAGTCGTTCGTGTCGCCGACGCGGCTACTTCCGAAGCTCGCGGACCTGGATCTCGTCGCCGACCACGCGGATGTCGAAGCAATCGATCTTGACGCGCGGATTGTCGGCCCAAGCGCCGTCGCACACGCGAAACCGCCAGGCGTGCCAGGGGCAGGCCACGGCGCCGTTCTCGACTTCGCCCGCGCCCAGGCTGGCGCCCATGTGCGGGCAGAGATCGTCGATCGCGAAGTATTTCCCCTCACTGAGAAAAATGGCCACGAGCCGCTCGCCGAGCGGGACGGTGATCCCGCGGCCTTCGGCGACCTCGCCGACGCGCGCCACGCTCACAAATCCTTCGTCGCCAGCTTCGCTCACGCTGTCATCCTCGCGAAAGAGTCGCATTTGCCGCATCCAGGGCATTCTATCGCGGCCAGCGAAAGCAGGGCAGGGGATTGCGATTCCTCGCAGCCGCGGACAAAATGGTGATACTGACTTCCCCCGCTCGTCCCACCTCGGCTCGAAGGACCACGTTCCATGCGCGTCAATCAAGTCAAACGTAAGCTCCGCTCCGGTCAGGCCTCGTTCGGCACTTGGCTTTCCTTGGGCGATTTGTACGCGACGCGGATCCTGGCCCGGATGGGGTTCGACTGGCTGACGCTCGACATGGAGCACTCGCCGATCGATTGGCAGCAAGCGGCGGCGATTTTCGGCGCGATTGCCGATGCCGGTTGCGTGCCGCTGTGCCGCGTGCCGCAGGGGAACCATTTCTACATCAAACGGGCTCTCGACTCAGGCGCCTGGGGCATCGTCGTGCCGATGGTCGATACGGTGGAGGAGGCGCAGATCGCCATCCGTGCCGCCAAGTATCCGCCCACCGGCAACCGCAGCCTTGGTGGCGGGTTGCAAGCCATCAACTTCGACACGACGTCGGCCGAGTACTTCCGCAAGGCCAACGACGAGATCCTCGTCATCTTGCAGACCGAAAGCCCGCGTGGCATCGCCAACGCCGAGCAGATCTATGCCTTGCCGGGCTGCGACGCGATCTTCGTCGGGCCGGTCGACCTGCGGGCTCAAATGCGTTCGCCGGATGCGAAGGAGGCCACGGACGAGGAGTTCGAAGCAGCGCTAGCCGCCGTCGTCGCGGCAGGAAATAAGACTGGCACGCCCACCGGCATGCACTGCATGGACCCGAAGTCAGCGCTGGCTCGCGCGGAGCAGGGGATGCGCTTCATCGCCGTCGGCAGCGAGCTGCGGTTCATGACGCTCAAGGCTCAGGAAGTTCTCCAAGCCGTGCAGCCTGACTCGGCCAGCAAGGAACTGGCTCGCTATTGAGCCGGCACGTCACTTAATACGGCAGGGCACGCAATAGCGGAACCATCGGGCAATCGCCGAGCACGGGCAATCGTCGAGTAGACAGGAAGTCGCATGTCGATCTACGTCTTGGCCACGCTCGACACCAAAGGTGACGAAGCGGCTTGGGTCTGCGCCGAACTGAAGCGGCTCGGGGCCGAGGTCACGCTGATCGATGTCGGTTGCGTCGGTGCTCCGACGACCGCGCCGGATATCGACCGCACGCTGGTGTTCGCGGCGGCGGGCGCGGCGCCGGCCGAGTTGGCTGCGGCTGGCGATCGCGGTCGCGCGGTCAGCGCGGCGGCCGAAGGCGCTGCTAGGCTCGTGGCTTCGCATTTCCGCGAAGGTCGCGTTTCGGCCGTGCTCGGGCTCGGCGGGTCGGCCGGCACCACGATCGGCACCGCTGCGATGCGCACGCTTCCGCTGGGCGTCCCGAAGCTGATGGTCAGCACGCTCGCCTCAGGGCAAGTGAAGCAATTCGTTGCCGACAAGGACATCATGATGCTCAACCCGGTGGTCGACCTGGCCGGGCTGAACCGCATCAGCCGTCAGGTGCTCAGCACGGCCGCGGCGGCGCTGGCCGGTGTGGTGGCCGATCGTCGTCAACGACGCGACGAAGACGCTGGGCGGCCGCTCGTGGCGGCAACGATGTTCGGCGTGACGACTCCCTGCGTGGTCGAAGCCCGTCGCTTGCTCGAACAGGCCGGTTACGAGGTGATGGTCTTCCATGCCACGGGCTCGGGTGGCCGTTCGATGGAATCGCTGGTGCGCGAAGGAGTATTCGCCGGCGTGCTCGACATCACGACCACGGAGTTGGCCGACGAACTGGTGGGCGGATTCCTGAGCGCTGGTGGCGATCGGCTCACGGCCGCGGGCGAAATGGGTGTGCCGCAGGTCGTCTCGGTCGGGGCGACGGACATGGTCAACTTCTACGGTCCGGCGACCGTGCCGGCGAAGTTCCAACGCCGCACGCTCCACGCGCACAATCCCAACGTCACGTTGATGCGCACCACGGCCGACGAGTGCGAAGCGATCGGCCACGACATCGGCCGCAAGCTAGCCGCCGCGCGCGGGCCGAGCGCGCTGTTGTTGCCGCAGCGTGGCGTGTCCGATCTCGATCGCACGGGCCAGCCATTCGACGATCCGGTGGCACGCGACAAGCTGTTCCAGTCCATCAGGCGGCATGGTCGCAACGTGCCGATCGTGACGCTGGACCTGCACATCAACGATCCGGAGTTTGCCCGGGCGGCGGTGCTCCGGCTGCTGGAATTGATGAAGACGAACGCGACGACGAACTGACCGATCGAAAGAGGCAAGGCATGGCGCTGCATGCACGCGCGGCGATTCTCGAACGATTGCGAGCCAAGGTGGCGGCCGGACATCCGATCGTCGGCGGCGGCGCGGGGACAGGGCTGAGTGCCAAGCTCTCCGAGGCTGGCGGCATCGACTTGCTCGTCATCTACAATTCGGGTCGGTTCCGCATGGCCGGGCGCGGCTCGCTGGCTGGGATGATGCCTTACGGCGATGCCAACTCCATCATGCTCGACATGGCCCGCGAGGTCATTCCCGTCGTCCGGCATACGCCTGTCTTGGCCGGAGTTTGCGGCACCGATCCGTTCCGCGTGATGAAGCTGCT
>Ga0181519_10003947_pt1 | contig 12093 bp, 6 predicted proteins | sample PEATcosm2014_Bin_26_FD_121102 | JGI IMG/M metagenome (GOLD analysis project Ga0181519, IMG submission 121102) | Peatland microbial communities from MTU Mesocosm Facility, Houghton, MI, USA - PEATcosm2014_Bin02_10_metaG | ecosystem: Environmental > Terrestrial > Soil > Wetlands > Peat | place... | reverse complement strand
GCCGTCAGCTTGGCGCTGCCATCGCGATTGATCTTTCCATCGAGCGCCAGGTAGCCGGGCTGCCCCGCGTCGCCGCGCTCGCCGTGCAAAGTGTTGTTCGCAACGGTACTGGTGAATTTCCAGGTGTACCCCTGAGAGTTGCCTTTGGCCTCGCAGGTCATCGTCGTATTCCACACCCCGTCAAAGGGGCCGGCCGCAACCTGGCCGCCCACCGCCATGGTAAACAGAAACAGTGCAGTAAAAAGGGTCTTGCGCATGTGAACTCCCTTCGGCAGGGGATTTTACTCCCGGAGCGCCGGCGCGTCAGTGATAAGGCGAAAACAAGCACGTTTTGAGCGCACGTTCTATCGGCGCGCATGCTTCGCGTATCATCGAATCACACCCGAAGCCGCGCAAACTGGAGCCGCGGCCCCGCGCACGATGATCCTCATCGACCCAGAACTGGACCTTTCCGCGGCGACGGATGCGCTGAACCCGGTTTCGGCGAAGCCTGGTGCTGGGTCTGTGAAGGCCCTGAGCCCCAAACCGCTACGGCTACCCTCCGCGCGAACTCTCGCGCAATTTTTGACGCGGGCGCAGGCTGCGGTGCGGCTGCGCGGACAGGTGACGGTGTTGCTGACCGGCGACGCGACGATGCGCGACCTGAACCGGCGCTTTCGTGGCAAGAGTATGCCGACGGACGTACTTTCTTTCTCTTCCGAGCGCGGCCTTCGCGGAACGGAAAAAATTGCAGGCGACGTGGCGATCAGCGTGGAGACGGCGCAGAGGCAGGCGGCGGAGCAGGGACACTCGCTCGCCATCGAGATCAAGGTGCTGATGCTGCACGGACTGCTGCATCTGGCCGGACACGACCATGAAAACGATGCGGGCGAGATGCGGCGGCGCGAGCGGAGTTTGCGCACGAAGCTCGGGCTGCCTGCGGGTTTGATTGAAAGGTCAGGAAGCGCGTCAGTCCGCCGCGGCGGACGGGTCACCAAGCCGGCGCGGAGGCGAAAGCCATGACGCCGCTCCAAATCCTATTCGTTACCGCGCTTGCGGTGGTGGCTACGCTGGCCTCGTACATCAGCCGCATCTACTCCGAGTTCGGGAAAATTCTGAGCCGCGAGGTGCAGGAGAATCTGGACGCGTGGGAGGAGCGGATTGAGCCGCATCTCGGCCTGAGCCGCGAGCACGCGGCGTTGTGCGCTGCGGTCCTGGTGCAGCTTACGCTTGGTCTCATCGCGCTCGAGTTTGGGTCGATTCTTTTTGGCCACGCGGCGCAGTTCGGCGAAGCCCGCCCGGAAGAGATTGCGCAAGCGGTCATGGGCGTGGTACTGGTGGTCATCTTTTGCAACCAGCTGATCCCGTCGCTGCTCTTCAACCGCACACGCGGACTGTGGGCGGCGCGACTGCTGTGGCCCATCGTCATGTTGCTGTGGCTGGCGACGCCGGTTACGGTCTTCATCCGCTTTTTCTTTTCCGTGGCGGAGCTGGCCGAGGCGCCGGCCAATCCCGAGGAGCCCGCGCCCGACGTGGAAGCATTGATCGAGGCCGGCGAGGAAGAGGGAATCCTGGAGCAGAGCGACCGCGAGTTGGTGCGCTCGGCGGTGGAGTTCGGCGACATGCTGGTGCGCGAGGTGATGACGCCGCGGCCGGAAATCTTCGCCGTCGCGGAATCGATCACGCTGGAGCGCTTTCTGGAGCTGCTGAAACAGCATAATTACTCGCGCGTTCCGGTCTACTCCAGCTCGCTCGACAACATCAAGGGGCTGGCGTTTGCCCACGACCTGCTGCAAATCAGCGATGAGGCCGCGCGCACACGCACTGTGGGCACCATTTTGCGCTCCGCGGCGTTCGTACCCGAGACCAAGCGCGGCTACGAGCTGCTGCGCGAGATGCAGCGCGAAAAGCAGCACATGCGCATTGTGATTGACGAGTATGGTGCGGTATCGGGGCTGGTGACCATTGAGGATTTGCTGGAGCAGATTGTGGGCAACATCCGCGACGAGCACGAAACCGATACGCAGATCGAAGAGCCACAACGCGAGCCCTCGGGCTCATGGCTCGTGCCGGGCAGCTTCCCTGCCGATCAGCTGGGCGACCTGGTGGGCGAAACCGCGGAGCCGGGCGAAGAATACGAAGCGACGACACTGGGCGGCCTGGTGAGCGAGATTGCGGGGCGCATTCCCAAGGCGGGCGAAACGGTGGAGTTGGAGCCGCTGGGGTTGCGCGTGGAGATCGTGGCGTCGACGGGACGGCGCATCGAGCGCGTGCGGTTGTTTCCGCCGACGGCGCGACTGCCGTTTCCGAAGGAAGGCTGAAAGCTTCCGGTGCTTACCGGAGTGGGCGCAGCAAACTCGTTCAAGCAGATTCCTTCGCGCGGCGCGCCTTCCACGCACGCCACTCTTCGGCCGTAATCTCCCAAATCTCAGACGGCGACCGGCCGCAGACGTAATCCCGCTCTTCGGCGCCGACGAGGCGCATGCCCTGCTTCTCAGAGATGCGGCGCGAGGTGGTGTTGTCGCAGGCCTTGGCGACGCGCAATACCGGGAAACCAAGCAACTCAAACCAGAAATCGTTTGCCCAGACACAGGCTTCGCTCATCAATCCCTTTCCCTGCCATTCGAGACCGAGCCAAAAGCCGCGATTGTCGTGCGGACCGCGGCGGAGATTGATCACGCCGATGACGCGCTCCGGCGCGCTCTTCAGACGCAGCGTCCAGATCCATTCATCGCCGCGGGCGATGGCGGGAAGGGCGAAGTCGCGAATGAATTGGAATGCGCCGTCGGCGGGATAGGGCCAGGGAATCACGTTGCGCAGGTAACGCACGATCTCCCAGTGCGGAAATAACTCCTGGATTTGCGGTGAATCGCTGATGGAGAGCGGACGCAGGATGAGCCGCTCGGTTTGGCCGCTGGGAATTTGGCCTTCGGGCGTCATGCGGCGATGTTAGCAGTGTTTCAGGGCTCCGTGGCGGCGTTAGAGCGCCCCATCCGCGATAATGAGGGATGGAGCATCGCGCGTGAAATCTGGATTTGTTGCCATCCTCGGCCGGCCTAACGTGGGCAAAAGCACCCTGCTGAACGCCCTGACGGGCGAGAAGGTGGCCATTGTCACGGCCAAGCCGCAGACCACGCGCAACCGCATCATTGGTGTGCTGGAAGTGCCGGCGCGCAAGGGTCAGCATCCGACGGCGCAGATCGTATTTGTGGATACGCCGGGCGTGCACAAGCCCGCTTCGCAGCTCGACCGGCGCATGCTGCAGGAGGTGCACGAGGCGTTGGAGTCGCGCGACCTGGTGCTGGTGCTGATGGATGTGACGCGGAGGGTCCGGCTCACTGACTCAACGAGCGCCAAAGGCAAAGGCGGCTTCGACGCATCGAACGAGGACGAGTTTCTTTTCTCGCTGATCCGCAAGCTCGATTGCCCTGCATTCCTGGTGCTGACCAAGATCGACCTGGTGCGCAAGGACGAGTTGCTGCCCCTCATCGAATCGCTCACGAAGCAACATAAGTTTGCGCAGGTGATTCCGGTAAGCGCGCGCAAAAACGACGGCCTGGATGTCCTGGTGCGCAAGATTGTCGATGTGCTGCCGACAGGCGAACGCTACTTCCCAAAAGACCAGTACACGGACCAGCCCGTGCGCTTCATGGTGGCGGAATTGATCCGCGAAAGTATTCTTCTCGAGACCGGCGAGGAGGTTCCTTACGCGTCGGCCGTGGTGATTGAGCGCTTTGAAGAGCCGGAGGGACAGCCGAGGCCAGGCAAGAAACCGCTGACCAGGATCAACGCCGCGATTTATTGCGAGCGCACGGGGCAGAAGGCGATTTTGATCGGCAAGGGCGGATCGAAACTGACGGCGATCGGGACCAGCGCGCGCCGCAAGATCGAGTCGCTGCTGGGAACGCAGGTGTACCTGGAGCTGTACGTGATTGTGGAGCCCGGCTGGCGCGAGTCGAGGGCCTTTGTGGAGTCGCTCGACTGGCGCAATCAGCTGGAACGGCTGGCAGAGAAGCAGCCCGGCGACGAAGAAGAATCCTAGTGCAGACCCGGGAGGGCATCGCGCAGCAACAATGTGTCGACGTCGTCTCGATCTGAGCCAATCTGTTGCGCCAGTGCTGCGTATTTAGGATCGTGGTAAGCGGCGGCTGCACGCAGGAGCGTAGGCTCCAGGGCGTTGGCATGGAAGCCGGCGATTTCCTGATAGTCCCACTTCTTTGGGCCGGCCGCGTAGGGCTCGAGAAAGTCGATGGCAGCGCGAATGGAACGGCCGTCGGCAGTTTTGAAGTTCCAAAGGTCAACTCCCACTTCATCGCCGAACGTGGCCAGCTTGCACAGGGCCTCAAGGCTCATATTGCTGTAGCCCCAGGCTTTGGTGCGCGCCAACTCCAGCGGTTCACGCCCGTCCGGCTCGATCTGCACGGTGATGCGGCGCGTCTTCACGCTCTCCAGAGTGTCAATGGCCTCCTTGCGATCGCCGAGGAAGAGTTCCATCGAGGTAACCTGCACGTCGTACCAGTTGCCATGATTGTTCTTGGCCGCGTCTTCATCCATTCCATTCTTGCTGGTGCGCATCCAGTGCAAATACTGCGTGAACCAATCGTGGAGGCCCTTGTCGTCGGTCGCTGTCCATGCGGTTGAGCCGGCGAGCAATCCAATGGCATCGACGGCATCGACCAGCGGACGCGTGTCAATGATGCCGATGCCCCGACCGGTGTTCACGCCCATAATGGCCTGAGCGAATTCGAGATTGGGATTCATCTTCGTCGCGGGATCGAGAAACCATGTGCGCAGCAAAAGCGCGGCGCGGTTGGCGTAGTCCGCGTTGCCGGTGAAATACCATGCTAAGGCCAGGGCGCGCGACGCTTCGCTCATGCGCCCGAACTCTTCGTGATCAGTGATTTTGCGGTTCTCGGGATTGGTTTGGCCATCGTGGCGAATGTAGGGAAGACCATCGGGCTTCGAAGGATCGGGCCAAAAGTAGGTGGCGCGGCTCATGTAATCGTGCTTATCGCCGCTAGGCGGCACAACCGGCTTGTCCATCACCGAGAACGGGCCCTCGGTCATAGCGCGATCGGCAGCGGCCACGGCAGCGCGAACAACTTCCTGCCTGCGTGGATCCTTGGCATCGGCAGCGCGTAGAGTCGCGAGTTCCTGCGCGTTCAAGAGAAAGACGCGGGGCGGGGCGGGGTTGGCAGTTTGCGGGGCCGGCTTCTGCGCGGCTGTGGGCAGGGTGATCGCGAGCAGTAGGGCAACAGTTATGGCATTCCATCTAAGCGGCGTAAGCATTGAAGAATTCAACCTCCTGGGGCGATGTGGGACGGTGTGGGCGAACGACGAGCGACTTCTGGAGCAGCAGCGTTTCACAAGGAAACGGTTACAAATGCGGGCGCAAGTCCTTCACTGGTGACGCCGGCAGTACAGGCGCCGCCATGGCAGCGAATGGAGATTTGCGCACGGCCGTTGTAGAGTTGCACGACACGCGAGCCGGTGGACGTGCCCTGGTTGTCGATCAAGGATCCGCCGCCGGCGAGGGAAAAGCGCACCACGTTCCTGGCGTCGAGACAGAGCACACCTTGGGCATCGAAAGCCGTGGCTTCAATGGTGACGACGTCTTTGTCGCGGGCCATCTGCGCCAGGGCAAAACGCGCGGGCTTGCCCCACTTCGCGGTCTGGTACTCGAACTCGACTTCATCGCTGACCGTGACGCCATTTTTGATGGCGACGACGCGCAGATGATTTTTGCCGGGAGCGAATTTGACCGCCCAGCGGAGGCCGGCGGCCGGAAAATCCTGGCTGTTCCGCTGCCGCGTGCCGGCGGATTCGCCATTAACGAAGAGTTCGGCCGTGGAGCAATTGGAATAGACCTTCACCATGCGTGCCTGGCCCTCCGCGCCCCAACGCACCGGCCATGTGTGGCCGTAGATGTGCGCCATGGGCTCTTCGGTCCAGTAAGACTGGAAGACGTAGTAACCTTCCTTCTTCGTCATGTCGCGCTCGATGACGCCCTTCTGGTTCACGCGCGGCACGGGATCTTCGACACGCAAGGGCGTGGTGAAATCCTTGAAGGCCCATTGCGCCGATCCGGTGAGCCATGGCAGTGTCTCCTGCACCTTGAGATACCAATCGAAGAGATCGCAGGCGTAGGTTTCAGACCAATCGCTGGCCCGCGAGACCGCAGCCCTGGCTCCCTTTTCGAGCGAGTCCGGCGTGTTCTCAGAAAGATCCGAGCCAAAGGGGGCCTTCGCCACCGACTCCGGCATTTCAGCGTGGCGGCGCGCATGGCTGTCAGCGCCCCACTCGATGTGCACGAAGCGTTTGGCCAGCGCGTGCTCCTTTTCGAGGGCGCTTTGATAATCGGTGTAGACGCCGCTATACCAACCGGCCCAGATGGACGGCGAGTAGACGTCGGGAATGTCGCTCGCGAAATCGCAACGGCGCAGCGAGGTGAAGCGCGACGGGTCCATCTCGTGAGCGAGGTCACCCATCTCCTGCATAAAGCCGCGAATTGCGACCTTGTCCAGCGCCGGATACTCGCCGGGCCAGTCATCCTCGTTGCCCAGGCCCCACATGAGCACGCTGGGGTGGTTGAAGTGCTGGTCGATCATGTTGGCGAGCATAAGGCGCGTCTGATTCTGCCATTTTTCGTCGCCTACGCCGGAACGGCACCACGGCGCCTCTTCCCAAACCAGAATGCCGAGTTCGTCGCAGAGATCGAGCACCAGTTTCGACTGTTGATAGTGGCCGAGGCGGATGAAATTGGCGCCCATGGCCTTGACCAGCTCCATCTCGGTGCGGATGAGCGCGTCAGGCTCGGCGGCTGCGAAGCCGGCATGGTCCATGTGACGCTGCGTGCCGCGCAGCAGCAGGCGCTCGCCGTTCAGCTTGAAGGGCCCGTGGTCCACAAACTCCGCGTGGCGGATGCCGAAGCGGTCATTCACGGCGCTCTTGCCGTAGGGAGTGGTGAGAGTGACGCTGCAGCTGTAGAGATTAGGATGCGCGGGCGACCAGAGCGTGGGCGAGGCAATGCTGGTGGATGCGATTTCTGCTTCGGCGTCCGACGCGGCCAGCGATTTTTCGATGTGTGCGATGGTCTTGCCGGCGGCATCGGCGATTTCCACGGTGAGCGCGGCGTTGCCGGAAAACTTCGCGGGGTTATAGAGGCGGGCCGTCACCTTGACCGTGGCCGCGGAGCCGGGGACAAACGATGGCGCAATGTGCACGGCTTCCAGAGAGACCGCTGGCACATAGGCCAGATGAACGTGACGGTAGAGGCCGCCGTAGAGGCTGAAATCGCTCAGGTCGGAGGGAGACCGCTCGAGATTCTCCGAGTTGTCGCAGAGAACGGCGACAGGAACGCCACTTTGGCCCGCAGGCGCGGCCGCAACTGCGTCGGTAATGTCGAACACGAATTCGTCGTATCCACCCACGTGCGAGCCGACCATCGTGCCGCCGACATACACATGCGAAGATTGCCCAGCACCCTCGAAGTACAGCAGCGTGCGGCCATCTTTGATGGGGTTCGCGATGGGCAGATGGGTGCGATACCAGCCGTGACCGCGATAGTACGGCGTATCGGGATCGCAGGCGTCGTAGTCGTTGAAGCAATGAGGCAGCGAGACTTTTTCCCAGACTGCGATCTCGTCGCCGCGCCAAACCTCCCAGGGTCCGTCGAGCGCGCCGCGACAATACTCCCACCCCGAGTCGAGACACTGTGAGGCCGAACAAGCCTCGGCGTTGGCGAGCACCGGACGCACGAGGGATGCCGGCAGCGCGAATCTTCCCTTTGAGGCTGCTGCAACTGCGGCCATCGACTTTAAAAAGTGCCTGCGCGAAAAATGAAATGAGTGCGGCATAGTTTTTCTAATCCGTGATCCAAGGCCGCGGCAATTGCTTTCTGGCAAGAAAGGCGAGTGGTGCGGCCTGGAACCGAACCCATGGTTCCGTCAAGCTCTTATGTTTTTTCTCATCGTTGATGAGCGCAGCGCGAACTGCAACGATCTAAACCGACGCCCCCGCCTCCGCGGGGAAGTATGTCTTATCCCTTGCGGGGCCCCGTTCTCCGGTTTCTCCGACGCGTGGAGGCACTGCATCGGAGTTGGTCATAAACCGGCGAACGGAGCTCTCCGCGACTGCACGCCAGGATCCGCTAGAAGTTGAGCCGCAGCGAGAATTGAACCTGGCGAGCGGAGTTGTTGGAAGTGGTTGTGAGATTCTGCGTACCGTCGCTTCCGCTGGGGCCCACAGATCCCTGGTTGTTGAACAGATTGAAAATATCCATGTTGAAGCGGAGATTGACCCGCTCCGTGACCGGAAAGACCTTGAACAGCGAAGCGTCGTTGACGAAGTTGAACGGTCCATCGAGGACAGTCTTCGAGAACGGGTTGGCACCTGCCCAGCTGCCGCTGCTCGATGAACTAGGGCTGGGCGCGTAGGCGATCGACACTGCTGTCGCCTGCGAAGCGCCGGGAACGATGATGCCCACTTCGTTGCTGCCGTAGTACTGATCGGTCACCGCTTTGCCGGCGACGGGCGCGGCGCATGCTGTGTCCATCGGCGTTTGGTAGGGTGTGTAGTTCGATGGCACGGTGGTGGTCGCAGTGATGCCCGCGCCGCAGGTGTTGCTGGAAATCGTCGTGGGCGGGATGTATCCGTTCCACCACAGGTAGTTGGTGTAGCACTTGCCGGTACGGCAATCGGTGATCGGATGCTGGTGCTTGTAGACCTGCAGCGAGCTGGTCGGTCCCCAGTTGGTTGCGGTGATGGTGAAGTCGCTGGAGTAGAGATTGGCGTCACCGGCGATCTGGTAGCCGCCAACGATCTCGTCAACGAGGCGATTGGCACTGCCGAAAAACTTCTTCCCGCGGCCCATGGGCAAGTCGACGATGTATGTGTATTGGAGCTGCTTTTTGGGCGTTGCCGTATCCACGACGCCGTAGTTCTCGAACTTGTCGAGCGCGTGGTAGAAGGCCCAACTGGGAGTGCCTGTGGGTGGCTTCGGCGGCAGGGCCATGGGAATCGCCGTGCCTGCTACCGTGTCCGGCGTGTTCTTTGTGGTGCATCCGACGCCGGTTGTAACGGTGGTGCAGAGCGGATAGCCGACGGTGGTGTTGGCCGCAGCGGTGGTCAGGTAGTTCTCGTAGGGATCCACCTGATTATCGCGGCTCCAATTTCCGCCGTTGCGCAGGTTCTTCTGCCAATCGAACATGACCTGCCAGGCGATGCCGTGGTGATAGAGCTTCTGGTAACTGGCTTGCAACTGATTGTCGTTGGACCAGCCGCTCTTCTGGCTCATGGAATTGCCGCCCCACGTGGTTTGATCGTAGGGTCCGGTGGCCGTGCTGGAATAGGTGTTGGCCTGCGAGGTCCCGATGACCGAAGACCCGCCGCTCGGCACCGCATTCACGCCGTTCTGCATCTCCCACACAAAGTTGGAGGGGTGATTGTTGTAGTAGAAGTACTGATCGAGCCGGCTGCCATGCGAAAACACATAGCTGATGCGGATGGCCGAATTCCACTTGGTGGGTTGCTCGATGGTGAAGTTAATGTTGGTGGCACGGTCGACCGGGTAGTCGGGATTGATGGCAAAGTTTCCGAAGCCCGGCAAAATCGAGGTGGTGGAGCTGCTGTTGACCGCGCTGCTGGAATTGACGCCCATGACCGGCATGGAGCCCACGGGGTTCGAGGGCGAGCAGTTCTGCGGATAGGTTGAAACGCCCGATGACGTGCTCTGCACCGCGCGCAACTCGTAGCTGGAGATGCAATCGGGCGATTGGCCGGCGGAGTTGAACTGCATCTGATAGTTGATCTGGTAAGGATTGTTTCCGGCAACGTTCTTGACGGAGCTGCGGAACGGAACCGGGAAGGCATAGATTCCATAGCCGCCGCGCAGGACTGTTCCCCAATGGCCAAACGGCTGCCAGGCCACGCCGACGCGCGGCATGAGAACAAGATTGTCGTCGTTGATGAGCTTGTCGGGCAATCCAGCCTGTGAGGCGGTTTCGAATTTGGCGCCATCGAACTGGTCGTTGTTGATAGCGGCCTGGGTCGTGTATCCCTCCGAGATCAGCGTGGCGACGGGAGCGCCCAGGACCATGGCGTCGTTCTTTAGGTCGAAGCCGGTCATCAGGCCGTATTTCTCCCACATGGCCGGATGGGCTTCATAACGGAGGCCCAGGTTGAGAGTCAGGTTCCGGGCTATACGGTAGTTGTCTTGCGCGTAGGCGTCGAACTCCATGTCGTGCATGTGTTGGTACGAAGCCTGCTTGTTCACGCTGTAGATCTGCGGCGCGCCGATAAAGAAATCGGCGTTGAGCTGACCGGTATTGGTGACGCTGGAGTAGGCGCTGGGGCTGCTGGACGAGTTGAGCAACGCCGTGCCATAGCCGTTGAACTGGATGTTGTCCTGGGCTTCATCGGGCCGGGAACCGAAGCGCTCGTGACGGTAGCGGCCACCGAACATGAGTTGGTGCTTACCCACGGTCTTCACTAGATTCTCGTCAAGGTTGTCGATGATCTGGGTAACGCCGTAGATGAACTGCGTTCCATCCACCGGGAAGACGATGTTTTCGAAGTACGGGAAGCCGGGCTCGCCAAAGTTATTGGGGAGTCCCATGTCCGTTTCGAAATTCGCCAACGGGGTACCACCGGCGTTGTTCTGCTCCTGGAACCACTGCTGGCTGGCAACGGTTTCGGAATAGAACGTGGGCGAGAAGACGTGCGTGAAACCAAGGGAGACGGGAAGCATGAAGTATTGGTAGAAGGTGTCGCCGCTGGCGTTGGCCGGATAATTGACGCCATTCACTGAGGCGGCGATCGTCGCAGGCTGCGCCGATGGCTGGTTGCGCAGCACGGTCTGTGTTTCCGGAGTCATGGTGAAGCGCAGGTAGGCGCGGTTGTTTTCGTTGAACTCGTGATCGAGGCGGAAGGTGTAGGTGGGGGCGCGCAACTCGGTGGGATTGTTCGCGCTGAGGTTGGTTCCCAGGAGCGGATTGACGCTGGAATACTGCGGGCTGGGAAGCGGCGAGATGGCATTCACGACTTGTGCCGTAGGAGACTCGCGGTTGAGTGGGATGCAATTGGTGTCGCCGTTGCAGTTGGAGGGACCGGCGCCCGGACCTTCAGTGAACTCACTGGTGAAGGTCTTGCGCGTCCAGGTGCCGCCGGTGTAGGTCGTCGTGTTGGGGTCGTAAAGGGTTTGCAGAGCGCCCGATGAGCCGATCATGGTGCTGAAGTCGCCGTTGCGCCACATGGTTGATGGCACGGTGGCGGTTTCACCGGCGATGCTGGCCAGCGAGTAGCGCTCATAAGCGAAGAAGAAGAAGGACTTGTCTTTGCCATGGTAAACGTGCGGAAGAACGATGGGTCCGCCTACCGATCCACCGATTTCGTTACGGATATACGGCGGCGCCACGAAATTACTCGGGCTCTGGCGTTGCTTTGCCGTGCCCCAGTAGGAGTTGCGCGCCGTCCAGAACAGCGAGCCGTGCAGGCTGTTGGTGCCGGACTTGGTGGTGATCACGCCGGTTGCCGGCGTTGCGTATTGCGCGGTCGTGCCGGTGGTCTCCACGCGCATCTCCTGAATGGAGTCGGGATCGGGAAACTGCGCCTGGCCGACGTGGCCGCCGCCGAATTCGCGGCCTTCGAGGGTGACGCCGTCCGCCACGTACTCCATTCCATAGCCCATCAGTCCGTTGGCGCATTGTCCGTTGGAATCCTGGTTGCAACTTCCCAGTCCAGGCGTGGTCTCTGCGGCCAATTGCAGAATGTTGCGCCCGTTCATCGGTAGCTGGTTGATGCGCTGGTTCTCCAGCGTTGACGCGATGGCGCCGTTGTCGGTGGTGGTCAACTGTACCGTATCCGCATTGACTGTCACTTGCTGGGTCACGTTGCCCGCGACCATAGCCGGACTGATCTCTGCGTTCTGTGCCACCAGTAGTTCGATGGATTGCTTGTAGGTTTTCATGCCGGGCACGGTGATGGTCACCACATAGGTGCCCGTGAACAGATCCGGAATTTGGTAGAAGCCGACAGCGTTCGACTTCGTATCGGTCGCGATGCCAGTTCCCTGGTTGACGACGTGAACGGCGGCTCCGGGGATCACTGCTCCCGTGG
>Ga0181519_10003943_pt1 | contig 12097 bp, 3 predicted proteins | sample PEATcosm2014_Bin_26_FD_121102 | JGI IMG/M metagenome (GOLD analysis project Ga0181519, IMG submission 121102) | Peatland microbial communities from MTU Mesocosm Facility, Houghton, MI, USA - PEATcosm2014_Bin02_10_metaG | ecosystem: Environmental > Terrestrial > Soil > Wetlands > Peat | place... | reverse complement strand
GCTTCGTACATGTTTTCGGGGAAGATGTCCCAGCCGGTAAAGACGATGTCGTCGAGGGCGGCGAGGGGGACGAAGTCGCGGATGAGGGGGGTGCGGTTGTCGGTGCGCTTGCCGAGACGGATGGTACCCATTTGAGTAACGGAGCCGATGGGTTTGGCGAGGCCTTTGCGGACGGCTTCGACGCCGGCGATGAGGGTGGTGGCGACGGCGCCCATGCCGACGGTCATGACTCCGAGCTTGCCTTTGGCCGGCTGGATCGCCGGTTTTTTATGAGAGGAAGATGCCATTGCGAGTGCTGCCTTTCAGGGGGAGAAAAAGTATAAAGTCCAAACGGTTAGTTTCTCGCTTTGGGGGCGGGAGTGCAACCAGGAGCTGGTAGCCCGAGCCGGTAGCCCGAGCCGGTAGCCGGTAGCCGGTAGCCTGGCAGCTCGGGGCTGGGAGCTGGGAGCTGGGAGCCGGTGTGGGAGCGCAAATTCCCACGTCTGCCAAAATCGGGCAGATGTGGAGCACTCGGTTGATTGCCGGCGTTCGGCGTTCAGACCTCTTCAGCACGGAGGCGGTTGCGCCAGTGAGTCCAGAGGAACCAGAGGATGGCGAGGAGGAGGAGGAATTCGACGCCGAGGTGGAAGCGGTGGAAGGCGGCCTGGAAGCGTGGGTTGGTGTTGAATGACGCGCCCAGCCTCATGCCGATATACGCCAGCACATAGCACCACGGCCACGAGCCAACAAAGGTGTAGATGTGGAAGCGGACCTGATTCATGCGAGCGACTCCGGCGGGAAAGGCGATGAAGGTGCGGATGATGGGCAACATGCGGCCGATGAGGACCGTGATGGAGCCATAGCGGACGAAGAAGCGGTCGACGCGGTCGAGATCGCGGCGGCTCAGCAGCAGCCAGCGTCCGTAGCGTTCGACCATGGGGCGGCCACCCTTCGCACCGACCCAGTAGGCGGGGATGGAGCCGAGATTGGATGCCAGCGAAGCCACGGTGGCGAGCAGGACCAGCTGCATCTGCGTGTGTGCCAGCGCGTAGCCGGCCAGGGGCATGATGACCTCGGAGGGGATGGGGATGCAGGCGGACTGGATGGCCATCAGCAGCACGACAGCGGGGTAGCCGCCGCTGGCAATCAGGCTGACGAGCAATGCGAGGATCTTCTCACTCATTCCGTAATGAGTTTACTGTCATGCGCGGGTGGAGGGGCGGGCGCGGCTTCATCCGAGGTTCCTTCAAGCCTCACTCCCACCTTCGATTTCCAACGCGATGACTGAGGTGCCTGATGCCCCCGTACCGCCAGTGACTCCGGTGGGCGAGCGTTTTAACTCTTTTGTTCCAAACCCCTTCCAGGCATCCTTTTTCGCTTCCCTCTGACTCACAAATGCGCATACTAGAGGCACGACGGGTCACCCCCAGTCCCCGAGGTAGCGGATGAAAGCTTTTGCCAACGTTCTCCTGTTTGCCTTCTCTTCCTGCATGGCGCAGGCCCAATTGCCGTCGAGGGCGATCTGCTCGCCTCCGCCTCCAAGAACCGCGACGCCGCTGGAAAGCACGACCTTCGATAACGTCCGAGCCGATATCCTTTCCGGCAACCATCAGCAGGCCCTCGGTGAAGCCGAAGCCATCCTGAACGCTCACCCCGGGAACGCGGAGGCCAGCTTCATGATCGGCACGCTGCTGCTGGACGAGGGGCGGCCGGAGGAGGCGTTGGTTTGCTTCCGCAACTCTCAGGCCGCGTGGCCGGGCAGCACCGATGTGCACGCCGGTTTGCTGGAGGCCTATGCCGAGACCGGCGACCGGCGCGATCGCGACATCGAACGGGCCATTCTTCGCGGATACCACTTCGACGGCCACCACCCCTCCGCCGCCAGAACATCCGGCATTGTCGTGGAGCGCTTCCACGTGGGTGACAAGCTGATCGAAGCGGTCGAATACTTCGACCCTCAGGGGCCCGATCATGTCTGGTACCGCTTCAGCGAGTACGACGAGAAGGGGCAGATCCTGGGCTCGTATGCCTTCGCCGCCGACGATGCCGATCAGAACGCATACCGTCAGCAGCACCCGGACATCGCCGGCTCCACGCTGCACCGCTTCGCGCTGGAGAGCTTTTTTTCAGGGACGTCCTCAACCGTCGGCAGTATCGACGGCGCCCCAACGTACGACGATTTCCGCACCCGCGTGGTCAGCGTGGTTCAGGCGGAAACCACCACCGCGAGCGCGGCGTCCAATCCGCCGAAATAGGTCCGGCTTCCGGTTCATTTCGTGGGGATTTTGACGCGCCGCTCCGCCGCGCCTTGTGCGCTTTTACTGTACCTTGTACCCTGTACCCTGTCTTATATGGACGCCAGCGAAGCCCAGGAACTCCAGGAGCAGCACGAACAGGCGGCTGGCGAACCCAGCCTTCGCCCGGTCAGCTTCACGATCAGCGTGCTGGCCGTGCTGGTCGCGATTGTCACGGTCCTCGGCCATCGCTCCCATACCGAAGCGGTGCTCTCTCAGGCGCGCGCGAGCGATCAGTGGAATCTCTACCAGGCGCATAAGATCCGCCAGTACGAAACCCAACTCATTACGGATCTGCTGGCCACGATGCCCATCCGCGACCAGGGCTCGGCCAATAAGATCACCGACGGTTACAAAAGCCACGTCCAGAAATGGAATCAGGACCTGAGCGAAACCGAAGCCACGGCGCGCGAGGACGAAGCCGAAGTTCGCAGGTCCGAACACCGGGCCGACCGCTTCGACCTGGGCGAGGCTCTGCTCGAGATCGGGCTGGTGATAACCTCGATTACCTTACTGACCCGGCAACGCAGCTACTGGTATTTCGGGATGACCTTCGGCGTCGCCGGTCTGGCCGCCGCCGCGCTGGGCTTTCTCGCCCATTAGTGCGGTGAGTGACGCGCCGCTGTTGCGCGACGGGGTGGGAGCCCGCAGGCGAAATTCCGGGCGCAGCCGAGGGACCTCCTTGCTTCAGTAATTCATCGGGATCGCTGGCGCCGGCAGCAGGAGTCGAACCTGCGTGGTCTGCGCTTAAAAGGCGAGTGCATTGCCGTTCTGCCATACCGGCACTGTGTGCCTGGCGAGATATCAAAGAGCAAACAATCGGCCACGACCTGAGTCGCGAGCACTGGAATAAACCCTGGAGCGTCCGGCAGGAATCGAACCTGCGTACACTTCGTTCGTAGCGAAGGCCATCCATCCCCTCTGGCACGGACGCTCGTCTTTTTGGTCCGGGTGGACGGATTCGAACCGCCGACCGCTCGCGCCGGAGGCGAGTGCGCTTCCAGACTGCGCGACACCCGGACAAAACCTGACCTCCCGACCCTGCGATGGTGGCTGCCCCCGGTATCGAACCGGACTCTCTGGCTTTTCGGACCAGCGCGTTCACCTGATTCGCGTGACAGCCACATGAAACATTGGTGGCACCCAGGCTAACTCAAAGACCAAATCGCTTATGGGTGGCCGGTGGGAGTCGAACCCACAAGAGACATGTTCCACAGACATGCCCGACGTCCCGATAGTCGGCACGGCCACACCTGGAGCACTCGGGGTTGCTTGAAAAACCCATGCGGCTGGTTACAAATCAGCTGCTCTGCCTCTTGAGCTACGGGTGCCTGACTGAGTGCGAACCCAAATTTGTCTGGCTATCCGAAAAAACTGGAGCGGCTGGCCCGAATTGAACCGGCGACTTCCGCGGTGGCGCCGCAGTGTCTCACCACTCGACTACAGCCTCTAAATTTATAGTTCCGGCAGCGATCCCGGAGCAGTTAGCCTCCTTTCCTGAGTTACACCTTTCCTGTTCCGTGTCGAACTGCATTCGACACAGACAAACTGGCTGGCGAGCAAGGCATCGAACCCTGAGTCTCCGCGTTCAGAGCGCGGCGTGTTACCCGTTACACCACTCGCCAACAAAACTGGCTGCGCAGGCGGGACTCGAACCCGCATCGCCCTGATTAACAGTCAGGTTCTCTCCCGTTGAGATACCGCGCAATTTGTGTCCAAAAACTCAAAGCCCCCGGACCTCGTTGAAGGCCGGGGGCTTAAATCTCCTGAAAACGGAGTCTAATCCTGTTAGTCCGGCCGGAAGACGGTATTACCCTGATGCCGCGGCTGGGCCGCGACGATTGGCGTAAATCCGAATTTGGCTCGGCACATCATGATCGCTACTGTAGCTTGACTTAGGAAATTCTGTCAACGGGAAATTGGTTATTCCGCGAGAAATACCATAGTTTGTGGGTCGAACACGAAAGAGGGATGGTCACGCCGGCCAGACTTGAACTGGCATTCGCGCGCCTTGAAGGGGCGCTGGCTTGATCGTTAGCCGACGGCGTGGAAAAAGATGTGGCACCGCCGACCGGACTTGAACTTGAGCCGCTTTGCGGGCGTCTGAGCCCGCGGCGAAATCCTGAGCGAGTGCAGCGAGCCGAAGGACCTTCACTCAGTCGAACCCAACGAGCGTTGTGGTGGGTGTGGAAGGATTCGAACCCTCAATACTCCAGGGAGCACCGGGTTTACGGCCCGGCGGGACGACCCGTTGCCCCAGCACACCCAAACCTATGGCGGAGACGATCCGATTCGAACGGATGGTGACCTTTCGGGCACACCGCGTCAGCAGTGCGGTGCTTTCGGCCAACTCGGCCACGTCTCCATAAATGTCTGGTGGGGATGGAGAGAGTTGAACTCTCATGCACGAGGCGCCGGTTTCTGAAACCGGTGTGTATTCCAGTTCCACCACATCCCCACAGTTACAGCGCTAATTCCCCGCAGACACACCTCCAGTGTGTGAGCCGTAGACTTATCGCGGCTCGTCGATCCGGGGCATAAAAAAACAAAGCCCCTCGATTTATCGAGGGGCATGGCCTGGTGCTGAACTTAGATCAATTCAGCCGCACCCCTCCGTCCTCAGCCGATCGCTAAGGGATTCGAGGCGGTAAGAGCTGAACCGAATCTTCATAGAAAAAAGAATAGCGCAGTTATCTGAGAAAGGCAACAGGTTTGCACGACTAACACAGGAAATGTGAGCGAGGATGAGATTTTCGGGTTGCAGTGCGCTGCGAACTATGGGATATTGACTTCGCGAGATGGAGGACAATCCTGGAAACCATGCGACTTCAGATCCCAATGCGCAAAAGCCAACCCGGCGCCGGCGTGAATTACGATGCGCTGGGGGATATGTCCTTCGTCGGGACCGGGGTTTCTGGATGAGATAGCTCATTCAGCGAGTTTCTCACCGAAGCCCCGGCGCCACCAGCCGGGGCTTTTGATTTGGTACGAAGTGCGGCCAGCGCAACCAGAACGAACCTCAACGAAAGGGGACAGCCGATGATCCAGTATTCGTTCGACGCCGATCTGCGATCTGTGTTGCAACGGCTCGCGGCGACGAGACCATCCGGGACAAGATCCAGCCCTGCGCCCGACGCCACAAGATCCACGGCGAAGCTGATCCGGTTCCATGCCAGGACGGAGCAGCCACGACTGGAAATTGTTCGCGTAGCGTTGCGACAACGCCGCTACGAGGGTCACGGCGCTATGATCTGAAACACTACTTCGGTTAGCAACCGGGAAAGCAGAGCAAGACGATGAAGATGATCGAAAACATCCCTGTCTGGGGAGAGCACGAAGACACCGGAGCAGGGTGAAGCGCAGGATGAAGTGCGACGTCTTCGGGGATCACAAGGCGTATGCAAAGGTGATTCTGTTCACCCGGGATGACTCCCATCAGCCGGAATCGAAATCTGTGGGCCAGATTTCTGGTGTCGTGTAACACGCCGTATGCGCGTAGTGTGCCGCTTTGAGCCCCGTCGCAGGCGTTACACCGCGTGTTTCAAAGAAGGATATGCCGCAACGGCGGACACAAACCCCTTACGAAACGCGCTGGCCTTGGGATTTCAGGGACTACGCGTTTCGGAACATGGCCGGAGCGACCTGTCGAGTCTGTCTTTTCAATCGCTTGTCGGCCACCGTTGGAAAGGCTCGAAACGCGTGGGTTCAGTTACAGCCGGCCCGACAATTTGACCGTCAACGACGGTTTCCGGGCGGAGGTGCCCCCGGCACACGACGACGGTAGTTCTGGTTTCGAAATGTCTCCGGCATCGTACGGAAACCGATTGTCGCGCACTAGATCGGTCCGGCGCCATCTGGAGGATGAAGCATAAGGCTGTTGAGGCGATCGTTGTAATTCGATCTGTACTGCGCCGGAGTCGTAGTCCGACCTTGCGAGTTCGGATCAGAATTCATTTGCAACGGACTTGCCCGGTGATAAACTTCGGCGTTCCCCCTTTACGGGTTCGGATGCTGCCCCCAGAGTCATCCGGCATAGTAGCGGGCCGCGTCCTGGCCATCAGAGCTGAGCGGCAGGCTCCAGAAAACGGTTCTCTCGGAGCTATTTCGGTCATGGTTCGCGTGTTCGCGTCACTCTGCGCCGTTTCTGCCGCCTTCCGGCTTACTTCTTGCTCTTCTTCCGGCCAGCGCCGGCGGGCAGCGATGCCCGTCGTGCTGTGCCTTGTACTCACAACGTACGGGGCGACGGCCCTGGCGCAAACGAAGACGGCGACGAGGACCACGCTGACCGTGACATCGGGCGGCAATGGTGTGACCGCAGTTCCTTCGGGCACAGTCGTCTCGCTCACGGCGTCAGTGAAAGCCGGAACAACGGCCCTGACCACGGGGCAGGTCGACTTCTGCGACGCGTCGGCAAAGTACTGCACGGATATCCATGTGCCAGGCATGGCGCAGTTGACCAGCGCCGGGACAGCGATACTGAAGTTCCGGCCAGGCATTGGCAGCCACAGCTATAAAGCCGTCTTTCTCGGAACCAACACTTATGCAGGGAGCTCGTCCAGCACTGCGCCACTTGCCGTGACGGGCACGCCCGGGCCGGTTGCCACTGCGACGACCATCGCGGAGAGCGGGGCCTGGGGGAATTACACGCTCACGGCGACCGTGACGGAAGCAGGGCAAACAACGGCACCCACTGGGACCGTGTCGTTCCTGGATGCGAACAATGGGAATTCGGTCGTGGCAACCGGGACACTGGGTCCGGCTGTTGCCGGGATCGGCTGGCCAAACCCGAAGGCGATAAATGCAGGCGGCACCAGGTTTGTGCTCGTGGCCGACCTGAATGGCGACGGCATTCCCGATCTGGTGGTGAATGAAAACCCAGTGGTGATCTATCTGGGTAACGCGGATGGAACCTACAGCGAAGCCGCGATTCCTTCAATTTCGGGGCCTCCGGCAGGCCCCATGGTCATCGCTGACTTCAACGGGGACGGCATTCCGGACCTGGCCGTAGCAATGTACGGCTTAGCCACCGTTTCGATTTTGCTCGGGAAAGGCGACGGAACCTTTGCGGCGCCCGTCGTGGCCAATTTGCCAAGCACGGCGACCGAGGTCTCCCAGCTTGTGGCCGCGGATTTCAATGGAGACGGAATCCCCGATCTGGCGGTAGTCGACAACTACGATTCAATAATCAGCATCCTGCTCGGAAATGGGGACGGCACGTTTACGACAGGTTCTGCCCCTTCAATCTCCGTGCGTCCTGCGGGCATTGCAACAGGAGATTTCAATGGGGACGGCAAGGCTGATCTGGCCGTCGCGGATTCCTACAGCGACTCGACCGTGATTCTTCTCGGTAATGGAGATGGCACGTTTACGACTGGCGAAACGGTACATTCTGGAACGGTCGGATCCGAAACCGGCGGTTTGCAGATTACCGCAGCCGACTTCAATGGGGATGGCAAACTTGATCTCGCCGTGGCGGCGGGTGGTACAGCGGGTACCAGTGAGTCGGTGACAATACTCACCGGAAACGGGGACGGGACTTTCAATTCGTCGTTTTCGGGTCAGACTCCAACTTCAACGCTCGTCACCTGGATCCAGGTCGCGGATTTCAACCAGGACGGCGCTGCGGACGTGGTTCTGGCGGATTCGAACGGCAACGCAACTGTATTCCTGAACAACGGCAGCGGTTCGTTCAGCCAAAGTTATTCGGTTGTCACGGGTCTCAGCGTTCCTTACTACCTCATGGTTGGCGTGGGAGACCTCAACGGGGATGGATACCCGGACATTGTGGCTGGTGGTTATTACAACAGCACGCCCGGGCTATATCTGACGGAACCGACAGAGACGGCGACGGCATCAGCCGACATCACAGTGGTCGGTGTTGGCCAGCACCAGGTGGACGCAAGTTATGGCGGAGATACAAACTACAACCCCAGCGTCTCGGGCACGACGCCGCTGTGGGGCGTCCCGCCTGCGACGACGACCACTCTGACCATGAGTTCAGGCGGCGTTCCGGTGACGTCCGTTCTGCCGGGCAGCGTGGTTACGCTCACCGCGACCGTGCAGACCGGGGCGACTCCGGTGACTCAGGGCCAGGTGAACTTCTGCGATGCCTCAACGACGCAATGTACAGATATACACCTGCTGGGGACGGCTGCGCTCTCCTCCGGCGGCACGGCAACCTATAAGTTTGTACCTGGGCCGGGTATGCACAGTTATAGAGCCATGTTTGTCCAGGATGGATATGGTTTAACCAGTTCTTCCGGTGTTCTCAGTCTCACGGTTGGACCTGCCCCGACCCCCATATACTCGGATACGACAGCAATTTCGCTGGGCGGCGACCCCGGAGACTATTCGCTGACCGCAACAGTAATTGGCTATGGAGGGTCGGCAGCGCCGACCGGCAATATCAGCTTCCTGGACACAAGCTTTGGCAATACGGCCCTGGGAACCGCCGTGCTGGGTTCATCCACTCCTGGCCTTGGCTGGATTGTCTCGCAAACGCCCGCGGCCGCCAATCCTCCGACCTCCGAGTTGGCAGGAGATTTTAACGGCGACGGTATTCCTGACCTCGCATTGGTCTGGGTCAATGGGTCCAGCGAGTACCTCGAAGGTACGGTCGCTGTCACGGTTTTCTTTGGCAAGGGCGATGGAACGTTCACAGCAGGACCAACCACTCAAACGCAGATAGATCTCGATACCATTGCGGCCATCGTGATGGCCGCCGATTTCAACGGAGATGGCAAGACCGATCTTGCCCTGCTAACCAGCCCGTTCCCGGTGGGCACGAATAGCATCACGACGTTGCTGGGCAACGGAGATGGCACATTTACAGCTTCCGCGCCCAGCTCCGTCTCTTACCCGCCCCAGGGGGGTGGAGATGTCATTGGGCCATCCATGGTTGCTGCCGACTTCAATGGAGACGGCAAGCTGGATCTGGCCATTGTCGGCGATTACGTTGCGGGTGGAGTCGCCATCATGCTCGGGAACGGCGACGGAACCTTTACGCAAAAGGGACAGAGCATCGAACCGAATAGCGGTTACGGCGCGATCGCAACCGGGGATTTTAACGGCGATGGCATTCCGGATTTAATAGCGTTCGATTACTTCGGACCCGGTGCAGCCACGGTTCTGCTCGGCAACGGAGACGGGACTTTTATCGCAACGACAACACCTCCTGCAGTGGAGAGCTTTGTCAGATCCACGGTCGTCGGCGATTTCAACGGAGACGGCAAGCCCGATCTTATCGTGGCCTATAACAGTGGCTTTTCGGTGTTTCTGGGGAACGGTGACGGGACATTCGACCATCAGTATGACAGCCCGTCTTTGGGGGCCCTCAGTCTCGTGGCCGGGGACTTCAACCATGATGGCAAGCTCGATCTTGCCGCGATAGGAGGCAATCTGGTCGAGCTTTATCTCGGCGCTGGGAACGGTACGTTTACAGCAACCTCGACAACACCCTCCGGAAGCCAGGTGTTTCCCTATGCTTTTGCCCTCGCCATGGCCGACTTCAATGGGGACGGTGTCCCGGATTTGGCGATGTTGAGCCAGGGCGTTGACACAGCTTCGATTCTGTTGGCAGAACCGACGCAGACGGCAACCGCGACGGTGACTAACATAGCTCCCTTGGGCGCTGGAACGCACAACGTGGACGCGAGTTACATGGGAGACGGCAATTATACGCCCAGCGTATCCGGGACCGTTGCGCTGACTGCTGCACTGACGCCGCTGGCGATTTCGCCTGCTCCGGGAACGTATTCCACCCAGCAAACGATCACCATCAGTGAATCCATCCCTGGCGCGACCATTTACTACTATGCGTGGGGAACAGTCAATACCAACGGTTTTGTACCGTACACGGCGCCTATCCCGCTTACTGAAGGTGGAACCGAGACCATCGAGGCGTACGCCGCGGAGACCGGATATCAGCAAAGTAACTATATTTATGGAACCTATTACATGAATTTGCCAGGGGCTCCTGCGCCCGCTTTCTCGCCGCTTCCTGGCGTTTATCCCGGAACACAAACAGTGCACATCACCGACTCGGTTTCGGCCGCGACCATCTACTACACCACCAACGGTACTACGCCGACCGCTGCCTCCGCGCAGTACACGGGCCCGGTCACGGTGTCCTCATCCGATGTGCTGGCCGCGACCGCGATCGCGCCGGGTTATTCGATGAGCCCGGCGACCTCCGGCCAGTACACGATCAGCTCGATCGCAACTTCGTTCATCTATACCGTTGCCGGTACGGACGGCAATGGGTACAGCGGGGATGGCTCGCTCGCGACCCGCGCCCTGCTGAACGGACCCTCAGAAGCCATCGCCGACCCTGCGGGCAATCTATATATATCTGATACCGGAAACAACGTGGTTCGCAAAGTTGCCGCCGCAACGGGCATCATCACGACGATAGCCGGCAACAGTCTGGCAGGTTACAGCGGCGACGACGGTCCGGCCACCAGCGCCGAGCTGGATGGTCCGGCAAGTCTCGCTCTCGATAAGGCCGGTAACTTATATATAGCGGACGAAAACAACTGCGTCATTCGCAAGGTGACGGCAGCCATCGGCGTTATTACCACATACGCCGGAAACGGCAGCTGCTCCACCGTCCTTGGCGACAACGGCCCCGCCACCAGCGCGGGACTGGAGTATCCAACCGGCCTGGCAGTCGATGTTTCCGGCAATCTCTATATCTCTGACGCGTACAACTACCGCGTACGCAAAGTGGCAGCGGCAACGGGCACGATCACGACCATCGCAGGGGGAGGCACCGAATCCACGGTCGGTTTCAATGGCAACGGCGGCGCCGCGACCAGCGCGTTCATGAACGAGCCGGAGGGGCTGACGCTCGATGGCGCGGGTGACCTGTTCATCGCGGATGCCATCGACAACGTCGTTCTTGAAGTCAACGCCACTACACAGGTCATTTCGATTGTCGCAGGCAACGGGTATGGCGCGTACGGGTCGGGCGGTTATACCGGCGACGGTGGTCCGGCGACGAGCGCCGAGCTGTATTACCCAGAGGCTGTAGCCGTCGACAGCGCGGATAACCTGTATATCAGCGACAACTACAACGGGGTCATTCGGGAAGTCAACTGGAGCAACCACGTCATCAACACCTGGGCGGGCCATGGAAACTGCTACAGCTACGCTTTGAGCGGCGATGGCGGTCCCGCCACAGACGCAACCCTTTGTTACCCAGGAGCCATTTCTTTTGACGGAGCTGGCAATCTCTATGTGACTGGGCCAGGCAGCAGCGTTCACGAGATAACGGCGCTGGCTTCACCCCCAACAACCACAACCGCTTCGCCTGTCTTCAGTCCTACCGGCGGCACATTTGCCGTGCCGCAGACCGTGACCCTGACGGACGCGACGCCCGGGGCAGAGATCTACCTGACTTACGATGGAACGCAACCGACAACGTACTCCGACGAGTATCGCGACCCAATTCGGGTCAACGGTGCCGTAACGCTGACGGCCATTGCCGTTGCCCCGGGGTATCTGCCGAGTGCGCCTACGGCCGTGACCTATACCATTTCCGCACCTCCGCCTGCGATCGTTTCAACCGTTGCCGGAAACGGTTCGACCCAAACGGCTACGGCGGGCGCGCTCGCCATGAGTACGGCGCTGGGCAACGTCGAGGATGTAGCCATCGACAAAGCAGGTAATCTGTATATTCCAGATTTCGGAAACAACGTTGTCTGGCAAGTTTCCGCCACAAGCGGAATTGCCAGCGTGGTGGCAGGAACTCTGGACTCACCCGGATGGAGTGGCAACGGCGGGCCGGCCACCAGCGCTCAACTTTACCAGCCCACCCGTGTCGC
>Ga0181519_10003942_pt1 | contig 12099 bp, 16 predicted proteins | sample PEATcosm2014_Bin_26_FD_121102 | JGI IMG/M metagenome (GOLD analysis project Ga0181519, IMG submission 121102) | Peatland microbial communities from MTU Mesocosm Facility, Houghton, MI, USA - PEATcosm2014_Bin02_10_metaG | ecosystem: Environmental > Terrestrial > Soil > Wetlands > Peat | place... | reverse complement strand
GATCGCGTAAAGGCAGCCGCTAGCTGCTGGCTTCTGGCTGCTAGCTCGATTGATTGGAATTCTGAAGCTTTGGGGCTTTTAGCTAGAAGCTAGAAGCTAGGAGCTAGAGGCTAAGAGGAAAAGAATGGCAGATTTGGTTCAGTATTACGGGACGGGGCGGCGCAAGTCGGCTATCGCCCGCGTCTTTCTTCGTCCCGGCACGGGCGAGTGGAAAGTCAACGGCAAAGCCTTCGATGTTTACTTTGTGACCGAGCAGCAGCGTGTAGCTGCCAAGCGGACACTGGTAGTGGCCGATATGCTGACCACCTTCGACGTGTTGACCACGGTGAAAAGCGGCGGCGTTGCGGCCCAGGCGGATGCGGTCAAGATGGGCATTGCCCGTGCATTGATCGTCTTCAACCCGGAGCTGCGCAAGGTGCTGAAGGCCGAAGGCCTGCTGACCCGCGATGCGCGCGTCAAGGAGCGCAAGAAGTACGGTCAGAAGGGCGCCCGCGCAAGGTTCCAGTTCAGCAAGCGCTAGTACTACAGGGATCAGGGGTCAGGGATCAGGGATCAGACTGGGCATTCTCGCCGCTTTCTATTCCCTGTTCCCTGTTCCCTATTCCCTTCGGTGTCAAATCCCCGCTAAGGCGGGCTTAATCCGGATCAGGGTAGTGCCAGTCCGGATGCAACTCAAATAAGGAGGCCCCTTGGCCACGATCACTATGAAGGAGCTGCTCGAAGCAGGCGTACACTTCGGGCATCAGACCAAGCGCTGGAACCCCAAGATGAAGGAATACATCTTCGGCGAGCGCAACGGAATCTACATCATCGACCTGCAGAAGACCTTGAAGCTTTTCAAGGATGCATCCAAGTTCGTTACGGATATGTGCGCGGACGGCAAGACAGTTCTCTTTGTCGGCACCAAGCGCCAGGCCCAGGACGCCGTTGCCGAAGAAGCAACCCGCGCCGGGATGCCGTACATCAACAACCGCTGGCTGGGCGGATTGCTGACCAACTGGGTGACTGTGCAGAAGTCGGTGAAGCGCCTTCAGGATCTGGACGAGATGGCCACGGACGGCCGCTATGAGCTGCTGACGAAGAAGGAAGTGATTCGTCTGGAGCGCGAGCGCAAGCACCTGCAGGCGAACCTGGCCGGCATCAAGAACATGAAGCGTCTTCCCGACGCGTTGTTCATCGTGGACTCGAACAACGAAGCGATCGCTGTGAAGGAAGCCCGCAAGCTGGGCATTCCGGTGGTTGCGGTTGTGGATACGAACTGCGATCCGACGGTCGTGGACTACGTAATTCCCGGCAACGACGACGCGTTGCGCGCGATCCGGCTTTTCACCTCGAAGATCGCCGACTCGGCGGCCGAGGGCGTGAACCTGGTGGGCGACAAGGCTTTTGCCGAAGTACTTCCCGAAGTGGTCGCGGAAGCAGCTCCCGAAGCAGCTCCGGTGGAAGAAGTGGATCTGGAAGCGGCTCTCGGCGGCGGCATTCGCAAAGCCCCGGCAGCAGTTGCCGCACTGGACGAAGCAGAAGTGGCAGGCGCCGGTCTTTAATCTTTCCTGCGCATAAGCATGCGTACTATGAGAGAAGCGTGGCCGCCTCCGAGGGAGCGCCACGCTTTTCTTTTGGAGAACAGCTTCTAGCTGCTAGCTCTTAGCTTCTAGCCATGTGAAGCCGCGAGACAGAGAATTGCGATTGCAACGGCCGTTCGTTCCCGGCTACGACAAGCTGAAAGCTAGTACCTGGAAGCTGGAAGCTGCCGTGAATCCTGGCCTGAACCGAATCAAGACGAGAGAGGGAAACTGTGAGCGTGAAGATTGATGCAAAGCTGGTAAAGGAACTTCGGGAAAAGTCCGGCGCGCCGATGGGCGACTGCCTGAAGGCACTCCAGGAGAGCAACGGCGATATCGAAGCGGGGTTTGTGGTTCTGCGCAAGCGGGGCATGGCCTCGGCACAGAAGAAGGCATCGCGCAGCACCAACGAAGGCGCGGTAGGCACCTACATTCACGCCGGCGGCAAGATTGGCGTGATGGTGGAAGTGAACTGCGAGAGCGACTTCGTGGCCCGCACCGACGACTTCCAGAACATGCTGAAGGACATCGCGATGCACATCGCGGCGACCGATCCGCGCTATGTGCGCGCCGAAGACGTGACCCCCGAAGATCTGGAACGCGAGAAGGAAATCTTCCGCGCACAGGCCGTGGCGACCGGCAAACCGGCTCCGGTGATCGAGAAGATCGTTGATGGCAAGATGGCCAAGTTCTACGAAGAGGTCTGCCTGCTCGATCAGCCCTTCATCAAGGAACAGACCATGACCATCAAGGAACTGATTGCGCAGAAAGTCGCCAAAATGGGCGAGAACATCACCGTCCGCCGCTTCGCCCGCTTCAAGGTTGGCGCTGCGGATTGGACCGTGGCCACCACCAAGCCCGTGGAAGCGGCGGCAGAGTAAGACAAGGGACCTAGGGACTTAGGGACTCAGGGACTAAAGGCCCGGAGCGAGAGCTTCGGGCCTTTTTATTGTTTGCGGCCGAGGACGCTTCTGTAGAATGGGTCCGCTGTTTCAATTGCTGGAGAAGCGTGATGAAACGCCGGGAATTCTTGAAACCTCTACTGGGAGCGACTTTGGTTTCCGCCACTTCCTCGGGTGTCGCGGCTTTGGCCCGGCCAACAACGACGTCAGATGCCGGCAAGACGCCGGAACCGGCACAGAGCCGCCCCGAGATTGCGATGCTGCTGTATCCGGGGCTGACATTTCTGGACCTGATGGGGCCTTTTGCAGTGCTGGGCCGAATGACGAATGTTCATCTGGTTTGGAAAAATACCGACCTGCTGACCATGGATATGGGATTGAAGGTTCAACCCGACTGCACGTTCGCGGACTGCCCGGCAAAGTTGGACGCGATCTTCGTTGGCGGGGGGCCGGGGTTGCTTGCCGTTATGCAGGACCCCGCGTGCATGGAGTTTCTCTCGAATCGAGGAGCCCAGGCAAGATTCGTAACTTCGGTCTGCACTGGTTCGTTGGCCCTAGGCGCGGCAGGATTGCTGCGCGGTTACAGGGCCACTTCTCACTGGGCTTATCGGGACCTGCTTCCCTTGTTCGGCGCGGAGCCGGTGAACGAGCGTGTGGTTGTGGACCGCAATCGGATCAGTGGCGGCGGCGTGACGGCGGGGATCGATTTCGGGCTTACGCTCCTTTCGCTGCTGGTGGGAGAACGAGCGGCCAAGTCTGTTCAGTTGGCGATCGAGTACGATCCGAAGCCGCCGTTCGACGCTGGAACACCGGAAAAGGCTGGTCCCGCCACGACGCAGGCCGTAAAGGCGCAAATTGCGGGCAGGGTCGACGCAATCCGAGAGTTTGCGGGCGGATTGCATATGCAGACGTAATCTCAATTCCGGCTTGATAGCCGAGATACCTGGCAAAGTCAGAGATCGGAGAATGGCCCGGACAGAGAGCTTCGGGCTTTTTTCCGTGGGGGAACAGGAGTTAGAAAGCGGATTCCGATCTATACTTTACGGGGATTTGGGGGTACGCTGTCAGCATGAATAACGCTCAGTTCTATTTCGCGATGGGATTGCCGACATTCATGGTTCTGATCGGCATTCTTTTGAACCAGCGGTCCTTTGATCGTCTGGAAACGGGCTTAAACGCCCGCATAGACCGGTTGGAGTCCCGGCTCGAGTCCCGGCTCGACCGGATCGAATCGGATTTGCGGGAGTTCTATCGCACCCTCGGTCAGCACGATTCCCGCCTCGACAACCTGGAGAATCGCGGCACCTAAGCCCGACATGAAATCAACTTTCGGTGAAATCCTTTTCGCGGCTTCTTTATCTGCTGTTGCGGCAGCGTTTGCTGCTGTTGTGAGCGTAATCGGAGGGGTATTTGTCCACGGATGGATGTACGGCCGAGGAACGTGGGTGGCCAGTTTCTATGCCGCATTTGGCATGATGCTGCTGATGCCTTTGGGTGTGTTCATCTTCGTCTTTCGGAAGGTCATCCACTACGGCGACCCTGATTCCCTTCCCTCTTCAAAATAGAAACATCGGACAATGAAAAGGCGCATTGAGGACTCCGCCTCCACGCGCCGATTCGATTCTGATCTTGATCGAACAGGTCTCACGCGCTGATCGCGCCAGACGGGTTGTCCGCGATGGCCTTGTCAATGATCGTCATGGCCGCGTCCAACTGATTCGTGCTGATGTGGGCTTCGGCAGAAAAAAGCGCGTTGAAAGTCTTTGTGCGCTGCGTCAAATCCTCGTTCTTCCTGGCCAAAGCAAGGTTCTGCACCCTGAGCTGCTTCTCCAGTTACGGGATCACTCCCACCGGATAACGAAAATAGATCATCGTCCACACGTAGCCCAGCAAGAATCCCAGTGTGGAGAAAAAGATGAGGATCGCCAGTCCGGCTGCCTGGCTGCTGATGAAAGGTTCCACGCCAGGAAACGGCAACAGCCTTGGAGCCAGCTAATACCACAGCTTGCCCGGGATGGCATGCAATTCGACCAGCCCCACGCCGACAACGATCTTGGTCAACCAGTCGGAGATCTCGACCAGATTGGCGTTGAACGGCGCCAAACCATCCTGTGGAGTCGAAGCCGGTAAATGGGCGCCTTGGGCCTGTGCGGTTGTCTTTCCCCCTTTTGGCTCTCCTACACGGGGAATGGCGAAGATAAACCCCAGCCAGAGCCCGCTCAACAGAGCCGCCCCCGCCGTCAGCATTCCCACGCGAAAAATGCGGGGTGACTGGCCGGACGGCCAGAAACGCAACGAATAAAGAAGGATCGAAAAGCAGCCAACCGCCGCCAAGAGCTACATCTGCAGGAGAAAACTATGGCCCTCGTCACGATTTTTCTGGCCCCAGTCCGGGCCGCCTCGGCCTTCGCCAATCTCTGTGCGATTTTTTCTCATTCCAAAGAGACCAAACAGCATGCAGGATCCCTCATCGAGATTTCCAGGCAGCAATATAGCTTACTGCGGAATACAAACCCCTTGCCGAGCCTGATGTGCTTTACTTTCGTTGCGCGAGGCGAAGGGGATTGACGAATCCACCCGCACCATAGACAATAAGGAAGTTGCAACCCCGCACAGTGGGCCTGTGGCGCAGCTGGGAGCGCGCTTCCATGGCATGGAAGAGGTCATCGGTTCGATCCCGATCAGGTCCACCAATCAAATCAACGATTTAGCGAATCACCTAAAAAGCACGCGATACGCTAACGATACGTCGAAAGATTAAGCGGCGTTTTCCTTAGCCTCTCCCGCACCACTTCTGGAACGATCCATAAGCACATCCACTACCCGACTCTGCGCCTCCCGCTTGGCTGGCGTGAGGGCCTTCGTGTAGATATTCATGGTCGTCGAGATGTTCGCGTGTCGCATCAGCTCTTGAACCACCTTCACGTCCTCACCGTTTGCCTTGAGCAGTGTTGAGTACGTGTGCCTAAAGGTGTGGAAACCCACCCATTTTGCGATCTTGGCCCGCTTGGCAGCAGGTTGCAGGACGCGATCCAGCAGGGTGTCTGGCCAGGGCGGCATTCTTCCCTGGACGTGCTCGCTGGCGAAGACCCAATCTTCCGCGTCGGCATACGCGGTCTCCTGTTTCCATGCCAGCATCTCTTGGGCAGTGAGCGTGTCAATTGGAACCGGGCGCCGGGAAGTTTCAGTCTTGCACTTCCCGATGACGCCGTCTACAACCGACCGGGTCACTTCCATCTGTGACGACTTCCAGTCAATGTCCTTCCACTTCAGGCCTAGCACCTCGCTGATACGGAGCCCGGTCGTGGCAGCCACGATGCCGATGACGCGCATCTTCTGGGGCAACTCCTGGATCAGCGCGCGGAACTCAACTGCTTCCAGAGGTTCCGTCACCCTCGTCCGCCTCGTGCTTTGACGCACAGCGAACATCGGGTTCTCACCATCCTTGAGCCAGCCATAGCGAATTGCGTGCTGGAATACGTCGCTCATGATTCCCTTGATCTTGGTTTTGGTTCCGTTGGAAAGCTCTTCCAAAGACGCAAGCCATCTTTCGACGGCTACTGCCTTGATTTCCTGAATACGGCAACCTCCCCAGCGGGGAACAATTCTCGTTTTCAGATAACCCGAGTAGACTTGCTTCGTTTGACTGACCTTTCTTTCCGAGTGCTTTTCAAGATCGAGTTCTACCAGTTCGTAGTGCCCCGCCAGTTCTTTGAATGTCTCGGGCCGTCCTTCTGGCCGGAGAGTTTCATAGTTGATGTCCAGGCGCAACGTTTCGATTGCCGCCCACGCTGCTTTTTCAGTCGGAAATTGTTCGACTGAGCCGACTACCTGGGAACGCATCTTCGGTCTACCGCTGCCATCAGCATCCCGCCAGCGATATATCCAGACATCCGGTCCCTTTTTGCGCTTGATCCGGCTAAAGAAGCCGTGTTGATACCGTGGTCGAATCAAGGAATAGACTCCTCTCTGCGACCCCGATGGCTATCTGATTCTACCGTTTTCGACTGCACCCAGGAAGACAATTCCGATAGCCGAAAGCGCCAGATGTGACGTGCGCCGTCGCCGATCGGATAGGCGGGTACCGATCCGCGTCGGGCAAGATTCAGCAGGGTTTTTCGAGGGAGTCCAAGAAAGTCGGCTGCACGCTGACCATCCACAAATTGTTCATGTGTAATACCATTCGCAGTTTGCATCTGTGTCATCTCCTGGACTACTGCGGCCGATCGAAAAATCAATGACCATTATGTGCAATGTGCATTTCACTTACGGAGAAAAGAATTCGCTAAGGCCTAGACCGGCGCAACAGCCTTGCCCGTACTGCAATGCTGTGCTCTGGCCGAAACCAAAAATCGAGGCCGTCCAGAGCTAGCTGGACGGCCGCTTCTTGGCGGAGTTGTGCTCTTTGTCTGCCGCGGCTTCGAGGCGGAGATTCATCTCAAGATGCCGCACGGCGGTTTGGAAGAGATGTTCCCAGAGGATGGGGTACTTTTCCTTCTGGCCCTGGAGGGAAATAACGGCATACTCTGGGCGGCTTTCGATGACGATCTTGCGCTTCTTTCCGTTTACCGTGATTGAAGAAGCGGTTATGTACAAAACCTGCGCTTTGTGTTCGATCAGAAAGGCCATTCGCACGTGCTCCCTAGCGCGGTCCTGTACGCAGATCTGGGGGCAGGACCGTCAGCGATCGAGCGACGAAGCGTACGAGATTTCGTCGCAGCCATGGGTTTGGAAAGCGAGTCGCTTTCCCTGCTCATTCGTCGTAGGCATCATTACGCAAGAAGGGGCGAAAAGTACGGCAGAAAACAAATATGATTACGAGATCATCGAGACGCGCTTGCTCCGTGCTCGTGCTCTTGTGTCGTTCTTTGGTACAACCCTTATTGGACGCTGAAGTTTCGGAAACTGCTCAAGTTAGCCCTCGGCAATTTGAGTTTGCCGGACAATTACCTTACAAATAAATGGCGGCTAAATGACGGAAAACTTCTCTAAATTACGTTGCATTACTGAAATGTACGGCTCATTTCGTATCGTGTTATGAGACGCGCGTCATGTGAGCGGGTCGCTGATGGAAAGCGACAGTTCGTTTCCACGCTCGAATGCGTGATGAAGACGCGCAATAGGAGTAGCCGGGTCTGCATCGACGGCGAGCATGATGAGGCGGCGCCACTGCGCCGAGCGTTCGGCCTGATCCGCAAAAGCGATAGCATCGCTGGCTGATTCCGGGGCCTCCCGCCATTCGAGTTGCAGATTGTTCTTGCGGGCCAGTTCCGTGTCGAATTCCTGGATGGCGAGGTCATTGCCTGCAAGAAACGGGTGGAGCGAGCGAAGCTCTTCGGAGTAGTCAGTGGCCCGGCGCATCCACTCGTCCTTGTCGAAGCCTTTCAGTAGGTTTTCGCGGTTCAAGCGGTCGAAGATGCGATTGAGGGCGCTCTCCATATCCGGAGTTGGCGCACCGCCCTTCTCGATGTGCCGCAACTCGCCCGCCCAGTCAAAGACATCTTGATAGAGGTAGCGGTGAATCTCCTGAAGGTGCGAAGCATCGAAGCCGCCGCGAATGGGCGATGCCTGAAGTTCGGCCAGCCGGCGCGACGAACACTCTGTCACTGCTGCGGCAAGTGCATGAGGGTTTGCAATGCCCAGTTTGTTTGTCGGTGTGCTGGCGCCTGGCAATTGGAAATCCTCTGCGTCAATCATTTTCGCTTCTCCGGGTTGGATTGGGATGGGATGGACAGGCGGCGGAGGGCCGCAAGAACCCTCGGAACGTAGCTGTTATCAAAGCCGCGTGCGGTATTGCCGGTGTTGTAGCGCGAGAGAGCGTGCTGGAGGGCAGTCTGGCCGGGGCCGTAGGTGGCGACCTCAATTCGGTATGCATCTTCGAGGATCTGCCAACCTGCTCGCAGATTGGTGCAGGGATCGAGCAGCGATTCAGGATCAATCCCGCGGCGCTTTGATTCGTAGCTGCTGACCTGCATCAGGCCAAGATCGACATAGATTCCATAGGTCTGGAAGTAGCGGAGCCATGCGAGCGCCTCCTGCGGATTCGCGGGCTGGCGTTTGAGCGCGACGGTTCCGGCTGGAAGATGCCATCGTTTGAGCAGCGTCTTGGGAAAGTCGATTTGCATGGCGCTCTGATTGCCGCCAGATTCGACTCGCACGATGGCGTTGAGCGTCGCGAGTGGGGCTTCGGGTACGCATTTTCGGCCGAGCGCGGCAATGTCCACCGTTTGTGCGTGGCCATAGGCCACAAACACAAGGAGTACGGCGGCGAGTATTGTCTTCATAGATTGCGCGCCTCGTAGAGCGGAATTGCCCAGAGGTAGGCCCAGTCCTGGGTGGCAAGATGTTGGATGGCTGGGATGAAGGTGTCCCGCGCCCAATAGAGATTCGAGGGGGCGATCAGCACCTCAGGGCCTCGTGCCATTGTTTCGACAGCCGGCCAAAAAGTCATCTGCTCGTAACAGAGAAGAACTCCTGCGCGGCGATTCCAGACACGAATGGTGGCTGGAAAGCGAAGCGAGAGCGGAAAGCCGTGGCGAGATTCGCCCGGTTGCCACATTCCGAGAGGAATGGGTACGCGCTGAACGTAGGAGAGATGCTCCGTGAAGCCACGGGAGAGCAGGACGTTACGGCTGGCCATCGTGTTTGGAATCGGGATCGTCGTGCCGATCAGGATGCCAGTGCGCTGTGTGCTGAGTTGTGCAAAGGTAGATGCCCAACGGGCGTCATGCGCTGCGCTCCAATCTGGAATTACCGATTCAGGGAAGATCAAGAGAGCGTTGGGATGGGCGAGGGCGATTTTCTGCAATGTGAGCTCGGCGGTCTGCGCGCCCGATCCTAGTTCATTGCCGAACTTGGTATTCACGGCCACGATATGCGGATCGGCGATGGGGCGAGCGAAGCGCGCATGAACCGCCAGAGAGGCGAGGATGAGAACGGCGAAGGTGAGCGGCGTTCCCAGTCGCCTGTGAACTGCAATCAGAAGGAGCGGCAATGCAAGCCCGAACCAGCGAGTGCCTGGGAACCAGAGTCCTGAGGCGATCTGCGGATGCGCGACGGTGACAAGGCTCAAGGGCGGCAGAGCAAGAGCAGTGAGCGCAGCGATTGCCGAAAGAGGAAGAAAGCGCCGGTGGTAGAAGAGAATCCACGGCAAGGAACCGAGAGCGGTGATTGCTATCCAGATCGCAATTGGTTTCCCAAGATGATGCCCCGTCTGAAAGAAGCTCTGTGCGCCGGGGATGATAGGCCACGTGGAAGAGGCGTAGTAGAAAACGACGCTGAGTGTGTCGAGGCGTCGGCGCGAGTGGATGTAAACGAATGGGTAGAGCAGGGCCAGAAAATGCAGGGCGGGGTTTCCGCTCCAACCGAGTCCGCCAATCAGGGCGGCAATTGCGAAGAGTGCTATGGAGTTCCCAGTGTCGGGCAAGTGTAGCTTTAGAATGATCATCGCTCCTGACCTTCTGCGGGTGCCAGGTGGTAGGCACGTTCAACAAGTAAGGGGCGGAGCCAACTGTGAACGCTCTTGAGCGGGATTGGTCCGAAGTATCTGGAGTCAAAGCTGCGCGGGCTGAAGCTGCTGATGACCCAAAGCTCCCTGGGGCCAACGCGATACTCCCCTGTTGCAAAGGCTCGGAGCTGCTCGCCTTTCGAGTCGAGGCTGATCGGCTCGGAGTTCTTGAGCATGTGTCCGTTGACGCTGATGCCGTCCGCCGAAACCAAGACAATATCGCCGGGCCAGGCCACAACGGGCTTAATGAGAGGCGAGAATCCATCTGGGCAGGTGCGCATGGGATCGCGATAATTTGGCTCGCCCCGCATAGACGGCCAGCGACGGTCGGGGCAAAAGAAAACGTAAGGGGCTGGGTCGTGAATCGCCGCCTCCGAGTCAAATTGCTCACGGTATAGTCCGAATGGCGCAGAGTGCGTGTAGTTGAAGACGACACCGAAGCCGGTCCAGAGAAGCATGGCGGCGATTGCCAGAGCGCCAAGCGACACAAAGACGACACGTAGGCGCGCAACCCAGCGAAGGATTCGAGCGATGCAACGCTTAAACAGGCCAATCATGGATGCTCTCCTCAAGGAAGGATGGGACGCGCTTAGCGTCATTCGTGCGACGTATCTCGTTTTGGTGGGTTGCAATTTCGTCCGGCTTTTGGCCGGTGGCAATGCGAAAGGCGCGGATGACGTGGATTTCGTAAATGCTTCCTGCATCGCGGCCCGAGGCTGATTCTTCGGGACGCGGTCGCGCATCGCGCCGGATGAGCTGGCCGGTGACGTGAATGTTGTCGCCCTTCTGGAAGGATTTGGCGGCGATGGTGCTTTCCCCAAAGAAGGTGAGCGGAATGAACTGCCGGTGCTCGACTGTTTTGCCCTGGGTCTCGTAGAACCAGCTCTGGGCAAGGCTGGCACGAATAAACTGACGGCCGCCAGCGTCGGAGACACTCGGCTGGTCAGTCAGATTGCCGGCGAGAATGACCTGGTTAAGAATCTCCATTGAGCCTCTCCTCGAAATTGATTTCGTCAAGCGCTCCGCGAACGACGGCTGCGAATTCACTTTCTTCGTGTTGAGCGGCTGCTGGATGCCCCGCGGCCTGGTCGGCCTGGTCGGCCGCCGTAGGGAAAACCGGCGGCTTGAGTTTGGTGCGGGCCAGAAGCATTTCGTTCGTGAAGTAGAGGCTCTGCACGCCGTAGATCGGCGCGACACCGTTGATGAAGATCAGCATGTCGCCGGGGGCAATAATCTTGCTGTTCGGATCGTTCGTGGCCTTGGTCGGTGGCTTGATGCGGCGGATTTCATCGACGGTGATGAGCGGACGCTGGATTTGCTCAACGCTACGGAAGATGTGTTTGAGGTAGAAGTCAGTACGCTGGCCGCTGTAGTTGACCGTCTCTTTCTCGACGGTCATGTTGCCGCTCAGCTCGGAGAGATTCTTGCAGGTCTGGAGATTGTCGGTCTGGAAGGCGGCCTTAATGTAGCAGTTGTCCGTGATGGACTCGTTCGGGCCGTACTCCTCGACGATCTGCGTGAGCGTCTGTGCGATCAGATAAGGCTTGATCTTGTATCCGGCCATCAGGCTCATCGCGGATGCCAGATTCGGAATCTTCCTGAGTTCCGGGAACTCGTCGAGCATCAACAATAGATGGTGGCGGTTCTGGTCAAGCTGCTCCATCAGCCGGTTGAAGATGAGCTGAAGCATCAGCCGGACGAGCGGGCGGAGCCGGTCGCGGTCCGGCTGTGGAACTTTGAAGTAGAGGCTCATCGGCGATTTGCCATAGACAAGATCGCGCACACGGAAGTCCGAGCGCGAAACAGTCTTCTGGACAATTGGGTCGTCGTATAGCGTCATTGGAGTGACAATGCTCGACTGAATGCTCGACGCTTCCCGGTCGGCGCGGTTGAGCTGGCGCTGAACGGCCTTGCTCACATAGGGGTGAGTGAATGTCGGCTTGCCATTCTGATCGAACCAGTGAAGTCGCGGCTCGGATTTCCCGCCGGGCATGTGGACGGTCTTCTGCATCTCGACCAGCACATCAGTGAAGTCCATGCCTGGTGTTGAGTAGTGAGCGAGCACATCGGGGAGTGTCGGTTCGCGGGGCGGGACGAGATTCCGGTAGACGTAGCCGAGATGGATGAT
>Ga0181519_10003941_pt1 | contig 12100 bp, 14 predicted proteins | sample PEATcosm2014_Bin_26_FD_121102 | JGI IMG/M metagenome (GOLD analysis project Ga0181519, IMG submission 121102) | Peatland microbial communities from MTU Mesocosm Facility, Houghton, MI, USA - PEATcosm2014_Bin02_10_metaG | ecosystem: Environmental > Terrestrial > Soil > Wetlands > Peat | place... | reverse complement strand
CCGCGCTGCACGCAATCTTTTATCTCAAATTTCATGTTGTCGCGCAGGTAGTCGAAGCCGAACTCGTTGTTGGTTCCGTAGGTAATGTCGGCGGCGTAAGCGGCGCGGCGCTCCTCGTCGCTGAGGTCGTGGACGATGACGCCGACCGAGAGGCCGAGGAACTCGTAGATTTTGCCCATCCACTCGGCGTCGCGCTTGGCCAGGTAGTCGTTGACCGTGACCACATGCACGCCGTGGCCGGCGAGCGCGTTCAAGTAGCAGGCGAGCGTGGCGACGAGCGTTTTGCCTTCGCCGGTCTTCATCTCGGAGATCTTGCCCTGATGCAGCACCATGCCGCCGATGAGTTGCACATCAAAGTGGCGCATCTGCACCGAGCGCCAGCCGGCCTCGCGGACCACGGCAAAGGCTTCGGGCAGAAGCTCGTCGAGGGCCTCGCGCTCGGCAACCTTGCGCTCGTCCTTATGCTCCGCGTCGTCAGGAATATCCTTGAGGCGCTCGGCGATGCGTTCGCGGAACTCGATGGTTTTGCCGCGCAGTTCGTCGTCCGTGAGCCGCTTGGTGTCTTCTTCCAGAGCGCCCACCAGGGCCACCATGGGCATCAGGCGCTTGATGAGCCGTTCGTTCGCAGTGCCGAAAATCTTGGTTAAAGCCTTATCAAAAAACACAGTATTCTCCGTTTACCAGTGTAAATGGTTGGCCTGCGTGGCGATGACTGGAACCTTGTACCGAACCGGCCTGAGTAGCCCTGCACTTTGTCCTCAGGAATAATCTGGCATGCTGAGAAAGCGAGTGATATATTGCCCTTAGCCGGCCACGCACAATGGAAATCCGGCTAACTCCCCGCCCCCTCCTTGGTACGCAAACAAAACCTTCCACCCGCCTGAATGGCACACAGGAGAGTTCCATGCCCGCACCGCTTCCCCCGCTTCTGGATGGACCGATTACGACCGCCAACAAACAGGTTTATGTCGATAACCTGCTGCCGAATGCAACCGTCACTGTCTTTGCCAACGGCGCGCAAGTTGGTTCCGCAACCAACGTCAACCCCGGTGCAATCCTTGTTCCCTTGACCGCGACATTGCAGCAAGGGCAGAAGATCACCGCCAAGCAGACCTACAACGGAACCAACCCGAACATCAGCGCCACAGGCCTCAGCGACGCATCCAACGCGATCAAAGTGCAGGCTGTGCCCAATCCGTTGCCGACGCCGAGCTTTGCCTCGGGGCTCACGGTCTGCGCCAGCTCGATCTATCTGGGAAATCTTCTTCCCGGAGCCGAGGTCCACGTCAAGCAGGGCAGCAATATATTGGTCAATGGCGTAGCGGCAACGCTGACCACCCAATCCTTTCCGGTGACCGGAACTTTGACGTCGGGCAGCAGCCTGGAAGCCTGGCAGACCGCCGGGGGCCACAGCAGCGCCAAGGTGGGCAGCCTTGCGGTCACTGATCCGGCCGGGCCCTTGCCCGCGCCCGTGGTGGCCGAGCCGCTGCTGGGCTGCCAAACGGCCGTCAATCTCTCCAACCTGATTCCCACCGCCAACATCGAGATCTCCAATGCGGGCAACGAAAACTTTGCGTCCACTCCCTGGAATGCCTTCGAACTGTACGGCATGACGCCGTTGGTGGCTGGCCAAACGCTGACGGCGCGCCAGTACTTTACCAAATGCGATCGCGCGCCCAGCCCCACGGCCAGCTTTACGGTCTCCTCCGACCCTCCGCCGTTCCCGAAGGTGAGCTATAAGCCGTGCGGCAATGTCAAGCAGCTTTTTGTCACCAACCTGGTTCCGGGATCGGTGCTGACCATCAAGAGAGTGGTGGCTACTTCATCGAACACCAACACGATCACCGTGATTGGTTCCATGGGCGTCTCTCAGCCGACAGCCACGGTGAACCTGCCGCAGAGCTTCAGCGCCACAGACCCCAACGGTCCGGTTTCGCTTTGGCTGGAAGTCCTGCTGTGCAATCGAAACCTGCCTGCGCCGGGCTACACCAAGGTGGCCTTTGCGCCGCAAGGTGGGCCGTATGGACCGCCCGCGCTGGAGACCCCGCTTTACGATTGCGTCAACGTGGTCGTGGTTACGGGAACGCATCCGGGAACCGAGATTCAGGTCTTCTCCGGCAGCATCTCCGATCCGATTTCGCCCACCGTTGTCGCCACCGGGCCGAAGACGGTGGTTCAGCTTTGGACGCCGCTGGTCACCAACCAGTCGATCTTCGTGAAGCAGACGGGCTGCAATGCAAATGGTGAATCGCATCACGAGGTGGTGAAGTCCTTCAACAAACTCGATGCCCCGGTTATCGTCACGCCGGTTCGGCCGGGAGACGCTAGCGTTCAGGTCAGCAATGTGCTGATTGGCGCCACCGTCACCTTGCTGGTCAATGGCATTGCACGCTCTCAGGTAGTTGCCCTGGACACGTCGGTTTCACTATCCGCGGGCGTTCCAGCGCTCGGCAACGGAGATATGCTAGAGGCGGTTCAGAGTCTGTGCACGCAGACCAGCGGGCCGGGGACGGCGACGGCCACGCTGGGCATTATGAATCTATCGGGTGTTCCCGGCACGATGATCCAGAATAAACCTGTTCAATTACTCACTACCGCAACCGACAGACAGACGGGCGTCGTGCTGCCCAATCTCCCCGTGGTGGTGGCCAGGGAGTTCAACCCTGGGTATCCTAAGTATCTGCCGATAGGTCCGTCCAGCAGCGGCTTTACTGGCTCGTCTTTTGACTATATGCCAGGCAAGACAGATACGACGGCGTATGTCTATGTGACGAACCAGCCTGGCTATGAGGATATTTTGGGCGAAGTTACAGTGACTCCGCCACCTGCGCCACCGCCGCCACCGCCATCGATTTCCTACATCGGAAGCAAGGTCTATGGGAAGAACTTCCCTTGCACACAATGTTCGGTTTCGGGAACCTTTGGCTGGGGCGATGTCCCATCGGGTCCATGGACCGGTGATATTGTGACCGGTATTACGATTCCCGCGTCTCCTTGCGACAATCCCCTGGGGGGGCAATCCTATGGAATCCAGGTGAGCTGCGTTTCAGATCCATCCATCTCGGTCAGCTTGACCGTAAACTGCTAGCTTTTTGCCTGTTTGTTGAATCACCATGGAAGCCCCACCCTGGCCGCATTTTTGTTCTTGCGGCCAGGGTGGGGCTGCCACCACCCTTGGGTGTCCTATCTCTCGATTTTGGGAGATAGGATTGAACAGCCAGCCAGTTCAAAGCCGCAGAACCAACTGCTCCACCGGCTCGCCGCGGCGAATCTTTTTGAGCTGCTGGTCGAGCTGCTTCTTCAGGTTCTCTGGATCGCCGTTGTCGTCTTCATCGGCTTCTTCGCGTTGCTTCTCTTGCAGCACATATTCGACGCTGGGCTTCCAATAGGCCTGCATGAACTGCAATGCCATTCCCAGCGCAAATGAAGTTGGATAGAAGCCCAGGCTGGACTTTCCCAGCCGCTTTCCGCGTCGCCAAAGGAAGCGCCGCAGAAAGTAGTGGAGAAGAATCACAAGGATGGCAAGAAATGGAATGAACCCGGCAAAGATACACCAGGCAGAGATTGTTTCGATACTCATGCACGCCCTCTTGGAATCGCAGAAAGAACTTCGCCAGGCCTTGGCCCTGGGCGCAATGCGGGAGACATCCCACCCTAGCCGCAAAAACAAGAACGCGGCGAGGGTGGGGCACCCATCATTGCACCCACTATTGCTGAATGTCAGGACCAGTTTTGAGGGGACTTATGCGCGCAGGAAGGGTGGCGGACGCTGGAAGAGGGTGGGCAGCGCCGGAGCATCAGGCGTGCGGCCATCGTACTCAAAGGCCAGCGGCGCCAGTAAACTCAGCGGAGAGATTAGGCCGGCGCAGAGAAGCGGCAGAATCGCCAGCCAATCCGCGCTGCCGGCGTGATCGTGCGGGATCAACAGGCACACCAGGGCGATGCCGATTGCGATTGCCGCAATCAGAAGCCATGCTCGCCTATGTCGGTTCTGGATCATCGCTGTTCTTCTCGCTTTTAGTATACGCATTGGTATTTTCTGCCGTCGAATTTCTTGTCTATTCGCCGCTTAGAATCGGCAAACGGCGCATTCGGGTACCTCGGTCATTGATCGTAACAATCATCCCGCTCTCGGCCCGTTCAGAAATGGCGTTATGAGCGGCGATGACCAAGGCCCCTGGTCCCTCCGGGTTATGCTCATTGGTTCGAAGGTAAATGACGCTTGGAAGGGTAGACCCGTGTAATGCGAGCAATTGCGAAAAATCGCCATCGCTGGTGAGAATGGCAGCATGATGCTCAGTGGCCCATTCCAGCAACACCGTATCAGGAGCATCGCCTTTCCCAACACTCCACCAGTGTATTGCTTCAATGCCCGCAGAATGAAGGAAGTCAACCCAAAACGGCGTGAGATTTGCATCGACCAGGACTTTCATAGGATCGGGCGCTCAGGCGCTCAGCCCCACTTCTTCTTCCTGTGCCCGCCACGCGGCATACTGAAGAGCCTCAAGCACATCTTCGCGTTTAATGTAGGGGAAATCGCGGAGAACTTCATCGATGGAATGCCCGCTGGCAAGCTGGCCAAGAAGAACGCCAACTGTCACACGCGTCCCCTTGATGCGCGGCTTCCCGCTCACCACACCTGGAGTACAAACGATGCGGTCCAGTGTAAACATTGCGCCTCCAGTCTCTGAAAATCCTAGCCCATCCATCATATTGTGCCACAAAAACAGGTACCTCTGGTTTAGATTTGCTCTTTATTACCGATCTATCCGCTTGTGGCAAGCCTTGCCGCAGCCGGTAAACTGAATCTATGCATCCTCCGCTGCGGCTGGTGGCAATTGATGTGGATGGGACGTTGACGCCGGCCATTGGGCAGGCGCTGACCGACCGCGTGGGGCGGGCGCTGAAGAGCGCGCAGCAGGCCGGAATCACGGTGGTCATCGCCACCGGGCGGCGCACGGCGTACACGCTGCCGCTCTTTGAGGGCCTGGGCCTGCGAGCGGATACGCCGCTGATTACGTCCAATGGAGCAGTGACGCGGACGCTGGGCGGTGAAGCGCTGGCCCGCTGCACCATGGAGTCGCGCGTGGCGCGCGGGCTCTGCGGGCTGCTGCGGCCCTTTGGGGCGATGGTCTTTACCTTTGACCGGCCAGGGCGCGGCGAGTTGGTGGTTGAGGATCTTGCCCAGGCGCATGGGCGCATTCAGCTTTGGATCGAGGCCAACCGCAACGCCATTGAGATCGTTACGCCGCTGGAAGATGCGCTCAAGGATGGCGAAGAGCCGATTCAAGGGATGGCGGCCGGTACGGTAAGCCAGATGCGCGAGGCCGAGGCGGTGGTGAAGGCCAGCGAGTGGAGTGGCCTGTGCGAGTGCCAACGGACCGAGTATCCGGCGCGGGGCTTTTCGATCCTGGATCTGCTGCCGATGGGCGTCTCGAAACGGTCGGCGCTGGAAAAACTGGCTCTCCGGCTGGGCGTCGAGGGCAGGGAAGCGATGGCCATCGGCGATAACTGGAACGATGTGGAGATGCTGGAGTGGGCCGGGCAGGCTGTGGTGATGGGCAACGCGGCGCAGGAGCTGCGCACGCTGGCCAAGATGCGCGGCTGGAAGCAGGCTCCGCCCAACGACCAGGACGGCGTGGCTGTGGTGCTGGAGGCGGCGGTTACCCGGCGCGCCAGAGCTGATACTGATTGAGTTGATAGGATGGCAGGTAGCAAGCCTCCAAAATTGAATCGAGATTCTGCGAAATTGAATCAAGAAAATACTGGTAAACATGAGCGTGGTGGAGTAGCGATAAACCAAATTCTGATGATGCGACTCCCAATGGCGAAAAGGCATTTGAAACACTGGCAATCTGAAGGAGAGAACAATGCTTGGATTCATGATTCTGACCGTCAGTAATATTGAACGTTCCCTGGCATTCTATGAAGCAGCCTTGAAGCCTCTGGAGATTAAATTCTTTCTGCCTTACAAGGGCAAAAACGGTCATCCAGACCAATGGGGATTGGGCGATGGAAAGCAGGCGTTCTTTTGGCTCCAGCAAGGAAAGCCTGATCCGGCGGCTATTCACTGGGGCTTCAAGGCCGAAAGCAATGAAAAAGTCGATGAATTCTATGTCGCAGCAATAGCCGCGGGCGCCAAAGACAATATCTCGCCGCGAGCGCGAGTTGAATACTATCCTGGATACTACGCCGCCGATGTGTTTGATCCGGATGGGTATTCATTCGAAGTCGTCCATAAGAGCTGAGGTGAAGCGCGGCATGGTGGCCGGCATCTCAATGCCTTTCCTCATTCAGCAACCTCTTGAGCATTTTCAATCGATGCGCGGATTTCTCTTCATCACGACAGGAATCATGGTTGCCTGTGCGGCTATGGCTCCGTTCGCCCGCGCTGCCGAGCGCGTGACGCTGCGCAATGGCTTTGAGATACGCTGCGATCATCACGCCGAAGTGGAGGGGCGCACCCGGCTCTACTTGAGCGCAGGCGAGGACAGTTACATCGAGTTCCGCACGGAGGAGGTTTTGGCTGTGGAAACGCTGCCCGATCCACCGCCCGAGCCAAAGGCTGCGGAAACTCCAACGCTGGATTCCCGCCCAATTCCGCAAAGTGCGCGGAATAGGACGGGGCACGGAGATTCACCAAAGGGAGATTCACCAAAGGGAGATTCACCGAATGGCGTTTCACCGCCAGACGCCAAGCTCTCCGAAGCCGACCTGCGGGAGATGCTCGCCAAAGTCGGCCAGGCGCACAACCTGGACGTGGACCTGCTGGCCAGCTTGGTCAAGGCCGAGAGCAACGGCAATGCGCGCGCCGTGAGCCATGCCGGAGCGCAGGGGCTGATGCAATTGATGCCCGCGACGGCCAAAGAACAGGGCGTTACGGACAGCTTCAAGCCGGAGGAGAATGTGCGCGGCGGGGCCAGTTACTTGGACTGGCTGCTGACCCGCTATCACGACAATCTGGCGCTGGCGCTGGCCGCGTATAACGCGGGGCCGGAGGCGGTGGATCGCTACCACGGCATTCCGCCCTATCACGAGACGCAGGCTTACGTGGCGCGGGTGATTCACGAGTTCAACCGGCGCGTATTGGCCCGCGAGGCGCAAACCAGGCGGGCCGCGCAGCATCCCTGAATTGGCCGTCCACCTCAAAGGCTAGAGTTTTGACCGATTGAGTTGGGTTTGAGCCATGGAAAAGCGCGGACGAGGACGTCCGCGCGACAGCCGGTCAGGAGACCGGCGCTACACTGCTCCGTTCTCACGCTGCTGGCCTCTGCCCTGCTCATCGTCGCTGACTGGAGTTTGATGATTGATTTTTTCTAACCATAGTAACCTTGGGAGGCATTCATTGGATTCTCTCAAGATTCACGATCCAAAGTGCTTTTACCGCCTTTCCTCCACCATTGCCCGATAGAATGGAAGAGAGATTGCGGCGGAACGGAGACGGCTTGAAGAAGAATCAGTGGATTCTTGGGTTGGTGGTGCTGGCGGCGCTGGCCGGATTGGTGTATTGGGGACGCGACCGGATTCACTTTGACTTTCACGTCTTCGGAGCGCAGTTGGCGCTGGCCGATTGGCGCAAGATCGCCTTTGCCCTGGGCATCATTTACTGTTGCTACCTGATCCGTTCCATGCGCTGGGCGCTGCTGCTGCGGCATATCAAGAAGGTGGGTCCGCTGTCTCTGCTGGGCACGCAGGTGATTGGCTTCACGGGCGTCGCTCTGCTGGGGCGGATCGCCGACCCGGTGCGGCCTTATCTGGTGGCCAAAAAAACCGGCCTGGCGCTGAGCAACCAGGTGGCGGTTTATATTGTTGAACGGCTGCTGGACATGGGCGCGATGGCGCTGATCTTTTGCTCTGTGATTCTGCTGGCTCCGGCGGGCGCGCTGCCCCATCCTGAGGTCATCAAAAAGGTGGCGTACGGCGGGTTGACCACCACCGTGCTGGGCGCGATTTTTCTGCTGGCAGTGCGTGTGGCCGGGGGCGTGGTGGCCGCGTATGCGGAGCGGATTTTTGGCATGGCCTCTCAGAAGCTGGGGCTGGCCGTCGGACACAAGATCCGCACCTTTCGCGCCGGTCTGGACACCATGCGCAGCTTCTCTGATTTTGCCGCGGTGGGCGGGCTTTCGCTGCTGATGTGGGGGCTGATTGTGCTGGCCTACTTTGAGATCATGCGCGCCTTTGTGGCCAGCCCGCAACTGGCCGATCTGACGCTCTCCAAGTGCATGCTGGTGATGGCCTGGGGAATGTTGGCCAGTGCCTTTCAACTGCCGGTGGTGGGCTGGTTCACGCAGATCGGCTTTGTGGCCGCGGCACTGACCGGCTTCTTTGGCGTGGCTGCCGAGCCGGCCACGGCCTGCGCCGCCACGCTGCTGCTCATCAGCTTTCTGGGCATTGTGCCGGTAGGACTCGTCTGGGCGCAATTCGAGAACGTCAGTTTTCGCAAGGTGGCCGCTGAGAGCGAACAGGCTGGGGAAGAGCTGTCGGTGGAATAGCTGGATCAGCATCGTGTAGCGCCGACCTCCTGGTCGGCTGTCGCGTGGACCTCCTGGTCCACGCTGCACTCTGCACAAAAATCCTATCAATCCTCATCATTCACCGCGCTCTGCGCGCCAGATGCTGCTGATCCAGCGCATGGCGCAGCAGCGTCTTGATGACCGCCTGGCGGCTGATATTCAACTCCATGGCCGCCTGATCGAGTTCTTGCAGCATGGGCAGCGCAAAGTCCACATTCACGCGCTGAATCGGCAGCATCATCTTGCCTTTTCCGGTGAAGAAGCCGGAGATACTTTCGCCGCTGTCGGCACGCTCCGCGATCTGGTCGGCGGTTAGCATTTTGTGGGGCTCAAGAGTTTTCGGCATAGAGTTCCTCTTCTTCGCGGGTTGATTTCCAAAGCCGTTGGCTTTTTCGCGGATCGAGTTGAAAGCTCATGTATAACTGTTATATTGTTTCGTGTTAATTTGCAACCTGGATAGTCAGACCGCCTGCGTGGCAAGTTTTTCCTTCCAAGTTACTTGGAAATACAATCAGAGCAGGAGACTTCATGGAAAAGATTCCCTTTGGATACTCGATCCATCCCGGCGAGATACTTAAGACGGAGTTCATGGAGCCGCTGGGGCTTTCGGCATACCGGCTAGCTAAGGAACTGCACGTCTCCGCACCACGCGTGAACGACCTTGTGCGCGGCAAGCGGGCGATCACTGCAAATACCGCGATGCGCCTCAGTGCTTACTTTGGCTGCTCCACTCAATTCTGGTTGAATTTGCAAAACAAACATGATATTTGGGTTGCTGCCAAAGATAAGACTTTAGCCAAGATCAAGCCCAGAGCGCAGGCGGCATAATGAACAAGATTCCCTTTGCCTACTCGATTCATCCCGGCGAGATACTCAAGACGGAATTTATGGAACCGCTGGGACTCTCAAGTTACCAGTTGGCCAAAGATCTGCACGTCTCCGCGCCGCGTGTGAACGATATTGTTCTTGGCAAACGATCCATATCCGCTGATACTGCCTTGCGCCTCTCTATCTATTTCGGAAACTCTGCCGATTTCTGGCTTGGATTGCAGATGGACCACGATCTGTGGGTTGCCGCAAAAAACGAACTTCCCGATCCTCCCTATGCCAAGGTCATGCCCAGAGCGCAGGCGGCGTAGCTGTCAATGGTGGATGTCGAAAAGCCAAAAAACATCCCTCAGAGGCTAAAGCCTATGTGTTTTTTTGAGCCACTTGCGGCACGACTAAAGTCGTGCCCTTTCAAAACCAGACTTACATTACAGGCTATTAGTTGCCTCTCCCGAATCCAGCGCGGGCTGGGTGAAGCGGATCGTCTCCGGGCCCACCGCGCCGCCGGTCATGATCATGCTCATCGCCTGCTCCATGGTCAGGTCGGTATCGGTGACTCTGCTCAGCGGCAGGATTTGCAAAAAGGCCGAGGTCGGATTGATGGCGTTGGGCAGGAGCACCGCGGCCAGAGGTTCGCCGGTAGTTGTGTCGGTCATGGCGCGCGTCAAAAAGCCGATGGATTTTTGCCCGGCGATGGGAAAGTCCACCAGCACCACGCGCTGATTGGATTCTTTTTTGGCGAACATACTGTCCAGAAGCTGGCGCACCGAAGTATAAATCTTAGCGACCACTGGCAGACGCTCCAGCACAGCCTCGAAGAGTTCGAAGGCCTGGCGGCCGATCACGAGCGATGTCACACGGCCCACCACAAAGAGCATCACCAGCGTCAAAACCACGGCCAGCACCGATTGCAGCAAAGACTCGCGCAGCCAGGCCTCGGGAAAGATGGCGGCGAAGAACTTGATCACCGGCAGTCCGGCCTGGGCGAGGGTGGTGAGCAGAAAGCTGAAGACCAGATAGGTGACAAAGAGCGGTCCAATGGTGATGATGCCGGCCAGGATATTGCGTTGCAGGCTGCGCGTCGCGCGGGCAAGTACAGGTTTCACGAGCGATCTCCTGATGAAAAGCATACCGGAAGCAGGCCGCGCGAAGGGATTCCCACCCATTTCGCAAAAGCGCAAAATGGATGGGGCACGACGCGATCAAGCGCCGGTCGACCAAAGCCGGAGGAGGACGGGCAGGAAAAGGCTGAATCAAGGGCTAAAAACTTTAGCATTTTGGGTTCCAAATTAGACTGTCCAAGTCAAAATAGGAAGATCTGTTGATCGCCTCAAACGTTTTATTGCTAATGCAAAAACGGATTTGAAATTACCCTGCTGCTTTTCATCAACTTTACACGGTAGATATTGCCAGTTGTCTTATGGAAGGGCTAGTATTTTTCCATGTTCAACCGGGAGGAACCATCTCTTCCGGCCCGTTGCCCGCTATGCATCGACTTCTCCAATCACAGCGTTTTCCCAAAGAGTGGCGCTTTCCGGCGCACGCAGACGGAGTGTCTCGTTATGGCTTGGTATGCTTATTGCATTGGTGAAAGACAGTCATTTCCCGTATTGGCCCGTCATCGCAAACCTATTCCGATGGAGTCGCTGCATGGAGTCAGCGGCAACCAGGTCTTTGTGTACCCGGTATGCGATCTGGTGGTAATTGCCAGTGAGCACAATCCGGCCGAGGCGCTGGGTGAGAGATCGGGTGTGGATCACGCGCGGGTGGTGGCTGACTGCTTCCAACACTCGACCGTGTTGCCCTTCCGCTTTGGAACCATCTTTCACGACGACGAGAGCCTGCGCCGCTCGGTTCGCTCCAACCAGCGGCAGTTCCAGGGAAATATCGACAAGCTGCGCGGCAAGACCGAGATGCACTTGAAGATTCTGGTGGATGATTGCTGTGGGCACGCGGCGGAGAAGCATCTTTCAACCGAGGGGCTGAGCCGGGAGTATTTCAGCAGTCTGAAGGAGAGCGCCGGCCGCCAGCGCGACCGCCAGACGCGCGCCCGCGCGGTCAGCTTCCAGATGCACAGGCTCTTTACCCCGCTGGATGAAGAGGTCAGTTGCCGGCTGACCGACAACGGCAAGATGATGCTGGACATTGCGCATCTGATTGATCGCCGGAGCGTGGAGCGGTACTTGAGCAAGTATGCGACTTCGAGCGCCGGGATGCGGGAGTACCAGATGCAACTCTCCGGTCCGTGGCCGCCGTATCACTTTGTTCACCGGCTCACCAGCAGCGCTCACAGCATCCAGCCCAGGGTGTCGGTTCAACTTCCGGCGGCGATGCTGGCATCGGTTCCGGCGTCGCGTATGGCGCAGAGATCCGCTGCGATAGCATGAAGCGGCGCTTCCATCCGCAGAAACGGCCATTCCCGCGCGGGAATGGCCGTTTCGTGGTTAGAGCGGAATAGTATGACTGAAGGCCTTCGCTTATTTGAAGGATGCAATGGCGTTGGCTTCGTCGTCCCAGATGTCAAAGATGGTGTAGAGCTTGGTCAACTGCAGAAGGTCATGAACCTTCTTGGAGAGGCTCAGCAGCTTCACATCCGCCTGCTGATTCTTGGCCGTGGTAAAGGCGCTCACCAACTCACCCAACCCCGAGCTATCAATGTAGTTCACATCCGCCAGATTCAGCAGAATGCGTTTTTGTCCCTTGCTGATAAGGCCGCGAACGGCATCGCGCAACTGCACACTGCCCTCGCCCAAGGTAAT
>Ga0181519_10003940_pt1 | contig 12101 bp, 10 predicted proteins | sample PEATcosm2014_Bin_26_FD_121102 | JGI IMG/M metagenome (GOLD analysis project Ga0181519, IMG submission 121102) | Peatland microbial communities from MTU Mesocosm Facility, Houghton, MI, USA - PEATcosm2014_Bin02_10_metaG | ecosystem: Environmental > Terrestrial > Soil > Wetlands > Peat | place... | reverse complement strand
TGATTTTGCGCGATATTGAGGGATTTGTTTACGAGGAAGTTGCGGAGATCGAAGCTGTAAGTTTGGGCACGGTAAAGTCGCGACTGGTGCGCGGGCGGGCTTATTTAAAGGCTTTGCTGACAGCGCCGGCTAAAGGCAAGAGTTCGGCTGCCTATGAGGAATTCGACATGCCCCTTGGAGAGGAGGCGCGATGAACGGTTGCAAATCAATGCAGGCAAGATTTACGGAATATCTTGACGGCCGGTTGAATGGACGGGAGATGCAAACGATCGCCTCTCACCTGACCGGCTGCCGGGATTGCTCCCGGGAGTGGGAATCCCTGCGCCAAGCGCAAAGTTCGCTTGCCGAGCTGGGCCAGGTGGCCGAGCCGGAAGACCTGATGCTACGGATTCGGGTAGCGATCAGCCAGGAGCGCGCGCGCAATCGCCGCAGCGTCTTCAATGCGTGGAGCCTGGCTTGGCATAACACGGTGGGCCCGTTTCTGCTGCAGGCTTCGGCGGGGTTTGCCAGCGCTGTGTTGTTGCTGGGCACTGTGACTGTGCTGGTGACCATGTTTACGCAGCCGGAGGTGGCGCAGGCCAATACCGATGTTCCGCTGGGCAACCCGACCGCGCCGCGGCTGGTAAGCCTGTCGAGCGGAACGGGTAACAGCGGCGTCAGCGCTCTTTCCAGCCCGGTGGTGATCGAGGCCTATATCAACGGCGAAGGCGAGGTCTACGACTATCGCATCGTCGCCGGCCCCAACGACGACGCCACCAAGGCCGAAGTCGAGAACCTGCTGCTGTTCAGCGTCTTTGAGCCGGCCCGCTTCTTTGGCCAGCCGGTCCGCGGCTTGGCGGTGTTGTCCTTCTCCGGTGTTTCGGTGCGAGGGTAAGAAGGCAGCTTCTAGCTACTCTGCCTCCCGTTTGACCCTTCTGCTGCGTCTAACTAGACTTGCAGGCAGGGTTTCCTCATGACGTTCAAGACAATTCGATCGAGTTATTTTGCTTCGGCCGCTTTTTTAAGCCTTTTGATAGGGATTTCGGCTTCCTGGGGCGCCGCCCAATCGTCCAGCAGCCAATCGTCCAGCAGCAATCTGCCGGGAGAGCACGGTGTGTCTTCCGCGCAGGCGTATGTGCATGAGAGGACGCCTTCGCTGGTGGATCCGGCGGGGCCGACCATCTCGCTGACCAGCGCGGAACCAGTTTTCGCGATGGCGGCGGCCTTGAACATGTGCGGCTACGACGAGGGCCTGCAAGACAGCGCGCCCATCCGCAAGCAGGTGCGCGACGAGATCGACAAGGCCCTGGCCGCGAGCGAGGGGGCACGCGACAAGCGCGACGCTCTTTGCCTCTACATCGCTCAGCATCGGATGACGGGCACGGAACTGGATGTGGCGCAGTACATTTCGCTGTCACTCTACCTGACGCCTCCGCCGGAACTGGAGACGACGGCCGACCTGACGGAGATGCCGCCCGACGCAACGCAGGTGGCGGAGATTGTGCCGCGGCTGCGGGAGTTCGCGGAAGCGGTAGACCTGCACGGGATCTGGCTAACGGTGCACCACATTTACGATGAAGCGGCGAATCAGTTGCACGATCCTTTGTCGCGGATGATCGTCTCGACGAATCTGTATCTCAAGATGCCGGCGGGAACGTACGACGGGCGGCGGTTCATCGTGGTGATCGAGCCGATGCTGTCGCCGAGCACGGTGAATGCCCGCATCTACGGCAGCGACTATGTGGTGGTGGTTTCGCCGGTGAACGGCAAGATTCGCATGACCGACATTCGCCACACTTATCTGCATTACGTAATTGAGCCGCTGTTGTATGCGCGGGCCAATGCGATCGACAGGACCCAGCCGATTCTGAAGGAGATTCGCGAGGCGCCACTGGAGTTCCGCTATCGCTCCGACACCGTGCCGCTGACGGTGGAGTGCATGATCAAGGCGATTGAGGCGCGCACCATGGACACCGGGATTCCGGCGTACATCATTCCCGCGGGCCTGGAGCGCTCGCAACTGCCACGCTACGAGCACGAGCAGCAGCTCACCGAACAGAAGCAGGAAGCCGCGCGCGTGGCCCTGGTGCAGCACGACATGCGGCAGGGGTTTGTGCTGACGCAGTATTTCTACGAGCAGATGATCCAGTTTGAGAGGGATCCTGCCAGCCTAAAAGACACCATCGGCGAAATGGTGTACACCATGGACGTAGACCAGCAGGTGCACCGAGCGCGCCAGATCGAGTTCGACAAGGAAGCGGATGCCGAGGTGCTGGAACGCAGCAAGCCTCGCAAGCTTACCGGAATGGATCTGGCCGAGGCTCAGCTTTCAAACGGAGACATCGCCAGTGCGAGCGCGCTGGCGCAGCAGGTGCTGGCGAAGCAGGCCAACACCATGCAGACAGGCACGGTTGCCTCCACGGCAGACAGCGCTCATGCCTGGTTCATTCTGGCCCGGGCGGCTGCCATGACCGGGCATCCAGAACAGGCGATCGACGACTTCCATAAGACGCTGGCCACCAGCAAGGAACAGCGGCTGCTGGCCTGGTCGCATATCTATTTGGGCCGCATGCTGGATCTGGATTGCAAGCGCGACGCGGCCACGTCGGAGTATAAGCTGGCGCTGACCGTGCGCGACGGGCGAGAGGATACGCGCCTGGCCGCGGAGCGAGGCGTGAAGAATGCCTACTCCGTGAACGGCCACACCTGCGACGAGGATGCGGATGGCGACGCGCCCAGCCCGGTTCCTGCCGGCAAGGCGGTATTGGGAACTGCAGGGAAAAACGATACAGCCAAGCCTCAATAGTTGGGCCGCAATGACCGAGGAACTTTTGGGTGGTATTTAATCGAATCAACGAGAATAGTTTCCGGCCCGGAGTCTTCGGGCGCGGCAGTTTGCTTGAAAATCTTGAAAATATTTGAAGAGTTGGAAGGCAGGCGAGGCGCGCGTGGAACCAGTTCTGGCAGAACTTGAAACCGCACTTGGTCATGCATTCAGGGTGCCTGAGCTGCTGTTACACGCTTTGACGCACAGATCGCTGGCCAGGGAGCAGGCAGCGAAAGAACGCCCGCATAAGAGCGGGAGCGATGGCGACGGGACAAGTGGATGCATGGCCGGCGACAACGAGCGGCTCGAATTTCTTGGCGATGCGGTGCTGGGGCTGGTGGTTGCGGAATCGCTCTTCGGAGTGCATCCGGATTGGGATGAGGGCGAGCTGACCCGCGTCCGCTCACGGCTGGTGAGCAGGCTGCATATCGCGCAGGTTGCCGAGGGCATCGGGCTCGGCCGGCATTTACGCCTGAGCCGCGCTGAAGAGAAAGGCGGCCTGCGGCGCAAGAGCACGGTGCTCTCCAATACCATGGAGGCGGTGCTAGGGGCGCTGTTTCTTGACGGTGGATTGGAGCCGGTAAGGGCTTTTGTGCGGCGTCAGATCCTGGGCGAGGCAGCCGAGCAGCTTGCCGAGGAGTTGCGCTCCGGCGCGGCGCTGGGCAACTACAAGTCAGCGCTCCAGGAACGTTTGCAGGCCGACCGGTCAGGGACTCCGGTGTACCGTGTAAAGAGCGAGAGCGGTCCCGACCATCACAAGCAATTTCTCGTGGAGGTCCGGCTCATGATGGAAGCCGGGGAACCGGGAAAGCCGTTGGCGCGCGGAACAGGCAGCACCAAGAAACTTGCGGAACAGGACGCGGCGCATCGGGCGCTCGATAAGCTCGCCCGGCAGAAGGCAGGCCAGCCGGGCGAAGCCAAGGAGGAAGAAGCGGAAGAATGAGTACCCCTGGGAGCATTCCCGCGCTCACTCCCGCAAGCACTCCCGCCCCGCCGCGTGGCCAGCCCGGGCCGCACTTCGCCCACCTGCGCGTCCACCTGCCCACGCTGCCTGAGGCGCTGGCCTCGTTGCTGCGCACGGTGGTGGTGGCCTTGTTTCTGCTCACCTTTATCCTGCAACCGCTGCTGATTCCCTCCGAGAGCATGGAGCACACGCTGCTTGTGGGCGACTTTCTTCTCTTCAACAAGCAGGTCTACGCGCCGGCTGGCAGGCTGACCCGCTGGCTGCTGCCTTATCGCCCAGTTGAGCGCGGTGACATTATCGTCTTTCATCATCCGGAGCCGCCTTTGCTGGTCAAGCGCGTGGTGGGCATGCCGGGCGATCGTCTGCGGATTGAAGACGGACGCGTGATCGTGAATGGAGTTGCGCTGGATGAGCCCTACGCGGCCTTCGAGCCGGCGCCGCCCAATCCCTTCCGCGACAATTTTCCCGCCAGGATTTATACCGACCCGCAGGTGGATCCGGACTGGTGGGCGCAGATGGAGAGCCTGACGCGCAACGGCGAGCTGGCGGTTCCGCCGGGAGAGTATTTTGTGCTTGGCGACAACCGCAATCACAGCAAGGACTCGCGCTACTGGGGATTTGTGCCGCGGCAGGCCATTGTTGCGCGGCCGCTGGTGATCTACTTTTCGCTGCGGCGGCCTTCTACCACCGACCCGCAGCAGGCCTCGCTCAGTGCCGGAGATGATAAACTCGGACACGACAGGGAACTTTCATCGATGCTCACGGGGTTTGCGCGCTGGAAGCGCATTTTTCACGTGGTGAAGTAAAGCTGTTCACTGACAACTGATCACTGACCACTAACTATGACCAAGAAGAAAACGCCGGCCGCGAAGACGCCGAACGAAGCCCAACCCGAACCGAATCCTGAACAGGAAACCAGGGTAGAGGAGACGCCCTTCGAGGCGGTGGCCAGCATCTGCTCGGTGCTGGTGGTGGGGCTTTTCATACTCACGTTTCTGGCGCAGAACTTTGTTATTCCTTCCGGGTCGATGGAGAAGACTCTGCTGGTGGGCGACCACCTGGTGGTGGATCGCATTACGCTGGCTCCGGATGCCAAGTGGATGCCGCTGGTCCGCTACCGCGAGCCCCGGCGCGGCGACGTCGTTGTCTTCATCAAGCCGGTGGCGGACGATGTGGACGGGAAGCCTGAGTACCTGTTTCTGGTCAAGCGGCTGATCGGCGTTCCGGGGGACCACATTCATCTGCGCGATGGCATCGTCTTCATTAACGGCGTGGCGCAAAGCCAGCCCAAGGACGGGATGGATATACCCGCGAATCCGAGCGAGAAGGTTTTTCTCGACGAGTTCCCAACGATTGCGCCGGCAGAGGATGGAAGCGCCACCGAAGAATGGGCCGTGGATGCTCCCAGCCACTTCGTGGACGGGGATCTGGTGGTTCCGCCGGGCAAGTACTTCATGATGGGCGACAACCGGCATAACAGCCTCGATTCGCGCTACTGGGGTTTTGTGCCCAGAGAGAATATCGTGGGCCGGCCGATGTTCAACTATTGGTCGTTCAAGTCGTCCGAGGACCAGTTGGAACAGACCGGAATCGGCTCCAGCCTGGCGTGGATGGGCCACGTGGCCCTGCACTTCTTTTCCGACACGCGCTGGGGCCGGACGCTGCATGTGGTGCGGTAAGAACAGTGGTCAGTGGTCAGTGATCAGTGGTCAAAAAGAGCCCGCGACCACTGCCAACTTCGATCTGTCCACTGAAATCTTTCCACTGTACACTGACCACTGACCACTGAATTATGACGGAACACGAGCAAGGACGGCGAAAGAAGCGCGGGCGGATTTGGTTGGCTCTGGGGGCGCTGGCAGCCATCCTGGCGGTGCTGATTGTGCCGCCGCTCTTGAGCGTGAGCCGCTACAAAAGCCGGATCACGAGCCTGATGGCGTCGTCGCTGGGCAGGCCTGTGAGGCTGTCTTCGGTGAGGTTGCGTTTGCTGCCCCGGCCAGGATTTGTTCTCTACGATCTGACCGTCGACGAGGATCCTGGATTTGGCGCCGAGCCGCTGCTTCGGGCCAGCTCGGTGACCGCCTCCATCCGTTTGCTCTCTTTGTGGCGGGGCCGACTCGAGATCAGCGAGGTGAGCGTGGACGAAGCCAGCGTGAACCTGGTGCGCTCACCGCAGGGGAAGTGGAACCTGGAACCGCTGTTCCAGACGGCGGCAGCGAAGGCCGGCTCAGTGAACCCCAGCGAAAAACATGCGCCGCCGTTTCCTTACATCGCGGCCACCAATTCGCGAGTCAATTTCAAGAACGGTATTGAGAAGCTGCCGTTTTCGCTGATCGACGCCGATCTGTCGTTCTGGCAGGAGAGTCCCGGCGTGTGGCGGATCAGGTTGCGCGGCCAACCGGCCCGCACCGACGTGAGCCTGGACCTGGCCGACACCGGGGTTGTGGAGCTGAATGCAAGCGCGGAGCGCGCGGCCGATGTGCGCCAGATGCCAATCCACCTCGACCTGGATTGGCGGGACGCTCAGCTTGGACAGCTCACCCGCCTTGCCACCGGTTCCGACGCCGGCTGGCGCGGAGACCTGCGGGGCGAGGTGCATCTGGAAGGGACCGCGGCATCCGCCAAGGTGACCACCCGGCTGCGGGCCACCGACGTGCACCGCGCCGAGTTCGCGCCGGTCGCCCCCATGGATTTCGATGCCAATTGCGGCTTTGTCTACCACTATTCCGAGCGCGCGCTGGAGGGCCTGTTGTGCGACTCGCCCCTCGGCGACGGGCACATCCAACTGGCCGGGGATTTGCCGGGCGCGGGCGGGCCGTCGCACTTTTCGGTAGAACTGGATCGCATTCCTGTGGCCGCCGGCCTGGACGCTTTGCGCACGGTGCGCAGCGGCTTCGCTCCCGATCTGGAGGCGGCAGGCACGTTGAGCGGCAAGATCGGCTACGATGGATCAGTCTCCGCGAACAATGCACCCCCTGGCCCGTCCTTGCGTCTTTCTTCCGGCGCGAAATTGAGCAGCCGCGCGAACTCAGTTAAATCCCGCTTTGGAAAGGCCACACCGGCAGAGGGCCCACTCACCGGCAGCTTTACCGTCGAGGGTTTTCGATTGAGTGGAAACGGCCTCAGCGCGCCCATCCTGGCGCCGAAGCTGGTGTTGGAGCCCGCGGCCTTTGCGCAGGGCCGCGCGCCGGCGCTGGCTGGAACTGTCGCCGTCCCTATGGGCGGAACGGGGCCTCTGGCATTGAATGTGCGCCTCGAGCTCAAGGGTTACCAGGTGGCAATGCGCGGCCAGGTGAGCATTGCGCGGGGCCGAGAACTCGCGCATGAGGTCGGCATCGGTCAGGCGTCGGCATTGAACGATCTGGCCGGAGAGCCGCTGGTGGTCGACCTGACGGCCGAGGGTCCGTGGCTCCCGGCTGCGGAACTTCCGGTCCAGACACTTCCTGTCCCGCAGCTTCCGGTTGACGCCACTTCGCCAAGGGAGCCTGCGCCTGGAGCCGCTGCCGGGGCCGGGAATCGCCTCGTGCAAAACAAGTCTGCCGCCGATGCGGGTCGAATTCCGGCGGCGGACACCCTAGTCGGCACGGTCGCCCTGCGCAACGTCAACTGGAAGGCCGATTATCTGGCCAATCATGTGGTGATTTCCGAAGCCACGCTGCATGTGGGCCTGGTTGCAGGCCTGGGCGACACCGTCCTGGACCCCGTGGCTTTCACTTACGGGCCGCTGAAGGGGACGGCGAGCTTCAAAGTGCCGGGGAGTTGCAACACACCCGAGCCCTGCCCGACGCAGTTTCAAGTGCAATTCGGCGATTTGGATGCGGCCACCGTGCAGACAGCCATTCTGGGCGCGCGCGAAAAAGGCACGCTGCTGTCCGGCCTGATTAACAGGTTGCGTCCCTCTTCCCCGCCCGCGTGGCCGCGGCTTGAGGGCACGGTGAAGACCGATTCGCTCATTCTGGGGCCGGTTACGCTCAAGGATGCGACGGCGGAGCTGCGCCTCAAACCCTTGGGCGCCGAGATCGTAAGCCTGGACGCCGAGCTGCTGGACGGAAATGTTCACGGAACCGGCACACTGGCGGCCGGAGACAAGCCCGACTACACGCTGACGGGAGATTTCGAAAAGCTGAACCCGGTTGCCGTGGGCAAACTGTTCGGCGCGACCTGGCGGGGCGGGACCTTCGACGCAAACGGCACGATCGAGCTCTCCGGCTATGCCGGCGCAGACCTGGCAGGCTCGGCCAAAGGCACTCTGCACTTTGAATGGCGGCATGGGGCGATGGCCGGAAGTGTTCCGCAGCCACTGGCGCGCTTCGATCGCTGGACTGCCGATGCCGCGATTGCGGACGGCAAGATTGTGCTGGGGCAGAATGAAGTTGCCCAAGGTAGCCGCAAGAGCGCCGTGGGGGCCGTGGTGACCCTGGCCGAGCCGCCCAAGGTAAGTTTTGCCGGAGCCAAAGCCGCGTCCGCGAAAAAGCATTAAGACACCCCGGTACAATGAGGCTATGGCGTCATCCCCTTCCTTTCCAACATCCACATCCGTCCAAATCCGCTGCAAGGGCATTCTTTTTGACATGGACGGAATTCTGGTTTCGTCGATTGGCACTGTGGAGCGCAGTTGGTCGGCCTGGGCCGGGATGCGTGGACTCGATCCCGAGCTCACCATCAAGGCCACCCACGGCCGGCGCGCCGTGGATATCATCGCGAAGCTCAGGCCCGACCTTGACCCTAAGGTGGAACTCAAGATCGTTGAGGATTTCGAGATCGCGGACAACGAAGGCCTGACGGTAATGCCGGGAGTGCTGGATCTGCTGGCAGCACTGCAGGCAGGCTGCTGGACAGTAGTAACCAGCGCCACGGACCGTGTGGCGCAAGCGCGGCTGGCCGCCGTGGGCATTCCAATCCCAAAGAGGCTGGTGTCCGCCGAGCTTGTCACCCGCGGCAAGCCGCATCCCGAGCCGTTTCTAACCGGTGCGGCGCTGCTGGGCTTTGCGCCCCAAGACTGCGTAGTCTTCGAGGATTCGTCGTCCGGCGCCAAAGCCGGTCGCGCCGCCGGTTGCACAGTGGTGGCAACAACGTTCTCGCATCCGGTGGAGACGCTGGCCGCCGCACACTACCTTGTGACCGACCTCAGCGGGATCGAAGTTACGCGGCTTCAAGGTAAAGAGAGGCTGACGCTGAATTTCACTCCACTCGCGCGCTAGGGGCGAAACCTGACCCCTGTTTTTACTCGTTGGCCTCGATGCGCCGCCCGTGCGGGTCCTGAATCTCGCGGGTGTTCATCTTGTAGATGTTCGCAAAGGCGCGCAACTGGTCGCGGCTCAAGGTCACCTGCTGCTCGAAGACAAACCAGCGCACGCCTTCAGTGCATGGCGGCGTGGTGAGCGAACCCATATAGGTCCAGTAGCCTCGGTCGGCGGGCAGCAGGCCGCCGGGGTTGATCATCTCCGCCACCTTTTCCGATTTGCCCGCGGTGGTGGGCAGGTGCTTCCAAAGGGCGGCGAGCAAGGCGTTGGGAAAGTTCTGGTTCTCCAGCAGGCGCACCGCCAGAATGGCTATTTTGCCGTCGGCGCTCCTGTGCACAAGGTGCGCGCTCATGTCGGAGAACTTGCCTTTGACGGTCTCTTCGCCAGGATGGCGAAATTCAAACTCGACCAGGTTGTAGCGGACGCCGCCGGCCACTATGTAGCTGCCGGGGTCGACGTGGACGACGATAGTGCGGCCGTTGTTCTCAACCGTGACGGGGCCGGCAATGTAGTGGAACTCAATGGGCTTGAGCGCCTTGTCGAGGTGAGCGCCGTGAATGTCGAGGGGCGATTGCTCGTGGCCGTCGGAGCAGGCTCGGTACGAGGGGTCGAGCTTGCCCCAGCGCAGCGGACCCGTCTTTCCTTCGTAGTTCCAGTTGGCGTTTTGCGCGGTGGCCATGGCGGCCATTCCAAGGACAAATGCGGCAAAAACAGAAAAACGCATGAATCGCTCCTCAAACCAGGACGTGGAACAGGACGTGCAAGCACCCGGAAGAATTCTAAGTCATGGACGCCTTGAGGGTGAAAAAGGAATGGGACCCATCAATCGATGAGTCCCATGTTGTTGGAGCGGGTTTGCGGGGCCGGAATTACTTCGCGGCAGCTTTCAGGCCGGCTTGTTCGGCCAGGGCGGCGGCCTTGTCGGTCGCTTCCCAGGTGAAATCGGGATCGTTGCGACCGAAGTGGCCGTAGGCTGCGGTCTTTTGATAAATCGGGCGGCGCAGGTTGAGGCTTTCGATGATGCCCTTGGGCGTGAGCGAGAAGTTTTTGCGAACCAGCTCGGTGAGCTTGGATTCGCCGACTTTGCCGGTGCCGAAGGTTTCAACGCGGACGCTGACCGGGTCGGCAACGCCGATGGCGTAGGCAAGCTGGACTTCAGCCCGCTCGGCCAATCCGGCAGCCACAATGTTCTTGGCGATGTAGCGGGCCATGTAGGCAGCAGAGCGGTCGACCTTGGTCGGATCCTTGCCGCTGAAAGCGCCGCCGCCGTGACGGCCCGCGCCACCGTAGGTATCCACGATGATCTTGCGGCCGGTAAGGCCGGTGTCGCCCATGGGGCCGCCTATGACGAAGCGACCTGTCGGGTTGATGTGGTACTTGGTGTGCTCGTCGAGCCACTTGGCCGGCAGCACGGCCTGGATGACGTACTTCAGGATATCGGCGTGCAGTTCTTCGTTGGTCACGCTCTCGGCGTGCTGGCTCGAAATCACCACGGCGTCGATGCGCGAGGGCTTGCCGTTCTCGTCGTACTCGACCGTGACCTGGCTCTTGCCGTCGGGGCGCAGGTAGGGCAGCTTGCCGTTCTTGCGGACCTTGGTCAACTGCAGGCAGAGCTTGTGGGCCAGCGAGATGGCGGCAGGCATCAGCTCGGGCGTCTCGTTGGAGGCGTAGCCGAACATCATGCCCTGGTCGCCGGCGCCGCCGGTGTCAACGCCCTGGGCGATGTCGCCGGACTGCTTGTTGATGGAGGAGATGACGGCGCAGGTGTTGGAGTCGAAGCCGTAGAGGGCGTTGTCGTAGCCGATGGAGGCCACGACGCCGCGCACCAGGCTCTGAAAATCGACGTAGGCCTTGGTGGTGATTTCGCCGGCAATGACCACCAGGCCGGTGGCCGTCAGGGTTTCAGCGGCGACGCGGCTGTAGGGGTCCTGCTCCAGGCATGCGTCCAGGATTGCGTCGGAGACCTGGTCGGCAATCTTGTCGGGATGGCCTTCAGTAACTGACTCGGAGGTAAACAAGAAACGATCGCTCAACTTCAAACTCCTGCCCATTGAAGGGATTCAATTTGGTTCCCCGACCGCGGCGATTGGCTGGTTCAAAAAAAGGCCGTGGCTGAACGCGTTAAAACTCGTGCTCAACTTGGCCGCTCGCCCACATTCGAGGCGCACCTGCACTGGTCAGGCCTGAGCCTGACTGCGCATCTTATCCATGGTAATCGCGCCGGGGGCGCTGGGGCAAAGACTAGCAGTGAATGGAGTGCATTTCTTGTTCAAAGGGGGCTCAGCGGGCTTGAACAGATCGTATAGGGACTCGGCGCACCCGGAATCGCGCTCAGCGGCCGTACCAGGACAGAATGCGGGTCGCGAGGGACCGGGCCGAGTTTAAAGAAGAGTGAAGATCGGAGTGGGCTTGCTTGAACGGGAGCAAAGTGTGCCACCAGCCCACGCGCATGCCGTAATAGCGCACAGTGAGGTAAGCCGCGGCGGCCACCACCAGCAGAAGCAGGATAGCCCCGATCCAGCGCAGCCTAACCTCGACAACCTCGTGTTGCAGAATACGGGCTTTGCCAACGTTGGGGCAAAGGCAGTCCAACTGCGGTCGTCGTCGTGCATTTGTCCCGAGTCGTTGTAGGCTTTGAGATAGCGTTCAGTCCAGTCCTGCGGGTCGAGGCCGAGCGCACCCACATAACTGCGTACGATGCCTTTGCTGAGTATGCCGCCAGGCAGCAGACGGAAACTCTCCTGCTCCAGCGCAATCAGGTAGCGTTGGCTGATTTTTGTAACCGCGGTAATGTCTTCCAGCGCGATGCCGCGGGATAGCCGCTCCATGCGCAGGTCTTCTCCAAAGTTGCCCATCGGCGACCAGAACCGGGTACAAGGGCCCGCACTGGCTCTGTCCAAATCCCAATCCGCCCTGAAAGACGCCGGAGTGGACGCTTAGAGTGTTGAACCGGTGGTAGTGCCCTATGCAAGCTATTTTTTCACAATAAACCTGGCCCTATGCCCAGTCAAAGCGTAAATTTGTTTCCCCTCGATTTTCAGCGAACCGAGCCGAATTGGTAACATTTGCCGATGCAAACGCCGAGTTA
>Ga0181519_10003938_pt1 | contig 12105 bp, 6 predicted proteins | sample PEATcosm2014_Bin_26_FD_121102 | JGI IMG/M metagenome (GOLD analysis project Ga0181519, IMG submission 121102) | Peatland microbial communities from MTU Mesocosm Facility, Houghton, MI, USA - PEATcosm2014_Bin02_10_metaG | ecosystem: Environmental > Terrestrial > Soil > Wetlands > Peat | place... | reverse complement strand
TGCCTCCGCAGCAGCCTGACTTACGACGACTACTTCCACGAGCACATCCTCAACCAGAACGGCATCTATCAATATGTGATGGGATTCAACGGCGCGGCCCGCGACCCGCTCCAGCATTGCCTGCCCTTCCTGTTCAGCGACCCCGAAATCGTCAAAACGGTTCTGCGCTACACGTTGAAAGAGGTGCGCGCGGATGGGTCGATTCCTTACGCCATCGTCGGCCACGGCGCGGTGGGTCCCATGGTCACCGATAACTCGAGTGACATGCCGCTGTGGCTGTTGTGGACCGCGAGCGAGTATGTTCTGGCTTCCCGCGACGTGGCGTTCCTCGATCAGGAAGTTCCCACCTTTCCGCTCTACGGACAAACCGCCGGCAAAGAGCGCGTGCGCAAGCTGCTGGAGCGTTGTTACCGGCATGAGATCGATCACGTCGGCGTGGGCGCGCACGGCGTCATGCGCATGCTCAATGACGATTGGAACGATGGCCTGCTCAGCGTGTGGGCGCAACCGGCTTTCGCGGAATGCGTCGCGCAGGGCGAAAGCGTGCTCAATTCGGCCATGGCCGCCTGGGTCTTCGATCTCTACGCGCGCCTGCTCGACTACGCCGGCGACAAGGACCTCGCGGCGCAGGTTCGCCAGAGCGCGGACGCGCACCGCGCCGCCACGGCCCGGCAGTGGACCGGTAAATGGCTCCGCCGCGCGTGGCTCGGTCCCACGCTGGGATGGGTGGGAGAAAGCACGCTGTGGCTGGAACCGCAACCCTGGGCGCTGCTCGCGGGCGTGACCACGCCCGAACAGAGCCGCGAGCTGATTCGCAATATGGATGAGCTGCTGCGCCGCCTGTCACCCATCGGCGCGGTGCAAATGAATCAGGGGCCGGACGCCCCCAAGGGCGGCATCTGGGAGCCGGGCACCTCGGTCAGCGGCGGCATCTGGCCTTCGCTCAACCAGACGCTGGTTTGGGCGCTGGCGCGGCATGATCCCGCCATGGCCTGGGATGAGTGGAAGAAGGCGCAAAGATGAACGTGACACACTGTTTCACCTCAGTGGGAATCTCAGCGGCACTCAGGCTCCCAGCCAACCAGGGCACGCATAGAATCGCCAGCAGGGCGTTCGCGCTCTTTTTGAAGCTCATGTTTAATGGTACTCCCCACGACATTGCCGCCAGCAACCCCTTGTGGAAGGGGTCACGCACCATGACTTCCGCGGCAGCGGTGCCACCCAGTTTTTGAGCTTCACGGCTGACTGATTTCGTTGACGCCGTCGGATCCCGAACCGTCGGCGACCGCTCTAAGGGCCGGGAAGGGCCGGGCAGCGTCGTGCATCGCGCGGCTGCCGACTTCCGCGCGGGCCGCGACACGGTTCTGGAGGCCGCGCTACGAGCCCCCGCCATGAGGCAATGGCGATTCAGTGACAGGCGGGTCGCCTCCATGAACACAACGACAGCCGTAACCTCCCTTGGCTGCGCCAGGATTCCCCCAGCGACACGCGGTTCTGTTGATTGACCTCGGCATCCTCGATCCCTACTCGGCCGCTCCCACTGTCAACCCCTCCGCCAGCTTGATCTTCCCCTTCAGCTCAATTGCAGCCGAACTTCGCCCTACCAGCACGTCGAACTCGCCGGCATCGGCGCGCCATAACTTGTCTTTCACATCGTAGTAAGTGAACGCGCGGGGATCGAGCGCGATAGTCACTTGTCTTGTCTCTCCCGGCTTCAGCTCGACTTTCGCGAAGCCCTTCAGTTCCCTGGGCGGGCGCGGGACAGAGGCGTGGGCGTCCCCGATATAGAGCTGCGCCACTTCGGCGCCGGCGCGCTGGCCGGTGTTCGTCACTTCGAAGTTCACTTCATACGCGCCCGGCTTGGCGCCCGGTTTGATGACCAGCTTGCCGTAGCGGAAGGTGGTGTAGGACAGGCCGTGGCCGAAAGCGAACTCGGGCGTCACGCCGTTGTGTTCGTAACCGCGATAGCCGACGAACACGCCGTTGCGGTACACCACGCGACGCGTGCCCGGATCGGGATAGTAACTATCATGCGACGGGTTATCCTCCCATCGCTTCTCGATCGAGATCGGCAATCGCCCGGAGGGGTTCACTTCGCCCAGCAGAATCTCCGCCAGCGCCGTGCCGCCCGCCTGGCCGGGATACCACGCCTGAATCACGCTGGGAACGCGGCCCAGCCAGCCATCGACGTCCACGCCGCCACCGGCCGTGATGACGACCACGGCCTTCTTGTTGACCGCGGAGATCTCGCGGATCAATTCATCCTGGCCAATCGGCAACTGGAAAGTGCGGTCGCCGCCTTCGCTCTCATTGCTATCGTTGAAGCCCACTGCCAGCACCACCACATCGGCTTTTGCCGCCAGCGCCTTGGCAACGGGATCCACCAGGCTCGCCTGCGCCGCAATGCCGACGCGCACCACGTCGCCATGAAAGTTGAAGCCGCCCTGAAACTTCTCGAAGACCACTTTGTGCGGCCCCGCGGTGAGATCGGCGGTCGCCTGGTCGACCATCGCCTTGCGCACCGCCCATCCATCCAGAATCAGCTTGCCATCCAGGTACAGGCGGTAGCCGCCTTCGGCATCGGTGGGCGATTCGGCGAAGATCTCGTAAGTGCCGGCGGTCTTGGCGGTGTAATAGCCGCTCCAGCGCATCGACGAAGCCTTGGGCGGGTTGGCGAGCAGCGCGGCAAAGTCCGCACCGGTCGTCAAATCGGCCATCGAAAATGCGGGGTTCATGTTGATGTTGCGGACCACGCGCGTCTCGGATGGAGCGCCGGAGAGATCCTGGTTGGGAAAGATCTCCATCTGCAAGCCAGCCTCACCGCCGCCGGCTTCGGTGGTGAACTCGGTGTTTCGGGCGATCTGCTTGCGATCCGGCAAGCCGGCGTTCCACAGCACATTGACCTTCGAACCCAGCTTATTGGTCAAGCCCTCCAGAAAACTGACCGCGGCGAACGGCTTCACACCCGCGCTGCCACCGGCGACGGGCACGGCCGGATAGGCGTTGGGTCCGATCACGGCGATGGTTCTGACGGCATCGGAATCGATGGGCAGCAGGTTGCCCTCGTTCTTGAGCAGCACCATGGATTCGCGCGCGGCTTCGAGCGCCACCTGTGCGCTGGTGACGCTATAGCGCGGAATCGCCAGGTCCGTCTGCTCCCTGTCCAGCCAGCCGAAACGGATCGCCACGCGCAGAATGCGGCGCACCTTGTCGTCGATGGTGGCCATCGACACCTGCCCCTTTTCGATCGCCGGCAGCAGCGTGGCGCGGTTCATGTGGTCGCCGGCCGGCATCTCCAGGTCCAACCCGCCGTTGGCCGCCGCCACACCGTCGTAGGTGGCCCACCAGTCGGACATCATGATGCCGTCGAAGCCCCAGGCCTGTTTGGCGATTTCGATGTTGAGGTGTTTGTTCTCGGTGAGGCGATGGCCGTTGGTCAGGTTGTAGGAATCCATGATGGCGCCGACGTGCGCGCGTTTGACGGCGGCTTCGAAGATGGGCAGGTAGATTTCGCGCATGGCGCGTTCGTCGATGATGGCGTCCACGTTGTGACGGTCGTACTCCGAATTGTTGCCCATGAAGTGCTTGATGGTGGCCGATACACCCAGCTTCTGCATCCCCTCGATGTAGCCGACGGCGATGCGCGCGCCGAGGAACGGGTCCTCGCCGAAGTATTCGAAGTTGCGGCCGTTCATGGGCGCGACGTAGATGTTCACGCCCGGGCCCAGCATGAAGTGCACGCCGCGCGCGCGGGCGTCGGTCGCGATGGCGCCGCCCACACGCTCCGCCAGCGCCGGGTTCCAGGTAGCCGCCAGCGCAATGCCGCCCGCCATGGTGGTGGCCGGACCATCGTTGCGGGTGCCGATAGGGCCGTCCGACGTCTTCAGCTTCGGCAGCCCCACGCGTGGGATGGCGCGGATATAGAAACCGTCCACGCCGCCGATGAGATCGACCTTCTCTTCCGTCGTCATCCGGCTGAGGATGTCGGAGATCCGTTTCTCGCTGTCGCTGGAAGCGGCCATTAGGGGCACCGCGAACAAGGCCGCGCAAATCAAGAGGTGAAACGCGGCGGGCGTGGCTGCAATCATGATTTGACCTGCTTTCAGAACCGCAGCATAACACTCTTCGACTCTTGGAGACTCTGCAAGGGCTAGCGTAAGATGGTGTCATGGTGCGGGTTTTCGGGGCGTGTGCGGTGGTGTCGCTGCTGTTGCCGATGGCGGTGCCGGCGCAGGTCATCCAATTCGAATCCAACGGTCTCCACTATCAGACTTTGACACGGTCCGGCGTGACCATCATGTTCGCCCATCTGCCCGCCCGCCTCCACGAGTATTTCATCATTCAGGTGGACGTCTCCAACGGCTCGGCCGGCCCGTACGTGATCCGGCCGGAAGATTTCAGCGTCGAATACCCCGATGGCGCAGTGGTGCATGGCACGCCCGCGCACGACGTCATCGAGATGTTGATGCAAAAAGGCAGCGGCAGCGACGTGGTCAAGCTGGTGACCACTTACGAAGCGGGGCTTTACGGCAACCCGCACTTCAGGTCCACCAACGGCTACGAGGCCCGGCGCCAGGGGGCGCTGGCAGTCAGCTCGACCCGCTTGCGCGCGGCGGCCGCAGCCAGTGCGCTGGCCCTGGTGCGAACCCGCCTGGAGGCGGGCGAGAGCACCGATGGCGCCGTCTTTTTTGCCGAAACCAAGGCCCTCACCGGCGGCAAGCTCACCGTCCGCACCAATACCGACGTCTTCCAATTCACCGCCGAGTAAAGAGACTGCCGCGTGGCGCACGCACTCGTGCGTGCCGCGTCGGCACTTTTGCCGACGCCCGTCATCGCACGCCGAGGATGTGTCGAGAAGAGTCTCGACACGGCACGCACGACTGCGTGCGCCACGGCGGCCTCGGTGACACGCCCGCCAGAGATTCTTGCTATTTTGTTTTCAGTTGATTACGAGCAAATCGGCGGCCGGTTCGCGGGCGGGATGGGTATCGTGTGAGCGAGAGGGAGTCCGGTTCCCGTCGTGCTTACCAAGCAATTCCAAACCGCCTTCCCCAACGGCCTACCCGCTCCGCTGGAGCGTTCCATTCCCGCTACGGCTGGATTCCCTCTTGCTTTATTTGCGCGAGCCGCGTTCCGGGTTGCGCAGCCTGGATTGACGCGTCTTGTGCTTCTGCCGCTTGGGCTTACGAATGACGAAGGTGCCGCTGCCCAGATATTCCGCCTGATAGTTCTTTTCCGCTGCCAAAGAGATTCTCCTGTTGGTGGGTGAAACCGCCCCTTCATTGTAGCGCGCTAAGCTGGGAGCAGGATGCCGAGGCCGCAGCCGATCGAAGACCCGCATCGGAGCCGCGACCACAGGGAGCGGTTGCCGCGGCTATTACTGCGCGCGCACTTAGTGCGTGCTTGTGCCCCGGCGCTGGCGGCGTTGTGGCTGCTGGTTGCGCCTGGGGTGGCGAAAAGTGGTGCGCCCAATCAGCCCCAGTGCCAGCAAGTTCCCGAAATCTCCCGCCAGCTCTCCGAAATCACCGGCCTTCCCTTGCTGCGCCCGGTGCCGTGCAGCTTCATCGACAAGCAACAGGTGAATGCCTTCCTTAAGCGGCGATTGAAGGAAGAGACCAGCCCCGAGGAAATCCGCGCCGAGGAATTGACGCTCAAGAAGTTCGGCCTCGTCCCCAGGGATTTCGACCTGGCCGCGAGCACCGTGGATCTGCTCACCGAGCAGGCCGCCGCCTTTTACGACTATCACAAACGCAGGCTTTTTCTGACCGGTTCGACCAGCGAAGAATCGCAGGATACCGTGCTGGCGCACGAGCTCGCCCATGCCCTTGCCGACCAGAACTTCAAACTCGCGCGCTACATCAATCAGGCGCGCAAGAGCGACGACGGCTCTACCGCCCGGCTCTCCGTGATGGAAGGCCAGGCCACCTGGCTGATGAGCGAATACGAGGCGCGGCGCCAAGGGCAGACGCTTCTGGGCCACCAGGAGCTGGCCGCCAGCATGGCAGGCATCACCGATTCCGGCGCCGGCGAGTTCCCGGTCTTCGAAAAAGCGCCGCTCTATCTACGGCGCTCGCTGGTATTTCCCTATACCGAGGGGATGGCTTTCCAGGCCGCCGTTCTGGAACGCGACCACCAGCGTGCCTTCTCCGAGGTCTTCACCGACCCGCCCGTCTCCACGCAGCAAATCCTGCATCCGGAGAAGTACTTCACCCACGTGAAACCCACCGAGCCCGCTCTTCCCGACCCGCACCTTCCGCGCGGCTACAAGGGCCTGGTCCGCGGCGAACTAGGCGAGTTGGAGCACGGCATTCTGCTCGAGCAATACGTGGGCAAATCCGAGGCGCGGGAAATCGCTCCGCACTGGCGCGGCTGCCGCTTCGAACTGCGCGAGAACAAGAAGCTCGCGCGCGTAGTGCTGCTCTATGCCGTGGAGTGGGATGACGAAGCCAGCGCCGCGAGCTACTTCGCCCTCTACCGCCGGATCCTCGCCAAAAAGTGGAAGAGCATCACCGTAGACACGGAGAGCCTCGACCACATCACAGGCACCGGCGACGATGGCCGCTTCGGGCTGCGGCGGACTGGGTCGGTGGTGACGAGTGTGGAGGGGATGGAGGGGGCACAGTGAGGCGGGCGGCGGGGCCGGCCCATGGTTCCGCGAGCTTCCGATAGCGCCACATATGGGGAAAGGCTGAGCGAGCTGGTGCGAGACATCAGAGTTGTATGTCGCGGCTTCGCCATAGGAGGGTGCCGAGCTTCCGAGCGTGCCGTGCACGCCGGAGCTAAAAGCCAAAGCTAACGGAGTGAGCCCCGGCAGGGGCGGCAGAACATAGCCCAGCGCGGAGCGCTGGGAATCTGGCATCGAATTCCGAGCCCCGGAACGGGGCGGAAGAGGGCGGCCAGACCCGCAACTGGCGCAGCGTCCGTCCTTTCGCCCCGTTCCGGGGCTGGACGATTGGACAACTGGTCCCAGCGCTCACGCGCCGGGCTACTTTCTTTCGCCCTGCCGGGCTGGCTCATGCCCGTTGTATCCAATACCTGTGTCCGGGTTACACAGGCCGGGTCCTCTCTACCATAATCCAACCAGGCCCGCCCGCCCTCTGCTGCTAAACTGATCGTTTCATGACCAAGCTTCCGATATCGTTGCTGGCCTTGTTCCTGGCGGTGGGCGCGCCAATTGCGGCTCAGCAGATCCCTCGCAAAGCGGGCGATTTCGCCGTTCAGGTTCCGCAAGGCACGCCGATCTCGCTGGCCGATTACAAGGGCAAGCCGGTGCTGCTCGCGTTCATTCTGACTACCTGCCCGCATTGCCAGCACGCGGTGGACCTGCTGAGCAAATTGCAGCCGGAGTACGCACCGCGCGGCTTGCTGATACTGGCTTCGGCCATCGACCAGGACGCATCGGAAGCCGTGCCCCACTTCATCGGCAACATGCACCCACCGTTTCCGGTTGGCTTTGACGATCCCGTTGCCGCGTTGACATACGCTGGCTACGCGCTCACCCGTCTGCCCCACATGCCGATCCTGCTGTTCATCGACCGGCATGGCATGGTGCGGGAGCAGCACGACGGCGCCGACCCGGTTTACTTCGGCGACACAGAGGAACAGAATTTGCGCAAGTCGATCGACGCTCTGCTGGCGCCGTCGAAGCCAGCCTCGAAGCCAGCCGCTGCCAAGGTTGCGCAAGGGAAAACGACTTCAGCCCAGCCGAAGCCCTAAGGGTTGGCAGGCGAAAGCGCCTGCCCCACTTCCTGCGGATCCACTCCGGTAACGCCGGCGATCTTGTCGCCGGTGATTGGCCGGGATTCCCGGACATTCGAGGCGGTCTCGCGACCCTGCCAGCTCTTCCCTCGCCGCTATTCGGCTGCCGCGCGCCGCAACGCGCGGAGGTCGATGCCGAGCGCCTGGCATTTCTTGTAGAGGTGGCTGCGCTCCAAGCCGAGCGCCTTGGCGGTGTCGGTCATGCGCTGGCTGTGGCGCTTCAGTTCACCCAGGATCTGCTCGCGTTCGAAGCCGTCCACGCGTTGCGCCAGCGTGCGGCCCGATGACGGCGCGCCAGCCGCCGGCGCATCCAAAGCTTCGGGCAGGGCCAGGCGCGCGGCCGCGGCATCCACCGCGCCATCGGCCAGCAGCAGCAGCCGCTCCACCACGTTGCGCAGCTCGCGCACGTTACCCGGCCAGCGGTAGCGGACCAGCTCCGCGATCGCCTCCGCCGTCAGCGGTTTCGGTTTCCAGCCGTTGATCTCGGCCACCTGCCGGGCGAAATGCTCGGCCAGCGGCTGTATGTCCTCGGTGCGTTCCCGCAGGGGCGGCAGCGTCAGCGGGTAAACGTAGATGCGATGGTACAAATCCTGGCGGAACGCGCCCTTGGCGACTAACTCGTCCAGGTTGCGGTGAGTGGCTACGATCACGCGGACGTCCACCGGAATGGCGCGGTCGCCGCCCACGCGCTCCACCTGCCGCTCTTCCAGCACGCGCAGCAGCTTGGCCTGCATCACCAGCGGCATGTCGCCGATTTCGTCCAGAAACAGCGTGCCGTGATGGGCCTGCTCGAATTTGCCCAGGTGGCGCGCGGCGGCTCCTGTGAACGAGCCCTTTTCGTGGCCGAAGAGCTCGCTCTCGATCAGCTCGCCCGGCACGGCCGCGCAGTTGAGGGTGACGAACGGCCCCGCGCTGCGCTGGCTGCGGTCGTGCAGCGCGCGAGCGATCAGCTCCTTGCCGGTTCCGGTTTCGCCCAGAATGCAGACGCGCGTTTCGCTGGCCGCGACTCTATCCACCTGCGCCATCACGCGGCGCATGGCTTCGCCCGCATGCACAATCTCGTGCTTGCCCACGCGGTGCCGCAGATCGCGGTTCTCTTCCTCCAGGCGCTTCAGCCGAAGCACGTTGTCCACGGTGAGCAGCAGCTTGTCGGTGGAAAGCGGTTTTTCGAGGAAATCGAGGGCGCCCAGCCGCGTGGCGCGCACCGCCATTTCGATATTGGCCTGCCCGGAAATCATCACCACCGGCAGCGCGATGCCGGCCGCGCGCAAGTCTTCGAGCAGCGCCAGGCCGTCCTTGCCCGGCATCACCACGTCGGACATGATGAGGTCGAAGGGCTGCGATTTCGCCAGCTCCAGTGCGCGCGCCGCGTTGTCGCACACGGTAGCTTCGTGGCCGGCCAGCCGAAACGCGCGCGAAAGGGATGCCAGCGTGTTGGCATCGTCATCGACAATCAGTAAGTGAGCCAAATCTGAGGTTAGCCTACGCGAAGGCACCGCGCAAAATAACTTCGTAACGCCGGCGATCTTGTCGCCGGTTCTTTTTCTCGTTCCGCAAGAGCACCGGCGGCAAAGACCGCCGGCGTTACCGTTCACCCTAAGTCGATGCGGAACGTGGTGCCCTTGCCGGGCTGGCTCTCCACCGAAACGCGGCCGTGGTGATCGCTGACCACCGATTGCACAATGGCCAGTCCCAGGCCGGTGCCGTGCGTCTTGGTGGTGTAGTAGGGCGTGAAGAGGCGCTCGCATTCCTCCTGGCTCAGGCCTTTGCCGGAATCGGAGATTTCCAGGCGCGCGCCGGCGCCTTGCGGGGTAGTGCGCACCGTCAGAGTGCCGCCTTCGGGCATGGCATCGATGGCGTTGAGCACCAGGTTGCGCAGCGCCCGCGCGATCTGTTCCGGATCGGCGGACACGCTGGGCAATTCGGGCGCCAGCTCCGCCCGCGCCGTCACCCGCGCCTGGGCGAATTGCGCCTCAAACAGCTTCATGGTTTCCGCGGCCAACGTGTTCAGATTCACCGGCTGCATTTCCGGCGCGGGCATTTTGGCGAAATCGGAAAAGCGGCCGATGATCTGCTTCAGATTGGCCAGTTCCGCCAGCAGCGTGCGGCTGCCTTCGCGGAATACTTCGTCGAACTCGGCCGGATGGCTCTCGCGGGCGCGCTGCATATTTTCGACGGTGATTTGCAATGGGAAAAGTGGGTTTTTGAGCTCGTGGGCCAGCCGGCGCGCCAGCTCGCGCCAGGCCGCCACACGTTCCGTCTGCACCAGTCGCTGGCGCTGCTCCACCAGCTCATGCGTCATACGGTTGAAGGCCTGCGCCAGTTGACCGACCTCGTCGCGCGAGGTCACCTCCACCCTGACGTCCCAGTTTCCGCCAGCCACCTGGCCGGCGCTTTCCGCCAGCCGCCGCACCGGGCGCGTAACCCGTGCCGTCGCCCAGGCCGCCATCAACATGCCGGTGAGGATGGCGCCCGCCGCCACCCAAGCGCCGTTGCGGCCGAGCGAGTTTTCCAGTTCCACTAACTCGCGGCGCGAGCTCGAGATCAGCAGAACGGCCAGCAGGTTGTCTTCGATGCCGGTCAGCGGCAGCGCGTGAACCGTCTCCGCCGCGGCGCCGCTGCCGAGCGTGGCCACGCGCGGGCGCCGCTCGCGGATCACCCGCTCGATCAGCGGTTGGAACTCCGCGGCATCGGCCGCGGTATCGGCCGCTCCGGCTAACAGATGCGGCGCAAACTGCGGCTCCAGATTGCGGTAGAGCAGCACGCGCATGCCGGCGGGCAGCACCAGTGTAGTCAGGAAGTCCTGATCGAGCTGCTGGCCGCCTGCCACGTAGAGTTGCCGGCCGCCGGCATTCACCGTTTCCACCGCCGCCAGCGCCAGCGTGAAACCATCCGGCAGCTCTTCGCGCCGCAGGAACGCCACGCCCGGCTTCCAGCCCGATGGCGCCGTCAGCCAATCTTCCACGTACCCGAAGCGCACCGGCCATTCCGCGGAAGAGACGATAGCCCCATCGCCACTCACCAGTTCGAGCAGCCCCAGCCCGTGGGCGCGCGCCATGGCGGAGGCTTCGTTGTAAAAGGCGGAGTCGTCCGAAGAGATGGCGACGTTGACGGCGGCATCGGAAAGGGCGACATCCTTCACGGCGCGCACGATTTCCTGGCCGCGCCGGTCGAACTCGCGCTGGAACTGCGCCACCAGGAAGTCGGCGCGCTGGTTCTCCAGACGCTCGAAAGCTCTGCCGGTGGCTCGTGTGACCAGCCACTCCACCATCCCCACCGAAGCCACCACCGTCAGCGTGAAGACCACCAACAGGCGGGTGCGGAAGGTCACGGCCGGCCGCTTTCCAGCCACACGTTTTCCATGCGCCATTCGCCCAGTGGCGAAATGCCGGGCCCGCCCTTGACGCGCGCCGCCACGCCGTAGACATCCGTTAGGTGGAACAACGGAACCACACGGAACCCGTCCAGCAGTGCGCGCTCGGCGTTGTAGAGCGCATCCGGCGAATCCGTGCGTGCCGGCGCCGGGAGGCCTAGCGTACTGGCGATGGCGGCCAGCGCGCGCGCCGGATCGGTGGCGGCGATGCGCACCTCCAGCAGCCGCGCATCGGCCAGGCCGGCCTGCGGGACCAAGGAGACCGCCAGGCCGGCGTCGCGTGCGTTGAGCGCGATGCGCTCGGCAATCGGCCGCAGGGCCGGATCTTCCACGCCGATCGAGAGGCTGCGCGCCTGCGCCGGCACGGCCGCGGCCAGTTCGCGAGCTCTGGCAGCGTCGGAAGCCGCGTTGAACAGGAAGGCGTAGCCCGAGAGCCATTGCGGCAGCAGCGCGCCCGAGATCTCGCCTTGCCGTTGCAGCAGCACGTTGAAAATGGCCGTGCGGTCCACCGCCAGCGCCAGCGCTTCGCGCACGCGCGGGTCGTCGACGCGCGCGCCGAAATCGAGCAGCACGACCCGCACTGGCTGCGAAACCCAGGTGCGGCGTCCGGCTGGCTGGCGCCTGGCCTCGCTGGGAGGGATTTCGACCATTTCGGCTTTGCCGACGTCCAGATCGATGGCCTGGTCGCGCGGCGGACGCGCCAGTTCGACTTCCACCGCGTCCAGAAATGGCCTTCCTCCGGGTGCGTTCTCATCCGCGGCGAAGGCCGCGCGCCGGCCCGCTTCCCAGCGCGTGATCGAAAATGCCGGCGCCAGGTCCGGCATGCCCGGCCCGAGCTGCGGCGGATCGGCGGTTTCGATGGAAGCGTGGATCTCGATTCGCAGCGTCCCGCCATACCGCGGCCGGGTGGCCGCGGCAGCGGTGATAGCAAGCGTGCAAAGGAGCAGGAGCGAAAGCGCGGGGCGGTGCCGTGG
>Ga0181519_10003937_pt1 | contig 12105 bp, 8 predicted proteins | sample PEATcosm2014_Bin_26_FD_121102 | JGI IMG/M metagenome (GOLD analysis project Ga0181519, IMG submission 121102) | Peatland microbial communities from MTU Mesocosm Facility, Houghton, MI, USA - PEATcosm2014_Bin02_10_metaG | ecosystem: Environmental > Terrestrial > Soil > Wetlands > Peat | place... | reverse complement strand
GACCGCCGCTTGACATAGGAGATTCCTGTGGACTTCGACGAGGTCATCCGACGACGCCGCATGGTGCGGCACTTCTCCGAAAGGCCGGTTGACGCCGATGTGCTCGACAGTGTCCTCGACGCGGCCCGGCGGGGACCGTCGGCCGGCTTCAGTCAGGGCGTCGACCTCCTCGTGCTCGAGGGTCCCGCAGAGACAAGGCAGTTCTTCGAGCTGACGAGCGACCCCGGGTTCCTCGCCCGCCCTGGGGCGGTTCCCGGTGCGTTGGGGGCGCCGGTGATCGTGGTCCCGCTCGGCGACCCGGACGCCTACGTCTCGCGCTACGCGGAGAAGGACAAGGCGAGCTCGAGGCTCGCCGGTGCTCCCGCCGCGGACTGGCCGAGCCCTTATTGGCTCGTCGACTCGTCCTTCGCCGTGATGCTGCTCCTTCTCGCCGCCACCGCCAACGGGCTCGGGGCGCTCTTCTTCGGCCTGCACGCCGATCCCGGGATGCTGTTCGACGCGCTCGGCGTGCCCGGGGGCAAGGTCGTGATCGGCGCGGTCGCGCTCGGCTACGAGGCCCCGGCAGCTCCGCAGGCCAGCGCGACCCGGACCGGATCGCCCGCACGTCGGCCTCGGCGCCCGATCGACGAAGTGGTGCATCGGGGTCGCTGGTAGTCGCCTGCGGCAATGGGCCCGATCTCAAGGCCGGCTCGAAGGGACTGCCCCTCCCGGCCGGGCTCCGACGGGCAGCCCTCAGGAGCCGGCTCTCAGGGGCGGCCGGCGCCGACCAGTCCGCTGAAGATGAGCTTGCCGACGGCCACGTTCGTGCCCGGCTCGGCCGCCTGAACCACCGTCTCGACGCCGAACGGGCCCGAGCCGATGTACATGACGACGTGGGATATCGCACCTGGGCCGTCGTGGGAGAAGTGGTAGAAGAGCAGGTCGCCGGGCTCCAGATCCTCGACGGGGACCGGCTGGGACTGCTCCCATTGCAGGGTCGCCGAGTGGGCGAGCGAGTACCCGGCCTTCGCCCAGGCGAGCATCGTCAGACCGGAGCAGTCGACTCCCGCCCTGCCGGCGCCTCCGAACACGTAAGGCACGCCGACGAACTTGAGCGACGCGGCTGCCGCCTGCAAGCCCTGGGACGCCGTCGCCACCCCGGAGACATCGGTACCGGCCAGGTCGGGTCCTTTGTAAGGGCTTGCCGCCGGCCAGGGCGAGAGGAGCAGCTTCTCGAATTCCTTCCGGCCGACCAGGCGCCGCAGCTTGCGGCTGACGAGGGCGTACCGGCTCGCGGCCTTCCGCATGAGGGACCTGGCCCGGGATCGGAGGGCGGCGAGCGCGACCACGGTCCTGGCGATGCGGGACGTGTTCGCGAGTGCGGTCGCCCTGGCGCCGCGCAGGGCGTCAGAAGCGACCTCGTAGCGCGTCAGAGCGCGGCGCAGCTGCCCGAGCGCGACCCCCGAGTAGACCTCTGCCATCTGGCCCTCGGACGGGCTGTCGACGAGCACGTTCGAGTCGACGCTGGACAGCTCGCCGGCGACGTAGGCGGCGACGGCGACACCGCGGAGACGGGCGCCGGCCGAGGAACGCCGGCCGTCGGTGACCCGGACCTGGCGATCCAGCGCCGACACCTTCCGCCGGGCCTTTGCGAGCTCGTAGGTCTCCACGTCGTACCTCTCGGAGAGCAGCGCCGCCTCCTCGTCATCGGTGCTGACGAGTGCAGCCGCCTTTAGAAGCCGGCGCAGCACGGCCTCTGCCTTGGCCGGGACCGGAGACAGCTTCGTCCTCGCCGCGCGTCGAGAGCCCTCCGGCTTCGGCCGGGCCGGCGTCGACTTCGCCGGTCCGGGAGCTTTCACCGGCCCCGCCGACGCGGCCGCCGGAAGGCTCACCGTCAGCACCGCGGCAACCAAGACAGACGCCAGGATCCCGCGGCGCGTCATGTCCGACACCTTAGCGCGGTTGATTCCATCACTCTAAGTGGCTGCTTGGGCCCGGCACCGCGTCAGCCGGCGAGGACGGCGAAGCGAGGCGGCACTCCGACGAGCCGGTCGAGCACCGACGCGAATGCCTCGCGGGTGGCCCAGTCGACGTCTCGGAGCCGTTCCAGCCTGGCGGGGCCCCAGCTGGTCGACTCGACGAGGCCGACGAGCATCTCGGGACTGGCGCCGCTCCCGAAGGGAAGCTCGGCCCTCAGCTCGGTGTCGTACTCCTTGTGGTGATCGGATGGCTCCCGGCGCAGGCGCCGGAGAAGGGCGCGAGCGGCGGAGCGCAGCTGCTCCTCGGGTCCGGCGCCCGCGCCCCAGATGCTCTCCACGAGGAGGAGCGTCCCGGTCGGCGCTGCCTCCCGCCACGCCTCGAGCGCCGCCTCGGGCTCCGGCAAGGTCCAGACGACGTGGCGCTCCACGACGGCGTCGAAACCCCCGCGGGGAGGATCCGCGGCATTGCCCTCGACGATCTCGATCTCGAGACCGCGACTCGTCGCCTTGGTCCTCAGCTGGGCCAGCATGCCCGGGGCGAGGTCGAGGGCTGTCACCCGATAGCCCTCGCGCGCCAGCAGCAAGCTCAGGAAACCTGTTCCCGCTCCCGCGTCGAGCACCCTCGCGGGTGGAGGCGGCAGGAGCCCGCGCAGGCTGGCGGCCCACACGGACAGCTCCAATCGTGTCTGGGGGTTGTGACCGGCGGAGCGGTCGTAGGTGGCGGCGTCCACGTCCCAGTAGTCGCGAACCTTCCCCTCGAGATCACTCGACCGAGACATCCGGTGCCCCCTTTCCCGTTGGCCGGGTCGTCTCCTCCACAAGCCGGGTCGTCTCCTCCACAAGCCGGGTCGTCTCCTCTACAAGCCGGGTCGTCTCCTCTACAAGGTAGACAATCGACTCGAAGCCATGTCCGGAACGCTCGCTGAGGGCGATCTCGCAGGTGCCCGCGACCGAGTAGTACCCGTCGAAACTGCGCCCGGCCAGCTCGGCCTGCTCGTCCCGCTGGGCGCCGTCGCTGAGCTCGGGATGGACAAAGCCGCGGTCGCCGGCCACGCCGCAGCAGCCCCAGTTACGCGGCACGACCGCTTCGCGGGCACATGCGTCCCCGATCGCCTGGATCTGCTGGTCGACCCCGAGCTGCACGCAGGCACACGTCGGGTGCAGCGCGACGGAGGCCTTCGGGGTGGTGACCTCGAGCCTGGCGAGCACCTCTCCGGCGAGCCAAGGCGCTATGTCGACGACTGTCATCTGGTGGTAGCGCTCGAGGTTCACGCCGGTCAGCTGGCCGGCGACATGGCGCAGGATCGTCTGGGTGCACGACGTGACATCGCACATGACAGGTACGCGGCCGCCGTCGCTCCACTCCCACATCCGCTCCACGAGGCGATTCGCCATGTAGCGCTGGCCGGACGCGTATCCCCTGTGCTCCCAGATCTGCCCGCAGCAGACGCCGGTCACCGAACCAGCGAGTCGCACCTTGATGCCGGCCCGGTCCGCGATCGTCAGCACCGTCTCGGGCACTGAGGGCTTGCGGGCACCCGACGGCCCCACGATGCGCGTGACACAGGCCGGGAAGTAGGCGATCTCCGGCGAAAGCTCCGCCCGGAACACGGGGGTCGGGCTTGCTCCCATCGCCGCTGACCAGACCGGCGAGAACGGCACCAACCTGTGAACAGCCCTCGTGACCGCCTCCATCGTGTGCAACCGATTGGCGAGCGCACCCATGGACAGACCACCGCGGGCGACCTTCTCGACGGCGCCGAAGCGGTGTGCCAGCAAGGACGCCAGAGAAGTCTCGAGCCTGCCGGCGCGCTCCATGCGCAGCTCGGCCGTGTAGTCGCCGACGTTTATCCCGACGGGACACTGCGTCGCGCACATCCCGTCGGCGGCACACGTGGCGATCCCCTCGTACCGGTACTCGTGCCAGAGCGCGCCCGCTGCGGCCTTGTCGCCCGCGGCGAGCAGCTCGACGTGCTTGCGCGAGGCCTGAATCCGCCCTCTCGGGGTCATCGTGGCGAGGCGGCTCGGGCAGACGTGCTCGCAGAATCCGCACTCGGTGCACGTGTCGATCGAGGACGACACGGGCGGGGTCAGCTTGATGTTGGCGGTGAAGACGCCTGGATCGTCGTTTATGACGACGCCGGGGTTCAGCAGACGATCAGGGTCCACGAGCTCTTTGATCCGCTTCATCAACGAGTAGGCCCTGGCGCCCCACTCCCGCTCGACGAAGGGGGCGATCGCCCGACCCGTGCCGTGCTCGGCCTTGAGCGAGCCGTGCAGGCCGTCAGCGACCAAGGCGACGGCGTCCTCCATCAAGGCGGCGTAGCGGTCGATCTCGCGTTGGCGGGTGAAGTCAGCGGTGAGCATGAAATGCACGTTGCCGGCGCGGGCGTGCCCGTACTGGACGCCCTGTCCCGAGCCGGTGTAGCCGTGCTTGGCGAAGAGCAGCTTGAGACCGGTGAGCATGCTTGCGAACTCGTCGAGGGGCACGGCCATGTCCTCGAGCACGATCGTCGTGCCCGGCACGCGGGCTCCTCCGATGATGGCGAAGAGCCCCTCGCGGACGCGCCATACGCGTTCGTACTCCTCCGGCGTCGTGCTGAAGTCGCTCATTGCGACCAGGCCCGGTCGCGCCCGCAGCACCGGAAGGGCGGCGGCGACCGCAGCTTGCAGGGCCTCGGGCGTCGGGCGTCGGTAGTCGACGAGCAGGGCTGCAGAGCCGGCGGTGTGGCGGTAGATCAGCTCGGGCAGCCCGTCGAGGCCGACCATGGCAGCCATGGAGGCGTCGTCGAGGAATTCGACGGCATTCGGGTCGGTGACCTCTATCGCTGTGACCGCACTTGCCATGGTCTCGAGGCTCTCGAAGAGCAGGAGCGCGCTCGACCGCTCGGGGTCGAGCGCAACGGTGTTCAGCACCACATGGGAGATGAAGCCGAGCGTCCCTTCGGAGCCCACGAGCAGATGGGCGAGGATGTCCAGCGGATCGTCGAAGTCGATGAGGGCGTTGATCGCGTAGCCCGTCACGCACTTGATCGAGAACTTCCTCCTGATCAACGAAGCCAGGTCCGCGTCCGCCCGCGCCTCGTCGCGGAGTGCCGCGAGGCCGAGGGCGAGGTCGGGCCGCCCCCGGGCGAACCGCTCGTGCTCGCCCTGCGCCGCGGTGTCCCAGGCCGATCCGTCGGCGAGCACGAACCGCACCGAGGCCATCGTGTTGTAGGCGTTCTGATCGACTCCTGTGGTGATGCCGCTCGAGTTGTTGGCGACGATGCCCCCCATGCGGGCCGCCCGGATCGAGGCCGGATCGGGCCCGATCTTGCGCCCGTGACGGCTGAGGACGCGGTTGACCATCTCGGCGGTCGGCCCTGGCTCGGCCCTCACCCGCTTGCCGGCCTCAAGCACCTCGATGCCGTAAAAGGCGGTGCTCACGTCGGCGATGATCCCCTCTCCCACGGTCTGGCCCGAGAGGCTCGTGCCGCCGGCGCGGAAGGTGACCGGGAGGTGCAGCTCACGAGCCGCGCGCAACAGAGAGCGCACCTCCTCCTCGTCCGCCACGCGTACCACGGCCCGCGGCCGGTACTCGTAGAAGCCTGCGTCGCGGGCGTGGACCGTGAGAGAGATCGAGCTGGTGTCGATGCGGCCCTCGGGCACCACCTGGCACAGTCGGGCCCAGATCGTGCTGGTGGGGAGGGTCAAATCGGCCGGCCTTCGACGATGACGGTGTCGACCTCGAGCTCGTCTGTGAGCAGGACGAGGTAAGCGGGATCGCCGAGGCGGATCCGCCCGATCTCCTCCCGCCCGACCAAGGCGGCCGGTCGCGCTGTCGCCGCCGTGAGGATCTCGCCGACAGGCACACCGAGGCCGGCAAGATGGCGAACCCCGTCCACGAGCTTGGCCGCAGAGCCGGCGATGGTCCCGTCGGTGCGTCTCACAGCGCCTCCGGCCGCCACAACGGGCACCTCTCCGAGAACGACCTCGCCGTCTCCTTGGCCCGAGGCCGCCGTGGCGTCGCTCACGATGCTCCAGCGGCCGCGGGCGGCCGAGACCACGAGCTGGAGCGTGTCGTCAGCGAGATGGACCCCGTCGGCGACGACCTGCACCGTCACGCGGGAATCAGCCAGCGCGGCGCCCGCCAGACCGGGCGCGCGGGCGGTGAGGGGGGCCATGGCGTTGAAGACATGGGTGACCGCCCTTGCCCCTTCGTCGAAACCCCTGGCCGCCTGTTGTGCGTCCGCGTCGCTGTGGCCCAGGGAGACGACGACCCCCCGCCGCCGGCACTCGGCTATCAGCTCGCCCGCGCCGGCGAGCTCGGGAGCGATCGTCACCATGGTGACCGGACCGGCGTCGAGCAGGTATCCGAGCAGCTCGAGATCCGGCGCGACAAGGCGCTCGAGCGGATGGGCCCCGGCCCGCGAAGGTGAGATGAAAGGCCCCTCGAGGTGGATCCCGAGCAGGCGGGCGCCGTCCGGGTGCCGGCTCGCCGGCTCGCCGATTCTTCCCGCGGCCCGTCGGGTGGCGCCGGGCTCACTGCTTATGAGGGTCGGCTGGAAGGACAGAACCCCGTCGCGGGCAAGGGCCCTACCGAGTCCGGCCAGCCCCTCGACCGGGGCGGCGAGGACGTCGACGCCGGCATAGCCGTTCACCTGCAGGTCCACCAGCCCGGGTACGGCGATGCCGCGGCGCCCGGGCGGCAGGCCGACTGCCACCACCTCTCCGTCGGCGACGGCGACGTCGCCGGGCACGAGCCGGCCGTTGTGCAAGAAGGCGGCGGCACCCAACCGGCGTTGCCTGCCCGAGCGGATGGCAGGCCGGTTGCCGGTTGCAGGCCGGTTGGGGGTGGCGGGCCGGTTGGCGCTCGCCGGCGCGAGCTCGTCGATGAGCTGCCAGAGCATCTCGACGTGGCGCTCCTCGGTCCAGGTGCCGCCGACACAGCAGCGGATCGTGTAGCGATCCTGGAGCCTCGTGTGGCTCAAGAAGACCTTTCCCGTGGCATTGAGCGCCCCCAAGAGACGCTCTGAGACCTCGTCTCCGCCCACATGGCGAAAGCAGGTCAGGTTCAACGTCGGTGGGGAGCACAGCTCGAAACGCTCGTCCGCGGCCACGAGTCCCGCGAACCGTTGCGCCAGCCGCACATGCTCACGCACGTGTCGCCGCAGACCTTCGGCGCCGTAGGAACGAAGTACGAACCAGAGCTTGAGAGCCCTGAAGCGCCGGCCGAGAGGCACCTGCCAGTCCCGGTAGTCGATGACGAACCCGGACTCGCTCGCCCCGTTGCGGAGGTACTCCGGGGTGATCGACAGGGCACCGGTCAGGCTCGCCCGGTTTGCGACGTAAAAACAGTCGCAGTCGAAGTTGGTCAGCAGCCACTTGTGCGGGTTGAAGGCGTAGCTGTCCGCGAGATCGAGCCCCTCGTGCTGGGCGCGCAGCTCGGGGCAGATCGCCGCCGAGCCGGCCATGGCGGCGTCGACGTGCAGCCAGGTCCCCTCGGCCCGGCACAGCTCGCCGATGGCCGGGATCGGGTCGAAGGCCAGCGAGGAGGTCGTCCCGGCCGTGGCCACGACGCAGCAGGGCACGAGCCCTGCCGCCCGGTCGTCCCCCATCGCGGCGCCAAGGGCGCCGACGTCCATCCTGAAGTCGTCGTCGACTGCGATGGGCCGGATGTGACCGGGATCGAAGCCGGCGACGCGGGCGCCCTTGCTCACCGAGGAGTGGGCCTCGGCCGAGGCGTAAACGCAAAGCCCGCTCAGCGGCACGCCTGTTTTGACCGCGCGCTCACGTGCCGAGAGCAGCGCGCACAGGGTCGCCGACGAGGCGCTGTCCTGGATGACGCCGCCTCCGGGCCCGCTCGAACAGAACCGGTCGGGCAGGTCGAGGAGCTCGACCAGCCAGTCCAGCATGACCGTCTCTATCTCGGTGCAGGCAGGGCTCGTGGCCCACAGCATCCCGTTCACGCCGAGACCGGCCGCCACGAGCTCGCCCAGGATCGCCGGGGGCGAGGCGTTCGCAGGGAAGAATCCGAAGAAGCCGGGCGCCTGCCAGTGCATCGTCCCCGGCAGGACGATCCGGTCGAGGTCGGCGACGACCGCCTCGAAGTCCTCCGGCTGCTCGGGGGCCGAGCTCGGCAGCATCGCCGCGACCTCACCTGGAGCCGTGCGTGCGGCCACAGGATAGATCTCCAGGTTGGTCAGGTAGTCGGCCACCCAGTCGATCGCCCGGTAGCCGTGACGCCGCAAATCCTCCGGGCTCACGAGGAACGGGCCGGGGTCGGGCACGCGGTCATGCTACGGCGACGACGGGACCTGACGCCTGCACCGGTAGCGCCTTGCACCAGGGCCGTCCGAGTGGGACCGTGAACGGTGGGATCACCGATCGAGGAGGTACCACGATGGACGTGAAGCCCGGAGATCACCTGCTGGTGCGAGGTCACACTGTTTCCCGACCGGACCGCAGCGCCGAGGTGCTGAAGGTGCTCGGCGCGGACGGAGGACCGCCCTACCAGGTCCGTTGGGCCGAAGACGGGCACGAGGGGCTCTTCTTCCCCGGTTCGGACGCGCTGATCGAGAAGGCGGCGAAGAGCGGGAAGAAGCGCCCGAAGTAACAGGCTGCCGGCCGGCGAAGCGGCTGTGAGCATCTAGTCGATCGTGCGACAGTCCCGAGGCGATCCGCCGCGATCGGTTTTCAGAAGTGCTCAGCCACCTTGCCCTTCATGAATGCGAGTCCCTCGGTGGCGACGACCTCCTGGTTCTCGAAGAGCGGGCGCCAAATCCGCGTCGCAGCCGCCAGGTTCGCCAAGGTATCGCCGAAGGATTCGATCGTGAGCCAGCCGTCATAGCCAATCGCGTGAAGGGCGTCGAAGGCGGCGTCCCACGGCACATGCCCGGTGCCTGGAACACCCCGGTCGTTTTCTGAGATGTGCACGTACCCGATGCGGTGACCCGCCGCTCTTATAGCCTCCCCGTAGGACTTCTCCTCGATGTTGGCGTGGAAGGTGTCGAAGTGGATTCGACAGTTCGGATGGTCTACCTCGTCGACGAAACGAGAAGCCTGTGCGAGCGTGTTCAGGAGGTACAACTCGAACCTGTTGACTACCTCCTCGGTCAGCATGAGACCCGCAGGCGCCGCATACTCCGCCACGCGGCGGATGTGGTCCACGCTTCTTTTCCACTCGTCAGCGGTCGGCGCGCTCCCGCTGAAGACTCCCAGTGCAATTTGATGCGGCCCGGCGAGAATCGTGGCTCCGACCTGCTGGCAACAGTCGACCACCCTTGTCATATGCTCGTAGCCGCGTTGCCGTACAAGCGGATCGGGACTCACCGGATCGAACTCAGGCGCTACGACGTGGTTGGCCGTCCGTGCGAGCCCCAGGTCGTCCAGTCGCCTGCCCCAACGCGCCCATTTTACGGGATCCAGGTCGAACATGGGAACCTCAACACCATCGAAGCCGATGTCCCGGACGAACTCCAGCACGGGCATAAGGCTGTCATCCATGTCGTCGTTCCATAGCATGAGGTTGATGCCGTAGCGCACAGCGGACACCCCCTTTGAGAGTTAGCTCCAGCACTGGTGACTGCCCTCATACGACGGCGACGGCTGCAGCCATCGCGACGCGGCATCTGCTTCCAGCTCAAGAATTGACCGGGTCTAAGTCTATGAGCCGCCGCAGCCGGTACTTTTCGCACGTCCTGGCGCCTTCGCAGCCGGCCGAGCACACAAGTCTCGTTCTCCCCTCTACACGAGCTCCAGAGCCGCCGGGAGGCAACCGTTCAAGTCATCGTTCTACAGCGTCAGCTCTACAGCGCAGGATCACTCCCCCCACCTGCCCGGCTGCCGCGATCCGGCAGCCGGGCAGGAATGCTTGACTCGTCGGACCCTCAGATCCCGGCAGCTCCGCAGAGCTTGCTGAGCCGACCGGCCTGATGAGCTCGACAGGCCATCGGCCTGCCAGGGGTCGCATTCGGAGGGCTGCTATCTGTCACTGGAGGTCCCGGGGCGTCACGGTCGCGGCCGAGGTGTCCCCATCAATGCTCGGTTCTCCCTCTTCCCCAAGTGCCTTTCCGGCCTCGAGCAGCCACGTCTCGTTGCCTCTGATCTTGAAGTAGACCAGGATGCCGATGCCGATGAGCAGCCACACCCCGTCTATCCAAGGAGACAGGTTGAACGGATACGGGGTGGGGAACGACTTGATCAGCGCGTAGATCAAGGCTGCGGTCGAGACGATGGGGAAGAGCAGATGCATGACGATGTTGAACTCCTGCCGGCGCGTGCGCCAGAACAACAGGAAGCACGCCAGGTTGCCCATGATGTAGATGACCACGCAGGCGATGACAAGAATCAGACCGTCGATCAAGAAGTATGCGTTGCTCGCGCCGATCCAAAGACCGACTCCTATGGCGCTCGCTATCGACAGTGCCAGCTGCACGAGTATTGCCGTCGTCGGGGTCTTGTACTTCGGATGTACGACAGCGAACGTCGGCGGAAGAGTGCCGCTCTGTCCCATCCGGTACCACATGCGTGAGCCGACGTTCGCACAGGCGAGACATACGGCCATAACGCTGTTGAAGAACGCGATGAGAATGAGCACGTAGCCACCGCCCCAGTACTTCCGTGCCAGGCTGATTCCAGGGAGAACGGCCGCAGTCGGAAGCGTACCGAGGTTCTTGACCCCATAACCAACTATCTGCCCCCAGTACATGATCACAAGGAAGGCGCCGATGAGGGCGATGGACCAGATGAGGGCCCTCGGAACGTTCCTGCGTGGATCCCTGCTCTCTTCTGCTAGAGGAGCGGCCGATTCCCACCCAGTAAGGCCCTGAACGGAGAAGACGATAGCCAGTGCGAAGCCTGAGAAACTCAACTTCTTGCTGAAGTCAAAAACGCCGAATGTGAATCCGCCGGCTCCGGGTCTTGCAAGGCCCCAGATGCCCAATACAAAGACAATGATCATTTCCATGGAACCGAGAGCAATTAGAATCTTGGTGGAGATGGAAATACCACGGAGTTGTACGAAAGCAACAAGAGGCGCACCCACGAGGACACACACCCACCACAGCCAAGGCAAGTCCCAGTGGTAGAACGTTTGGAACACGGTATTGAGGGTGTACCCGAAGAAGGCATAATTGGCTCCACCGGCCAGTGGTGAGTAAAGAACGTACATCCACGAGGTCAGGAAGCCAGCCCGGGGATGCACGCCTCGGCTCACGAAGGTGTAGTAACCACCGGCCGAAGGCAGAATCTTCGCCATCTGGGCAAGCGTCACGCCGAGCATCAGCACGATGACGACACCGATCAGGTAAGCCAGTGGGGCGGCCTCGCCTGCCTTGCCGACAACGAACTGCGTGAAGAACAGAGCCGCAATCGCTGGCGAGATGTGCGTGATCGACTGCATCATGACGCCACCGAAGCCAATCGCGTTCCTTTCCAGGGTGCCGCCCGGCCTTTCGACTACCTCACCGCCCCCAGAGGTAGGCCCAATGCTTGTAGTCATCTACTCATCCCCTTCCCGTCACGTCGGCAGGTATTAGATGTTGCTGTGGTGTTACAGACCTAATCTTGAAAATATACTTGAATCGATGTTCAGTTGAAATAGGTAAAGGGCCTAGTTGTGCAAAGAAGCACACACATACAGGTGCCATTAGCCGCACCAGGATGGCAAAAGTTGTGGCATCCCCCCGCCGAGCTCACGAGATCGGCGGCTCATGGGAGCCGGGAACCGCTTCTGTGGTCGTCGCCTCCTTCTCGACCTGGCTATCGATCTGACCTGCAACTCACCTGACTAGCAACAAAGCTGCTGATGGCAGCCGGCCGGTCGCACGATGGTTTGGACTGGCGTCCCGACCGGGCTGGCAGAAGGAGCCACTTCATTCGAAAAGGGCCTTGACACGGCTCTCGAAGGCGGCGATCTCGCCTTTACCTTCGAGCACCCCTATTTCAAGGCGATAGTCCCGTTCTTCGCCTGGCTCGAGCCATTGCAACTCTCCTCGTTCCACGGCGTCGAAACGGCCGGCGTCGCGATTGGTCGTCGGCTCCATCGCAATGGCGTAGGACCCCTCGCCCATCATCCGCCACAGGGTGTGAAACGGCATCGCCCGCCGGTCGTAAAGCTGGTAGACGCCAAGTCCGAGCCGGTCGTTCACGAGTGCCACGGGAACCG
>Ga0181519_10003933_pt1 | contig 12116 bp, 8 predicted proteins | sample PEATcosm2014_Bin_26_FD_121102 | JGI IMG/M metagenome (GOLD analysis project Ga0181519, IMG submission 121102) | Peatland microbial communities from MTU Mesocosm Facility, Houghton, MI, USA - PEATcosm2014_Bin02_10_metaG | ecosystem: Environmental > Terrestrial > Soil > Wetlands > Peat | place... | reverse complement strand
ACCGTCGCCATAGGCGATCCCGTGCTTTGCCGTCTCCACTCCCTCACCGAATTCGGCCAGCAGGCCTTCCCGCGCGGAAGCTACCTGGTGGGCCATCTCGAGGCTGCGCAGGAACCCGGACACTTCTGGGGCAAGGGCTACATGAAGATCCAGTTCGACCGCATTGGATTGCCGCAGGGCGACATGCCTCTCGACGCCAAAGTGATCGGCACGCGCGGCTACAAGGTCGACAAGTATGGCGACATCGATGGCAAAGGCCACGCCAAGCGCGACATCGTCGAATGGATGCTGCCGCCGCTCTGGCCGTGGAAAATCATCATGCTGCCCGCCCGTGGCCCGCGCCCGACTCTAAAGGGCGAGAGCCAGCTGACGCTGCGCCTCATGGATGACGTGCAGATGCAGCAGGTCGCCTCGACCTTTGGTCCCGACTGGCATTTCTTCGGGCATCCTTACGATCAGTCGAATGGAAACGACTTGTACCGGAACAATGCCTACAACGGTTCGAGCGATAGCGTCACGCCTCGGCTGGCGGTGCGCCATATTCGACCGGCGGCCAGCGAACCGATGGTGGAGGAAGTTCCACAGGTCACCTATGCCAGCTACACTACGACGAGTGTAACGGCGGGCGACTCGCGCTTCACTGGCACGGCTCCGGGAGTGCCCGTGTTCGTGCTGAAAACCGGCATGGTTCTGGCGGTTGGTAATTTCACTTACCAGGACGGACGGATCAGCTATGAGTTGGCTAGCGGTGGCAATGGCGTCGTCAGCACCGATGAAGTCGACTGGACGACAACTCAGCAGGTGAATCTGCAGCGCGGCGTGCGAGTATCGCTGCCCAGCAGCCATTCGACCGCAGGAGCAGCGGGCTACTGACTTTTCACAAAGGGGGGTACTGGATCGGCCGTCAGTGAAATCTGGCGGCGTTCCTTTTCTTTAGTCGAGACAGGTTGAAAGTGTCAGCACCCTCGTCCATCCCGGTCGGCATCGTTCCGCAGATTTTGGTCGTCCGCTAATTTTCTTGCGACGGGCGATGCCTCTGCGACATCCATCTAGCTGCGCAGACTCGAACTTCTGAGGATCCCATGCATAAAGTGAACATTGCCGAGAAGTTCTCCCACATATCCGAATACTGGAAGCCGTATATCGGCGCCGAACTCAACGGCCAGTATTTGAAGTTCGACAAACTCAAAGGCGAGTTTGTGTTTCATCATCACGAAAATGAGGATGAGATGTTCCTGGTCGTGAAAGGCCGCTTCCGCATGGACTTTCGCGATCGCCACGAATGGATTGAAGAAGGAGAATTCATCGTCGTTCCCCGTGGCGTAGAGCACCGTCCAGTGGCCGAGGAGGAATGCTGGATACTTCTGTTTGAGCCAGCTTCAACCGTCAATACGGGCAACGTTGAAAGCGAAAGAACGGTTCACGAGTTGGAGCGGGTGTGACGCGAACCAGACCGTAGCTCGCGCACGCTCGCTGCGTTTATCGTAATCTCTGTTCAGGTCACGAATCCAAATGGAAATCACTGTCTACTCTGCGCCCTGGTGTCCCGACTGCCGCGAGGCCAAGCGTTTCCTCGATCAGTACAGGATTGCTTACACCGAGATCAACATTGAAACCACTCCCGGAGCGGCCGACGAAGTCGTGAACCAGACGGGAAAACGGGCCATTCCGCAGTTCGTCATTGACGGCGAATGGGTCCAACCCTACCGCCCCGGCGAGGGCTTCCTTTACGAGGAGATGTCAAAGCGATTGGGCATCGGCGAATCCCGGTAGGCGAAAGAGGAGAGCGCAACCGACCGCACTCGGTCGGCCATGTCCTTCCGTGTTGGCCTCGTAACAGACAAAGCTCCGCCGCTTAAGGTAAACTTGTAACTCGCTGATTTAACAAGACAAAATCGGTCTTTTGCACCCGTCCAAAGCAGGCTCGGGGCGCGGAAAGCCCCGATTTGCGGCGGCTTTTGTACCCTCGATTCCAAAGAGAACCTGACAATGACCAAGAAATTGCTGTTCGCGGCGGCTTTGTTGAGTCTGGCTCTGGCCAGTGGATGCGCAACCGGCGGTAGCGGTCCTGGACCGGCTATCGTAGTAAAGGTCATGGGGTCCCTCGCCGACGCCTACGTGGGTCAGACAGGAATCACATTCACCGCGACCGTAACCAACACCACCAACACGGCGGTGACCTGGAGCCTGAGCGGCACGGCATGCACCGGAACGCCGAATCCCTGCGGGAGCATTGTTTCGGCAACGCCCACTACGGGCACCTATACGGCTCCTGCCACCGCGCCAAGTCCCAATACCGTGACGATTGTCGCTACCTCGGCGGCGGATAACAAGACGACGGGGTCGGACACGATCCATGTATCGCAGATCACGGTGAATATCACGCCCGCCACTGTCAATATAGGTCCCGGACTCACGCAGCAGTTCACGGCGATCGCGATTCCGGACGATGCCCCGCAGACGGTCACGTGGAACCCCCCGACTTGCGGCACGTCCCCCTGTGGCACGATCACCCAGGACGGCTTTTATACCGCTCCGCCCCATGCCAGTTCCTCAAATCCGGTTCAGGTTACGGCGACATCCACGCTCGATCCCTCGGGCATTGGGCAGGCAAACGTTACGGTTGTGAGCTCGCGCCTGGGTGGGAATGCCACCAATCCAAGCTTCGCATTCCGCTTCTCGGGTTACGACAACGCTCACGAGCCCACGGCGTTGGTTGGAAGTTTTGTCGTTGGGAGCAATGCTCAGATCACCAGCGGCGTGGCGGACGGAGTGACGGCCGCAGGACCACAGCACTACGGCAGCCTTACTGGCTCCTATACGTCGGTCTCCAACAACCAGGGGAAAATCACCCTGAATCTCGGCGGGACCACGTACACCTACACAGTCGCGCTCGATGCTGGTGGCGATGTTTACGCCATCGAGTCCGACAGCAATGGCACAGGCTCGGGAGTAATCGAGCAGTTGTCGAAACCTCCGTCCAGTTTTAATACGGGCTTTCTGAACGGATCGTTTGTCTTCGGCTTCACGGGGGCTGATCTGAGCGGCAAGCGCGTGGGATATGCCGGCTTCCTGCCGATGGACGGAGCCGGGAACATCGGGACGGCGGGCGGCAATATCACTCCGGGGCTGATGGATATCAATGATTTCGGCACCGAGAGTTCTGCGCCTGACATTACCGGCTCTTACAGCATGACCAATGGCGTGGGCACCATGGCCATCACGTCGTCGACCTTGGGAAAAACTTTCAATTACAATTTGTACGCCGCTTTTGGCACGAACCTCGGCACCAATCCGCTTACGGTGTATGCCGTGTCGACCGACCCGATCGCGACCAACCCGGCGGTATCGGGCACGATCGTCTTTCAGGATCCCAAGGGTTCGCCTTACAACAATGCCACGATGAATGGAGTGTCGGTTGCCGCTCTGACCGGCGCCGACAGCGGAGGCTCGAACGTCTCGCTGACCTTTCTCAACACCGATGGCGCGGGCAACGTGAACGGCAACTTCGACCAGAACGACGCCGGAACGATTCTCTCGGTCGCAAGTTTCAGCACCGGCTACAAGTATGCCGCGACTGGCAGCGGACGCTATACCATACAGCTTCTCGGCAATCCGAATGCAGCCACTCCCGTCGCACCGCTCCCGTTCGTTTGGTATGCGAGCGGAAACGGCAAAGGATTCCTGCTGGATCAGTCCAGCCAGTCCGTCATCACTGGAACGCTGACGCCACCGGGAAAGGCCCCGAATCTGGGATTCGCTCCTTCGGAGTTGTCGGGTACATTTGCTGCCGCGACCACGAGCAGCGGGGCCTCCGGAGTCAGCCCAATTGCAGCCAACCTTTTGCTGACCTTTGCCAACCCAACTCAAGCTGTCAGCGGAACCGAATATATCGGCACTTCGGCCGGCCAGACATTGACCGGAACCTACACGTTGTCAACCGCCGCCGCCGGTTCCGGCCCTCCGCCCAGCGGTATTGTGTTGACGGCTCCAGCAAGTGAGAACTACACGATCTACTCCGTCGATACATCCGGCTGTACCGGACAAGACGCGTCGTGTACGATCGTGGATTTTTTCATGATTGACCTGGACAAGACGAATACGGAGCCATCCGTAATCTTTGCTCACCAGTAAGAGGCGAACGAGTACTTGACCTTCAGCTGATGTGGTGGCAGGGCTTTGCGCCGCTTACTGGGCGGAGCCCCGTCACCACCCAAGCCAAAACAATCCTACCTGCCGCGGATCACCGTTTTCGCGGTGGCCAGGTTATCAAAGCGGTCGTAGGCATGGACCACTACCACGTGATCACCGGCAACAGCCTCCCCCATCGCAGGAACCGGCGCTTCCGGTTGCGGTACCGCGATGCGAAAGTCATAGTCTTCCGTTTTCGAGTCGGAGAGCTGTCCCATCGGATCCACGAATTGCCAGTCCCCGCCATCCAGTGAGTACTCCGCCCGCTTGATCGCAGAAAACGAATCGCTCGCGCGGAAACGCACACGGATATGCTTTCCTCCGGCCGCTTTTTCGTCCCAGGCGGCGCTCAGGTTCTCGATTACGGGCGACGTGTTGTCGACCTCGAAGCGCGCCGAGACCTTTTTTGCATAGAGGGCCTCTCCCGGCGAATGGGAAGGCGCATCGGAGGCAACGAGCATTATGGTGTAGCCTCCGTCGGGCAGAAGGCTCGAGTCAAAAGAATAAAAGCGTTCGGTCAGGTCACTCTTCAACAGCAGCCAGCGCGATTCGCCGTCGCCGCGATAATAAATCGAATAAAGAAGCTGATCGTCGTTGTCGTCGTGAGCCGTCCAGCGGATGCCGATCGAATCATGGTCGCGCGTCGTGGGAGGGGGAGAATCGAAACGTGGCTGTCCCGGTATGCTGACATCTGCGCCTGTCCCGCGTGGAACGGGCTGGTAACGCACTCCGGGTTGCACAATAATTTCATCTATCTCCGGCGCGATGTTCTTGGGCAGATAGTACAGCAGGACGTCGTCGACCAGCGGCGCGGGGGAGCCCGCGTGGAGCATTGACTTCCATTGCACGAAGCGCGCGGGGGGAACATTCAACTCCGAGTTGCCGGCGAGATCGACGCGTGTCCAAGGGCTCCAGTTGCGATCTGGATTGTCGACGTTGCCGCTGCGCGCATAGAGCTCGACATGGCCGGTACTGCGCATAATGCTGCGTCCCCAGCGCGAAAAGACATGCGCGTCGAAAACATCGCTCTCATACGATCCTTCCGACTCGGGCCCGGGACCGAGCACAAAAATCTTGCCCAGATTGCTGCTGGAAACATACAGCCCACCACCGGGCGCGGGCGCGAAGGCGGTGAGCTGGCTGCCGCTTGCCTTCACGAGGTCGGTGAAATCGTCGACGCCGTTGATGGCGAAGATGTGGCCGCGGTTGCCGGTTCCAGCAAGCAGATGTCCGTGCTGATCGAAGCCAAGCGCATAGACCAGATCCTCGTGCGAACTCCAGAGATGCTCGGGAGCGCCGTCGGGCGCGATGCGATAGATCTCGGAGCCGCCGGTCGCGCCAGCTCCGGGCGACGGAAATGGCTGCGCGGCGGTTGTCGGCGTGGCCGATATGCTGATGGTTCCAGCGCTCGATGTCACGCTCTGCGCGGGGGGAGCAACGTTGATATTCAAGGAAGGAGTCGCCGTCACGGGACGCTTCTCGCCCGCGCCTGCCGCGTAGATGTTGCCCGCGCTATCGATCGCAAGCGCGGTGATTTCTTTCTTGGGAGCGCTGTAGAGAACGAACGCCTCCCCTTTGGGGGAAATGCGATACACCAGGCCGCTCCCATCGGACCCGGCAATCAGATTTCCTTTAGGATCAAGCGCCAGGACGCGGATGTGCACTTCATCGCTTTTGAAAAACAGTGAGTGCTGGCCGCTGGAGCCAACTTTGTATATCTCACCCTGATCGCCAGTGGCCACATACAGGTTTCCGGAGGCGTCGAGCGCGAGATCCCAGATGTACTTCGCGCCGGGATCGAAATATACCGAGGCGCTCCACGAGCCTTTTGGGGGCTTGGCGGTTTGGGCGGGATCGAGGCGGTAGACTTTGCCATCCGGAGCCGTGGCTGCGTAAACAATTCCGTTCTTCGCGACCGCCAGAGCCTGCACCTGCAATTCCTGTGGCTCGAAGATCGTCGTGAGCGTGCCATCGGAGGTAACGCGATATACGCGCGCGGGAGCTCCGGCGGCTGCGTAGATGTTGCCGAAAGCGTCCGAGGCGATCGACCAGATGTAGGTCGAAGGCGTGGTCGCTAGCGACCTGAAGGCCGGGGCCAGTTCGAGACCGCCACCGCTCCGGAACGCGACGCCATGCGCGGTGCCTTTAATCAACTCATCGAACCTGGATTGTTCCCAGGTGCGCGTACCTTCGGCAGAAGCAAATCCGGGCGCAAGGATGGATAGAGTAAGTACAAAGGAAAGAGCCAGCTTCTTACGAGCCAAAATCGTACCTCATTCTTGTTAGATAATTAGATTGTAGCGCCGCCGCCCCGGCGGCTGTCGGGTGCGCGCAACACCCCGCACCCGATGATTGGCGAACATGTAGTCCGGGGTCAGGCCATATCGGAGGGCAGGCGTTCCTCAAGACGGCCAGCATAGTGCCGGCGATACGTTCAACCACTATTTAATGTTGATCGTCAGCATCTGCGCGCCGGAGACAACATAATCCAGCGGGTCGGTGGACGCTTCGCTGACCGACGATTCACCGAGCACGACCATATCCTGCGTGCCGCGCATGTTGTCCATTACATTCATGACGGATAAGGGCAACGTCGGCATGATCTTGTCGGCGACCATAGCTTCGGGATCGGAGTCGAACAGCGAAACATACACGCGGTCGTCCGAGCGCTCTTTGTTCAGAAGCGCGATGGTGGGCGCGAGGCCCAGGCCGCGGCTCATCATTGGTGTGCTGCGATGCATGCGGTCGAGCGTGTCGCCGTCGCTCACCAGGATGCGAAGCGGCCCTTTGGAGGCCGAGGTCGGAATGCGAATTGGAATCTGCCGCACCAACCGTTCGCCACGATAGGGGCGAATCACGGTTTCGACCGTGATCTGGTCGCCCGGCCGCGCTTCGGTCACGTCTGTACGCGAAGCTTCCAGGCGCGCCGAACGCCGTTCCCGCACCAGATCGAAATCGAGTTTCACTCCCTGCACGTCGGGAGCGTCATAAGGATTGCTGTAGATGCGTCCGAAACGTTCGCCGATGCTGGCTGCCGCCAGCGCTGCGGCAGGCTGTCCGTTATCGAGCGGCGCGAACATATTGCGCATCGTCACGTCGGCATAGCCCTTCACGCTCAGCACGCCGTTCATGCGGTAGGTCGTATCTTCGCCGTATTCGTTGGTACCGTGCAGGGCATTAAATACCGTGGCCATCATGGCCAGAGGGCTGAGCCGCGCGTTGTTGAGGACTTCGTAATGAAATTCTTTCGTCGTCGTGCCGTTGTGCAGCGACACCGTCACGGGGATCATCTTCGGCTCGTGCCCCATCACTCCCAGAATGCCTGCCTGTCGATCCTGGACGAATGCGCCGACCGTCTCCGTCGTATTCACAATCTTGAAGGCATTCAGCGGCGAAGGCAGTGTGGCCAGGACCGTTGCCTTCGTCATCGGCAGGTCGACTTCCCCAAACTGCAGGAGCGGATGCCCGCACGCCAGCAAGTGATGCGCATCGACGTAGGTGACCGTGCAAGTCGCGGCAATATCCATGTCGCCGCGAACCAGTACTGCGCTGACGGCCGAGCCAGCCTCAATCGGCTCCGGCTGCTTGCGGTCACTCGAGGATCCGGTGCCCATTACCGGCGTGATGCCGGCGGCGGTGAACTGGCCGGCATAGCGTTGTAACGTAGCGTCCGAAAAGCCGTTGAACACGAACGGAGCGTCGATTGGCTTCAGATAATTGTTGTAGTTCGCCGCCGGAATGGCGCCGGATATAGCAGCGCTCTCACCAGGGCTTGCCGTCTGACTGTTCCCGGTCTGACTGGTGCCGCTGGCGCGCAACGGCGCAGACATGGGACCGCTATCGAGGGCGTTGATTTCAAGCATCTCCTCGATAGGAGTGATCCCGGCAATCGGTTCCTTCGAGAACTCGCCGATGCGGAAGGCGAGTGCGCCCGCAAGCTTGCCATCGAAATAGACCGGGCTGCCACTCATGCCCGCAACCACTCCGGTGTACTCCGGCTTCGTACCATGCAGCCGCACGAGAATGACGTCGCCCTTGGGACCGTTCATGTTGCGCAGCACTCCCAGAACTTCGACGTCCATGGACTCGGGCTTGACGCCCTGGAACACCGTGAGGGCCGTGCCTTTCATGCCTTCATGGATCTGGTCAAGCGGTATGATGTTGGGACGATCCTGGGCAGACGCGGGCAAAGTGGGCGCAAAGCACAAAAAGGCGGCTAGAATCGCCGTGATTCTCATGGGTATCCCCGTAGGTCAAAAAAACGACCGATACTTATTGGACTCCGCGTGTTGTCAAACTGGTTTTGCCAGGAGAGGAGGCGTTTTTACGGCCAGCAAAATATCCCAACCGCAGAGCTATTGCATCTATACTAGCACAGGTATTTTCGAGGATTTCCCATGATTTTTGAGGCTTTGTTGAGGCAAAATAGCGCCCGATCGGCTTCCAGCAAGCGTTTCGCCCTACTGGCATTACTAACGTGTTGGCTGGTAATTCCGGGGTTTTCGGCTCGCGCCCAGGATACTTCGCAGCAAGCCCCCGCCAATCCGAACAAGCAGGATGCGCCGCCCGAGGCTGGCGGACCGCAAAATGACGTCGGACCCTATGTCATCCCCAAGAAGAAAGAGGAGCCACCGCCGCCTGCACCCGAAAAGCCGAAGAAGGTCGATAATATGCCGGACTATTCGATCCGGGTCGACGTGCCGGTCGTGACGCTCGACGTGCTCGTCACGACAAAAGACGGCCAGACTGTCCCCGGCCTGCGGCAAGAGAATTTCAAAATCATGGAAGATGGTGCCCCCCAGAAGATCGCCTCCTTCAACCAGACGCAAGCGCCTATTACCGCGGTGCTGCTTATTGAGTACGCGGCCACGAACCTGAGCTACATGTATGACGCGCTCAATGCTGCCTACACGTTCGCGAGCGGATTGAGAAAAGACGACTACGTGGCGGTCGTTTCCTATGACATCAAGCCGCAGATCCTGGTTGACTTCACGCAAGACAAGCGGGCCATCATGGGCGCGCTCAACATGCTTCGCATTCCGGGATTCCGCGAGCGCGACATGTTCGACGCGGTCTTCGACACCCTCGACCGCATCGACCGCATCGAGGGCAAAAAATACGTCATCCTGATTTCCTCCGGCGCCGACACTTTCAGCAAGATCACATGGGATCAGACGATCAAGAAGGTGAAGGCCACCAAAGACACTACGATTTACGCCGTCAGCATCGGGTGGCAGTGGCGTGAATATGTCGACGCCGCCAGCATGGGCCACGACCCGTTCGGCAGGAGCGTCGGCTGGCTGCAGAACGATAATCAGATGAAAACCCTGGCGCAGCTTACCGGCGGGCGATCTTACTTCCCGCGTTTCCAGGGTGAACTGCCGGGACTATTTCAGGAGATCTCGGCCGACATTCGCAATCAGTACAGCATCTCCTACCACCCCACGAACACCAAGCTGGACGGAACATATCGCAAGGTGAAAGTCGAACTGCAAGCTCCCGACGGAGGCCCGTTGAAAGTAAAAGATCAGAAGGGCAAGGATGTGAAGACCGTCGTTTACGCGCGCGAGGGATATACGGCAAGGCATCAGGTGGACTAAAACAGAAAGTCAGAAATCAGAAGTCGAATTGAAGAAGTAAAAAACATGAACCGAGGGCCGGGTTCACTTCTTCAATCTGACTTCTGGCTTGCTTTTTCGCAGTCCGACCTGCAAGTGCGCCACTCCCATCGCTGATTTACAATTCTAAGTTCCCTTTTCGTTTTCCCTTACAGGAGACACCGTCGTGATCCCACGCTACACGCGGCCCGAAATGGCCCGCATCTGGAGCGATGAAAATCGCTTCCGCACCTGGCTCGCGGTCGAAGTCGCGGCCACCGAAACGCTGGCCGCCGCCGGCATCGTGCCCGAAGAAGCCGCCAAAGCAATCCACGAACGCGCCGACATCAACGTGGAACGCATCTTTGAAATTGAAGCCGAGGTCAAGCACGATGTGATCGCCTTCACCACGGCCGTCGCCGAAATTGTCGGCCCCCATGCCCGCTGGTTCCATTACGGCCTGACCTCGAATGACGTGGTGGATACCGCGCAAGCTCTCCTCATCCAGCAGGCGTCGTCGCTCATCGCAGGCGATCTTGAACGTCTGGCCGACGTGCTTGAACGCCGCGCATGGGAGTTCAAGGACACACCGATGATCGGGCGCACTCATGGCGTGCATGCCGAGCCGATTACTTTCGGATTCAAGATCGCCAACTGGTATTCGGAAACACAGCGAAATATTGTGCGCTTCAGGGCCGCCACTGAAGATCTGCGGGTCGGCAAGTTCTCAGGCGCGGTGGGGACGTTCGCCCACCTCACGCCGGAACTCGAAGAGAAGATGTGTGCGCGGCTGGGATTGAAAGCAGCGGCGATTTCGTCGCAGGTGATCCAGCGCGACCGCCACGCTCAATACCTGGCCACGCTGGCGGTGATCGCCTCGACGCTCGACAAGATCGCAACCGAGATCCGCCATTTGCAGCGCACTGAAGTCCGCGAGGCCGAAGAATTCTTCAGTGAAAAGCAAAAAGGCTCGTCGGCTATGCCGCACAAGCGCAATCCCGTCACGTGCGAGCAGATCAGCGGGCTGGCTCGCGTTGTTCGCGCAAACGCGCAAGCCGGATTCGAAAATGTCCCGCTCTGGCACGAGCGCGACATCTCGCACTCATCGGCGGAGCGAATCATCATTCCTGACTCCACTACGCTCGCCGACTATCTGTTGAACAAGACTGCCAATCTGATCGAAACCATGTTCGTCTACCCGGAGCGCATGCTGGCCAACCTGAACAGCACGCGCGGCTTGGTCTTCAGCGGACAGTTGCTTCTCGATCTGGTCGAGAGCGGCATCTCGCGCGAGGATGCATATCGTTTAGTGCAGGCCCATGCGATGCATGCCTGGAGGGAGAGCCTGGATTTCCACGGTCTCGTCCTCGCCGACCCTGCGATCACAAGCCGGGTGCCGCGCGCAAAGATCGAGCATGCTTTCGACCTGAAGCGGCAACTGAAGAACATCGACAAGATTTTCGCCAGAGTGTTTCCCGCGAGGATTGCGAGGACAGGAAAATCCAGATTAAAAAAAGCCACCTCTCCTGCCCGCAAGAAATCTGCAAAGCGAAGCTGACCGACGTTTGACTGATCGCCGTGTTCAAGGCCCGGAGCAGGAGCAACTGGTCAGGCCGGGGCATCAGCGTGGCTGTCTTTGAGATCCGGCTCGCGGGGTTTACAAACATTGTCGGGATGGCACCACTAACAGCGTCGTGCTGATTTCCTCGCTGTCGGAGCGCCGGCTCCCGCCCGCACCAGGGCGAGCAAATCAATCAATTGCTGTAACTTCTCCTGCGTGACGTGCTTGAGCAACTCGCGCCCGTGCTGTTCGATCGGCGCATCCATTTCGCGAAGAAGTTTCAACCCCGACGAAGTGATCTTTCCGTAGATCACTCGCCGGTCCACCTTTGCGCGCGTCCGGGTGACAAGACCGCGCTTCTCCAGACGGTTGAGAAGGCGGGTGATATCGGGATCGTGGGTGATCATACGCTCGCCGATTTCGCTGCACGGCAAGCCGTCCGGTTCCGCGCCGCGCAAAATTCGCAGCGCGTTGTATTGCGTGCCCGTCAGTCCGAAATCCTTGAGTCGCGCTTCAACGCTTGCCTCGAGCGTATCACTCGTGCGCAATAAAGAAAGGTATGCTTCCTGCTCGCGGCTGCGGAATGGCACCCTCTGTTTCAGTTCTGCCTGCAGACCACGCGCCATGAACCGAGAGTAGTCGTTATCACAAATAACTGTCAAATCAAGGGTTCCGCCGGATGGCTTGCCATGCGAAATTCGCTGTTTGTAACTCTTTGTAAAACCCGCAGCGGACTGCATCTCCAGCGAGCAAGGAGGCATCTATTT
>Ga0181519_10003930_pt1 | contig 12119 bp, 11 predicted proteins | sample PEATcosm2014_Bin_26_FD_121102 | JGI IMG/M metagenome (GOLD analysis project Ga0181519, IMG submission 121102) | Peatland microbial communities from MTU Mesocosm Facility, Houghton, MI, USA - PEATcosm2014_Bin02_10_metaG | ecosystem: Environmental > Terrestrial > Soil > Wetlands > Peat | place... | reverse complement strand
TCGAGACCTGCACCACGGCGGAGTGGCGCCGGGTGATGGCCGTCAACGCGGACGGCGTCTTCTTCGGCTGTCGCAACGCGGTGCGGGCCATGAAAGCACACGGCGGCTCGATCGTCAACTTGTCCTCGGTCTCGGGGCTCGTCGGCGGTCACAACCTGGTGGCCTACAACGCCTCGAAGGGCGCCGTTCGCTTGCTCACCAAATCGGTGGCGCTGCACTGCGCGCGCAAGCGCTACGGGATCCGCTGCAACTCGGTGCATCCGACGTTCGTCGAGACGCCGATGGTCGACGCAATGCTGGGCGCCACGCCCGACCCCGAACGGACGCGCGCGCGGCTGCTGGCGATGGTGCCGCTCGGGCGCTTCGGCAAAGCCGAAGAGATCGCGGATCTGCTCGTCTATCTCGCCTCGGACGAGTCGCAGTTCGTGACCGGCGCCGAATTCGTGATCGATGGCGGCTTGACCGCAGCCTGAACGTTACCTTAGCCGCAGCCTGCCCGTTACCTTAGACGCAGACAATTCGCAGCGGTTCAGCCGGTCGCCATGCCGAGCACCGTCGCTACGAGCGCGGGCGCGGGTTCGCCGTCGATCTCCATCGTGCAGGCCATCGTGTAAAGCGTCTTGCCCGGGCCCTTGGCTTCGACGGCCGCAAGCGAGACGCGATTGCGGACGCGCGCGCCCGACTTGACCGGCGTGATGAAGCGCAATCGGTCGATCCCGTAGTTCAGCACCATCCCCGAACCGAGCCGGCCGCCGACGACCTCGTCCAGCGTCGCCGCCACCAGCGCCAGCGTCAGGTATCCGTGCGCGATGGTCGTGCCGAACGGGCCTTTAGCGGCGCGCTCGCGATCGACGTGGATCCACTGATGGTCTTCGGTGCACTCCGCAAACTGGTCGATGCGTTCCTGGGTCATCTCGATCCAGCGCGAGACGCCGAGTTCGCTACCGATCAGCGCGGACAAATGCGCAGGCGGGTTCACGCGCCCGCCTCGAGGTCGAGGCGCACCACGGTCGTGACCAAGTGCATGGCGACCACGCCGTCGACCGCGTACGCGTCGAGCAGCGCTTCGATGTCGGCCGACATCGCTCGCGCGCGCTCGTTCTCGCGCGGCAGATACGACGTGCTCGCGGCGCGCGCGTGCACGCCGGCGCGGTCGAGATGGTGCACGTTGACGAAGTCGAAGCGCCGCGTCCGCGCCGGATCGATCGTCGCGAACCGTGCGAGCGCCTCTGCGCGCCGCGCCTCGGTAGCGTCCTGCGCGTAGCGGCGCACGATGTCGCCGTAGGCCGAGGTGAAGGGGTCGCGCTCGTCGCGTTCGTTATACACGACCGCCAGCCGGCCGCCCGGGCGCACGATGCGTCGCGCTTCGGCGACGGCAGCCGCATGCTCGAACCAATGCCACGCCTGAAACGCCGCGGCAACGTCGACCGAGGCGTCGGGCAACGTCGTGCTTTCCGCGGTCGCGTCGATCCACTCGATGCGCGCAACGCCCGCGGCGGCCTCGCGCATTCCGGCATTCGGTTCGATCGCGAACACGCGCGGACCGCGCGACGCAATCAAACGCGCCGAGATGCCGGTGCCCGCCCCGAGATCGGCAACGGTGAGGCCGGACGGATTGCCCAAACCTTCGCCGAGCACGTCGACGGCCTCGAGCGGATAGGAGGGCCGGCTCGCAGCGTACGAGCCCGCGCGTTGGGAGAATCGTTCGGTATGCATCGGTCTCGCGAACCTCGTGCGACACCGTTCTCACTCCGTCTTGGAAATCTCTGCAAGCGCGCGCGTTCGGGTGCTGAGGCTCGCGCTCGGTTCGGCGCTACGGTACTCGCGCCGTTCGGCGCTGAAGGAGTCGCACTTGGGTCGTCCGCTGAGGGAGTCGCGCACGGTCCGTCGTACCGAGCGCGGATGCGCTTCACGATGGCCGAGGTCCGCGCGTCCTTCGATGCAACGACGCTGGTGCGGGGACTCGATTATGCGAGCCGCGGCGCCGTCGTGCGGCTCGATATCGACCACGATGGCGACGTGATCAAGGCCTCGGTCCGTGGCTCTGCTTCGGTGCCGTACGAACTGAGCATATCGCTCTACGCAGAGGGGCACCGGCTCTTTCTCGAAGGCGATTGCGACTGCCCCGTCGGCGACAACTGCAAACACGCCGCCGCCGCAGCGATCGAAGCCGCGCGATGTTTCTCGTCCGGCCAAGTCGAGGCCGCAACCCAGCCCGTGCGTGACCCGAGCGAAGGTGTCGTCGAGCGATGGCTCGATGCTCTGCGTGCGTATCGGCCCGGGCGCGTGCACGCGGTGCCGCACGGCAAACATCTTCGCTACCTGATCGACATCCGCGATACGCCCTATGCGCCCAACTTCGAATTAGCCCCGATGGTCACGACGCGCCTCAAGAGCGGACTGCTGGGCGCGCCGCGCCGCGTCGAGTTTGCGAACATCGCGTACGGCAGTTCGGACTCGTACACGCCGAGCGACAGGACGATAGCCCGGCTGGCCAATTCCGCCGGCATCTCCGGCTACGGCGCGAGCCCGTCCCCGACGATTCTGGCCGAGCTGCTCGAGCAGATTTTGGCCACCAGGCGGCTGCATTGGCGTTCCCTGGAGCAGCCGGAACTCAGCCCGCGCGCGCTCGAGGGCGAGCGCATCACCTGGACGCTCGACGCCGACGGCCGCCAACGTCCGCGACTTGACGGCCGGCCGGCGGCGAGGCTGGTTCCCTCTCATCCGGTGTGGTACGTCGACCCCGAGCGCGCCGAAGCGGGGCCGGTGGAATTGGGCGTGGATCCCGAACTCGCCCGGCTCATCGTCTCTGCGCCCTCGCTGACCGCGCAGCAAGCCCAGCGCGCGCAAAGCGTGTGGCACCTCGCGCTGTCCGGAACCGACGTCGCTGCGCCGCATTCGAGCGTGCGCACCGAAATCGTCGAGCGTAATCCGGTCCCTGTGCTAGCGCTTTCGGCTTTCCCGATGCCGCCCAAGATTGCGCACATCGAGCCGCTCGGCGCGATGGCCGAGCTCACCTTCGCGTACGGCGCGAGAACCATTCGACCCGGCGACGAGGTTCGCGAATTCCAAGAGATCGCCGAGGACCGGATAACAGTCTGGCCGAGACGTATGGCCTTCGAGCAGGCCGCGCTGGCGGAGCTCGCCGCGCGCGGCTTGGCCGGCATCACCTGGCCGCACGTGCAATTCATCGACCGGGCTTCGTCCATCTTTCGATTCAACGGGAGCGGCGAGCGGCGTTGGGCTCATTTTCTCGACGCGGTCGTGCCGGTGTTGCGCGAGGCGGGTTGGCAGATCGAGATCGCGCCCGACTTTCCCTACGCGGTCGTGCGCAACGACGACGTCGACGCCGAACTGACGGAGAGCGAGAACCACTGGTTCGAACTCGATCTGGGCATCACGGTCGAGGGCGAGCGCATTCCGCTGCTGCCGATCGTCGTCGATGCGCTGCGCACCGCGGGCATTCGCTCCGCCGGCGACCTCGCCGAACTCGGCGCCGATGCCCGCGTGTACGGCCGCTTGCCCAACGGCAATTTCGTTTCGCTTGCGCCCGAACGGGTGGAGCAGATTCTGAGCACGCTGGTCGAGCTTTTCGACGTGCCGCTTTCCGAGGGGCGCTTGCCGGTCGGGCCCGGACACCTCGCTTCACTCGAACAACTCGAGCGCACGACGCCGCTGCGCTGGGCCGCGGCCCAGCCGCTGCGCGACCTGATCCGGAGCCTGGGCGACGACTCGGCCGCGAAGCCGCTCAGCCTGCCCGCGACGTTCAAGGGCGAGCTGCGGCCGTATCAAGCCAAGGGCGTGGCTTGGCTCCAACTGCTGCGCCGCACCGGCTTCGGCGGGGTTCTCGCCGACGACATGGGTCTAGGTAAAACGATTCAGATCCTGGCGCACCTCGCAATCGAACGCAACCGCGGCCGCTCGAGCGGGCCGGTGCTGGTGGTCGCGCCGACCAGCGTGGTGCCCAATTGGCGCGCCGAGTGCGCGCGGTTCCTACCGCGATTGCGCGTTCTCACGCTGACCGGTGCCGATCGGGCCGAGCGCTTCGACGCTATCCTCGACAGCGACCTCGTGCTCACCACCTACGCGCTCTTGCACCGCGACGCCGGCCGGCTGCTCGCGCACGAGTGGCACCTCGTCGTGCTCGACGAAGCCCAAGCCATCAAAAACCCTAACTCCAAAGGCGCCCAGATTGCGGCCGGCCTCCGCGCACGGCAGCGAATCGCGTTGACGGGTACGCCGATGGAAAATCACCTCGACGAATTGTGGTCGATCTTCTCCTTCGCCGTCCCGGGACTGCTCGGCGGACGCACGGCCTTCGGACGCGTCTTCCGCACGCCGATCGAAAAGCGCGGGGACGCGGAGCGCCGATCGGTCCTGGCCTCGCGCCTGCGGCCGTTCCTCTTGCGCCGCACAAAGGACGCCGTAGCGCCGGATTTGCCCGAGAAGACGGAGATCGTGCAACGCATCGAACTCGAAGGCGGCCAGCGCGATCTCTACGAGACGATCCGCCTGGCCATGCACGCGAAAGTGCGGGCCGAACTGCAGCGGCGCAGCCTGGCGCGCAGCCGCATCGTCGTGCTCGACGCGCTGCTCAAGTTGCGTCAAGTCTGCTGCGATCCGCGGCTCGTCAAGCTTCCGGCCGCACGCAACGTACGCGAGTCGCGCAAACTCGACGCGCTCTTCGAGATGTTGCCCGAACTGCTCGAGGAAGGCCGTCGCGTCTTGCTCTTCTCGCAGTTCACCTCGATGCTCGACCTGATCAAAATCGAGATCGCGAAGTACGGCATCGACTTCGTCGAGATTCGCGGCGACACGGCGGACCGCGTAACGCCGGTGCAGCGCTTCCAGGCCGGCGAGGTGCCGCTCTTCCTGATCAGCCTCAAGGCGGGCGGAACGGGCCTGAACCTCACCGCCGCGGATACGGTCATCCACTACGATCCGTGGTGGAATCCGGCCGTCGAACGTCAGGCGACCGATCGCGCCCACCGCATCGGGCAACACCAGCCGGTCTTCGTCTACAAACTGATCACGGCCGGCACGGTCGAAGAACGCATCCTCGACATGCAGCAACGCAAAGGCGAACTGGCCGCCGGCATCTTCGACGCATCGGCCCCGCTCGCGCTCGAAGCCGAGGACATCGAGAATTTGTTCGCGCCGCTCTGACTCGAGCGTTGCGCCTTGGGTTGACGGCGCGAGCCGCATGCGCCACAGGACTTCGGTCCGAAATTCGGCAACTAATGTGCTCGCTCGACGACCTGCCGACCGGAGGACTTCTTGGCCTGTCTCGCCGCGTGCCGCGGACTTCTTCCACCGCTCGCGATAGCCGCGGCCCTGGTGGCGCTATCGGCGCCCGTCGCGTGTCGCGCTTCCGCAGCCGACGTGCTGACCTATCACAACGATACGAACCGCACCGGCTGGTTTTCCGCCGAGACGACGTTGACGCCGGCCAACGTCGGACCGAGCACGTTCGGCCTGTTGACGACCGTTCCGCTCGACGGTCGCGTCGATGCGGAACCGCTGGTCGCCTTCGCGCAACCGATCGACGGGCAGGGCACGCACGACGTCGTCTACGTCGCCACCGAAGGCGATACGGTTTTCGCACTGGACGCCGAATCGGGAGCGACGCTTTGGACGCGCAACTTCGGCACGCCGGTGCCTTACCAATTCAAGGACGGCGACGACAACGTCTACCCGGTGATGGGCATCTTGAGCACGCCGGTGATCGACCGGGCGCGGAACGTGCTCTACGTCGTCGCCGACACGTACGCCGAAGGCGATGCGTTCACGCTGCACGCGATCGCGCTCAACAACGGCTCCGACTCCGTGACGCCCGTGCAAGTCGAAGCGACGGAGACCCTTCAGAAACGCCAGACCTGGAAGTTCAATCCGCGCCATCAACTGCAGCGTCCCGCGCTGCTCGAGGCCAACGGCAGCATCTATCTCACCTTCGGAAGCACGGGCGACATCCAGCCGTCGATCTCGCGCGGTTTCATCATACGCTACGACGCCGGAACGCTGGCGCCGCTCGACTCGGCCTTGACCGACATCTCCGTGGAGAACCAGTACTCACCGTTCTATCTCTCATCGATCTGGCAGTCGGGCTTCGGTCCGGCGGCGGACTCGAGCGGCAACGTCTACTTCAGCACCGGCAACAGCAATTGGCAGAAAGCCTCGTACAAGGCTCACGTCAATTACCCCGATAGCGTGCTCGAGATCTCGCCCGACCTCAGCACGCTGCTGCAGAGCTTCACGCCGTCCAACTATTTTCAACTCGACCAAGGCGACGTCGACCTCGGCTCGGGCGGCACGCTCGTGCTCCCCGACCAGCCTGGAGCCTACCCGCACCTGGCCGTCGCCGGCGGCAAAGACGGCCGGGTGTGGCTGCTGAATCGCGACGACATGGGCGGCTTCCGTGCTCACGCCGATCGCGCGCTCGACGTCGAGACGATGGGCAGTTGCTGGTGCGGCCCGGCCTATTACGTCGGCAGCGACGGCCGGGCCCGGATCGTGACCGGCGGCGGCAACGGCGTGGCGGTCTGGGTCCTCGGCACCGCCGCGCCAAAGCTCATCGCGGAGGGTTCGACGGGCTCGGGACCGGTCGATGGTTTTCCCGACGACGGCGGCACCATTCCCGTCGTCTCGTCCAACGGCACGGTCGCCGCAAGTGCGGTAGTCTGGTTCGTTCAGCGACCTCAATCCTCGGAAGATCAGGACCCGGGAACCCCCGTCACGTTGTGGGCCTACGATCCCGGCAATCTGAAGAAAGCGCTATTCAGCGCGCAAGCCGGCACGTGGACGCATGCCGTCAACAGCAACGCCAACCTCGTTCCAACGGTAGCCGGCGGCCACGTCTACGTCGCCAGCAACGAACAACTGCAAATATTCGGTTTGCTCAATCAATCCAATCGGAAGAAGGCGGGCACGTGATGCGCCGTTCCCTATCGCCGCTCATCCCGGGCGTTCGCCGTAATTCTCTCTTTGCGACGCTGACCTTCACCGTATCCGTAGCGGTGGCCGCGGCCGGAGCGGGAGCCGGCGGCGCCGCGCTCGCGCAGGCGGTCCAGAGCGACGAGTCGCCACCGATGCACGACGTCTACGGCACCGTGCTCGCCGTTCGCGGCGACACGTTGCGTCTGCAGTTGCGCGACGGACGCACGCTGGCCGTCGACCTGCGCGAGGCGCGCGCGCTGCACCACGTCGTGCTCCTGACCACGAACCGCCCCGTACACGTTCGCGGGAATCCGTCCGCTGCCGGCTTCCACGCGGTCGCGGTGCTCAAGTCGCACGCCGGTCCGGAGTTTTGGCCGCGCGATCGTTGAAGACCGCGCGGCCGAAGCTCGGTTATCCGCGCGAAGGCGTGAAGTGCAGGCTCGTCCGAAACTCGCGCACCTTCGCGGTGAGTTCGCGCAGGCCGTCGGCGTCGACGCTACTGCGCAGGTGGGGGAATTCGGTCTCCTCTTCCTTGCGAATATGGGCCAGGACCGCGCTCTGAGGCTTTTCGGCTTGGGCCGCAAAGTCATCGCCGGCCTCGACCAACGCGTCGAGTTCCCAGACCGCGACCTTCGCCTCGTCTTGCTGATGGTAGAGTTTGTCCGACTCGGCCGGCCGCTTCGCAAGCACGCGCACCGCCGGATAGACGAGATTCTCTTCGGTCGCGGTGTGAATCGTGAGCAACGCCTTGAGTTCTTCGAGTAGGGCGGTGCCTTCGTCGTGCTCGCCGGCCGCGACCAGGTCGGCGAGAAGTTCCTTGATGCGCACGTGATCGTTCTCGAGGATCTCGATCGCGTCGTTGCCCTGGACCGGCGCGAGACTCTCGGGCCGGTCCGAACCGCTGCGTTTTCCCGCCGGATTTGTCGTAGTTTTGCTAGCCATGTGAGGCGTCTTTCCCGAATCCTCGGCCGCCAATCAGGCCCCGTGCGATGGAGACGGAAGCCTCAGTGAGCGCGCGGGACGCCTCGCTTCGTGCGGCGGGGACGCCTGGTTAGCGTGGCGGTGAAGTCGGGAACATGGAGGGAAACCGCTCGCTCTGACCAGAGATAGAGGACTCATGACAGATCACGAAGTGAAGCCGTTCGTCGGGCGCGCCGTCCGCGTGACGCTTGCCGACGGCCGGATCCTAGCGGGCACGCTCCACCGCCAAGCCGACACCGAAGCCGCGAGCCCCGCCTACCTCGTCGTTTCCGACCCGTTGAGCGCCGGCAGCGACCGCGTGCAGGAGCGCATCGAATCGGCCGAACTCATGACCCAGGTGGAAGACGCCTCAACCGATCCGGCTGCCGTCCTCGACTAAAAGGGCCAATTACTTCGTCGCCTCGATGCTCCAATCGCTGAGATTCACAAAGGGCAACGACTCGACGGTCACCGTGCGCGTCTCGGCGATCGATAGCTTGCTGAGCGCGCCGTGCCGGACTTGCCCCGTGACGCTCACCGCCACGCTGAAAGGCAGACGAGGCCCTTCGGGGCCCTGTGCCTGATCCGGACCCTCGCCGGCGCCGCCGCCTCCGCCCGGAGGTCCGCCGAAGCCGCCACGCAGGCCGCCGTGTCGCCCGCCGCGCCGCATGCCGGCGCTGCTTGCCGGTTGGGCCGGAGCGTACTGCCCGTCGCCGCGGAGGTCGAAGTCGCCGCCGTTGGCGTTGGCAACCTCGACCGGCACGACCACCGGGGCGCTCGCACCGTGCGCCTCGGGCAACGCGAGCGTAGCGCTCCAGCCGTCGCGCGGCGCGCCGTTCTCGCCCGCGAAGAGTTCGGTCGCGCGATTCAACCCGTTGACCACGTCGATCAACGCGGCGTCTTGGCTCGCGGCCTTATCGTTCTTGGGAATCTGCAGCGAACCATCGCGCCCGACGCCCAGGACCGTGAGGTCGGCAGTTCGTCCGCCGATGACTCCCTCGAGCGTCAGAGTCGTGGCCGCCTTGCGCCGCAAAATCACTTCGCTGACGGTCGTCTTCTGGCCGCCGGCATCCTGCGTGGTCCGGGCGATGCGAAAACGAACCGCGCTGCCGACCGGCGGCACGACCGACGGCGCGACTGGAGGCGGCGTAGCGGCGGCGGCGACGCCGAACGCGAGCGCGAGCAGCGCGACTCCGCATGCGGGCGAAAGGGCGTGAGAAGCCCGCGCACTCTTTGGTCGCATGAGCCCTAGCCTAGTCCGCGGCTCTGTGACGCGCCTGAGAGGCGAGGGTTAGGGGCGGCGCCTCGGCATCGTGCGCACGGCGAGCGCCGCGGCGTCGTCGTCGCCGCGTTGCTTGCGCAACACGTTACGCGCGACGGTTCGGGCGGCCAAAAGTTGCGGGCGTTCGAAGGCGTAGCGCGCGGCGTCCACTAATTCGGTCTCGCCCCGCACCGGGTCGCGGTCGTGTTCGGTGATGCCGTCGGTATAGAGCACGAGCAATGCGTCGAGCGGCAACGCGATCACGTATTCGGCAGCGTTATGTTGCGCGAACACGCCTAGCGGTAGATCGGCGGGACGGCGTTCCAAGAAGGTGTGGCCCTCGCGGGTGAGCAGCAGCGGCGGCGGATGCCCGGCGTTGGCGAAGGTCAGCGTTTGCCGGCGGTGATCGAGAATCGCCACCACCGCGGTGACCAGGGTGCCATCCGCTAAATTAGACGCGACCTCGTTGGCCACGGTGAGCACGCTCGAAGGGACGCGAACCTCACGGAGCGTTCGAAGCACGCAATCGCGCATCGTAGCCATCGCGCCGGCGACGGCCTCGCCATGCCCCGAGACGTCGCCGACGGTCAATGCGATGGCGTGTTCGGAGAGCGCGATCTCCTCACACCAGTCGCCGCCGACGCTGACGTCGCCGGCGGGCAAACTACAGGTGGAGACCTTCACCGAGACACCCACGTAGGGCGTCTCGTCGGGCTGGGACGCGCGGCGCGCAATCACGGCGCAACGCCGGGCGCCGGAGGCGAAACTCCGGCCGTTTTGAAGGCGGCTTCGAACGTCGGGACGACCCCCCGATCGATGCCGCCGAGACAGCAACTACCGAGCATTCTAGGAAGCACTTTCAGGAACGAGTGGTAAGAAAACCGGAAGCGAAGCCAACGGCGTCGAATCCAACTAGACTCTAGCATCTAGGGCGAGGCGAAAACATCGTGAAAAAGGCCGATCAAAGCGGCCGCGCCCGAGGCGGAAAAGTCGGCGTCAGAGCCCCCCTGCTCCAAGAGGCGATGCCCGAGACCGACCCGGCCTATCCGATTCTCGCCGGGATCCTGGGGGTCGTTCCCGCGTCGCAGTGGACGTTTGGCCGGGTCGCACCCAGCGGCGAACTCACGACGATCTTCGGTTCGAAGGTGCAGCACAAAGCCATGGCCAGGGCTGCCGACGAGCTGCGCCGGCAGATTTCGAAAAACCCGGCGGGGCCCCGCATCGCCGCGACCCTGGTTCCGATCGAAGGCTTCGAGAGCGGCATCACCCTGGTCTTCGCCGACGAGCGGACGCACTTCGGGATTCTCACGCTGCTGCGCACGAGCGACCTGGGGCCGTTCACCTCGAGCGAGATCAGCATGTTGACCTTCGCCTTGGACGCGCTCTCCGACCGCCTTTCGGCCCTCCGCCTGCAGCCGTCGCCGAAAACGGCGCTCGTCGAATCCGATCGAATTGCTGCCGACGCCGTGCCCGACTCGTTGGAAGAGGCGTTCTACGTGCTGGATAGCGAGCTGCAGATCGTCATGGCCTGGAGTTCGCAGGATCAGCGCCGCATCGCGATGAGCGGACTCCACACTCGGATCGCCGAGCGTCTTCCCGCCGTACTCGAGCAGACCGTGCGCGACTTGACCGCGGCCTGGTCCAACGAGCCGGTCAAACAGGCCGGCGTGGCCCATCCGGTTCCGTTTCTTATCGTTCGGACTCAGCCGATGTCCGGTCCGGCCGGACAGTTCATCGGGGTGCGCATCGATCGCTTCGTGCCGCCGAACTCGTTGACCGGCCCCGCCTCGAGGTTCCATATCTCACCGCGCGAAGTCCAGGTGCTCGCGCTGCTCCTCGACGGCAACCACCTCGATCAAATCGCGAAGAGGCTCTTCATCACGTCGTCGACCGTGCAAGATCACATCAAGAGCATGCTCGACAAGACCGGAAGCCGCAACCGCAGCGAGTTGATCGCGCGGGTGCTCGGCTGGGAACTCTCGCCGCACAATCTGCCCGACGGCACCGTCGGCCCGTAGTCCGCTAGGTCGCGCCGGGGACGAACGTCAGGGCGACGCCATTCATGCAATAGCGCAAGCCCGTCGGCGGCGGCCCGTCGTCGAAGACGTGGCCCAGATGTCCGGCGCAGCGCAGGCAGTGCACCTCCGTACGCTCCATGAACATGGACCGGTCGGAGGTCGTCGCCACCGCGTCGGGCAGCGGTTTCCAGAAACTCGGCCAGCCGGTTCCACTGTCGAACATCGTCTTCGACGAGAAGAGCGGCAGACGGCAACCCGCGCAGAGGTAACGGCCCGCGCGCTTCTCGTGATCGAGCGGACTCGAGAACGGAGCCTCCGTGCCTTGCCGGCGCAGCACGTCGTAGGCCTCGGGCGAGAGACGTTTGCGCCACTCGGCGTCCGAGAGCACGAGCGGCGCCGGAGCGGCGGCCCGCGCGACCTCAGGAAGCAACGCGAAGGCCGCGGCGGCGGCGAAGAGGCTCGATCTGGTCATCACCCTTTGAACGTTAGCCGAAGCGCCGAGGATGCGCTGTGGGGCGGCTTACGCTCGACCCGCATGCGCGAAAACGGCGCGATCCGGCTCTCCTCTCAGCGACGGCTTTGCGGCCTGATGAGAGCCGCATGAAAGGCACATGAGCGGCGAATATGCTAGACTGAAGTTCGCCAAAGGCCCTGATCCAGCGACGAGTGGACCCGTTGATGCCGTTGTTCCAGCCGTTTTCCCAACTGAAGGCTCGCACGAACGTTGCATTGCCCCCGAGCCGGCTCGTCCTGCTCGCGACCGCTGCGTTCTTCGCGCTCGTGCCGCCCATTGCGAGCCAGGCTGCCGAACGGGCCGTGCACCTCTTCGGACAAGCCGGCGACGGCGCGAAGCCGGCAGCACCGTTGCTGATCGACCCGAGCGGCGCGCTCTTCGGGACGACCGTGGGCGGCGGCAGCGGCCCGTGTCCCGGCGGTTGCGGAACCGT
>Ga0181519_10003929_pt1 | contig 12122 bp, 10 predicted proteins | sample PEATcosm2014_Bin_26_FD_121102 | JGI IMG/M metagenome (GOLD analysis project Ga0181519, IMG submission 121102) | Peatland microbial communities from MTU Mesocosm Facility, Houghton, MI, USA - PEATcosm2014_Bin02_10_metaG | ecosystem: Environmental > Terrestrial > Soil > Wetlands > Peat | place... | reverse complement strand
TGCGCCTTGACGGGGTAGCGATCGTAGAGTTGGCGCGCCATGAGCGGCTCGCGATCGCAGACGCCGACAATCTCGCAGCCCCGAATCCGTTGAATCTGCGCCGCATGCGCGTCCGCAATCTTGCCGCAGCCTACGATGGCAATCTTAAGCATGAAGTTCCGTTCGGCAGGCCTCAAAATAGTGGCGCAAACCGTCATGGGTCGCAACAACGGGCTTCCATCCCAGACGGTTCTTCAGCTTGGAGTTGGAATAGCGCGTCGGTTTCCAGAAAGAGTTCCACCGGCTGCGATTGAACGCCGGGGGGAGTTGACCCTCCGACCATGCGCTGTACCGCTCCCACAAAGAACAAAAGGCGTAACTGATCGCTTTGGGGACATAAAGGGAGCGGAACCGCCGGACATTTCGTTTGTAAAGCCTCAGGAACTGGCGGCTTGAGGGCAAATTGTCGTCGACGACATTGAATACTTCGCCGTCGACTCCTTGTTTAAGCGCGGCGAGCGCGATTGCATCAGCGCAATTGTCGACGTAGGTGAGAGGGATCGAATTAGAACCGCCGAGGTGCAGAAAAGGTCCGAACGTATTGATTCCCACACGTCCCGGAATGCCTAGATTGCCGGGCCCGTAGACAGTTCCCGGCCGGACGATCACGTAAGGGAGACCACGCTCGCGGCCATATTGCATGACGATGTCGTCTTGCCGGCATTTGGCGAAGCAATAGGCCTCGCCGCGGACTTCGGGCCGGGTCTCCACAGGGCAATTCTCGTCGAGCAGTTTGCCGCCTGGCTTGTTGGTATTCGAATAGACCGCAAAGGAGCCGATGTTGACGAAGCGTTTGAGACAGCCGTTCTGAAGAGCTGCCTCCAGGAGATTGCGGGTGGTAACTACGGAATTCATGAAGGCATCGGGAAACGACTTTTCTCCGCGCCCTGCGGCGAGATGGATGATGACCGAGACGCCCTTCGTGGCCGCCGCGCAATCAGCCTGGGAAAGCAGGTTGCCCTGATAGAACTCCAGGCTTGCACCGGCAGATTGGCTGAAGGACTCCTCCAGCCTCTCGACCGGTGCTGTGCTCCGGGTAAAGCAGCGTATCCTGCGCACGCCGCGATCGAGCAAACTCTGCACCACCCTCTTCCCGATAAAGCCGGTAGCGCCGGTCACGAGAATAAGTTCATCTGGCTCGAGAATGTAGGAGTTCTCACCGTTCGGAATGATCATGCCGATTTCTCCGCAACGTATGCTTCCTTGACCAGATTGAGTCCAGCCAGTGTTGAGAGTTTTCCGAGATGGTCGCATAACTTGACCAGAAGCGTCATGAAGCGATGCTGGCCGGCAAGCAGGACAAAGGGCAGAGCAATGGTGTAGAGCGGAACAGCCACAACAGATTTCAAAACGCTCGCGGCGCCGCAGCTGGGTTGGAGCGCCGCGGACGCTCCTCGCAACAGCGCTTTCTTCATCAGGTAAACCCGGTTCCAACGGGCCGGAGGAATCACTTCAAAAGCTTCGGCTTCAGCACACCAAACGAAAACGCACCCGGCTTCCATACGCCTTCTAAAGAAGTCCTGATCCTCGCCAACTCGGAACTCTTCACGAAAAGGAATTGGATCCGCAAGCAGAACCTTTTTCTTCAGGAGGACATTGCCTGTACGCGCCTCATTCCACTCCACGCGCATCCCGGTTGGATTCACACGGCGATCGTAGAAGCGGCTCTTCCGCAGCCACGCCGGCGGGCGCTCGTCAAAGTGCCGCTTTACCGGTCCAAACACGCCGTCGACCTGATAGGCATCGCAGGTTTTCAATAAGATCTGCAACCAAGTTCGAATGGGAAATTCGTCATCATCGATAAACGCGACGTAATCCCCCTCCGCATTTGCAATCGCTCGGTTGCGCGTTGGCGCGATGCCCGGTGTCGGCTCAACGCAGTATTGGATTAAAAGAGACGTCGAGCGCCGGATCTCGTCTACGATGACCTCGCCTGAATGCGCCGGGTCGTTGTCCGCGACCACCGCAGAAACAGTGAAGCGGCCATCCGTCTCCTGCCGGCTGACCTCGGTCAGCAAACGCTTCAGCATTTCCGGCCGCTTATAGGTGCAGACGCAAACTGTGATGTGGGGAAGTTCGTTCACTCCGGTCTCCGGCCTGCGCTGTTACTTCTCAAAGCTTCTTCGCGCCGTACGCAAATTGCACGAAGCGGCCAAATGAGTTATCTGCCAAAACAACAAGAAATCCGGCGTTTTGGCGAAACTCTAAAAGCTAAATACCTTTTTCAGACGCTGCATTTGCTCGTGCCGCACAAACGCCACCAGTTCCGGCGATATCGCGATTTTGACCCGCTGAACAGCAGACCAGGCGTATCCAGCCCCGAGTGCGAGGCCGCCAAGCAGATAGGGGCGCTGCGTGATCTGATAGATACTCCTGGAAAGCTGCCAAAGCGGATGGTTGCCGACTGAGTAATCTTTCACGCCCAATCTGAATTTCGCCTTGATGACTCCGTTGAGCGCCGTGCCCATTTGGCGATGATGAATGCAGACTTTGTCGCTAAACGTCCGCGTCTGCCAGCCTTGCTGCCGTGCAGACAGGACGGCGACATGGTCGATACAGCCGCCTTTCAGCGGCATATATCCGCCAATTTCCTCGAAGCATGCACGCCGGAAAAGCTGGCACCCTCCCCAGACATTCTCAATATTTGAGAACCTATAATCGTACTGAAACGTCCCCTCGCGAAACGGTGCGCCGGCAACGCCAAGTTTCGGGTTTTCTTCCATTCTGGAAACCAGGAACTCAAAGTGATCGGGCTCGAAGGAGACGTCTGCGTCGAGATTTCCAACGATATCAAAGTCGAGATCCCTGACCCGCTCATAACCGGCGTTGAACGCATACACCTTGCCGGCAAAGTGCCTCTCTTTACGCTCCGCCGCGCGGACTAACTCAATCCACGGGTAGTCAGCCGTGTAGCCGCGCACGATTTCATCCGTTCCATCGGTTGAGCCGTCACTTACGATAACCCACTTCAGCGGGCGAAGCGTCTGCACGGCCATTGACTTCAGCGTGAGGCCGATGTAGTCGGCTTCGTTCCGCGCCGGTGTAATGAGTACATATCTAGTGGAGTTTGTCATGGGAAGATCAATAAGGGTGCTTGCGGCGGGCACTCGATAGCGGGGAGTGGCCAGCTTTACAAGCAGTTATTCGCAGAATAGGAGAGACATTCAGTTATGCGGCAACTATATCGAGCTCTTTTGCGGCACGAGTAAGTTCTCGTCCACGGGACCTGGCGCCGAGGCAAAATCCTGCAGGAATGTTAGCAGTCCCCTGGCCACGATCGCCTGTTGACCTTCTGTAAGTTGCGGATACATTGGCAAGGAAACAATCTCTGTCGCCACCCTTTCCGCGACCGGAAAATCTCCCTGGCTGTAATTCAAGTGCGCATATGCCTTTTGCAGATGAAGCGGGATCGGATAATGAATTCCAGTTCCAATGCCGGCGTGTGTAAGATGATCCATCAAGCCTTCGCGATCGCTTGTGCGGACAACATAGAGGTGATATACGGCCCGGGACGAGGAAGGCTCATGCGGCCGAATAACGGCATCGTTATCCGCGAGAAGCCGGTTATAGATCCCCGCCCGCTCTCTTCGTTGGGAATTCCATCGATCGAGGTGAGAGAGTTTAACGTGCAAGATGCCTGCCTGGATCGCGTCCAGGCGCCCGTTGTATCCCTCCAGACCGTGAATGTATTTCCTTTCCTGACCGTGATCGCGAAGCATCCTGACCTTTTCGGCCACTTCCCTGTCATCCGTAGTGACCGCTCCGCCCTCGCCACATGCCCCGAGGTTCTTGCCCGGGTAAAAGCTGAATGCAGCTGCGCGGCCCATGGTGCCGGCCTTTATCCAGCGGTTGTGCCGCTTGGAGAAATATTCCGCACCGTGCGCCTGACAGGCATCTTCAACTACGACAAGCCCGAAGCGGTCGGCCAATGCAAGGATCGGATCCATGTCGGCCATCTGGCCGTAGAGATGCACGGGGACGATTGCCTTGACCGGCCTTCCACTGCGCAGGCTGATGAGCTTGCCTGCATTATTTCTGACGCACCGCTTTTCCAGGAACCGCTCGAGCATTTCGACGGAGAGGTTGTAGGTTTGCTCATCGACATCCACAAACTCCGGTATCGCGCGGGCCTGCGATATTGCCTCTGTGGTAGCGATGAATGTATTGGGCACAGTCACGACGACATCGCCCGACCCGACGCCACAGGCGATCAAAGCGAAGCGAAGCGCGTCGGTTCCGCTGCTGACAGCCACGGCATGCTCTGCGGCACAGAATTCCGCGAAAGAGGCCTCGAATTCCACCACCATCGGGCCGCCGATGAATCCGGCGGTGCGCAGGGCGCGGTGAAAGACCTCCGTAAGCTGTTGCTCGAGTTCCGCATGCGGCGTAATGAGATCAAGAAATGGTATTTTGTTAGTCTCTGACATTGGACTCCTCGGTTCGTGCTTCGATCGACCGCAGCACCCGGGCCGGATTTCCAGCCACGATGGTGTTAGGTGGAACATCTTTGGTTACAACGCTCCCCGCGCCTACAATCGCGTTTTCGCCGACGCTTAGGTTGCAGAGAAGAGTGGCGCCGGAGCCGATCGACGCGCCCTTGCGCACGATCGTAGGCCTGACTTCCCAGTCCGCGCCGTTTTGCAGCGTTCCATCGCTGTTCGTGGAGCGCGGGTAGGTGTCGTTGGTAAACGTCACTCCATGCCCGATAAAGACGTTGTCCTCAATAGCCACGCCTTCACAGATGAACGAGTGGCTCGAGACCTTGCAACGCTTTCCAATCCGGGCATTCTTCTGGACCTCGACAAATGCCCCGATCTTGGTCTCATCTCCGATCTCGCATCCGTAGAGATTGACGAACTTCGACAGCTTCACGTCGACTCCGAGCTTCACGTCTGCCGCGACAGAGTTGAATTCGCTCATAAGCGGACAAACGCTCCCTTCTTGTTCAAGGACTGGCTGGCAGCCTCAAGCATCCTGACGACGCGCAGGCCCGCGTGCCCGTTATTGAACGGCTCCTTGCCGGTGGTAATGCACTCCACGAAGTAGCCGAGCTCCTGGCGCAGGGCTTCGACTTGCTCCAGTTGCGGAGACCACATATCTCCCGATCGGTAACTGACCAGGAGATCGTAAACGCCCTCCCGGCTGGTGATCTTGACTCCCTTGTCATAGACCTTCACTTTTTCGTCGGCCTCAAGATCGTTCCAGACGATCATTCGCTTCTCGCCGCCAATCAGCGTCGTCCTGACCTTGACCGGGGACAACCAGTTCACATTGATGTGGGCGATGACTTTGTCGGGAAAGTAGAGCGTCATGAAGGCCACGTCCTCATGTCCGTTCAAATGGCCTTGACCGGTGGCCACGACCGCTTCAGGGCTGGCCTTGATGAGATGATCCATGATCGAAAGATCATGCGGCGCCAGGTCCCAGAGCACGTTGACGTCGTGCTGAAAGAGGCCAAGATTAACGCGAGTCGAGTCGTAGTAATAGAGATTCCCCAACGCGCCTTCGCTGATTAGCTGCCCAATCCTCTTCACTGCGCCCGTGAAAAGAAAGGTATGGTCAACCATCACTTTCAGATTCTTCTGCTCCGCGAGGTTGACGAGTTCCTCTCCTTGAGCGACCGTGCTGGTAAACGGCTTCTCGACAAAGACGTGTTTTCCATTTTTCAGCGCAGCTTTGGTCAATTCGTAATGAGTCCAGACAGGCGAAACGATTGCCACAGCATCGATGTGAGGCGAGGTGATCACTTCCATCGCGTTGTCTGTCACGGTCACACCGGGATAAGCCTTGCGGGCGCGCGCCTGCGCCGCGGGGCTCAGGTCCGAGATGGCGCGCACCACGGCGTCTTCAAGGCCGGTAAGATTTCTGACAATGTTCGGACCCCAGTAGCCGTATCCGATTACGCCGAAGTCCATAAGTTCTTCTCTCCTACCCAGCGATCCGCGCAGCCAGACTCATCCTGCGGGCACAGGAATTGTTCCCGCTCTGAGTGCAGCCAGAGTCACGTCGCGAAAGTCTTGTTTGTGAGTGAACGAGTGCTCGAGAGCATCTCGTCGATGGGGTCCCGCCGCAGCGACAGCTACAAAAGAGCGCCGCATTGACTCCCCAAGCGCGCGGCCGGGGAAGATTGCGGGATTCTGAGTTCAATACGCTCCGGAACCTTTAATAACCGCCCCCGGAGTGCGCAGCAGGATCTTCAGGTCCAGCCATGGGGTCCACGTGGATGCATAACGCAGGTCGAGCCGCACCATTTCATCGAACCGGACACTGCTTCGGCCCATAACCTGCCAAAGGCCTGTAATTCCCGGCTTCACTGCCAACAGCCGTTGCCGGTGCCATGTTTGATAAGCGGCAAGCTCATACGGAATGGGAGGACGCGGGCCGACAAGCGACATCTCTCCCTTGAGCACATTGAGAAACTGAGGAAGCTCGTCGAGACTCGTTCTGCGCAGAACCTCGCCCACGCGCGTGATTCTTTTGTCGTTGGTAAGTTTGTAGACGCTGCCCCCACATTCGCTTTGCTTTGCTTCACAAGGATTGCTGGCGATGAGCCGCGTGACATACTCCTTATGCACGTTGCTGTCGTTGTTTGCAAACATGGAGCGGAATTTCAGGAACGTGAAGGTCTGACCGTAACGCCCGACTCTTTGCTGGCGATAGAACACCGGACCTCTGGAAGTAAGTTTGATAGCCAGAGCGATGAAGAGAAAGATGGGCGCCAAGAGGATAAGCATCGTTGCGCTTCCAGCAATGTCAAAACCGCGTTTGATGATGAGCACCGTGCGGCGGCCTTTGTCATCGCTTACCAGGTCAGGATACAGAGCTGCATTGGTCGGCCGGCCGGGCTTTTCATGATCCCAATCATCCGGGAACAGGTGAAAGGATATGCGCACCTGATTGAACTCGTCGGCGGTCAGCTCCTCCTGGAGCGTGGCGCTGACTTTGGCAAGAAATGTGTCGAGGAGGGCCCGTTTGTCATTCACGATGAGGCCCGTGAACATTGTGCCAACGATGGCGTTGTCCTTGTACCAGCCGACCAAGTCCGTGTCTCTGCTGGATTGAAGCAAAGCGGTTGCAACGCGCCGGAGTGTAACACTGCTGCTCTTTTGGCCGCGATCGCTGACCGCTTCGAGCAACATGAGGATAAATGGAGCCTTGGAGCGCTCCGTGCGCTTGCGTTCGATCGCAATCATGCGCTGGAAGGTCGTCTCGTCGAGAGGCGCGCGATTAATTGCAGGCGCACCCTCCAGCAGCGGATCAGGGGAATTCGATGGTTTAGGTTGATGCAATCGTGTCACGACAGACTCCTCTCGTGCCATTAACGGGTGTGTTCCTGGTTGCCGATGTGACGGGTGAAATTTCCATGCGCGTCAATCCCATGACTAATCCGGCCACAAAGGATTCGCGATCGGGGTGGGGACGCACAGGTTGCTCAGGTATTGGGTTGTTGCAGGGACGGTTCCGCGACGAACGTGACGGAGAAGCGGAGACCGCCAAATCGGATAATCCCCTCGCGGTCAAAGGGATTTGCTAGGTGGAAATCGACGGAGTTTCGTAGTAACCGCTGTAGGCTGAGGCCATGGCGCCGTTAAGAAGCGCACCGAGAAGCTTTTGCTGATCCAGCGCTTCGAGTCCCTTTTGTAACTGGTGTTTCTGTGTTGTTCCCTGGCGTGTAACGAGAAGAACTCCATCGGCCATGCGCATCCAGATGCTTGTATCCGCTAGAGGAAGTACGGGAGGAGAGTCAATGATAATCCAATCAAAGTATTCAGTAAGCCGGTCCATAAGCACGTGCAGTCTTTGCGATTGCAGAAGCTCGAGCGGGTTGCTAGGAGATTGTCCCGCAGGCAGGATCCAGCAGCCCGCATTCTCGAGACGGTAAATGCCGGAAAGCACTCGCCCTTCGTCCCTAACGCATTCAGAGATACCCCGGACCTTTTCGATCCCAAACATTTTCAGCAGCGAAGGGCGTCGCAAATCCCCTTCAATAAGCAATGTCTTTTCGTCGGATGACTGGGCGAGGGCGCATGCAAGATTGGCAGAAATCGTGCTCTTGCCTTCTTGTGGAATCGTGCTCGTAATGAGCACTTTCTTCAGAGGCCGGCTGCGACGGAGATTTTTCAAGCGGACTCCCAGCAGCCGAATCGCTTCGGCCGTCGGAGTTTCCTTATCGGTGAGGCACACTAGCCGGCTTTGCAAGGAAAGCGAAATCTCGAGCGACGGGAGTTTTTCCAGAACTTCCGAACGGCTGGCCGTGGACGGACCATGCGCAACACCCTTGGCCGACTCGACGGCCGCGGGCGGAGGCGCAACTTCGATTTCACCGAGCCCATCCTCTTCAATATTGTTCGGCACGTCGAGTTCCGAAAGGGGACCGGATGCTTCCCATCTCGCCGCAGCCCGGCGTTCTGCGCGCCGCAGCAGGTCGGGTCCCTGTGACAGCGCAGAGGAATCGTCTCCGGACCGCTCACTTTCCTGCCGCTGTAATGCATCAAAAATCTGGCTCACGATGGTTCCCTTTCACAGCCGTACTGTGGGTCGAGCCGCCTATGAATTCTGCTGCACAGGCACAAACGCTTCGAGACGGAATTCGGTGGCCACATCCTCAATGATCCGCGCGGTTACCGTCGGCGTCTGCCTGGCATAGGCGCTGATCAGCGCGTTTTCGCAGATGGTGTTGATGAGGCGTGGAAAGCCGCGGGAATAGGAGTACACATGGTCAATCGCTTGCGCAGAAAAGATCGGAGGCTGGCTTGAGTCGACGCCGGCAATCCGCAGGCGCTGCTCAATATACTCCTGCGTCTGCTTGGCGTTGAGCGCTCCAAGTTGGGTTCGGAGCGCAATCCGCTGCTTCAGCTGTCTCAACTCGACTGAATCCAGCTTCTTATCCAGCTCAGGCTGTCCTGCCAATATGATCTGCACCAGTTTGTCTTCAGAGGTCTCCAGGTTCGATAGGAGACGAACCTCTTCGAGTGTGTCTGCGGATAAATCATGCGCCTCGTCGACGATGATGACGCTGGTCAATTGCTTCGAACCCCGCGTGACAAGGAACTTACTTAGATCCAGCAGGAGTTCGCATTTGTTCTTTCCCGAGGCCGGCAGTCCGAAGTCGGAAAGGACGTACTGCAGGAAGTCCGTCGGCTCGAGCCGGCTATTGAAGAGGTACGCGTAGGCGATATCCTTGCTGTTCTCAAGGAGGCGAAGGAGGCAGCGAAGCAGCAGCGTCTTGCCTGTGCCCACCTCGCCGGTAACAACCACGAAACCCTTGTGCCGCCGCACACCGTAGTAGAGCGCCGCCAGCGCCTCATTATGCCGCGGAGTGGGCACGAAGCAGTGAGGGTCTGGGGTCAGATCGAACGGGTTACGTTTGAGGTGAAAGTAGGCTTTGTACATTCGGATGAGACAGTTTAGTGGTGGAGGAAGCTAAAAACAGAACCGGCCAGGATAGCGACAAAGACAACTAATGTTGTGGCCCATCCCAATGCCATTCGCCTCTTCGTCTTGGCTTTATCGAGCGGATTCGCAACTTCCGGGATCTCGGAGATAACGGCCATGGGCAGGAGGGATTTGATTTCATGCTCACTGTGCAGGCGATCGTCCATGAACTCAAACGTGCCTGCTATAGCGAGACCCAAAGCAAAGCCCACCCCCAGGCCAATCCCGCAGAATTTTAGCCGGTTGGGAAAATCCGGTTTGGCCGGATAGCTGGGGGGATCGAGTATGGTGAATCGCTCGCCCTGCTGCAGCTGTTCCATGCTCGTGGCCATTTCGGATTGGTCTTTCTTTTTCAGCAGGTCATCGTAATTCGCCTTGGATTGATCATAGCCGCGGTTCAGATCGGCAAGTGCTTCCTCAGTACCCGGTTCTGCATTCAGACGGCCCTGATACTCGTTGATCCTGGACTCCAGGTTCTGAATGGCGCTCTCGCGATTCGCGATCTCGAGCTCATTGGCTTTCAGATTCCCTTGCGTTTGCAGCGCCGGCCCGGCCAACGTTGGATCGAGTTCACCGTCTGCCGGCTTCGGTTCCTGGCTTCTGCGTTTCTGAGCTGCAACAAGGTTAGCTCGCATCGCTTCTGTTTGGGCGATCCGCTTCTTTAGACTTTGGACATCGGGATAATTGTCTGTATATTGCGAGCTGAGTTCCGCCAGTTGACCTCTCATTTTCTCGAGCTGATCGTCGACGGTCGCTAAATCAGTCGGTGCACCCGTGCCTCCAGGTCCGGCCGGGCGAACCTTGGTCTCGGCGGCGCGCTCCTGTTCCAGCAGTGCCTGAAGGTAGACTCGCTGCTGTTTAGCGGTGTTGAGGGCATCCTGCTCGTTTTGAAGCTCTTGCTGCAGACCCGCGAGGATTTGCAAGTTGCTCGCCTGCTGCGTCGGCAAAGCCCCCTCATGCTCGCTTTCGAATTGCCTGACTTTTGCCTCCTGGTCAGCAAGGTTCTGCCGCGCTTCTTCCAGTTGCTGTTCGAGGAAGCTCGTCGTGCTCTCTGACTCCTGCTCACGCACTTTCGAGTTCTCATTGATGAATAGGTCGGTAAGTTCGCCGGTCACCTCTTGTGCAACGTGAGGATCCTTGGAAGTGTAGGATATCCTGAATGCCGAAACATCCTGCTTTTGCGGATCACGCACCAGCTCGACGTCGACATCCTTGCGCATCCGGTTGACTCTATCGTCCGCAGTGGCCGCATTCGCCGTGCCGCCGTACAAGTGCAGGCGATCGATAATCAGGAGCAAACGGGTGCGGCTCAATATCTGTGTCGTGATGCTCTGCAACCGGGTTTGCAGATCGTCGCTTATATTTGGCGTTACATAGTTCTCCGGCATGCTGGGCTGCTCGACCAGAATGAGCGTGCTGGACTTATAGCGCGGCGACACGATCCAGCTGGCGCCCCAAACGACCAACCAGCCAATCAGCAATGGGAACAAGAATTGGAGATGGCGACGGCGAACGATGTCAACGAGGCGGTTGACGTCGAAATGTTCCGTTTCCGGATTTTCAATATTTTCCGGCATGCTCACTTCCCCAGATCCCTTCTAAATTCATATGTGACGGTACCAAACACTCGATCGCTGTTGGGAGTTATGGCGGGAATTCCAGTGTAATTCTCGTCAAGGCGGTCGTACCCGCCGGCGACGGTGAACTGCTCTCCGATCCTGTGGGTTAGAGTGGCTTCCACTGTAGTGTCATTTCCCGCGCCTTGATTGATCAGGCCGGGAATGGACGTCACGGGGCTAATGGTTGCGTAGGAGAACGCGCCTCCGGCGATCCATGTTCGATTAAACGTCCATCCACCCGAAGCATTGACAGAGTTCGAAGAATACGCTGTCAGCAAGCCCTGGCCGGCAATGTCTGTGCGGAGATAGCTAATCGCGACGTCTCCACGGTCGTTTTGCCATCCCAGGCTTACCACAGCCGTAGGCGACCATGAGGTGAATGCCGGCATTTGGGTCAGACCGACGCTAACCTGTTGCGCGCCCGCAGAGACAGAAAGCGAAAAGGCACGATTGAAATAGAGCGTATAAAAGGGAAGCAGGGTGTTGACCTGCGTGGCGACCTCGGAGCTGGGGGGGTGCGCCAGAGTTCGGGAGTAGTCGTACTCGAAACCTGCATACTGCTTGCGCGACATGCGCCGGTTGTAGAACGCCGAAATGTCGCCGCCGTTCGAATCATAGAGACCGGTCGCCGTGGGATTGGTGAAATCGTAGTTTGAATAGCTGCCTCCAGCTCCAACCATGCCGTTGGCGGCGAATTGGTAGCTGAAACCGGCGTCCACTGTGTTTCTCAACTGCTGGGCGAATGGCGCGATCACGGCCGGAGCCGGAGCCTGGGTCGTACCGGTTATTCCTCCACCAGCGAACGGGTAGCCCACGTTAAACACATCGGATGTTTTCAGAAAACTGTCCTCGACGTAGACGGTTGCATGGGGACTTATTCGGCCCTGATAGAGAAACGACGCGTCATCGTCGACCGCGTCAAGCACGCTGGTCGAGGTGTATTCATTGTCCGCGGTATTCAGCACGTTGGTTGGGACATAAAAGGAGAAATCCGGGCTGTATTTGAGGCTTACCTGCTGCCGGGTTGCG
>Ga0181519_10003928_pt1 | contig 12123 bp, 11 predicted proteins | sample PEATcosm2014_Bin_26_FD_121102 | JGI IMG/M metagenome (GOLD analysis project Ga0181519, IMG submission 121102) | Peatland microbial communities from MTU Mesocosm Facility, Houghton, MI, USA - PEATcosm2014_Bin02_10_metaG | ecosystem: Environmental > Terrestrial > Soil > Wetlands > Peat | place... | reverse complement strand
GGGGCTTGCGGTTGTCTTGCGTCATCACGGCTCCGGAAATGCTCGGGCCGGCAACACCGCCGGCCCCCGGGGAGTAACTTACACGCGCTCGAACACGGCGGCAATGCCCTGACCGCCGCCGATGCACATGGTCACCAGGGCATAACGGCCACCGATACGTTGCAACTCATGCAGCGCCTTGACCGTGATGAGCGCTCCGGTTGCGCCGATCGGGTGTCCCAGCGAAATACCGGAGCCGTTCGGGTTCACCTTGGCCGGATCGAAACCGAGATCGCGCGTGACGGCACACGCCTGAGCCGCAAACGCCTCGTTGGCTTCCACCACGTCGATGTCCTCGACCTTCAGACCGGCGCGCTCCAGCGCCTTGCGCGACGCCGGCACGGGGCCGATCCCCATGTAGTTCGGGTCGACGCCGGCGTGCGCATAGCTCACCAGCCGTGCCAGCGGCCTGGCGCCGCGACGCTCGGCTTCTGCGCGCTCCATCAGGATCAGGGCGGCGGCGGCGTCGTTCAGACCGGAGGCATTGCCGGCGGTCACCGTGCCATCCTTCTCGAACACCGGGCGCAGCTTCGCCATGTCTTCCATGCTCAGCCCCGCACGCACGTGCTCGTCGGTCGTGAACGAGATATCGCCCTTCTTCGACTTGATCGCAACGGGCACGATCTGGTCGTTGAAGTAGCCCGCCGCCATCGCCTGTGCGGCACGTCGATGCGACTCGACCGCCAGTTGGTCCTGATCTTCGCGCGTGATACCCCACTTCTTCGCGATGTTCTCCGCCGTCACACCCATGTGGATGTTGGCAAACGGGTCGTGCAGCGCACCGAGCATCATGTCGACCAGACGCGACTCGCCCATGCGTGTGCCCCAGCGAGCGCCCGGCATCACGTACGGGGCGCGGCTCATGCTTTCTGCACCGCCGGCCATCGCCACGTCGGTATCGCCCAACAGGATGGACTGCGCGGCCGAGACCACCGCTTGCAGCCCCGAGCCGCACAGGCGGTTCACGGTCATCGCCGGCGCATGCTGGCTCACGCCGGCCTCGATGGAGGCCACGCGTGCCAGGTACATGTCCTTGGGTTCGGTGTGGATGACGTTGCCGAACACGACGTGTCCGACGTCTTCACCGCCGACGTTCGCGCGGGCCATGGCCTCACGGGCGACGATGGCGCCAAGCTGCGTCGGCGCGAAATCCCTCAGGCTACCGCCAAAATCACCAATGGCAGTGCGCACACCGCTGACGATCACGACCTCTCGTTGCATGTCTCTTCTCCATCCAGGTAGATATAAGTTTGCAGAGAGTATAGCGCCGCAGGGGTTACCGCGATGGCAGGCTCAGTGGAGGGAAACTTCGATGAGAGGGCTTGTGCGCGGGCGGCGGCCCTATGGTGTGCCACCCGTCGCGAGCAGAACTGCGCAGAGACCGGGGCAACGATGTGCCACGTGAAGACCGGCGTTGGCGGGAATCGGCGGCTCAGCGCGCCAGTTGCTGAAGCACCTGTGCCGCGCGGGGCACGGGGGCGACCGCGCCGTATCCGGTCGTCGACAATGCGGCGCACACATTGGCATAGCGTGCGGCCGCGAACGGATCGTCGCCCAGTGCCAGACGGGCCACAAACGCCCCGCCGAAGCAATCGCCCGCCCCGGTAGCGTCAATCGCCTGCACCGGGTACGGCGCGACGATACGACGCTCCTGCGGCGTGGCGACGTAGCAACCTTCGCGGCCCAGCTTGAGCGCCACGACCTTCACACCGTAGGAGAGAAGCGTGTCGAGGATCGCGTCGCGATCTTCCAGTCCGGTGACGGCCGTCACGTCGTCCCAGCTCGGCAGGCAGACGTCGGTCAGGCTGAACGCTTCGCGCATGGTGGCGCGGGCGCGGGCCAACGGCCACAGCTTCAGACGCAAATTGGTATCGAACGACACTTTGCCGCCCGCCGCACGGATCTTCGACATGGCGTCGAAGGCTGCGTCGCAGGCGTTCACACTGATCGCCAGGCTGATACCGGACAGATGCAGGAACGACGCCCCTTCCAGCGCCTCGCGCGGCAGATCCTGCGCACGATACCGGCTCGCCGCAGAACCCGCGCGCAGGTAATCGAAATGGTGCCCGCTCTCGTCGTGCGACACGAAATAGACGCCGGTCGGCGCCTGCGCGTCAACGCGCACGTAACGCGTGTCGACTTCCTCGTCGCGCCACAGATCGAGCAGCATCCGGCCGAACAGATCATGGCCGACCGCGCTCACGAAGCCGGTACTCACGCCCTGACGACGTGCCGCGATGGCGAAGTTGGACGTGTCGCCCCCGAAGCCCTGCAAATACTGACGGGCGTCGTCCGGCGACTGGTTGAACTCGACCATGGCTTCCCCCATGGCGAGTACCTGCGGCATCGGCGAATGGGCTTGCGTCATCAGACTACCTCGCCCCACAGGTCGTGGCCGTCGGCGCCCGTGACCGTCACGTTCACGAACTCACCGACCTTCAGACGCTTGGCCGCCTTCGGCGTCGGTTCGATGTACACGAGGCCGTCGATTTCGGGGGCATCCGCTGCCGAGCGGGCGACGCCGCCATCCTGATTGATCTCGTCGACGATGACCTGAATCGTGGTGCCGACCTTGCGCTGCTGGCGCTCGGCTGAAATCTCTTCGGCCACTTCCATGAAGCGCGCACGACGCTCCTCACGCACTTCGTCGGGCAATGCGCCCGGCAGCTCGTTGGCCTTTGCGCCGTCGACCGGCGAATAGGCGAAGCAGCCCACGCGGTCCAGTTCGGCCTCGCGCAGGAAGTCCAGCAGATATTCGAACTCGGCTTCGGTCTCGCCCGGGAAGCCGGCAATGAACGTGCTGCGAATCGTCAGATCCGGGCACAGCTTGCGCCACGTCTGAATGCGCTCGAGATTCTTCTCACCCGAGGCCGGGCGCTTCATGCGCTTGAGCACGTCCGGATGCGCGTGTTGCAGCGGCACGTCGAGATACGGAAGGATGTGACCTTGCGCCATCAGCGGAATGATTTCGTCGACGTGCGGGTACGGATACACATAGTGCAGACGCACCCACGCGCCGTACTGCCTGGCCAACTCGCCCAGCGCCGTGACCAGTTCGGTCATGCGGGTCTTGAGCGGACGGCCTGCCCAGAAACCGGTGCGGTACTTCACGTCGACGCCATACGCGCTGGTGTCCTGCGAGATCACCAGCAACTCCTTCACACCCGCCTTGAAGAGGTTCTCGGCCTCGAGCATGACTTCGGCGACGGGACGCGAATCGAGATCGCCGCGCATCGACGGAATGATGCAGAACGTGCAGCGATGATTGCAGCCTTCGGAGATTTTCAGATACGCGTAGTGACGCGGCGTGAGCTTGATCCCGGCCGGCGGCACGAGATCGGAGAAGGGATCGTGCGGCTTGGGCAGGTGCAGGTGCACCGCGCTCATCACCTCGCCCACCGCGTGGGGACCGGTGACGGCCAGCACCTTCGGGTGCACGGCGCTCACGATGTCCTGACCGGCGGCGTCCTTCTTGGCGCCCAGGCAACCGGTGACGATCACCTTGCCGTTCTCGGCCAGTGCCTCGCCGATGGCGTCGAGGCTTTCCTGCACGGCGTCGTCGATGAAGCCGCAAGTGTTGACCACGACAAGGTCGGCGCCGTCATAGGTACCGGAGATGGCGTAACCTTCGGCGCGAAGTTGCGTCAGGATCTGCTCGGAGTCGACCAAAGCCTTGGGGCAGCCGAGCGAAACGAAGCCGACCTTGGGGGTGCCGGCGGGCGATGGGCGGGACATGGGGCGAAATCCTGATCTAGTAAATACGTGTGACGATCGAGCGGCAAAGCACGGGAAGGGCCTTGGCCATTCCGTCCGCGTTACCGGCACTGCCTACGCAATGCCCGGAAACGCACAAACCGCTTGCCGCCGAAACCGCCGCAAGACCTGGCCTGCGGCGAAGAACCGCGTATTTTACCTTGTTCGCCCGCGGTACGTTCCAACTATCGTTGCGATGTGCGCCCCGAGCCACATCGCAACGTTGACAGCATGTTCAGGGCTTCTTGTTCGGGTCCTTGCCCGGTGTCCCCGGCATGCCAGGCGCTCCCGGCGTTCCCGGGAACGGGAATGTGCTGAACATGCTCTTCGCCTGACTCTGCATTTGCTCCTGCATCTGCACGAACAGGTTCTTCGACTGCTCGATGTAGTTGGTCATCATGCCCTGCATCATCGGCGCCTGCATGTTCATGAACTGCGCCCAGACGTCCGGGTTGAAGGCCGCACCTTCGTAGATGCCCTTCGACTGATCGGCCAGCTTGTTCTGAATTTCAATGAAAGTCTGGATGTTCTTCTCGAGATACGTACCCATCATCCCTTGCAGCGCATGGCCGTAGAAGCGAATGATCTGGGAAAGCATCGCGCTCGAGAACATCGGCACGCCGCCGGTCTCTTCTTCCAGAATGATTTGCAGCAGAATGCTGCGGGTCAGGTCCTCGCCCGTCTTGGCGTCGACGACCTTGAACTCCTCGGTCTCGAGCACCAGTTGCTTCACATCGGCAAGGGTGATGTACGTACTGGTTTGGGTATCGTACAGACGCCGGTTCGGATACTTTTTGATCAGGCGTTCGTCAGTCTTCTTGCTCGCGGTCATGCGGTGGGTTTCCTGCATTTATGAAGGACTTCCCCGACCGACGGTCGGGGTTAGTCGCATATTATCGATTCTAGGACGTTTGCTGCTATGCGGCAAAGCCCTAACCCGCAACGGGGCGCGCAACGCCGATTCTGCCCAGACCAGCGCCCGCCCCATTACCGCTTAGCCCATGTGCAGGCCACCGTTGAGCGAGAAGTCCGCGCCTGTCGAGAACCCCGAGTCTTCCGATGCCAGCCACGCCACGATCGAGCCAATCTCGCTCGGCTCACCCAGACGCTTGACCGGAATCGTCGCCACGATCTTGTCGAGCACATCCTGACGAATCGAGCGCACCATGTCCGTGCCGATGTAACCCGGCGACACGGTGTTGACCGTCACGCCCTTGGTCGCCACTTCCTGCGCCAGCGCCATCGTGAAGCCATGAATCCCGGCCTTGGCGGTCGAGTAGTTCGTCTGACCGAACTGTCCCTTCTGCCCGTTGACCGACGAAATGTTGATGATGCGGCCCCAGCCGCGCTCGCACATTCCCTCGATGACCTGCTTGGTGACGTTGAACAGGCTCGTCAGGTTGGTGTTGATGACAGCGTCCCAATCCTCGCGCGTCATCTTGCGGAACACGATATCGCGCGTAATCCCTGCGTTGTTCACCAGCACATCGATCTGACCGACTTCGGCTTTCACCTTGTCGAACGCGGCTTTGGTCGATTCCCAGTCGCCGACGTTACCTTCCGAGGCAATGAAGTCGAAACCCAACGCCTTTTGATCTTCCAGCCACTTCACGCGGCGCGGCGAATTCGGCCCGCAACCCGCTACGACCGTGAAGCCGTCCTTGTACAGCCGCTGGCAAATGGACGTACCGATACCGCCCATCCCGCCTGTCACATATGCAATGCGTTGAGTCATGGAACGCTTCCCCCTAAATAACGGCACACTTGCCGCCTGTTGCGACTGCCAATTGACCGACGCGCAGGCCGCGCGTTCCCGCGCGTGCCTTTCGTCTCCTGACTACCCCGGCATGAACCCGTGCACGTTGCGCACACGGGCGATGCCGAATGGATTCTTTTCGACGGCAGTTCGAATGCGCGTCAGACGCGCTCGACTGCCAGTGCCACGCCCATGCCGCCGCCGATACACAGCGAGGCCAGACCACGACGGGCATCGCGACGCGCCATTTCATGCAGCAGCGTCACGAGAATGCGACAACCCGACGCGCCGATCGGGTGACCGATGGCAATTGCGCCGCCGTTCACGTTGATCTTCGAGGTGTCCCAACCCATCTGCTTGTTCACGGCCAGCGCCTGCGCCGCAAACGCTTCGTTGATTTCCATCAGGTCCAGATCGCTCGCCTTCCAGCCAGCGCGTGCCAGGCAACGCTGCGATGCCGGCACCGGGCCGATACCCATCACCGAGGGATCGACGCCCGCGTTTGCGTACGCCACGATGCGCGCGAGCGGCGTAAGACCCAGTTGCTCGGCGCGCTTGGCCGACATGACAACCACGGCAGCGGCGCCGTCGTTCAGACCCGAGGCGTTGGCTGCCGTCACCGTGCCATCCTTCGCGAACGCAGGCTTCAGGCCCGCGAGCGACTCGGCCGTCACGCCATGGCGCACGAATTCGTCGGTCTTGAAGACGACCGGATCGCCCTTGCGCTGCGGAATCGTGACCGGCACGATTTCCGCATCGAAACGTCCGGCCTTCTGCGCGGCTTCCGCCTTGTTCTGCGACGCCGCAGCGAACGCATCCTGCATCTCGCGGGTGATGCCGTATTCCTTGGCGACGTTCTCGGCCGTGATACCCATGTGGTATTGGTTGTACACGTCCCACAGGCCATCGACGATCATCGTGTCGATCAGCTTGGCGTCGCCCATGCGGAAGCCGTCGCGCGAACCCGGCAGCACGTGCGGCGCCGCGCTCATGTTCTCCTGACCACCCGCCACGACGATGTCGGCATCGCCTGCGGTGATCGCGTTGGCGGCGAGCATCACGGCCTTCAGACCCGAGCCGCACACCTTGTTGATGGTCATGGCCGGCACCATGGTGGGCAGCCCCGCCTTGATCGATGCCTGACGCGCCACGTTCTGGCCCGAACCCGCCGTCAGCACCTGACCCATGATGACTTCGCTGATGTCCTCGCCCTTGAGCTTCGCGCGCTTGAGAACCTCCTCGATCACGATAGCCCCCAGATCCGGCGCTGCCACCTTGGCAATCGAGCCCCCAAATTTACCGACTGCGGTGCGCACAGCCGACACAATCACGATATCCGTCATGTCTCTTTCCTCTTTTTCAAATGAGTCGAACCAGGGGGGTGCCCTTGATAGGCCGCTCGCTCAGGCCTTGGCCTTCACATAGCGGCCGGGCGCCGGTTCGATGGGTGCATAAGCAACATTACCATACGCTTTTGGCGGTTTGACGCGTTTTCCCGCGTAGCCCGCCAGCCATTCGCTCCAGTCGCTCCACCAGCTTCCCGGGTGTTCCGTCGCGCCTGCGAGCCAGTCGCTCGACGAGACGTCGACAGCGTCGTTGCGCCAGTAGCTGCGCTTTTTCTTCGCCGGCGGATTGACCACGCCGGCAATGTGTCCTGACGCGCCCAGCACGAAGCGGCGCTCACCGCCCAACAGCGGCAGCGAACGGAATGCCGACGTCCACGGCACGATGTGATCTTCGCGCGAACCGAACACGTACGCAGGCGCATCGATCGCGCCGAGATCCACGGGCACGCCGCACGTCTGCACTACGCCGGGCTGCTTCAGTTCGTTCTGCAAATAAAGATGACGCAGGTACCAGCAGAACATCGGCCCCGGCAAGTTTGTGCCGTCGCCGTTCCAGTACAGCAGGTCGAACGGCTGCGGCGCGTTGCCCTTCAGATAGCTGTCGACCACATAATTCCAGACCAGATCGTTCGGCCGCAGGAACGAGAACGTATTGGCCAGTTCCACGCCGCGCATGAGGCCCGGCGGCTGACCAAGTCCACCGCCGATCGTCTGTTCGCGGAACTGCACATGCGCTTCATCGACGAAGACGTCGAGCACACCAGTATCGGAAAAATCCAGCAGCGTTGTCAGCAAAGTCACACTCGCGACGGGCGACTTGCTGCCCTTTTGCCCCTTCGCCGCCAGAACGGCGAGCGCGGCGGCGAGCAACGTTCCGCCGACGCAGAAACCGAGCGCATTGATCTTTGGCTGCCCGCTGATTTCACGAACCACGTCGATGGCGGCGATCGGCCCTTCGCCCACGTAGTCGTCCCACGTCTTGTGAGCGAGCGAAGCGTCGGGATTGCGCCACGACACGACGAACACCGTATGCCCCTGCTCCACCGCATAGCGGATCAGCGAGTTCTCGGGTTGCAGATCGAGAATGTAGTACTTGTTGATGCAAGGCGGCACCACGAGTAGCGGACGCTGATGCACCGTCGGCGTGAGCGGCTTGTATTGAATGAGCTGGATCAGGTCGTTCTCGAAGACCACGGCGCCTTCGGTCGTCGCCACGTTGCGGCCGACCTCGAATGCCGCCTCATCGGTCTGCGACACCTTGCCCTTGCCCATGTCGACAAGCAGGTGCTGCATGCCGGCAAGCAAGCTGTCGCCGTGCGTTTGCACAAGGCGCTGCTGTGCATCCGGATTGGTCGCGATGAAGTTGGCCGGCGAACTGGCCGCCACCCATTGGTCGACGGCAAAACGAATCCGTTCACGCGTCTTGGCATCGGCATCGATCAGATCGGCCATGCGCATCAGGAAGCGCCCGTTGAGCAGATACAGCGCTGCGGGCAACGCGTAGAAGGGATTGCGCCAGCCGTCCCCTGCGAAACGCCGGTCGCCTAAAGCGGGCGCCGAGTCCAGACCGGGCTGATTGAAGCTTGCGACAAGTTCGGAAAATTCACGTGCGTAATCCGTCTGAAGTGCATTCAGACGCGTCGGATCCACTTGCAGCGGTGTCGGCTGCGGCAGGCTGCCTGCCTTGCCGAAAAGCTCGAAAAGTCCCGCGAACGGATTCGCGGCACTCGCTGCCCCACTGGCGGCAGACAATGACGGGCCAGCAGCTCCCGGCAAAGCCGCGAACATTTGTTGGGCGGCCTTGAACCACTGCGACATGTCCTGAGCGGAGAGCGAAGCGGAGGGAAACTGCTGGGCAAACGAGGCGGCAAACGAGGCCGGATCGAAGTTGGCACTGGCGCGATTCATGATAGCCTGAGTGTCACGTCCGTTGCGTTCACGGGCCGGCGCCCGAAACGCGGCGGCGTGCTTCGCTTGATGAGCGATGCGCCCCGCCTGTGAAGCATTCTTGCGTGCGCGCGCAGGTGTGTCAATGCTTGCGGCTAACGTCCTGAGCGCATTGTCCCGTCGCCCCACCTTTTTTTGAATGCGCGTTTGCCCCGATGTTTATCGTCATTCTCGGCTGGCTCTATGTCATTGCGATGGTTGCCATCACTGCGCCGTCCATCTCGATGGGGATCGTCATCTTTGTCTTTGGCGGTCTGGCCCCGGCGCTGCTCTGGCTATACATCGCGGGAAGCCGCATCCGGCGCGCCCGCATGCTGCGCCCTGATTTGCGTCCCGATGTGCGCCCTGATTTGCGCCCTCACGACGCGGCGACACAAGCGACATCGCCACCGGATGACAACGCCACTCCCCCCCACACCGCCCACGCACTCACCTTGAGTGAGCCAGACTCAAGGCGCCATGAGCCGCGTCATGCCGTGCGCCAGACAAGCGCCGCCATGCGCCCTGTCGTCCGATCACGCCGGTAGGAATAGAAGCGTGCCGGATCGCTAACCGTACACCACTGTCCGCCAGACACATCGGTCACCCCCTCGCGGGCCAGTCGCAAACGAGCGAGCGCACACAAATCCGCCAACGACTTTCCAACGTCGGGATCCCCATGCGCGACGAATGCGGCTTGCGTCGCCGCTCGTTCTTGCGGCGTCGCCGCTGCGAGAAACGCCTCGCGCACCTCCGGACCGACTTCGAATGCCTGCGGACCGATGCAGGGGCCGAGCCACGCGATGACCTGCGCATCGGCGCCGCCTTGCGGCAAACGCGCGCGCAGCGCCTGCACGGTCTGCTCGATCACGCCCGCGCAAAGCCCTCGCCACCCGGCATGCGCCGCGCCCACAGCTCGCCCTTGCGCATCGCAAAGCAGCACCGGCATGCAGTCCGCCACCATGACCGTGCTCGCCAGTCCTATCGCGCTCGTCACGCTGGCATCCGCCTGCAACGGATCGCCGGCCTCCACCGATTCGAGGGCTGCCTGTGCATCGACCACGCGCGGACCATGCACCTGCGCTATCCACGCCGCCGGCACCCCCGTCCGCTGTACGAGCAGCGCACGGTTGGCGCTCACCGCGGCGGGATCGTCGTCTGCCTTATAACCAAGATTAAACGTGGCTTGCGGCCCTTGGCTCACCCCGCCCGCGCGCGTCGTGAACACAGCGCGTACATTCGCCGGGGCGGGCCAGTCGGGGACGATCCAGTCCGCGGGCATCGGGTCTTGCTCAGGCAGGGAAGAAGTCATCGAGCGAGTCGGGAAGCGTTGAGAAATCGAATTCGAGTCCGAGCGCGGTCATCAGGTCTCGCATGTCGTCAGGCATTGGCGCTTGCCAGTGCATGGAACGGCCGTCTTCAGGATGGCGCAACCCCAGTCGCCAGGCATGCAGCGCCTGACGCGCAAAATCGCCCGGCAAGGCGGGACGTTTGTGACGGGGTTTATACAGCGGGTCGCCGAGTAAGGAATGGCCGAGATGCGAGAGATGAACGCGAATCTGATGCGTGCGCCCCGTATCCAGCGAGCAAAGCACCAGCGAAACCGGGGATCCGTCCCATTCTGCACTGGCGACTGTCACAACACGCGTGCGGGCCGGCTTGCCGCCCTGCCCCGGCACGACGGCCATGCGCGTGCGCTCGCGCGGGTCGCGGCCGATGGGCGCGTCCACGACGGTGCGCAACGGCGGGCGCCCCCACACCAGCGCGGCGTAGTGACGCTTGACGGTACGCGCCTGCAACTGGCGCACAAGATCGGTCTGCGCGATCAGCGTGCGTGCCACGACCATCAGGCCCGACGTCTCTTTATCCAGCCGATGAACGATGCCTGCGCGTGGCAGGTCGGCGGCCGCTTGTCCGTAACGATGCAGCAGCCCGTTGAGTAATGTCCCAGCCCAATTGCCCGCGGCCGGATGCACGACCAGCCCCACGGGCTTGTTGAAGACGGCGAGCGTCGCGTCTTCATAAATGGCATCGAGCGGCACCGGTTCGGGCGCGAACGCCAGTTGCTCGGGCAGCGCTGCCGGTGTGATGAGGACAACCTCACCGCCCGCCACTTTCTGACGGACTTTGGCAGGCTCGCCGTCGAGCATGACGCGGCCGTCTTCGACCCACGCCTGTAAACGACTACGGGAATATTCGGGAAAACATTGCGCGAGCGCTTTGTCGAGGCGCTCGCCGGCAAGTGAATCGGGAAGGGTCGCACTGAGCGGCTTGCTGACATCGGCCCCGCCCGACAAGGCGGAGCCCGTGACGCAAGCCCCTGAAAGCGGGCCATCGGGGACACTCGGGAAAGCCTGCGGAAGCGAGTCGAGATCGTCGTCAGACGAATCCTCTGCATTTTCCGTGGCAAATGAGGCGGTTACGCTATAATCCGGCAGAATTGAACGGGTCATCGAGAAGTGAAGCTAACGAGCATGCAAGCCCTGAAACTTGTCAAACATCTGACGCTGACCGCCTTCGTGGTCGGCGGTGTGGCCGCCTGCGGCATTCTGCCGGAGAAAGTCGACGAAACGGCCGGCTGGTCGACGAACAAATTATACTCGGAAGCCAAGGACAGCTTCGATAGCGGCGACTACACCAAGGCCGCCAAATACTACGAGTTGCTCGAAGGGCGCGACCCGTTCGGCCCGAATGCGCAGCAAGCGCAGATCAATACGGCTTACTCCTATTACAAGGACAACGAGCCGGCGCAAGCGCTTGCAGCCGTTGACCGCTTCATCCGGTTGCATCCGGACAGCCCGTCGATCGATTACGCCTATTACCTCAAGGGCCTGATCAACTTCAACGACGATCTGGGTCTGTTCGGCCGCTTCTCTGGTCAGGATCTCAGCGAACGCGATCCGAAGGCGCTGCGCGCGGCTTACGACAGCTTCAAGTATCTGGTCGAGCACTACCCGAACAGCAAGTACGCGAACGACGCCGCCCTGCGCATGCGCTACGCCGTCAACGCCATGGCCGCCCACGAAGTGCACGCCGCCGAGTACTACTATCGTCGTGGTGCCTACCTCGCTGCCGTGAACCGCGCACAAACCGCGTTGCAGGATTACGATCAGGCGCCCGCGCTGGAAGACGCGCTCGGCATCATGATCAAGTCGTACGACAAACTCGGCATGACCGAGCTGCGTGACGACGCCCGCCGCGTGATGGAAAAAACCTATCCGAAAAGCGGCTACCTGACGGTTGGCCGCCGCATCGATGGCGACGGCAGCGACAAGAAGTCCTGGTGGCAGATCTGGCGTTAAG
>Ga0181519_10003926_pt1 | contig 12127 bp, 8 predicted proteins | sample PEATcosm2014_Bin_26_FD_121102 | JGI IMG/M metagenome (GOLD analysis project Ga0181519, IMG submission 121102) | Peatland microbial communities from MTU Mesocosm Facility, Houghton, MI, USA - PEATcosm2014_Bin02_10_metaG | ecosystem: Environmental > Terrestrial > Soil > Wetlands > Peat | place... | reverse complement strand
CATTGTCGCCAGCACGACCGTCGCGAACACGCCGACGACAGCGCCCAGCATCGGGCCAGCGAAATACGCCGTGCCGCCAAGCACCGTGAAGACGAGCACGATACCCGAGCGCTCCAGACTGAAGGTGTCGGCACTGACCAGTTCGAAATTCACTGCACCCAGCGCGCCCGCCACGCCGGCAAAGGCTGCGGCAATGATCTGCATGCGGTAGCGCACCGCCGCAGGCGCTTGCCCAAGGAAGGCAACACGCACCGCGTTGTCGCGCACGGCGCGCGCCAGAAACCCGAGCGGCGTGCGCGTCACGCCGTACATCAGAGCGGAGCAAACGAACAGCCAGACCGCCACGAGCCCATAGACCTCGCGCTGTGTCGAGAACGTTACCCCGAACCACGCGGCCCCCAGTGTCCGGTCTGTCGGAATGCCGCGCTCACCGCCGAACCACTCGGGCAGCATCGCGGCCATCACCCAGACAAGCTCCGCCACGCCTAGCGTAATCATCGCGAATGTCATACCGGCACGACGCGTTGTGACATACCCCAGTGTGGCGCCGGCAACCGCACCGGCAACCGCACCGGCCAACGGTACGAGGGCCATCGATACCGGCAGCCCCTGAGCCCCGATGCGATTCATGCACCACACGCCGGCGTATGCGCCGATGCCCGCATACGTCGCATGGCAAAAACTCAGTAACCCCGTAGAGCCGAGCAGAAGATTGAATGACAAGGCGAGGATCGCCGCAGTGCCCATCTGCGTCATCAGGGTCAGCGCAGTGTCTGACGGGAAGCACCACGGCGCGAGGCAGAGGAAGACCGCGAAGGCCACCCACGCACCCGCCCTGCGGCGCCACGAAACCGGCATGGCCGCTGGCGAACTGACGATGACGTCGTCCATGACCCCTTACCCCTCCCGAACGCCGAAAAGCCCGCGCGGACGCCAAAGCAGCACCGCCACCATCAGCAGATACGGCACCGCGGGCGCGATTTGCGCAACGCTCAGGTGCGAGATCGGTGCAACGGCCGCCCCGAGCGCGCCCCATGCCCCCGTCGCGCGCTCGGCGCCCGCAGCACTTTGCGGCCACCATTGCGCGAGGCTGGCATCGCTCGTCACCGCCCACGTCTGTAGCAAACCGATCAGCAGCGACGCGGCAAACGCACCGCCGAGTGAACCGAGTCCACCGACGACCACCACCACGAACACGACGCTGCCGACCGTCGCCGCCATGCCCGGCTCCGTCACCAGCACATTGCCCCCCGCCGCTCCGGCGAGTGCCGCCAGCGCCGCCCCGCACGCGAACACCCCGGTGTAAAGTGCAGGCACGTTATAACCGAGCGCCTGCGTCATCGCCGGTTGCGACAGCGCGGCTTGCAAGATCAGCCCCGCCCGCGTCGCACGAAAGGCCACCCACACCAGCAGGGCAATCGCACACGCGAGCCCCATCAGAAACAGCCGGTACGCAGGCACCGCGATGCCGGCCACCTGAACGAGCACGCCTTCCATGACTGCGGGCACGCCGTAATCGACCGGACCGCGCCCCCAGGCGAGTTGCACCAGTTCCACGACGATATAGGCCAGTCCGAAGGTCGCGAGCAGCTCTGCCAGCGCACCCCGCGAGCGCAGTCGCCGCAATACGCCGCGCTCGAAGACGGCACCCGCCACGCCAACGATCAGCGGCGCAGCGACCAATGCCGGCCAGAAGCCGACGGCCGACGACAACGCGTAAGCAAAATACGCCCCCAGCATGTAGAAGCTGGCGTGCGCGAAGTTCAGCACGCCCAGCATGCTGAAAATCAGCGTGAGGCCGCTCGACAGCATGAACAGCAGCAAGCCATAGCTCACGCCATTCACAAGCACGAGGCCCGCGGTGGCACTCAGCAGATGCACTGCGTCTCCTTCGGAAAGCCAACGAAAGACGCGGCAGAAACTGCCGCATCAAGGGAAATTCAGGCTGACATTATAGAGGGGACGTGCGACCGAAACGGCCCGGGATCGCCCGAAAAGTGGCGTCACTGCTGGATTTCAGACGGCATCCGTACACCGGATCGGACGTTTCCGAGCGCGTTCCCGGCGGATGCCGCCGCCATGACGGGCGGGATGCGCGACACCCTAAGACGCCGCCCGATAGTCGCGGAATTTCTCGCGCAGTTTGAGTTTGAGCATCTTGCCGGTCGCCGTATGGGGAATCTCGTCGACGAACACCACGTCATCGGGTATCCACCATTTCACGACGCGCCCTTCGTAGAACGCCAGCACGTCCTCGCGGGTCAGTGTCGAGCCGGGCTTGCGAACCACCACCAGCAAGGGCCGCTCCTCCCATTTCGGGTGGCGCATGGCAATGCAAGCCGCTTCGTGGATCTCCGGATGGGCCATCGCGATATTCTCCACGTCGATGGAACTGATCCACTCGCCGCCCGACTTGATGACGTCCTTGCTGCGATCCGTGATCTGCACGTAGCCTTCCGGGTCGATCGTGGCGACGTCCCCGGTCGGGAACCAGCCGTCGACGAGCGGCGACGCATCCGAGCCGAAATAACGATCCAGCACCCATGGCCCACGCGCGTGCAAATCGCCGAACGCCTTGCCGTCCCAAGGCAATTCTTCGCCGTCGGGTCCGACGATCTTCAGGTCGACACCATAGATCGCCGTGCCCTGCTTTTCGAGAATGTGCTGCTGCGCGTCGGCCGGCAGATCGCGATGGTGCTTGCGCAGATGGCACAGCGTGCCGAGCGGCGACATCTCGCTCATGCCCCATGCGTGAATGACGCGCACCCCGTAGTCCTTCTCGAACGTCTGGAGCATGGCCGGCGGGCAGGCCGAGCCGCCAATCACCGTGCGCTCCAGCGTGGAGAAACGCGCCCCGATGGATTTCACATACGTGAGCAGCCCCAGCCAGACGGTAGGCACCCCGGCGGAAAACGTCACGCCCTCGGCCTCGAAGAGTTCATACAGCGACTTGCCGTCGAGATCCTTGCCCGGGAACACGAGCTTCGCGCCGACGAGCGCGCTGGCATACGGCAGGCCCCACGCGTTCACATGGAACATCGGCACCACGGGCAATACGGCGTCGGCTGCCGACATGGCCATCGCGTCCGGCAGCGAGGCGCCGAAGGCATGCAGCACCGTCGAGCGGTGGCTGTAGAGCACACCCTTCGGGTTTCCCGTCGTGCCCGACGTATAGCAAAGACCGGATGCCCTGGACTCGTCCATCTGCGGCCACGCAAAATTGCCGTCTTCGGCGGCGATCAGGTCTTCATAGCAAAGCAGTGGCAGGCTCGATGCGGGCAGATGCGCACGATCGGTCATGGCGATCCAGCCCTGAACACCCGGGCACAACGGCGCAATCGCCTCGATCAGCGGCATGAAATTGATGTCGAACGCCACGAAGCGATCTTCGGCGTGATTGACGATGTAGGCAATCTGTTCAGGAAACAGGCGCGGGTTGACGGTATGGACTACGCTGCCCATGCCCGAGACGCCGTAATACAACTCAAGATGGCGGTAGCCGTTCCATGCCAGCGTGCCCACGCGCTCGCCGTCGCCAACCCCGAGCCGGCGCAGCGCCTGTGCGAGGCGGCGGGCGCGCTGCTCGGCGTCGCGCCAGGTATAGCGGTGGATGTCGCCTTCAACGCGACGCGACACGATCTCGGTGTCGCCGTGGTAACGCGCGGCATGCGTGAGCAGGGAGGAAATCAGAAGCGGCGCGGCCATCATCTGGCCGAGAAGCGGTGTTGCCATGCGTCGAATCTCCAGAAAAGTCGGAAAAACCGGAATTACGGGGATACGTCGGGAATCGCTTTCGGGTTCTCAGGTGTCAGCCCCTGAGACTTGCGGGAATGCGTTCGTCGGTGTTGGCACGTTTGATGCGTGCATTCACAGGCACCGCAGAGATTCATTCTTGACGCGCAGGCTCGCCGGGTCAACGTCCATCGCTTGTGCGGCGCAGCAGATGTGCGGCAGCGCCAGTGTACGCAAGCTGACAGCGCGCAACAGACACCTCAAGTAGAATGTTTGTTCACCATCAGGAACGTCCCCAATGCCGGCATCCGACCGCCCCGCCTCTGTTTCCCCTTCGCTCAAGCCGTACGGACCGCTGCCTATGGCGAATCGGTTTGCGACGCTCGGCCCCGACTTCTACACGCGTCTCACACCGCAGCCGTTGCCCGCACCTTATCTGGTCGGCTTTTCGGCCGACGCGGCCCGCCTGCTCGGGTGGTCCCCCGAAGCGGCGCGCGATCCGGAGTTTCTCGCCACCTTCGCCGGCAATACGCCGCTGCCTGGCGGCGATCCGCTCGCCAGCGTCTATTCGGGGCATCAGTTCGGCGTGTGGGCGGGTCAATTGGGCGATGGCCGTGCGTTACTGCTCGGCGAGTCGGACGGCCCCGGCGGGCGCTGGGAAATCCAGCTCAAGGGCGGCGGGCTCACGCCCTACTCGCGCATGGGCGACGGACGCGCCGTGCTGCGCTCGTCGATTCGCGAATTCCTCGCATCGGAAGCGATGTTCCACCTCGGCGTGCCGACCACGCGCGCGCTGTGCGTCGTGGGCTCCGATGCCCCGGTGCGTCGCGAAACCATCGAGACGGCCGCCGTCGTCACCCGTCTGTCCCCGAGCTTCATCCGTTTCGGTCATTTCGAACACTTCTGGGCCAGCAATCAGCACGAAGCGCTGCGTCAACTCGCAGACTTCACGATCGATCATCACTATCCTCACTGCCGCGAGGAGGCCAATCCGTACCTTGCGCTGCTGGGCGCCGTGTGCGATGCGACCGCCGAAATGGTCGCGCATTGGCAGGCGGTCGGCTTCTGTCACGGCGTGATGAACACCGACAACATGTCGATCCTCGGGCTGACGATCGATTACGGCCCGTTCGGCTTTCTCGACGGCTTCAACGCGCATCACATCTGCAACCACTCCGACACACAGGGACGCTACGCCTATCAGGCGCAGCCGAACGTTGCGTACTGGAATCTGTTCTGCCTCGCGCAAGCCCTGCTGCCGCTGTTCGGCGAGGGCGACGCGGCCATCGAGCAGGCGCAGTCGGTACTGCCCGTGTTCAAGACCCGGTTCGCCGAGGAGATCGATCTTCGCATGCGGGCCAAGCTGGGGTTGCGCGAGTCGCACGCCGACGACGAAACGCTCATCAACCGTCTGTTCAAGCTGATGCACGAGGGACGCGTCGACTTCACGCACCTGTTCCGCACGCTCGCTACGCTGGAACTCGAGAACCCGGCCGCCGACGCCCCGCTGCGCGACATGTTCATCGACCGCCCCGGGTTCGACGCCTGGGCAGTGGACTACCGCGCGCGCCTGCGGCACGAGGCAAGCACCGACGCGAAGCGCGCAATCGCGATGCGCCTCGTCAATCCGAAGTACATCCTGCGCAATCATCTGGCCGAAATCGCGATCCGGCGTGCCAGCGAGAAGGACTTCTCGGAAGTCGATACGCTGCTGCACGTGCTGTCACGGCCTTACGACGAACAGCCCGAATTCGAGCGCTACGCCGCGCTGCCGCCCGACTGGGCCGGGCAGCTCGAGGTCAGTTGCTCGTCTTGATTGACGGCCAGGCATCGGTGGGCGGCGACGCGTTGCTACACATTGCGTACCTTGCAAAACGGCGTGTCATCCCCATCTGCGCCAGGTCTGACGATATACGACGCACGGCGGCAACGCCGGTGCCGTCGCCCCTCAGGAGACTCTCATGAGCAAAGTAGAAAAGAATGACGCCGACTGGCGTGCCCAACTCGACGACGTCGAATATCAGGTCACGCGCCAGGCGGCAACCGAGCGCGCCTTCACCGGCCGTTACTGGGATCACTGGAAGGACGGTACGTACCGCTGTATCTGCTGCGGTGCACCGCTGTTCGAGTCGACGGAAAAGTTCGATGCGGGCTGCGGCTGGCCGAGCTACTCGGCGCCGGTCGACAAGTCCGGTATCGACGAGATCATGGATTACAGCCACGGCATGGTGCGTGTGGAAGTGCGCTGCCACAACTGCGACGCCCACCTCGGACACGTGTTCGAAGACGGCCCGCAGCCGACCGGATTGCGTTATTGCATCAATTCGGCCTCGCTCAACTTCGAGGACAAGGACGGCCAACTCGACAAACCCGTCGACGGCTGAGCGCCTGATAACACTGGCGCCCGGCCGGTGAATTGAGCCGGCATGCACGCGGTGTCACGAACATTTTCGGGAAATCACCCCATACGCAAGTGTTCGGACACCGATCGTACGTCTGCTAAGCTGACATTTCCTCAACAAAAAAGGAAACGTCGCTCATGCGCAGCACAAACATTCGCTTCAGGCCGCTTTTCTGCGCGGCAGTATTTTTCGGTGTCCTAAGCGCGACGCCCGCCATCGCACAGTACACCGGTCCGTCGGGCGGTGTGGCGACGACCGGCAGCGTGAACGTGCCGTCGGTGACGTCCCATGTCTCGACCGTGGAGCGGGCACTGGTCGCCCCGGACGATGCCGTGGCCGTCATCGAGGGCTATATCGTCAACCGCCTCAAGCACGAGCACTACACGTTCCGTGACGACTCCGGCAAAACCATCGAAATCGATCTCGACGACAAATACCTGCCCCCCGGCCGGCAGATCGACGACAAGACCCGTGTGCGCATCACCGGCGAAGTCGACCGCCATCGCTTTCGCCCGAACGATATCGACGTGAAGCGCATCGAAATCCTTCAGTAAGACAACGTTCTGCCCGACAGGCCGGCGGTGTGGCGGCTCAGGTCGCACCGCGCTTTCGGACATTCGCCGCGTCCCTCGACGGGCCTTTGAAATATAATGGGTGTTTGCTCCCCCGGCGCCATGTGCACGGGGGATGTGTGCCCCCGAAGCCCCCAAGTCGAGACTTCATGAAATTCCTTTTCGACCTGTTACCGGTCATCCTGTTTTTCGTTGCCTTCAAGTTCGCAGGCATCTACGTCGCCACTGGCATCGCCATCGCGACGACGGTTGCGCAAGTCGTCTGGATGTGGCTGCGTCACCGTAAGGTCGAGCCCATGCAATGGGTGAGCCTGGCGATCATCGTGGTGTTCGGCGGCGCGACCATGCTGCTGCACGACGAAACCTTCATCAAATGGAAACCCACGGCGCTGTACTGGCTCTTCGGGATCACGCTGTTCGTTGCCGAACTCGTCTTCGACAAGAACCTGATCCGCGCCATGATGGAAAAGCAGATGGCGCTGCCCGAACCCCTGTGGCGCGCCGTGAATTTCAGCTGGGCGCTATTCTTCCTCGTGATGGGCGTGCTCAATCTGGTCATCGCCTACCATTTCTCGACCGACACCTGGGTCAACTTCAAGCTCTTCGGCGGCATGGGCCTCATGGTCGTGTTCATCGTCGTACAGAGCCTGTGGCTGGCGAAGTACATCAAGCAGGACGAATAACGTCCGTCGAGGAGCCCACGCCATGACCATGGAACAACAAATTGAAGCGCGGCTCACGGCTGCGCTCGCCCCGCTCGAACTCGCGCTCGAGAACGACAGCGCCCGTCATGCCGGCCACGCCGGCGCCGCCTCGGGCGGTCATTACAACCTCAGGATCGTATCTGCCGCGTTTACCGGCCGTAACCGCGTGGCGCGTCACCGGCTGGTGTATGATGCGCTAGCCGATTTGATGCAAAACGGCATTCACGCCCTCGCCATCGTTGCGCTCGCCCCCGGCGAAGCGTAACTCGCATGCGACGCGTCCCCCGTCGATTAACCTTGCCTTCGTCATTCGTTAGGAAAAACAGCATGGCATTGAAACTCGCCCGCACGGCTCTGGCGCTCGGCGCCGCCGTGTCGCTGACCGCCGTCTCCCTCCCCGCCCTCGCCCAGAATGTCGCCGTTGTGAACGGCACGCCGGTGCCTGTGGCACGTGCCGATGCCATGGTGCGCGAAATGGTTCGCCAGGGTCAGCCGAACTCGCCGCAACTGCAACAGCAAGTGCGTGAAGAACTGGTCAAGCGCGAAGTCCTCGCGCAGGCCGCCGTCAGCAAGGGAATCGCCACTCAGCCCGACGTCAAGGCACAGCTCAAGCTGGCCGAACAAGGCGTGCTGATTCGCGCCCTCATCGCCGACTTCCAGAAGACCTCGCCCGTGACTGACGCCGAAGTTCAAGCGCGTTACGACCAACTGAAGAAGCAGTTCGGCGACAAGGAATATCACGCACGTCACATCCTGGTGCCGAGCGAAGATACGGCCAAGGAAATCATCGTGAAGCTCAAGGGCGGCGCGAAGTTCGCCGACCTCGCCAAGCAGTATTCGAAGGATCCGGGTTCGGCGCAGAACGGCGGTGATCTCGACTGGTCGCCGGCCAACGCCTACGTGCCCGAGTTTGCCGACGCGCTGCAAAAGCTCCAGAAGGGCCAGTACTCGCAGACGCCGGTCAAGACGCAATTCGGCTACCACGTGATCGAACTGGACGACACCCGCGACGCGCAGATCCCGCCGCTCGCCGACGTCAAGCCGCAACTCGTGCAGCAAATGCAGGAAGAGAAGCTGCAAGGCTTCATCGACGGCCTCGAGAAGAAGGCCAAGATTCAGTAAGCCTTACCGCGACGCTGAAACAAAAATCCCGCCTTTCGGCGGGATTTTTTTATTTCCGGTGCCCTATTCCGCACAGCATGTGCCGTGCGGAATATCGCGGCCTGACTGACGATCACGCCACCCAGCGGCGGGCGTTGCGGAACATGCGCATCCACGGGCTGTCTTCGCCCCATTGCGCCGGTGCCCAGCTCATCTGCACCGTGCGGAACACCCGCTCAGGGTGCGGCATCATCACCGTGAAGCGGCCGTCGCCCGTCGTCACGGCGGTCAGGCCACGCGGCGAGCCGTTCGGATTGAACGGATACTGCTCGGTCGGCTGACCACGGTGATCCACGAAACGCATCGCGGCGATCGCCTGATCGATGTTGCCTTGCTGACCGAAGTTGGCGAAGCCTTCACCGTGTGCGATGACGATCGGCAGTTGCGAGCCTGCCATGTCCTTGAAGAACAGCGACGGCGAGTCGAGCACTTCCACCTGCGTGAGACGTGCCTCGTACTTCGACTGGTTGTACGTGAACTTCGGCCACGCCGCGGCGCCCGGAATCAGGTTCGACAGGTTGCTCATCATCTGGCAACCGTTACACACGCCCAATGCGAACGTGTCAGCGCGGTTGAAGAAGCCCGCGAACTGTTCGGCCAGTGCCGGATTGAACAGAATCGTCTTCGCCCAGCCTTCCCCCGCCCCCAACGTGTCGCCATACGAGAAGCCGCCGCAGGCGATGAAGCCCTTGAACGCTTCGAGCGTGTGACGGCCCGCGAGCAGATCGCTCATGTGCACGTCGTAGGCGTCGAAGCCGGCCTTGTCCAGCACGTAGGCCATCTCCAGATGCGAGTTCACGCCCTGCTCGCGCAGGACAGCGATCTTCGGGCGCACGCCCGTCGCAATGAACGGCGCGGCAATATCTTCACTCGCGTCGAACGTCACCTTCGGCGAAAGGCCCGGATCGCTCGTGTCATTCAGCGCTTCGTATTCAGCATCGGCCGCCGCCGGGTTGTCACGCAGACGCGCGATACGCCAGCTCACTTCCGACCACACGCGTTGCAACTCGGCACGCGGCGCGCCGAATACCTTCTTGGCATCACGATAGATTTCGATGACGTCGGTCGTGTTCGGCTTGCCGATCACGTTCGTGCAGCTCGACAGACCCGCTTCACGCAGCGCCTGAAGCACCGCGTCGCGCTCGGATGCGCGCACCTGGATCACACCGCCGAGTTCTTCGGAGAAGAGCGCGCGCAGCGTCTTGTCTTCACGGCGGCCCGCCGTCTGCTTGGCCCAATCCTTGGCGTCGCCGTAGTCGGATTCGAAGCCTTCGTCCAGCGTGAGCATGTCGACATTGAGCGACACACCGACGTGACCGGCGAAGGCCATTTCCGCAACGGTGGCAAACAAACCACCGTCCGAACGATCGTGATAGGCGAGGAGTTTGCCGTCGCGATTGAGTTTCTGGATGGCGTCGAAGAAACGTTGCAGGTCCGCCGGATCGTCCAGATCCGGGGTCACGTCGCCGATCTGCTGCGTGACCTGCGCGAGGATACTGCCGCCCAGACGGTTCTTGTTGTGGCCCAGATCGATGGCGATCAGCACCGTCTCACCCACTTCCGCGACCGAGCGCAGTTGCGGCGTCAGATGGCCACGCACATCTTCGACCGGTGCGAAGGCCGACACGATCAGCGAAACCGGCGCGATCACGTCCTTGCTGCGGCCAGCGTCTTCCCACTTGGTGCGCATCGACAGCGAATCCTTGCCGACCGGAATCGACAGCCCCAGCGCCGGGCACAGCTCCATGCCGACAGCCTTGACCGTATCGAACAGCGCCGCGTCTTCGCCCTCGGTGCCGCACGCCGCCATCCAGTTGGCCGACAGCTTGATCTTGTCGAGCGACGCAATCGGCGCCGCCGCAATGTTGGTGATGGCTTCGCCCACCGCCATACGGCCCGATGCCGGGGCATCGATCACGGCCAGCGGGGTGCGCTCGCCCATCGTCATGGCTTCGCCACGATAACCGGCGTAATCCATGAGCGAGATGGCGCAGTCGGCCACCGGGACCTGCCACGGGCCGACCATCTGGTCGCGCGCCGTCAGGCCGCCCACCGTACGGTCGCCAATGGTGATGAGGAACGACTTGCTGGCGACCGTCGGATGACGCAGCACAGCGCGTGCCACTTCGTCGAGCGACAGCCCCGTCACGTCGACCGGCGGCAGTTCCACCGTCACGCGCTTGACGTCGCGATGCATGCGCGGCGGCTTGCCGAGCAGCACGTCCATCGGCATGTCGACCGGATCCGGCGACTCCGGATGCATCGGGTCGACCAGCTTCAGTTGACGCTCGTCAGTCGAGACACCAATCACTGCCACCGGGCAGCGCTCACGCTGACAGACGGCCTGGAAAGCCGGGAAGCTGTCCGGCGCGATGGCCAGCACATAGCGCTCCTGCGCTTCGTTACTCCAGATTTCGGCCGGCGACATGCCCGACTCTTCGAGCTGCACCTGACGCAGATCGAAACGTGCGCCCTTGTTCGCGCCATCGACCAGTTCCGGGAAAGCATTCGAGATACCGCCCGCGCCGACGTCGTGAATCGACAGGATCGGGTTGGCGTCGCCCTGACGCCAGCACCAGTTGATGACTTCCTGCGCGCGACGCTCGATCTCCGGGTTGCCACGCTGCACCGAGTCGAAGTCGAGTTCGGCCGTGTTCGTGCCGGTCGCCATCGAACTGGCGGCGCCACCGCCCATGCCGATGCGCATGCCCGGGCCGCCGATCTGGATGAGCAGCGTGCCGGCAGGCAAGTCGTGCTTGTGCGTGTGCTGTGCGGCGATGTTGCCCAAGCCGCCCGCGATCATGATCGGCTTGTGATAGCCGCGCACACGTCCGCCCACGTTCTGTTCGTACGCACGGAAGTAGCCGCCGAGGTTCGGACGGCCGAATTCGTTGTTGAACGCGGCGCCGCCGAGCGGGCCGTCGATCATGATCTGCAACGGCGACGCAATGCGATCCGGACGGCCGTAGTCGCTGCCGGTAGCGTCGGGCTTGCGCAGCGACAGCGGCACGGCCACGTCGAGATCGTTCTCCCACGGCTCGCGTGCGTCCGGCAGCGCCAGATTCGACACGGTGAAGCCCGTCAGACCGGACTTCGGCGTGGAGCCACGGCCCGTCGCGCCTTCGTCGCGGATCTCGCCGCCCGCGCCCGTCGACGCGCCCGGGAACGGCGAAATCGCCGTCGGGTGGTTGTGCGTCTCGACCTTCATCAGCGTGTGCGTGAGTTCGACGCTGCGGCCATACTTGCCGTCAGCCCCACGCGGATACCAGCGCTCGACTTCGGCGCCTTCCATCACCGAAGCATTGTCCGAATACGCCACCACCGTACCCTGCGGGTGCAGTTGGTGCGTGTTCTTGATCATCTGGAACAGCGACTTGTCCTGCGCCTGACCATCGATGGTCCATTGCGCATTGAAAATCTTGTGACGGCAATGTTCGCTGTTGGCCTGCGCGAACATCATCAGTTCCACGTCGGTCGGATTGCGTTTCAGGCCGGTGAAGGCGTCGACCAGATACTCGATTTCGTCGTCGGCCAGCGCCAGACCGAGGTCACGGTT
>Ga0181519_10003925_pt1 | contig 12130 bp, 13 predicted proteins | sample PEATcosm2014_Bin_26_FD_121102 | JGI IMG/M metagenome (GOLD analysis project Ga0181519, IMG submission 121102) | Peatland microbial communities from MTU Mesocosm Facility, Houghton, MI, USA - PEATcosm2014_Bin02_10_metaG | ecosystem: Environmental > Terrestrial > Soil > Wetlands > Peat | place... | reverse complement strand
GACCGGGTCGACGCGCTGATCCCGCCGCAGCTCGTGACCGGCTTCCGCGTCTTCGCGGCCCAAATCCAGTTCGCGCTTTAGACCCGGAGTGACCGATGCCCAGTCCCAATCAACGCACCGGCAAGGTGTACATCGAGATCGATGGCGTCAGCATGGAAAGCATGGATGGCGCCAAGTTGGAAAATTACGAGGGCAATGAGCGCGATGCGGTGACTGGCACGAGTGTCTTCGGCTTCATGGACAAGGAGGTTGTGCCGACGATCTCTTGCGAATTCGCGCATGGTCCGTTGATCAACATGGACGCGATCGCCGCGGTCGTGAATTCCACCATCACCTTCAAATGCGACAGCGGGCCGATCTATGCGCTCCTTCAAGCTTGGAAGAGCAAGGGATCCAGCCTGACCGGAGGCCAGGGCAAGGTCGCCTTCGAGTTCCAGGGCAAGAGATGCATCACGGTCGCATAAGGCGGCCAAACCTCAGGAAAGGATAGTCATGACCAAGTCGAGTGGTGACGAGAGCGTCGTCACGCTGAAGCTCTTCGCGCCCATCCCGCATCCCGATGGGGAAATCAAGGAATTGAGGATCCGCAAGCCGAAGGCCAAGGATCTGCGCGCCATGGACAATGGTCATCCCGGCGAAATCGCCAAGACCTTCAGCCTGGCGCAGCAGCTGACCGGTGTGTCGATGCCGTATCTGGAATTGATGGATGCCGGCGACTTCATTGCGATGAGCACCATCGTCCAGGGTTTTTTGCGGCCTTCCCCGGCAACTGGCGCCTGATCGTCATGGAAGTGAGCGCCGTCCTGCATTGGTCGCGCACCGAGGTCGAAGATCTCGGTGCCGGCGAGCTGCTGGCGTCTCATGAACACGCGCTGGTGATCGCCCAGGCGCTGCGCGGCATATGAGCAATCTCACCGTCGCCCTCGAATTCTCGGCGATCGATCATGCGACCGCGACGGCGCGTCTGCTCGCCCAGTCGCTGGGCGGCGTCGGCAAGGCGGCGCATCTAGCCGGGCTGGCGTCGTCGCCGATCGGCAAGCTGACCCAAGGATTGGGCCAGGTCGGTGTCCAGCTCAGTTCCATTGGGAGCGCGCAAGACTCGCTCGACGGCGTGTCGTCGACGCTGAAGGACATCTCGACACGGATCAAGGAAATCGCCGGCGCCGGCCTGTCGCGGATCGGCACCGGCCTGTCCAAGCTCGGCACAGCCTTGCCGAAGACCGGCGGCATCGGCGGGTTGACCGCGACGGCCGGCGGGGTCGCCGCTGCGGTCGGCGGCGGTTTCGAAGTGCATGAGATCCTGCAGGACAATGAATTCTTCAGTCGCCTGCGCATCAACACGGGTGCCCCAATCGCGGAGATCGAGGCTCTGCGCCATCACTTCCTCGACGCGGCGCGCGACGCCCGGATTTCCTCGGACGAGCTGAAGCAGGCCTTCGACAGTCTGCGCGAGGGCGGCGCGCCGATCGAGTTCATCGACGCCTCGCTGGACACGATCGCCGCCTCGATCCAGCGGCTGAACGGCCACGGCTCGGATATCGGCGAGCTGTTCGCGAATTTGCGCAAATTCGACGATCTCCAGGGTCCGCAGCAGCTGTTGCAGGCGATGGCGACCTTGCAGGCGCAGATCAAGGGCGTGCCCGGCGGCCTCGAAGACTTCGTGCCGGCGACGGCACCCTTGCTCGCCCAGTACAAGGAAATGGGCCATGCCGGGCTCGAAGCGGTCAAGGAGATCGGCGCCGTCTATGCGACGGTGGCGCAGGGCACGGCGACGCCGCGCCAGGCGCGCAGCGCCACCGAGGGGATCCTCTCGCTGGTCTCGGACCGGCAGAGCGCCATCCAGCTCCAAGGTCTCGGCGTCAATGTGTTCGGGCACGACAAGGATGAAGTGCAGCGCAACTTCGACGCCGGCAAGACCTTGCCGCTGACCGAGATATTGCAGAGCCTGCTCAAGAAATATATCGAAGCGCCGGCCGTGTTCGACCAGGTGCTGGGCGACGGCTTCAAGCGCGACTTCCGGATTCCGCTGGCCGAGACAAAGGAGCAGGGCTTCAGCCCGACCCTCAATCAAAAGCTCGAAACGACGGGCGATCCGGCACAGTTCCTCCGCCAGGCGCATGAGGCGTCGGAAGGCCTGACCGGCAGCCTCAACAGCCTCAATGTCAGCCTCAAGCAGGTCGGTGAAAGCGTGCTCGCCACGCCGTTTCAGTTTCTGGCGGACGGGCTGAATAGGTTCAACGGGATTGCGACGGTCGGGATTACCGTGATCGGCGGTCTCGCCGTGATCGGCACTGTCAGCAACATGGTGTCTTCAGTTGGCGGAGGGCTGATCAAGTTCTGGGGAGCGTTGAAGTGGGTCTACGGTTTCATCCCGTCGCTTTCGGGAATGGCGGTCCAGTTCGCCGCCTGGTCGGAGACGATCGCCGGGCTTGTGTCCTGGTCTCCGGCACTCGCCGGAATGTTCACGGCAATGTCCGAAGGGTTTCTGGCCGTCGGTCTCGCTATCGAAGCGACGCCGATCGGCTGGATCATCACAGGCATCGCCGCCATCGCGGCAGCGGCCTATCTGATCTACGAGTACTGGACGCCGATCACGTCATTCTTCGGCGGCCTGTGGCAGGGTGTCGAGCAGATCTCCTCCGGCGCTTGGGATGTCATCGCCGGCGTCGTGACGGGCGACAGCGACCGCGCAGTCGGCGGGCTCAAGGAGATCTGGGGCAGCGTCGGGGCGATCTTCGGCACGCTTGTTCCCGGCCTGAAGGATGATTGGGCGCCGATCACCGCTTGGTTCGGCGAGTTGTGGCACGGCATCGGCGAGATCTTCGACGGCGGCTGGAACTTTATCGCGGGCGTCGCGACCGGCGACAGCGAGCGCGCGATCGGCGGGATCGAAGGCGTCTGGGGAGGCATCAGGGATTTCTTCTCGACGCTGATCCGCGGCCTGTTCGACGATACACCGATCGGCTATTTCGTGGCGCCATGGACGGCGCCGATCGTGCTCATTTCCGAGCACTGGACGGAATTCAGCCAGTGGATCGAGGCGCTGTTCGGCAATGTCGAGAGCATCGCCGAAGGGTACGGAAGAGTTCTCACCGGCATATTCACGCTCGACACCGGCGAGATCGTCGGCGGTATGCAGCAGATATGGCAGGGCTTCTCGGACTTCTTCAGCAACTTGTGGGACGGGATCGTCGGCACGGCCGAGGCCGCGCTCGACAAGATCGCCTCCTTCACCGACATCCTGCCGGACTGGATCACGGGTGCGCATGCCGATGCCAGGCCGGCCCATCCCGCTGCAACGGCACCCGCCCTCCCGCCCGCCGCGCCACCGGCGATCCGCGATGCCGGCGTCAAAGCGCCTGCGCCGCTGCCGCAACCGGCGCTGCCGCGCGTCGCTGTGCCGAGCGTGCCTGGGCCGGCGCCGGTCAATCTGGGACGTGCGGCTTTGCCATCCGACGGTCCGAGCAATTGGGAGACCGAACACTTCAATTACGCCGGCCTGCGGAAAGTCGGCGTGCCCGCGGCCGGCCCGCTGCATGGCGGGTTTCAGGAATTCGACACGCCTGAATCCGGTGTGGCGGCGATCAAGCGGCAATTGCTGCGCGACGAGGATGTCCATCATTGGGATGATCTTGCGACCATCATCGGCCATTGGGCGCCGCCGAACGACGGTAACGACACGGCCAATCTCATCGGCCGCGCCGCGTCGATCGTCGGCGTCGATCCCGGCCAGAGGCTCGACCTGCATGATCCGGCGACGATGGAACGGACGCTCGAAGCCTTCATCCGCAATGAGCAGGGCGGGCGCCTGCCGTCTTCCGCCGCTGCAGTGCTGCACCAAGTCGCCTGGAGCGACTTGCCGACGATCGCCGTGCCGCAGATCGCGCCGCAGATCGCGGCAAACAAGCCGCTGCTGCAAACCGCATCGGCGGGACCGAACCTCCCGACATTGGGGCCGACGCTCGGGCCGCCCGTGCCGACGGCTTTCGGCCGCGACAGCGTTACCGGAGAGGGCCAGGCGGCGCGGAGTAACGCCGGACCGACCGAGGTGATCGTGCGGTTTATCGATGCGCCCAGGGGGACGAGAGTCGAAACCAACAGCCCGCCAGGCGGGCCGCGGATCAGCGTGGATGTCGGCTACGCCTTCGGGGTGCCGTGATGCGCGCGCGCTACTCTTCCAACCCTGCCGCTCGACGCAACGCGCGTTGCTTGATGTACACTTGGCCTCTCGTCGCGATGCCTATGCACAGGAGGGCGAACCACAACGCCATCCAGCCCCAACCGAGCCACTCGCCCCAATACAGTCGCGAGCCGATCACAATTGCTACGAATGTCGCTAAGGAAAATTGGAGCGTCCTCTCTCGGCTCTTCTTCTCTCGCCTCGCCTCAATCGCCTCTTTCGACACATCGAAGTCCATCATCCCCTCCCTGACCGCTGGGGTTGAAAATGGCATGGCGTGACGGCGTTTTCCAGGGGCGTTTCCGCAGCGCCGCGTTCCACTACGAAGAAACCGGCCTGTCCGGCGGACGGCGCGTCGCCAAGCATCTGTTCGCCAAGCGCGACACGGCCGAAGGCGAGGATATGGGGCGGCAGGACCGCTCCTTCACGCTCGCCGTCTTCATCGTCTCGTCCGACTTCGCGACATATACCGGGCTCAAGAATGCGCTGATCGACGCCTGCGAGACGAAGGGGCCGGGTACGCTCATCCATCCGACCATGGGCACCATGACTGTATGGTGCGAGGGCTTCAGTGTCAGCGAGTCCACCGACGAGATGGGCCGCTGCAATTTCCAGCTCAAATTCTGGGACCCGGGTGCCAAGAATTTCACCGCCGGCGCGCTGGCGCCGAACCAGGCCGTCGCCGTCGACAGCGCCGCCTCGTCGCTGTCGTCGGCGTCGCTCTCAGCCTTCGCTGCCGTCTTCTCGACGCTCGATACGATCGCCGCGGTGACGGCGTCGGTGCTGGGCCAGATCGAGGCGCTGGCGGCGATCTACGGGCTGGTCAGCACGCTGGTCGCCGTCGCGCAATCGACACCGGGCGCGGCCGGCGTGATCTCCGGCCAGGCGTCGGCGTCGGCCGCCTGGTCGGCGTCGATCGCCCTGCTGCAACAATCCGGCCAGGATCTCATGGCCACGCCGTTGCAGCTCGGCCAGGCGATCCAGGCGCCGATCGTCGCGTTCCCGTTCATCGCGTCGACCGCGACCCCCGTGCCGATCACGAGCTGGGCCGGTATCAGGCAGACCGGCCCGGTCGCTTCCGGGCCGGTCGGCACGCGCAAGGCGCGGCCGATCACCGGCTATTCGGCACAGACCATCACCCAGATCCGTGCCGGTCTCACTCAGCTCGGCGGACTCGGCCTCGGGGTCGAGGCTGTGCTGGACGGGCCGGCGCTCCCTGCCATGACGGCGGCATTGCTGGCACAGACGCCACTGATGCCGATCCAGGGTGCCGGCGCGGCACTCATGGGGCAGATCTCGCCGATCGCCGTCGCCGGCATGACGCCGGTGCTCGCCCGCCAGATCGCGGCCGGCTATTCGCCGACTTCGATCGCCGCCGCCTCGCCGGTGCCTGGTGTCACGCCGAGCCGGGTGCAGATGGCGATCAACCAGGTCGCCGTCACCGATCTCGTCCGCCAGACGGCGCTGGCACAAGCGGCCGAGGCGGTCGCGTCCAATATCTATCCGACCGTCCAGTCGGCCGAGGCGGCGCGGGACGACATATGCTCGCGCCTCGATCTCGAAATGCAGCTGACGGCGAGCGACAGCGTCTATCGTGCGTGCCAAGCCTTGCGCATCGCCGTCGTGCGGCAGGTCAACGCGACGATCGCGACCCTGCCGACTCTGTCCAGCATTGTCCTGCCTCAATCCGTCCCGGCGCTGGTCCTGGCGCACCGGCTTTACGACAACCCGGCCTGGGCGGAGGATATCGTCCAGCGCAACGACATTCCGCATGGCGGCTTCGTGCCGGCCGGCATCGCCATTGAGGTGGTGAGCGATGTCGGCTGACAATGTCCAGCTGCTCGTCGACAACCGCCTCTATGGCGGCTGGGAAACCGTCGAGATCACGCGCTCGATCGAGACGATGGCCGGCAGCTTCTCGCTCAAGGTCAGCGAGCGCTGGGCCGGTCAGCAGGTCACCGCGCAGATCGTCCCTGGCGATCAATGCCAGCTGACGATCGACGGATCGCCGGTCATCACCGGCTGGGTCGACGATGTCGCGCCCGACTATGACGAGAAGTCGCATGAAGTCACCGTTACCGGACGGGACGCCGCCGGCGACCTGGTCGATTGCTCGGCGCCCTATATCGGCGGGCAGCGGTTCAACGCCGACGTCGTCGGGCTGATCACGGCGATCGCGCAGCCCTTCGGCATCAGCGTCCGGAGCGACATAGAGGGGCTCGCGCCGATCCCCGAATTCGTCATCCATCCCGGCCAAAAGGCGAGCGAGGCGATTTCGCAGATCTGCTCGTTCGCCGCACTGCTGCCGATCTCGGACGGGCTCGGCAACCTCGTCCTGACGCGCGGCGGGCTCGGCGGGGGACAAGCGCCGCTGAAGCTCGGGCAAAACATCGGCAAAGCGAGCGGCCGGTATTCGGCCAAGGACCGCTATCAGACCTATCAGGTGCTGGGCCAGGCCAATGGCAGCGGCAATGTCGATCCGGCGGCGGCGGTGGGCGGAAACGGCAGCTCGACCGATGCCGGCGTCACGCGCCATCGGCCGCTGATCATCATTGCCGACTTCACCGCGGTCGGCAACGCGGCCTATCAGCGACGGGCGCTCTGGGAACAGACTGTCAGGGCCGGCCGGGCGTTCTCGGCCACGGTCACGGTGAAGGGCTGGCGCGACGATGCCGGCATGCTGTGGACACCCAACGCCACCGTGCGGGTCGACGATGATTTCCTGGCCATTCACGACACGATGCTGGTCTCAGGCGTGCACTTTTCCCAGACGCTCGCCGGCACCACCACCGCGCTGACCATCACCCGGCCGCAAGCCTTCGATCTCATCCCGATGCCGCTCGATAGCGGGCTCTATGACGCGACGCCGACCGGCCATCCGGTTGCGGGGAAGGGGTCATGAGCGCACTCGAAGAGTTCCGCGGCCGCGTACGCGAATTCGCCGGGCTGATCGGGCCGATCCAGCGCTCGGTGCGGCTGATGATCAGCCGCGGTCTGCTGATGCTGGTCGACGATACCCAGCCGACGCAAGAAGTGCAGCTCGGGCTCCTCGCTGGTGAGGTTCTGTCCGGGCTTGAGCATTTCCAGCCCTATGGGTTCACCTCGAACCCGTTCCCCGGCGCCGAAGCGGTTTTCCTCTCCGTCGCCGGCAACCGGACGCAAGGCATCGTCGTCGTGATCGGCGACAAGCGCTATCGCATCACCGTTCTGCAATCCGGCGAAGTCTGCCTGCATGACGATCAAGGCCAGACGATCATTATCCGTCGCAACGGCATTGCGATCACGACCAAGTTCCAAGTCACCGTCGACGCGCCGACGACGATTTTCAACGGCAACATCCAGGTCAATGGCGGGATCACGACGACGGAAGACGTCGTCGCCAACGGAGTCAGCGTGATCAAGCATCCACATGGCGGCGTCGCGACCGGCGGCGGCCAGACCAGCGCGCCGATCGCGGGGTCTTAGAAATGGATCTGGCGATCGAATTCGATCCGACGCGCTGGGAAGGCGACCTCGTGCTGCTGCCGCGCGGCCAGCTCAAAATCGACCACTCGCTGCGGACATCCGTCTACCTCTCGTGGTTCTTGGATCGCCAGGCCGAGCCGGGCGACGTGCTGCCGGATGACGATCCGCTCAATCCCGGCGCCGGCGACAAGCGCGGCTGGTGGGGCGACTGGTATCTGGGCGCGATGCTCGGGCTGCAGCAGGCGGCACCCGGCGTCGCGGTGCAGCCGAGCTTCCGTCTGGGCTCTCGGCTGTGGCTGCTGCAGCGGGCGAAGGAGACGGCGGAAGTCGTAGCCCTGGCCCAGCAATATGGCGCCGAGGCGCTCGACTGGCTGACCGATTTCAACATCGCCAGCAGCGTGACGGTCACGGCCGAGATCGTGCGCGAGGGCATGCTCGGCCTCGAAGCCGTGATCCAGCGCAACCGCAACGCCGAGACGGTTCGCTATGACTATGCGTGGCGGAGAAGCTGATGCCGCTCATCCGCCCGAGTCTGGCCCAGCTCGTCCAGGACAACATCCAGGACATCCAGTCGCGCCTCGAAGGCGCCGACGCCGCCCTGCCGGTCGAGTTCCTGGGCGTGCTGGCGATCGTGCTGGCCGGCGGGTATCACCCGCAGTATGGCAATATCGCGTTTATCGCCAAGCAGCTCTTCCCCGACAGCGCGGAAAAGGCCTATCTGGAGCGGCTGGCCGGCTTCTACGGCCTGGCCCGGAAGCCGGCGACGCCGGCGCAATTCCAGGCGAGCGCCGTCGGTACATCCGGCGCCGAGATTCCGGCGGATACGCTGATCAACCGGTCGGACGCGGCGCAATTCGCGAGCCTGGCCGATACCAGCGTCTTGAACGGCACGGCCATTCCGACCTTCTCGGCATTGGTGCCCGGCAGCGCCGGCAACACACCGGTCGGCGCCGTGCTGCAATTCGCGACCGGCATCGCCAACGTCAATGTCTCCGTTACCGTGACGTCGATCGTGGCGATCGGTAACGATGCCGAGAAGGATGACCAGCTCAGGCAAAGGCTGATCTTCCGCATGGCCAACCCGCCGATGGGTGGCGCTCCCAGCGACTACATCATCTGGATGACGGCGCAGCCCGGTGTCACCCGCGCCTGGGTCTATCCCAATTGGCTGGGGCTGGGGACGGTCGGCGTGGCCTTCGTCATGGATGGCAGGCCGAACATCTTTCCCCTGCCGTCCGATGTCGCGCAGGTGCAGTCCGCGATGGGGCTGCTCAAACCCGTGACGGCAGGCCTGTTCGTCTTCGCGCCGACGAGCGCGCCCATCAACCCGACAATCCATTTGAACGGCGCGGATACTCCGTCGATCCGCGCCGCGGTCACGGCCGAGCTGCAGGATTTCGTGACGCGGGTCGCCGTGCCCGGTGCCGCTTCCGGCCAACCGGCGCAGGGGACGATCTATCTGTCGCAGATTGAGGAAGCGATCGGATCGGCCAGCGGCATCGTCGATTACCAGCTGATCAGCCCAACGGCGACAATGGTGATGGCGCCCGGCGCCATGGCGACGCTCGGCCAGGTGACATTCCAATGAGCCGGTCGCCGGAGGATTTCCAAGCCGAGCTGCTGGGGCTGATGCCGCCAGGATCGGCGATATCGAAAGACCCGCTTTCGGTCAATGGCCGGCTGATGCTGGCGATCGGCGATGGCCTGGCCGATATCGACGCGCTCACCCAGCTGCTGGTCGAGGAGGCCGACCCGCGCACCACGATGCAGCTCCTGTCGGATTGGGAAAGTGCGGTCGGTTTGCCTGACCCGTGCGCCGGGCCGGCGCCGACGATCGGCGCCAGGCGCATGCAGCTGATAGCCCGGCTGACGGCGGAAGGCGGCCAATCGATCTCGATCCTCGAAGCCTATATGGCGGCGCTGGGCTACCAGGTGACGATCCAGGATTTCCATCCCTTCACACCCGGCATCAGCGCCGTCGGCGAAACGCGCAGCCCGGTGTGCGACACGAGCTGGCGGTTCGTCTTCCAGGTCAACGCGCCGCTCAACACCGTCACATATTTCACGCCAGGCGTTTCCGCAGTGCCGGAGCCGCTGGCGAGCTGGGGCAACGCTGTTCTTCAGTGCGAGATGCAACGCATCGCGCCGGCGCACACCATGCCGATCTTCATCTATTCCTGACGGAGCGCCAGACATGCAGCGCATTTCCTCGTCTACCGCCGTCGCCGTCCTGCCGCCCCCCATCCTGCCGGCGCCGGGAACACCGGGTTTCTTCGCCCAAATCGTTCCCGGTCAGGGCGTCCCCACCGTCATGACGGTGGATTGGTGCAACGGCATCCAGGAAGAGCTGATCGCCTGCATTCTGTCTGCCGGCCTCACGCCCAATCCCGCGTTGCTGACCCAAGTGCGCGACGGCCTCATGGCGTTCGGGTATTTCGCCGACACGGGTGCCGCCAATGCCTATGCCATCGCGACCTCGGTCACTGGCCAGGTCAACGGCGTGCAATTCATTGTCCCGGCGATAGAGGCGCTGGCCAAGGGCACGCGCCTCCTGATCCTCGCGAAAACCACCAATACCGCCGCGTCAACGCTCGCGATCGACACCAACCCCGCTGTGAATTGGGTGAACAACGCTGGCGGCGCGCTCGCGGCCGGGGATATCGTCGGCGGCAGCATCTATCAGGTGCTCTATGACGGCGCTGCGATCCGCATGGTCGCGCCGACCAATTCGCAGCTCATGGTGATGATCGTGGCGGCCAACCCGCCGGTGCCAACCGTGCCGATGCAGGGCGCCTCGCACACCTATGCCAATGCCGACGCCAAAGAGACCATCTGGCGTTCGAATGGCGGCGCCGCGATGACGGACACGCTGCCGGGTGCCGCGGCCGGCGCGCTCGCCGCGGGATTTACGACAACCGTCGTCAACACGGATGTGAGCCTGCTCTCGTTCCAGGTCGGCGCCGGCTCGACCCTCAGCGGCGCCAATGTCACCAACGGCTACGTCGTGATCGGCGCCGGGCAAAAGGTGACCATAACCTGCGACGGCAAGAACTATCAGGTGTACGGAGCGCCCGAGCGCGCACGGCTCGGGCAGGCGACGACGCTGTTTGTGGCATCCGGCGGAAGCGACGCGGCGAATGTCGGCATCGTCTCGACCAGCCCGTTCGCAACGCGGCAGCACGCCTATAACTGGGCACAGTCTTCCCTCGATCTTGCCGGCTTCCCGCTCACCATCTCGGTAGCGGCCGGCGCTTATTCCGATTCCTGCACCTGCAATGGCCCGCTTTACGGCCAAACCGGCGCCATCCTCTTTCAGGGCAATGGCGCGTGCTCGATTGCCGTCACGGCCGGCGCGTGCTTTCAAGGATTCAACGGCAGCAACATCGAGCCCGCCGGCTTTGTCCTCAGCTCGACCGGCCCCGGCACCGCCTGCCTCGCCTTGGCCGGCAGCTCCAGCGGCCCGGCACCGGCCATGCTGATCGGGCCTGGCCTGTCATTTGGGGCGAGCGCGCTCGCTCATATGCTGGTGACCGGCATCGGCCAGTTTACGCTGGCCAACCCCTATACGATCACGGGCGGGGCTTCCGCACATTGGAACGCCAACGCATTGGGGTCGATTACCAACGGTAACACGGCAATCACCGTTACCCTGACCGGCACTCCCGCCTTTTCCGCCGCGTTCGCCGTCTGCACGACCAATGCGCTGATTAATCCGCTCAACTTGATCACGTTTTCCGGCTCGGCGACCGGCGCTCGCTACGCCGTCAGCGCCGGCGGCACCATCGATACCAACGCGTCCGGCGCCAGCTACCTACCCGGCAGCGTCGCCGGGAGCGGCACCAACTACTTCTGAGGGCCGAACCATGATAACCCCAACGAACTGGTATTGGATTGTCGCCGGCAGCACCACCGAGGTGTGGTCGAGCGCCCAGATGCAATATGTCCCGGTGACGGACGCGACCTATCAGGCGTGGCTGTCGGCGGGCGGCATAGCCACCAACATCCTGAATGCCGGCGAGCTGTTCGATGTACTGCAGCAGCAGGTGTGCCCGACGCTGCAGGCGCAGGGCGTACAGGTCGTCTCAACCGGCACGCCGGCGATCTCCGGCGCCTACGCCATCGATGCCGCGTCGATCGGTCAGGCGGCGGCCGTGGCGAGCGATCTCGCCAATGGCGACGGTTTGCCGGGCGGCGGCGCGACATTCGTCTACCTGGACACTCTCGGACCGCACGGGCCGATGTCTCAGGCCAATTTCCTCGCCGTTTATAAGGCTGCCAAAAACTACGTCTACCAGTTCACTCAGTCGCTCTCGGCGCTGGTGGCAGGCGGTCAGGCGACGATGCCGACACAGCCGCTGACCATTCCATGATCTATCCAGGCCTCGGCGAGGCAGGGTCGGGGCGTTGGCGCGCCCCTAACCGCGAGCTATGCACTCGCACTGTTCGGCCAGCCGTCCGGTTCGGCCGACGTTACCAGCTCTGCCG
>Ga0181519_10003923_pt1 | contig 12135 bp, 9 predicted proteins | sample PEATcosm2014_Bin_26_FD_121102 | JGI IMG/M metagenome (GOLD analysis project Ga0181519, IMG submission 121102) | Peatland microbial communities from MTU Mesocosm Facility, Houghton, MI, USA - PEATcosm2014_Bin02_10_metaG | ecosystem: Environmental > Terrestrial > Soil > Wetlands > Peat | place... | reverse complement strand
TCAGCGTTTCATTCACCTGGTCGATTGTTTCCGCGAGGCCGCCTGGAACCCGGCGAGCATGTTCGCCGCCTCCCCGTTCCGCCTCGCCGACCCCGCCACCAATGCCATTCTTCTGCGTGCCGAGCAGGATCTTCTTGTCCTCTCCCGGCGCTTCGGCACTCCCGCCGAACAGCAGGAAATCGCGGACCGCATTGCCGGTCTCAGCGCCGGCATCGCCACCCTGTGGAACGATTCCGTTGGCCTGTGGACGGCGCGCGATCTCATCGACGGCACGCTGGTCGACGTCGGCACCTCCGCCGGCTTCCTGCCGCTCTACGCCCACGCCGCGGATGCGGAGAAATCCGGCCGAGCCGCCGCGACACTCGCCCGCTGGGCGAAGCAGGTGCGTTTCCTGGTTCCCTCCACCGCCCCCGCCCACGCCGCTTTCGAGCCTCTGCGCTACTGGCGCGGCCCGGTCTGGGCAGTGGTGAACTGGATGATCGCCGACGGTCTCGGCTGGGCCGGCCAATCCGCCCTCGCCGCCCGCGTGCGCGCCGACACCGCCGCCCTGATCGATACCGCCGGCTCACGGGAATACTTCGACCCGACCGACGGAAAAGGTGCCGGCGGCGCCGACTTCTCCTGGACCGCGGCGATCCGTCTGTTGGTGGGGTAAAGAGGGGCGTTTCTCAGCCCATCACCGCCGCCAGCTTGGCCATCAGCGCCGCCGCCCGGATCGGTTTGGCCAGGTAGTCGTCCATGCCGGCCTCCAGGTAATACTCCCTGGCCCCGGTCATCGCGTCCGCGGTCAGTGCCACCACTGGCACCCGGCCGCGCGGCGGCGGCAGGGCGCGGATCTGCCGGGTCGCCTCGATGCCGTCCATCAGCGGCATCTGCACGTCCATCAGCACGATATCGAAATCTTCCGTCCGTGCCGCGTCCACCGCTTCCATTCCGTTGGCGACCACGTGCACCTCGTGCCCGGCCTTGCGCAGCATGGCCAGCGCGACCTGCTGGTTCACCTGGTTATCCTCGGCCAGCAGCACGTGCAGGGGTCGCCCATTGCTCACCGCCGCCGGCCGGCCATTCGCCGGCGCCGGCACGGCTCCGGTATCGGCGCCGAACAATTTGGCCAGGCAATCCAGCAGATCGGCACGGCGGACCGGCTTCTCCACCACCGCGTCCAGCACGCTGCCGATCCATTTCTTCACCTCCGAGTAGCCCACCGAGGACACCAGCACGAGTTTGGTCTCGGCGACATTGGGAATCGCCCGCACCCGCTCGGCCAGGGTGATGCCGGCCAGCCCCGGCATCATCTGGTCCATCAGCACGAGGTCGTAGGGCCGCCCCTGGAACCAGGCCCGCTCGATCTCCGCCACCGCCTCGAACCCGTCATGAGCGCACTCGATGTTCATGCCGAAGGCGCGCAACTGGAGGGTCAGGATATCGATGTTCATCGCCACGTCGTCGACGATCAGCACCCGGATGCCGCGCAGCCGCTCCGGCAGCAGGCTGGCGGTGACCACCGGCTCCGCCGCCGCCGCGGCCAGCGGCACCTCGAACCAGAAGGTCGCGCCGCTGCCGGCCCGGCTGTCGACGCCGATCTCGCCCCCCATCAGCCCGACCAGCTCGCGGCAGATCGCCAGTCCGAGGCCGGTGCCGCCGTAGCGGCGGGTGATCGAGCTGTCGGCCTGGGTGAATTTGTTGAACAGCCGGCTCTGCGCGTCCTCGGCAATGCCCGGGCCGGAATCGGCGACTTCGAAGCGCACCGCCAGCGCCGCGCCAGGGCGCAACGGCTTCGTCTGGCCCTTGGTAACCTGCACGCCCACGCTGCCCTTCTCGGTGAACTTCACTGCGTTGCTCACCAGGTTCAGCAACACCTGGCGGATGCGCGTGGGGTCGCCGCGCAAGGCCGGCGGCAGGGTCGGGTCGATATAAACGGACAGCCCGATCTTCTTCTCCGCGGCGCGCGGCGCCAGCAGGGTGGTGGCGCCCTCCACCACGTCGACCAGATCGAAGTCCAGCGTTTCGAGCTCGACCTTGCCGGCCTCCAGCTTGGAGATGTCGAGCACGTCGTTGATCACGCCCAGCAGCGCCTCGGCGCTGTCGCGCGTCATGGCGGCGTATTTTTGCTGCTCCGCGGTCAGTTCGGTGTCCAGCAGCAGGCCGTTCATGCCGATGATGCCGTTCATCGGCGTGCGGATTTCGTGGCTCATGTTGGCCAGGAATTCGGACTTGGCGCGGCTGGCCGCCTCGGCCGCGTCCTTGGCCGTTTGCAGTTCGACCGCCACCGCCTCGGCAGCGCCGCGCGCCCGCCCCAGATCGGCCAGGGTGCGCTCCTGGCGGCCCAGCACGCGTGCCAGCAGCCACGACAGCGCCAGCACGATCGACACCAACGCCACCGAAAGCATCGTCACCCAGCGCGCCGTCACCCACCAGTTGGCCAGCACGATGCTTTCGGACAGGGTGATGTTGGTCGCCAGCGGGAAGTCGTGGAGCCGGCGCGGCGCGACGATGCGCATCGCCTCGCCGGCGACGCCGACCAGCGGAACATCGGTGGCCACCCGCACGGTGGCGGCGGTACCCGGCTTCAGCGTCTCGCGGAACAGCGGCTGATTGGCAAACGACCGGCCGATGAATTCGCCGGCCGGCGGGTCGCGTGCCAGCATGATGCCGTCGCCGCGATAGAGCGCGATGGCGCTGCCGTTGCCGATGTTCACCGCCCGGAAGAAGGCGTCGAAGAAGCCGCTGTTGATGCCGGTGATCGCCAGCCCGATCGGCTGGCCGGCGCGATTGCGGATCTGCCGCGCCAGGTAGAAGGTCCACTCCTTGTTCACCTTATTTTGCACCGGCAGGCTGATGAACGTCCCGTCGTACGGCCCCGCCATCAGCACCTTGAAATAGTCGCGGTCGGCCACGTTGATCCGCTCGCCCGGCTGGCCCGGCACGTCGGGCGGATAGTACCGGTTGAAGTTCAGCAGGTCGCCCTGTGCATTGGCGATGGCGGCCACGTCGATCTGCGGCACCCCGGCGACCTTGTTGTGGAGCGCCTCGTGCATCGCCGGCAGGCCGGCCCGCCACATATCCTCGCCGGTCTCGTAGCCCGCCTCGTTCAACGGGGTGACGATGCTCTGCAGCACCAGGTCGGCCGCGCGCAGGGTCTGCTCGGTGTACTCGGTGATGGTGACCGACAGGGCGGACGCGGTCTGCTGCCATTGGTCGATGTCGGATTGCCGGGCGTGCCACAGCAGGCCGGCGGCGCTGGCCAACGTCAGTACCGCCAGCAGGGCGCCGACCACCAGTACCGACCGTGCCCGCAACCGGGGCACCAGGCGCGCCAGACCGGAGATGATCCTATCGGTGGCCATTACGCCCCGGCCCCAAGCGACGGCGCCGCACCGACGGTATCGCGGCCGTCATGCAAACGTTCCACGGCCAGGCACGGTGACTCGATGGCGGGCACGGCGCAGCCGGCATGGCAGACGACCCTCCGACCGCACCAAGTCCCCTATTGCGGCATACCAGGGCGGAGTGCGTGCACCCATGGCATTCACAAGCCGATGAACATTTGCTAACACGCCGGCCCCCGGCCGGGCAACCGCTACCTCGAGGCGGCGGCGAGCACCTCGGCGATATCGCCCGCGGGATCGAGGCCGAGCACGTGCCGGCTGTGCCAGAGCGCGTAGAACAGCAGGCTCCAGGCCGGCTGGGGCGAGGCCTCCGCGGCCGCGAAAGCGGCCCGCACGGGTTCGGCGGGCAATACTTCGGCGATGCCGGGCTGGGCGGCCACCAGCGCGGACAGCCGCGCCGCCTCCGCCGCCATCCAGGCCCCGACCGGTGGCTTGAAGCCTTTCTTGCGCGCGTAGGCGCCGGCCTCGGGGAAAGCGCGGGCCAACCAGTCGCGTAGCAGCACCTTGCCGAAGCGCATCGAGGTTTTCAGGGCATCCGGCAGGCGGAAAGCGAATTCCGCCACCCGCGGGTCGAGGAAGGGCGTGCGGCCCTCCACCCCGTGCGCCATCAGGCAGCGGTCGAGTTTGCCCAGCAGATCGTTGGGCAGCCATTCCGCCATGTCCACGGCCTGGCTCGCCTGCAACGGCGAGCGTCCCCGTCCCGCTTCGGCCTCCACCGCGGCCAGTCCGTCCCGCCAGCCCGCGAGCGCCGGAACCGCCCCGAACACCCCCTTGCTGCGCGGCTTGCGGGCGAGGAAACGCCAGGGCGCGCGGCGCTTGCGATAGCGCGAGTAGCCGCCGAACAGCTCATCCGCCCCCTCGCCGCAAAGGGTCACCTTCAACCCGTCGGCGCGGGCGGCGCGGCCCAGCATCCAGGTCGGCAGTACCGCGGCGTCGGCGGTGGGGTCGTCGATGGCGGCGGCGATGCGCGGGGCGAAGGTCCAGAAATCGCGCCGGCTCATCTCCAGGCGATGACAGTCCGCCCCCATGATGCCGGCCAGCCGCTCGGCCTCGCGGCTTTCGTCCACCGCGCCGCCCCCCTCCCAGCCGCAGGTCAGCACTCGGATGCGGGTGCCGACGGCCCGCGTCATCAGGGCCAGCAGGGCCGACGAATCGATGCCTCCCGAGAGAAAAAGGCCGTACGGCACGTCGGAACGCAGATGCACGGCAACGCTGTCGAGCAGCACCCGGTCGAGCGCCTCCAGCGCCGCCGCGCGGAGCACCGGCACGGGCTCGCCCGCCGGCAGGGCGGCGCGGCGGTACCGGGCGACGATGCGCGCGCCCTCGACCACCAGCGTCTCGCCGGGCAGCACGCGATGGATGCCGGGGAAGATGGTTTCTGTTCCCGTGGTGAACTTGATCTGCAGCAACTCGGCGCGACGGATTGGGTCGATAGCGTTTTGTGCAGCGCGCAACGCCTGCGGTTCGGAGGCAAAAACGAACTGCGAGTCGGTAGTTATATAATATAACGGTTTAATACCGAACGGATCGCGCGCCAGCACCAGGCGCCCGCGCGCGGGGTCGTGGATCGCGATCGAATACATGCCGCGCAGCGCGTCGGCGAATTTTTCTCCATCGCGCTCGTACAGGAAGACGGGAGGCTCGCAGTCCGAGCGGGTGCGAAACGGCGTGCCCGCCATGGCCGCGCGCAATTCCGGATTGTTGTAGATCTCCCCGTTCGCCACCAGAGCGGAACCGCCCGGCGCGAACAGCGGCTGGTCGCCGGTGTCGAGGTCGATGATGGCCAGGCGCGCGTGCACCAGCGCCACCCCGCCGCGCACCAGCCGCCCCTGCCCGTCCGGGCCGCGATGCGCGATGGCGCCCTGCAACCGGTCCAGCAGCGCGGGGTCGGGCGCTGCCCCGTCCCGCGTCATCACGCCCGCGATTCCGCACATGGCCCCGCCCTTACACCGGCGCGCGCATATCCGCCAGCAACGTGCTATCCGCCCCCCATGCGCCCGCCGATTCCGTTCGTCCCCTCCAGCCCCGCGGTGCCGGCGTGACCCGGGTGGCCCACGTCATGGCCGGCGCGGTCAACGGCGGCGCCGAACTGTTCTTCGAGCGGCTCTGCCTCGCCCTGCACCAGGCCGGCGAGGCCGTGCTGCCGGTGATCCGCACCGACCCGGCGCGCGCGGCCCGGCTGTGCCAGGGCGGGCTGGCGCCGGCGCAACTGTCCTTCGGCACCGCGCTCGACCTGCTCACCCGGCCGCGCCTCGCGCGGTTGCTGCGCAACTTCGCCCCAAGGGTGGTAGTGGCCTGGATGAACCGCGCCAACCAGCACACCCCACGCGGCGACTGGACGCTGGTGGGCCGGCTCGGCGGCTATTACGACCTGCGCTATTATCGCCGCTGCGATCACTTGGTCGGCAACACGCGCGGCATCGTCGCCTGGCTGCGCGGCCAGGGCTGGGCGGAGGCGCGCACCCACTATCTGCCCAATTTCGTCGCCGATTTCGCCGCCACCCCGCCCGCCACCGACCTGCCGCACGCCGGGCCGCTGCTGTTGGGCCTGGGCCGGCTGCACACCGACAAGGGGTTCGACCTCGCCATCCGCGCCCTGCCGCGCCTTCCCCGCGCGGTGCTGGCGATCGCCGGCGAGGGCCCCGAGCTTGCCGCCCTGCAGGCCCTGGCGCGCCGCGAGGGCGTGGCGGACCGGGTGAATTTTCTGGGTTGGCGGCACGATGCCGGGGCGCTGCTGCGGGCGGCCGACCTGTTCGTGTGCTCGAGCCGGGTCGAGCCGCTGGGCAACATGGTCATCGAGGCCTGGTCGGCGGGTTGCCCGGTGGTTGCCGCCGCGGCCGCCGGCCCGGCCGAACTGCTGCGCGACGGCGCCGACGGCACGGTGGTGCCGGGCGAGGACGCGGCGGCGCTGGCCGAGGGCATCGCGGCGCTGCTGGGCGACCCGGCGCGCCGGGCAGCCTTCGCGCTGGCCGGACGCGAGCGCTTCGAGTCGGAATTCGCCGCAGCGCCGGTGGTAGCGCGCTGGCGCGCTTTCCTCGCCGGTGTGGCGGTTTAGTTCAGTGGTTGGGGCCGCCCAGACGATCGAGCCCGAGGGCGGTCACCGACAGCAGCACCCCGCCGTCGCTCAGTTCCACCACCTTGTCGACGCAGCCCTGTTCGCGCAGCCGCTCCAGCGCGGCCAGCCGCCGGTCATGCGCGCCCGTCATGCCGGCGCTCCACAAGGCCGCGTCGAGGTCGGCCTGCCGCCGCTTGCTGCGCAGCGCCATGTCGGCGACGGCGACCAGCACGTCATGCACGAAGGTGTCGGTCAGCGCGGGCGGAAGGCTGCCCTCCGCGCCGGCCACGCGATCGTCCGTCTCGACCGGTTCGTCGAGCACGTCCAGATCGCTCATGTCGCGCTCATCGTCGAACGCCTGCATTCGGTCCTCCGGTTCGGCTATCCGCGACCGGGGAATCCGTGCGGCATCCGATTTATTCCCGATTCGTGCATGATAACAGGAACGTGATGACTGATAGAATGATTGATTTCAAGTGTCGAGCATTTTGTATACATACTCATTTGCAACCAACGCATGGCTGGACGTGAGGATGCACGCCGCGCCATGGGTCAGCCGTGGCGGTGGAGACGCCGTCACAGGGCCTCCCGGCTTCACCCTGGCCTTGCTTCCTCTGTAACGCACCTTGCGCCCGGATGAACAAATCCCCATCCGCCTCGCCCCATGCCCGGGCCGGCTTGCAAACCCAGCCGTATGCGCTATTCCCCCGCCCGCCACGACCCTCTGAGGGGAAAGCATCGTGCCCGTTCCCAGCGAGCCCGCCCTGATCACCATCCAGGGATTGACAAAACGTTTTGGCAGCTTCACCGCGGTGGATAACGTGTCGTTCGAGGTGCCCCGCGGCGAGGTGCTCGGCTTCCTCGGCCCCAACGGCGCCGGCAAATCCACCACCATGCGCATGCTCGCCGGCTTCATGACCCCCACCGCCGGCACCGCCTCCATCTGCGGCCACGACGTGCAGACCGACTCGGTCGCCGCCCGCCGCTGCCTCGGCTTCCTGCCGGAGGGCGCGCCCAACTACCCGGAAATGACCGTCACCGCCTTCCTCACCTTCGCCGCCCGCGTGCGCGGCTACGTCGGCGCGGAACTACACCGGCGGGTCGGCCACGCGGTGCACCTGACCACCCTGGAAAGCGTCCGCCTGCAACCGATCGAGACCCTCTCCAAGGGCTTCAAGCGCCGCGTCGGCCTGGCCCAGGCGCTGCTGCACGATCCGCCCGTACTGGTGCTGGACGAACCCACCGACGGGCTGGACCCGAACCAGAAACACGAGGTCCGCGGCCTGATCGCCCAAATGGCGGCGACCAAGGCGATCATCATCTCCACCCACATCCTCGAGGAGGTCGACGCGGTGTGCACCCGCGCCATCATCATCGCCGAGGGCCGCATCGTCGCCGACGCCCGCCCGGAGGCGCTGAAGAAGCAGCATCCCTCCGGCCGGCTGGAGGACGTGTTCCACCAGTTGACCCAACCCGCAACCGCCCCGCAGCGGGCGGCCTGACCGCCATGCGCAACACCATGATCGTCGCCCGCCGCGAACTCGGCGGCTACTTCGCCACCCCGGTCGCGGTGGTGTTCATCGTCATCTTCCTCGCCCTGCAAGGCGTGCTGACCTTCAACCTGGGCAACTTCTTCGAGCGCAACCAGGCCGACCTGGCGCCCTTCTTCAACTTCCTGCCCTGGGTGTTCCTGCTGCTGGTGCCGGCCATCACCATGCGGCTGTGGGCGGAGGAACGCCGGCTCGGCACCATTGAGCTGCTGCTCACCCTGCCGATCACCCGGACCCAGGCGGTGGTGGGCAAATTCCTCGCGGCCTGGGCGTTCTGCGCGATCGCGCTGGCGCTCACTTTTCCTTTCGTCATCACCGTCAACTACCTGGGCCGGCCGGATAACGGCGTCATCGCCACGGGGTATGTCGGCGCCCTGCTGGTGGCCGGCTCCTTTTTATCCGTCGGCGCGGCGCTGTCGGCGGCGACCAAGAACCAGGTGATCGCCTTCGTGCTCGGCGTCGCCGTGTGCTTCCTGTTCGCCGTGTCGTCCTATCCGCTGGTGACCGACTTCCTGTCGCGGACCTCGCCGGTGCTGGCCGAGGTGGCGCGGCGCATTTCGGTGGCCGAGCGCTATCAGGGCTTCACCCGCGGCGTGGTGTCGTTGCGCGACCTGATCTTCTTCGCCTCCTTCATCGTCTTCTGGCTTTTTTTGAACGTTGTCATCGTCGAGCATCGGAAGGCCGACTGAGATGCGCCGCACCTGGAGTTCCACCCTCGCGGTGATCGCGCTGGCCGCCATCCTGATCGGCGTCAACGTGCTGGCCGAAACCCGGCTCGCCCAGATGCAGATCGACCTGACCAGCCAGCACCTCTACACGCTGTCGCCCGGCACGCGCGCCGTGGTCGGCGGGCTGAAGGAGCCGATCACGCTGCGGCTCTACTATTCGCGCGCGCTCGGCAGCACCATTCCGGCCTACGGCGCCTACGCCGACCGGGTGAACGAAATGCTGCGCGAATACGCCCGCATTTCGAACGGCAAGATCAAGCTGGAATTCTACGACCCCGAACCGTTCAGCGACACCGAGGACCGGGCGGCGGCGTACGGCCTGCAGGGCGTGCCGATCGACCAGTCCGGCGAGCAGGTCTATTTCGGCCTCGCCGCCACCAACCTGCTGGACGACGAGCGCACCGTCGCCTTCTTCCAGCCGGAGCGCGAGCCCTTCCTCGAATACGACCTCACGCGGCTGGTCTATGAGTTGTCCAATCCGACGCACCCGGTGCTCGGCGTGATGTCGTCGCTGCCGCTGGATGGCGACCCGCGCACGATGATGATGGCGCGCAACACCGCCAGCATGGGCGGACCGGGCGCGCCCTACGTTTCGATGCTGCAACTGCGGCAGACCTACACGGTGAAGACGGTGGCCACCGACGTCCAGGCGATCGAACCGGACGTGCAGGTGCTGTTGGTGGCGCAGGCGCAGAACCTCAGCGACGCCACGCTCTATGCCATCGACCAGTTCGTCATGCGCGGCGGGCGGCTGATGGCGATGGTGGACCCGAACAGCGAGGCCGAGGCCGCCATCCCGACCCAGACCGGCATGCCGCAGGAAAACACCTCCAGCGACCTGAAGAAGCTGTTCGATGCCTGGGGCATCACCTTCGATCCCACCATGGTGATCGGCGACCCGAAAGGCGCCTGGCACGTGCGCGCCTCGCCGGGCGATCCGATGCAGGCGGTGGACTACGTGGCCTGGTTCAACATCCGCGACGGCATCAACCACGACGACCCGGCGACCGCCGACCTCAACCAGGTGACCGTGGCCTCGGCCGGCGCGATCGGCAAGCAGCCCGACGCCACCATCGAATTCACCCCGCTGCTGTCGAGTTCCGACCAGTCCGGCCTGGTGCCGGTCGCGGAAGTAAAGACGATGCCCGACCCGGGCAAGATTCTCTCCGAATTCAAGCCCGCGGGCGGCCCGCGGGTGATCGCGGCGCGGATCCACGGGATGCTGAAGTCGGCCTTCACCGGCCCGCCGGCGCTGGCCGCCGGACAGCAGCGGCCCGCCGGTTTCCCGGAATATATCGCCGAGACCAAGGCGCCGGCGAACCTGGTGGTGGTGGGCGACACCGACATCCTGGCCGACCGTTTCTGGGTGCGCGTGCAGGACTTCTTCGGCCAGCAGCAGGCCACTCCGTTCAGCGACAACGGGCCGTTCGTCGCCAACTTGATCGGTACTCTGGCCGGCGGCGACGCGTTGATCGGCCTGCGCAGCCGCGGCACCTCGCAGCGGCCCTTCGACGTCGTCGACGATATGCAGCGGACGGCGGAGGCGCGGTTCCGCCAGACCGAGCAGGCCCTGCAGGCGCACCTGACCGACGTGCAGAAGCAACTGACCGAGCTGCGCACCGGGCGCGGCGAGGCCGGCGCGGAGGCGCAGGCCGTGATCACGCCGGCGCAACGCCAGTCGATCGACGACCTGCGCCGCGACGTCGCCGCCACGCGCGCCAAGCTGCGTCTGGTGCAACTGGACCTGCGGCGCGACATCTCGCGGCTGGAGACCACGCTGCGGCTGGCCGACATCGTGCTTGTGCCGGCCGTGTTGACGGTTCTGGCGGTGCTACTCGGCATCGCGCGCCGCCGCCGGCGGGCGCGGGCGCGCATGTGACGGGAAGGAAGGAACCATGAGGTCCCGCAGCGCCATCCTCCTGGCCGCGCTCGCCGTGGTCGTGCTCGCCGCCGCCTGGTTTTTCGGCCGCCCGCCGGCCAGCGTGAGCGAATCGGTCGCGGTGCCGCCCGGCACGCTGGTGTTTCCCGGCCTGGCCGGCAATCTCGCCTCGGCGGCGCGCGTCGAGATCACCGGCAAGGGGCAAACCCTGGTCATCGTCCGCAACGGCGGCGGATGGGGTTTGGCCGACCGCGGCAACTATCCGGTGCAGCAGGACAAGCTGCGCGAACTGCTGACCGGGCTGACCGAACTCAGCATCACCGAGCCGCGTACCGCCGACCCGGCGTTGCTGGAGCAACTGGGCCTGGGCGACCCGGCCAGCGCCACCTCGACGGCGAATCTGGTGAAGCTGCTGGACGACAAGGGCGGCGTGCTGGCCCAACTGATCGTCGGCCACCGCCGCGTCCGCACCCAGGGCAACCTGCCGGAATCGATCTACGTCCGCCGGCCCGGCGAGAACCAGTCCTGGCTGGCCGAGGGCCGGCTGCCCGTGGATGCCGACCCGCAACTCTGGATCGACCGCGACATCGCCGACATCGACAACAAGCGGGTGGCCTCGGTGGTGGTGCATCGCGGCGATACAGCGCTGGAATTCGGCCGCGACGGCGACAAGGTGGCCTTGAAGGCGCCGGCCGACCATCCGAAGCTCGACGACTACCGGCTGGAGGATGTGTTCCGCTCGCTGGAGACGCTGACGCTGACCGACGTGAAGCCGGCGGCTGAGGAGCCGGGCGACAAGGTCGGCACGGCGACGATCACGCTCTCCGACGGCACCGTGGTGGAGGTGACGGTGTTCGCGGTGGCCAAGGCGTCGGCCGAGCCGGAGATCTGGACGCAGTACGCCGTGCGCGGCGATGCCGACGCGGCGAAGAAGCTGGCGGCGCGGCTGAGCGGCTGGACCTATGAGGTCGGTGCGTGGAAGGAAAAGTCCTTCGTGCCGACGCTGGACGATCTGAAGGCCGAGGAGAAGCCGGCGGCCGATGAGAAGAAGTCCGAATAGGCGATGGTGCGACCCTTCCCCCGATGAACCGCGAATACCCCGACCGCCCGATCGTCGGCATCGGCATCTGCCTGCTGCGGCCGGATAACGGCGGCGAGGTGCTGCTGGCCCGGCGCGGCCGGCCGCCCTCGGTGGGGGCGTGGAGCCTGCCCGGCGGCGCGCAGGAACTTGGCGAGACCGCCGAACAGGCGGCGCGGCGCGAACTGCGGGAAGAAACCGGGCTGATCGCCGGCGAGCTGCTGCTGGCGGCCAACGTCGACTCCATCCACCGCGACGATTCGGGCCGCCTGCGCTTCCACTACACCATCATCGACTTCGCCGGGCTGCCCGCCGGCGGCACGCTGGCGCCCGGCGACGACGTGGCCGAGGTGGTGTGGGCGCCGCTCGGCGACCTGGCGCCCTACGCGCTGTGGAGCGAGGCGCACCGCGTCATCGCCATCGCCCGGCGCCTGCTGGGCGTGTGATGCCCCGGGC
>Ga0181519_10003921_pt1 | contig 12136 bp, 11 predicted proteins | sample PEATcosm2014_Bin_26_FD_121102 | JGI IMG/M metagenome (GOLD analysis project Ga0181519, IMG submission 121102) | Peatland microbial communities from MTU Mesocosm Facility, Houghton, MI, USA - PEATcosm2014_Bin02_10_metaG | ecosystem: Environmental > Terrestrial > Soil > Wetlands > Peat | place... | reverse complement strand
TTGTGATGAACGTCACACCCTTGTGTGTTCCCATTCGCTTTGCCGATTGGCCCGTGCTCTTATCAAATCAGTGGTTTGCTGCCCATTAAATAAAGCCGCAAGCGAGATCCTCTCAGGTGTCCATAAAGCAAGGTCGTTTCCGTTCCAGTCAATGCAAACGGCGAACGCCCAACGACGAACGACGGACTTGAAATCATTATGAAAATTCATGAGTACCAGGCAAAAGCAATTCTGAAACAATATGGCGTCGCCGTTCCTCGCGGTTCGATGGCCACCACTGTGGAAGCAGCCGAAGCCGCAGCCAAAGAGCTTTTCGACGCGGGCGCAACCGGCGTCGTGGTGAAGGCGCAAATCCATGCTGGCGGACGCGGCAAGGGCGGCGGTGTAAAAATCGCCAAATCGGTCAGCGAAGCCCGCGACCTGGCCGCCAAAATTCTCGGCATGACGCTCATCACGCACCAGACCGGCCCCGAGGGCCGCGTCGTGCGCCGTCTGCTGATCGAAGAAACTTTGCCGATCGAAAAGGAACTCTATCTCGGAATCCTCGTCGATCGCGCCGAAGGCAAGCCCGTTTTCATGGCTTCCTCGGCTGGCGGCATGGATATCGAGCAGGTTGCCGCCGAACGCCCCGAGGCCATCCTCAAGCAGTACGTCGATCCCGGCATGGGACTCGAACCGTTCCAGGCGCGCAAGATCGCTTTCGCACTCGGTCTTAAAGGATCGCAGATCAATTCGGCGGTGCAATTCCTCACCAGCCTCTATCGTGCGTTTCTCGAGTCGGATGCATCACTCGTCGAGATCAATCCCTTCGTCAGTTGCACGGATGGGCGGCTGTTCGCGCTCGATGCCAAGCTGAATTTCGATGACAACGCCATGTTCCGCCACGCCGATCTGAAGGAACTGCGCGATGAGAGTGAAGAGGATCCGCTCGAAGTCGAAGCCTCGAAATACAGCCTCAACTACATCAAGCTCGACGGAAACGTCGGCTGCATGGTGAATGGTGCCGGCCTCGCGATGGCCACCATGGACATCATTAAATATGCGGGCGGAATGCCGGCCAATTTTCTGGATGTCGGCGGCAGCGCCAGTGCCGACCAGGTAGCACATGCGTTTGAAATTCTGCTCAGCGACAAGAGCGTGCGCGCCGTGCTCATCAACATCTTTGGCGGGATCCTGCGCGTCGATATGCTGGCGACCGGCGTAGTCGAGGCCGCGAAGAAAACCAACATCCAGCTGCCGGTCGTGCTCCGGCTCGAAGGCACCAACGTCGAAGAAGGCCGCAAAATCCTCCAGGACTCCGGCCTGAATTTCATAATCGCCCACACCATGAAGGATGCGGCAGACAAAGTAGTAGCCGCGGCCAAGGACGCAGCCTGATCTCAACTAGACGAAAAGCGAACGATGCATAGCGAACAACGAACGGCGATTGACGAACGACGATTTTTGAAAGCGAGCAATCATGGCAATCCTGGCAGATAAGAAAACTCGATTAGTGGTCCAAGGGTTAACCGGACGCGAAGGCACCTTCCACGCGAAAGCGTGCGCCGCCTACGGGACACAGATCGTCGGTGGCGTTACCCCCGGCAAGGGCGGAACGACCCACGAAGGCTGGCCCATTTTCAATACTATGGAGGAAGCCGTCGACAAGACGGGCGCCAATGCCACAGTGATTTTCGTGCCGCCCCCCTTCGCCGCAGACGCCATCATGGAAGCCGCCGACGCGGAAATCGAACTCATCGTCTGCATCACCGAAGGCATTCCGACCCTCGACATGGTGCGCGCCTGGGAATTTCTGCAGGACCGCCGCTCGCGCCTCATCGGGCCGAATTGTCCCGGCATCATCTCGCCGGGCAAGTGCAAAATCGGCATCATGCCCGGCCATATTCACAAAGAGGGCAACGTCGGCATCGTCTCGCGCTCCGGAACGCTGACCTACGAGGCCGTCCACCAGCTCACGCAGCGTGGCATCGGACAGTCCACCGCCATTGGCATCGGGGGCGATCCCATCATCGGCACAAATTTTGTCGATGCTTTGGAGCTGTTCAATCGCGATCCGCAGACCGAAGCGGTCGTGATGATCGGCGAGATCGGCGGCAATGCCGAGGAAACCGCAGCCGAATACATCAAGCTGCACATGAGAAAGCCGGTCGTCGGTTTCATAGCCGGACAGACCGCGCCTCCGGGACGCCGCATGGGCCACGCCGGCGCGATCATTTCCGGAGGCAAAGGCACCGCGGCCGAGAAGATCGCTGCCATGGAGAAAGCCGGATTGAGAGTCGCGAAATCACCCGCCGATATTGCCGAGACGCTGGCGGCAGCGCTGGGCGTGGGCGCACGCGCATAATTTACAAGAGGTGTCATCCTGAGCGGAGCGGCTGACCGCGGCAAAACGCGGAGTCGAAGGATCTTTACTCCTCATTTGAAGCATGTGATCGGCTCGACAGAGACTCGAGCGAACGACGAACGACCAAGGACGAACGACGAATCCATGAAAACACTGCAACGCACACTCACCATCATTAAGCCCGACGCGGTCAAGAAAAACGCTGTCGGAGACATCATCGAGCAGTTCGAGAAGAACGGCTTCCACATCCTGGCCATGAAGATGCTGGAAATTTCCCAGCACCAGGCCGAGCAGTTCTATGCCGTCCACGCCAGCCGGCCGTTTTACAGTTCGCTCACGCAGTTTATGTCGAGCGGTCCAATCGTCGCGCTGGCGCTCGAAAAGGAAAATGCCATCGCCGATCTGCGTAAACTCATGGGCGCAACCAATCCGGCCAATGCCGAAGAAGGCACCATCCGCAAGAAGTGGGCGACCGATATCGAGCACAATGCGATCCACGGCTCCGATGCGGACGATACCGCCCGCTTCGAGTTGAGCTTTTTCTTCGCCGGATACGAGCTGGCGCAATAACAGCTTCGAGCCACGGGCTGCAAGCTACGAGCATAAGCTGCTCGAAACTCGCGGCTCGCGGCACGACGCTCGGAGAACTCAAAATGCCTCTAGTCCAAGTAACCATGCTGCAAGGCCGCACCGCCGATCAGAAACGCAGGATTGCCAAGCGCATCACGGATGCCATGGTCGAGGAAGCGGGCGCAAAACGCGAAGTGATCGTCGTCACCTTCGTTGAGCTGTCGAAGGAAAGCTACGCTTCAGGCGGCGTGCTGATGGCGGACAAACAGCAGGCGTGACGCTCCCCCAGTCCTGCAGAAGCCAACTTGCAGAAGTGGTTCCCGCGAAAATCCGGCAGATTTCCACCTCGCCTTCCAGGCAAAACTTGTCCCCCATGAAGGAGCGGCACTGTCCGCTGTTTCTGATCACGGACACGCCTTGTTTTGAGCGTGTCGAGCAAACCACTGGCCAATCCTGTAATCTGCTAACGTTCTGGCATCTGCCGCGTCTATCTCTGTGCACGACGAGGTTGGTTCACTTGTAGAGGACAGAGACGAACATGCCGGCCGATTCCTACACAGTAGCAATTCCGGTTGGCGAGCTTGGCCGCCAGAGACGGGCGGAACGAGGGAGCGGCACCCAGAACCCCACGCTGTATGGAAATATGAGGGGCGTATTGGCGGCGCAGGGCAACCGCATTGACGATACCAGCTTGATCCGGGAGGCGCAGCAGGGCAACCGCGCCGCCTTCGAGGTACTGGTGCGTCATTACGACCAGTCGGTGCTGCGGCTGGCGTTGCACCTGACCGGGTCGGAGTCTGACGCGCAAGACGTCTATCAGGAAGCCTTTCTGAAGGCCTACAAGAATCTGGGCAGCTTCCGCTTTGAGTGCTCTTTTTATACATGGATCTACCGCATCGTTACCAACCTCTGCCTCGATCACCTGCGAAAACGGAACGTGCGCAAGGAGGAGTCGCCGGTGGTTACGGATTCCTCGGGCGAAGAATTCAGCGTGCTGGACCAGTTTGCCGATTCACGGCCGGGAGCAAATCCGGAGCGCGATCTGATGCGGCGGGAACTCGGTAAAAAAATTGGAGCGGCATTGTCTCGGCTGACTCCGCGGGAGCGCATGGTGTTTGAACTGAAGCATTATCAAGGCTTGAAGCTGCGGACCGTGGGCGAGATGCTCCACACGACCGAAGAGACGGCCAAGAATACGTTGTTCCGCGCGACGCAGAAATTGCGCAGCGCGCTGGCGGAAATGCGATGAAGGAGCTACGAGTTACGAGCCGCGAGCAAGCTAGTCTGGGAGGTTTCGCGGCTCGTGGCTCAAGACTCGAAACTTGATAGGGTATGCAAATGAAATGTGATTGGGTACGCCAGAATATTCTTTTCTACGTTTACAACGAGCTGGAGGATGACGCTCGCTACGAGGTGGAGCAGCATCTCGGACGTTGTCCGGAATGCGCGACCGAGTTGAAGGCGGCGCGCAAGTTCCACTCAACCATGTCGGAGAGTCCGGTGGCGGAGCCCTCTCCCAACCTGCTGGCATCGTCGCGCATGCGGCTGCAGGAAGCCCTTGAATCATCAACGCAAGGCGGGTGGTGGCGGCGTTTGATTTTCGAGCCGACGACCTGGCTGCGGCAGGCTCGCATGTCTCCGGCACTAGCGGCGGTGATTTTTATTGTTGGATTTGGAGGTGGGATCGGGTCCACCTACAACTTCCTGACCAGCCGTCCCGACGGACCCGTCGCGCATGTCGTTTCGGGCAATCCAGCTTCCCCGGTGGAAGCTTCGGCCATTGCCGGCATCCGCTCGGTCACGCAGGAGCCAGGATCGAACCAGGTCAGCATCAAATACGACACGATTTCCACGCAGGAGGCGCAAGGCTCGCTGAACGACCAGCGCATCCAGCAACTGCTGTTGTTTGCGGCGCGTAACAACTACAACTCGGGCGTGCGCATGGACTCGGTCGACGTGCTGACGCAGGCTTCCAGCGATACGCGGGTGCGCGAAGCCCTGATGTATGCATTGCAGAACGATACGAATCCCGGCGTGAGGTTGAAGGCGCTCGACGGGCTGAGCGGGTTTGTGAGTCAGGATGGACAGGTGCGGGATGCGGTGCTGCTGGCGCTGGTGAGCGATGCGAACTCTGGTGTGCGCCTGCAGGCATTGCGACTGGTGGAACCGATGAAGGCGGACAGCAATGTGCGAGCCGTGCTGTCGAGACTGGCGCAAACGGATCAGAATCCGTCGATCCGGTCGCAGGCCAAAACGATGCTGGCGCAAATGCCGGAGATGGATTAGAAAAGCCGTCGTTAGTCGCTAGTCGTCCGCGAGCGCGGGAGCGTCACGAGCAATGACCCATAGCGAACGACTAAAGACTGACTACCAATGACCAACGAAGTACTTAGGAGGAACATTCATTGAAGCAAGCAACAAAACTCGCCGGCCTGGCCGCATGTACGTTCGCGCTGGCCTCGCTGGCTCTGGCCCAGGAAGGCCGGATCTACCGGGAAGGCAATAACTGGGTTCAGGAAGTCACGGGCCAATTAAATGCGGCAAAGAATGTGCGGGTGAAGCTGGATGCGGGATCGGTGCGGGTTCAGGGCGAATCGCAAGCCGGCATTACTTACGTGATTCATCGCCGTGCCTATACCTCATCGGAACAGTCGGCTCGGCAGGAGTTCAAGTCCACCCATGTCAACGCATCCGTGCGCGGAGATACCGCATGGCTGGTCGCCGAACGAGTGGGCGGCCGCGATCACAAGTGCTCGGACGATCTGGTTCTCAATATCCCGCGCAACGTCGATCTCGCCAGGATTGAAACCGGCGGCGGGAATGTGCATGCTTCCGCGATTACCGGACGAGTCGAGATTGAAAGTGGTGGCGGCTCGATTTACGTGGATGATATCGGCGGTGAGGTGATTGCCGAAACCGGCGGTGGCACGATCGAGGTGGGCACGGTGGGCGGCAATGTCAACCTGCACACCGGCGGAGGAAATATTAAAGTCGCGTCCGCTAAAGGAGATATCAAGGCCAACACGGGCGGCGGTAGCGTGGTTGTTTTGTCCGGACTGCAGGGCGCGGTGCTGGAGACGAGCGCCGGCAGCATTCGTCTGGATCGATGCAGCGGCACGGTGAAAGCGACCACCGGCGGCGGCAGCGTCGATCTGGGAGAAATCGGCGGCCCGGTAAAGGTGGAGTCGGGCGCGGGCAGCATCCGGCTGACATCGGCAAAAGGGCGGGTAGAGGCTGAAACCGGCGGGGGTAGCATTCAGTTGGATGGAGCCACCTCGGTGAAGGCGGAGACGCCGGCGGGAGGCATTATCGTTAAGCTGCTCTCGTCATCGGATGTACACACCAATTCCACGCTCGAGACCACCGCCGGTGACATCACTGTTTATCTGGCAAATGATCTGCCCATTACCATTCGCGCGGCGATCGAAATAGCCAACGGACACGACATCCGCAGCGAGTTCAACGAAATCCATGTAACAAGCGAAGGTGGAACCTGGGGACCGAAGACCGTCACCGCCGACGGTCAGTTGAAAGGCGGCGGACCGGTGTTGAAAGTCCGGACAAGTTCCGGAAATATCAGCTTTCTCCGCGCGTCGCGCTAGCGGGAAGCCGTTATTCAGGGAGGCTCTGTGCATCGTTTTCTGCTTTCCATGTTGCTCTTATCGCTCGTGGCCAGCGCACAACCGGCCGAGCGCGCCTACGATGAAACCGCAGACAGCTGGAGCTTCGGCGCCGACGAAGGCGCAGGATCTTCCTATCTTGGGGTGGATATCGCCGACGTGAGTGCGGAGCGGCTCTCTAGTTTAAAGCTTAAGGAAGAGCACGGCGCCGAGGTCACGATGGTGGACAAGGACGCGCCGGCAGGCAAGGCCGACGTTCGTGCGCACGACGTGATCCTCAGCCTGAACGGGTCTGCGGTGGAGAGTGCCGCGCAACTCCGCAGGATGATCAAGGAAACTCCGCCCGGCCGCGTGGTCACGCTCGGCATCAGCCGTGATGGCCAGCCGCTCACCATCAAGGTGCAGCTCGCCGACCGCCACAAATCCATGGATTGGGAGCCATCCAACCACGAATTTCACTTCGACATGCCCAAGATATCGATTCCGGAAATCGATGTTCCAACGACTGTGATCATCGGACATTCCTCGTTGCGCATCGGGCTGATGATCGAAAACATCAACTCACAGCTGGGAGAGTTTTTTGGGGTAAAGGGTGGAAACGGCGTGCTGGTCCGTTCCGTGGATAAAGCGAGCCGCGGCGAGAAGGCAGGTTTTCGCGCGGGCGATGTGATCATCAAAGTGAACGATCAGGTGGTACACGATACCTCGGACTTCAACCACGCCCTGCGAACGGCTTCCGGCAATTCCGCTGTCGTGACTGTTGTCCGCGACAAAAGAGAGCAGAACCTGACGCTGACTTTGCCTGAGAAGAAAGATTCGGGCCAACTGCTGGAAGAGAGTTTCGAGCTGCCGGAATTGTCCGCGGATACGCAGCTGGCCATTCAGCGCGCCCAGGGAGAACTGGCCCAACTGGGCCCTGACATCATGAAGAGAGTTCAGCGGGGAGTGGCCGAGGCCAACAAGCAGGCGCAGAGTTGCGGGGAGGAAGCGCAACGGCGTCAGAAGGAAATACAAAAGCGGTTGGAGGACCTGCAGAAGAAAATGCAAGATCGCGCCCAGAAGCTGGAGCACGAGAAATCAGGGGACTGGATCGAGATCTGAGCGTGTTTCAAAAGGGGTTGGGCAGGGCGTTCAAAGGGATGGATTGATTACGAAAGTCACTGTTTAAATCTGCTACAGAGCCCAAGAGGTTAGGCCGTCTGAAAGTCCAGGACAGGCCTCCACTGTTGTTTTCGCCGCTAGCATCGAGTCTTGACTGGTAATTGATAAATTTCAATAGCCGAAACGCCTTTGGCCGAATTCCGCATAGGTGCATCAGCCCGCAGTTACCTGTCGCGAACGCGAAAGTCTGGTTAAGCTGGACATGCCATGGCCTTCCGCGCCCTGTTGTTCTCCAGAAAGCCCGAGACGAATGCCGCACTGGCTAGCGCCTGCATAAACGCGGGCGTGCACCCCGAAGGGTATAGCGACATCTTCACGGCGATCAAGAAAGCGACCCAGCAGCGCTTTTCGTGCCTGCTCGCCGACTGGTCGGATCAGCCCGATGCGGGCTTCCTACTGAAAAGGGCGCGCGAATCGGGGTCGAATAAGTTGATCGTCGCCATCGGCATCGTGGATAAGAATCCGACGGAAGTAGAAATTCGTGACCACCGATTGGACTTTTTGATCCCGTGTCCGATTGTTCCTGCCCAAGCGGAGGAAATCCTCGCGAAGGCGATCAAGAGAATGCAAGCGGTCGATGATGAAGAACTGGCATCTCCGGCGGAGGTTTACACGCCGCCCCGCCAGGCGGTGACGAGTGCAGTGACCGCCAAGTCGCCGCAGCAGCATGACGAGCTTGGAGAGAACGAGCTCACCGAACCTACGGAACCGAGCCCGGACGAGGAAGATGCGGTTGATGGCAATGAGATCGCCGAATTTGAGGCTCCCGCGCGCACCCACAAGTCTCCTTTAGTCAAGGCATTTGCTGCGGCGCTGGTACTGGCCGCTGCGATCGGTTTGTGGTCGGCACGCGATTCCATTCTTTATCTGGCGCGTACGCCTGAGGGCGGGATCAACGTTCTGAGACAATCTCTGGCAACCCTCTACACCTTGCCTCCAGAGACGGTTCCCGTTCAGGTTGCTCACTCGCCGGCGCCGAAGGAAGTGCCTGCCGCAACCGGCGATCCGTCGACGGGTCCAGAGCCGCAAATCGGAGTGGTAGAGGATGCGACCGACCTGAAGGGGTCGCATATCGAGTTGCGCAAGGCCCCGGACTTCCCGCAACCCGCGCCCGTAAATCCGGAACCTGCGCATACGCGAACCGCAGTCGTTCCTGAAAGCCTGCGCGGGTCGGCTCCTATTTCTCCGCCGGTCGTTGTGACCACGAACGCGGCGCAAATCATGCCGGTCTCCGCGCCATCGGCGCCACCTGTTTCAACCCAGTCGCTCAATGAACCCGTGCCGGTCAGCGAAGCGACGGAACGTGCGTTGCTGATCCAGAGTGTGAAACCCGAGTATCCGCCGGAGGCCGCCGCGCAGAAGCTGCATGGGACAGTGGTTCTGCAGGCGATCATCGGGCGCGACGGTCAGGTTGAGGATCTGAAAATCGTTCGGGGATATTTCCTTCTGGGGAAAGCGGCGATCGCCGCCGTCAAGCAGTGGCATTTCCAGCCTTATAACGTCAACGGACACGCTACCCAGACGCAGACCGTGATTACGATTGACTTCGACAATCCGAGCAGCTAGTCGCGTTCCGCTGTCCTTTTTCGTGATTCTCAGCCCGTGCCGCCAAACTTTTCCCCTTGGCGGGGCAGAGCAGCGCTACCACGCGACGTCTCCACCGCGCGACCCAATTCAATCTAATGCGATCGTTGGTGGTGATCGCCTTTGGCCTCGGGGCTCTCGGCGGGAGGCGCTGCGCCGGTTGCTTTCTTCCAGTAATCCTGAACGGCCGGGGGAAGTTTCTCGATGCGCGACAAGAATGCGGTGACTTTCCACATGTCGGCGTCGGAGAGCGTCTTGTCCCATGCGGGCATTCCAGTGTAGCGGATGCCGTTGTGAATGATGTAGAAGATGTGCCATTCGGGATCGGTATCCGGATCGAGGATGAGGTTTGGCGGAGGCGGATACAACGACTTTGCGAGCGTGGAAGGCTGGCGATCGATGCCTCCATGACAGAACGCGCAGTTCATCGTGTAGATCTTCAGGCCCTCGATCAGGTTCTCGTCGGTCGGTGCGACCGGGTTATTCAGGCGCTGGGCGTGGCGCTCCACGGAACTATCGAGCGCGCTCATGGCGATTTGGCCTTCCCACTTCGATGGCGACTTGTTGGCGCGAGTGGGAAGAAAGCCGAGCAGCGCGAGGCCAATTCCTGCCAGCAGCAGAAATGCGATCGTAAAGAAAATTCCAAGGATGAAATTACGCATTGCAGACCCCCAAGCCATGCGCTCTGACTCTATATATAGCAGGTGTTGGCGCACGTGGCAGAAGATGCGGGGAGACCACAATCCGTTGTCAGGATACGACGCGGGCAGGTCGCGTCAGTAAGCGTGCAGACGGCGCGCCTCGCGGACCACGTCGCTGACTTTGGGCAGGAAAAATTCCTCCTGCGGCGGGGAAAAGGGAATGGGCGTGTCCAGCGAAGCGATGCGGACAATCGGGCCATCGAGCGAGTCGAAAGCCTCTTCGTTGATGATGGCGGAAATTTCTCCGGCCAGTCCTCCGGTGCGCGCGTGCTCGTGAACGATGATGACCTTGTTGGTCTTCCTCACCGTCGCGGCGATGGCCTCGCGATCGAGCGGAGAGACGGTGCGCAGATCGACGACCTCGAGTTCGATCCCTTCTTTGCTTAGAATCTCGGCGGCTTCGAGTGCGGTGTAGAGCATGGCCGCGTAAGTGATCACGCTGAGATCGCGTCCTTCACGCGCCACGCGCGCCTGGCCGATGGGCACGATGTAATCGTCATCGGGAATTTCTTCCTTGATGCGGCGGTAGAGATACTTGTGCTCGAAAAAAATTACCGGGTTGTTATCGCGAATCGCGGCCTTGATCAATCCTTTCGCGTCGTAAGCCGTCGCCGGACAGACAACCTTGAGGCCAGGAGCGTGCACAAACCACATCTCCGGATTCTGCGAGTGAAATGGGCCGCCGTGCACGTTGCCTCCGCTCGGCCCCCGGATGACAAGCGGGGCCGGCGCGCACCAGCGGTAGTGCGTCTTCGCAACCATGTTGACGATCTGGTTGAAGGCGCAGCCGATGAAGTCCATGAACTGAAATTCGGCAACGGGACGCATGCCGGTCAGCGACGCGCCAAACGCCGCGCCCACGATGGCGGATTCGGCGATGGGCGTGTCGATGACGCGCTCGGCGCCGAAGCGGTCGATGAAGCCGTCGGTGACCTTGAAGGCGCCGCCATAGATGCCGATGTCCTCGCCGAGACAGAAGACGGTGGGGTCGCGCTCCATCTCCTCCCAGATTCCCTGGCGGATGGCCTCGAGGTAGGTCAGGGTCGGCATTGGGGGAGTGTAGCAAAAATCAGCTTCTAGCTACTGGCTTCTAGCTTCCTGAGCTCCTACGCGGCTTTTAGTCTCGTGGCTGACTTTAATTGCGCGGTAGGGGTACCCCCCCACCGCCCGGTCTAATAGAATCAGGACTTTAGCGGGAATTTTCTCTCAAAGTATTGATTCCTTGGTACTTATAGGCAAAGTATTGAGCGCGTGATGGTTAGCGCCGACAGCGGGGCGCGTGGTTCCTCTGTGCTAACTGGATTTTCAAAGAACTTCCTATCGTCGCTTGGGCGACGGCTGGGCAACGTCAATAAGCGTCTTTGCTGTCTTGAATTGTCGGCAGTGTTGGTGGCCAAGTCAAGAATTATCGGCCTATCGGCGCGCGCTGTTCCATTGTTGGAAAATACGATGCCGACGACAAGTAGGTCCGAATCACCATCCACCGCGAGTCTAGCCTCAACCGCCGAGTAATGATGGCGCACCGAAAAGACTGAAGTAAATCGCAAATGACGAAATCGCTTACAATTCCTTTCTTTAATCCTATGACAGTCTCTGTGCGGTCGTTTGCCAAGATCAATCTCGGACTCTACATCGGCGCGCTGCGTCCGGACGGGTTCCACGAGTTGCGCACGGTGTATCAGACGATTGCGCTGCATGATGTGATTCGGGTCAGCGTCGGACGCGGAAGCGGGATTGAGATCCGGTGCGACGATCCGCGGGTGCCGCTGGATTCGTCGAACAGCTGCCATCGCATGGCGTCGCTCGTGATGAAGGCCATGGAGGCTCGCGGCAAAGTCACGATCGAGATTGAGAAGAGGCTGCCGGTCCAGGGCGGGTTGGGGGCTGCCTCATCGAATGCGGTGGCTACGCTGGTTGGCCTGGAAGCGGCGCTCAAACAGTGGCGGGTGGTGAAGAAGCCGTTGAACGCGGTTGAGCGGCTGCGCATAGCAGCGTCGGTGGGATCGGATCTGCCGCTGTTCCTCATCGGCGGGACAGTGCTGGGCGTGGGGCGGGGCGAAGAGGTGTATCCACTGGCGGATCTGGCGTCCACGGCGATGGTGGTGGTCACGCCCGAACTGGGAGTATCGACTCCGCGGGCGTTTGCCGATTGGGAT
>Ga0181519_10003920_pt1 | contig 12137 bp, 12 predicted proteins | sample PEATcosm2014_Bin_26_FD_121102 | JGI IMG/M metagenome (GOLD analysis project Ga0181519, IMG submission 121102) | Peatland microbial communities from MTU Mesocosm Facility, Houghton, MI, USA - PEATcosm2014_Bin02_10_metaG | ecosystem: Environmental > Terrestrial > Soil > Wetlands > Peat | place... | reverse complement strand
GCCCTTGTGGGCGACGTCGACCGAGTGGCGCGCGACGTCCGCGCAGCGCTCGGCGTTGCCCGACACCTCCTCGATCGAGGCGGCCATCTCGGCGACCGACTCGGTGGCGGAGGACACCTGCTTTGACTGTCCGCCGCTCGCCTTGGCGAGGTGCGCCGCCGCCGCCTGGGTCGACTTGGCGGCGGCGTCGAGCGAGATCGCGGACAGGTTGATGGTCGCGACCAGCTCCCTGAGGGCCTCGATCGCATAGTTGATCGAGTCGGCGATCGCGCCGGTGATGTCCTCGGTGACGGTCGCCTGCACGGTCAGGTCGCCGTCGGCGAGGCTCGACAGCTCATCCAGCAGCTTCAGGATCGCTTCCTGGTTGCGCTCGTTCTGCAGCGCCTGCTGCTGCGCGATCTTTCTCAGGCTCGCCGCGCGCGCGTTGCCGGCCGCGGCGCCGAGCGTCGCGACGAGCGCCAGCATGGCGAACGCAAAGGCCAGCCAGCCGCTGCCGGCGACGCCGCCGATGCCGAGCGCGCCGAGCAGTGACACGAGCGCGGCCAGCGCGCTCGCGCCGAACGCGACCGCGAGCAGCTTCGGCAACCGGACTATGGCTTTGTCGTTATCGACGATCGCATTCATCGCTATCTACTCCGGCACGGTCTCGCGCCGCGGACGCCGGCTGCGCTCTAGGAGGCAGCCTGCAGGAAGCTCGGGCTCTCGACCAGCAACTTGAGGCTCAGCACCGGCCACGATTCGCCGTCGCGGCGGAACGCGCCGCCGAGATAGCGCTCGCAACGCACCAGCGTCGGCGGCGGCGTCGCCTCGAACTCGGTGTCCGCGAAGCGCCGGAAGCCGAGCACCTCGTCGACGAGCAGGCCCGCCGGGATGTCGCGGTGGTTGACCACCAGCACCCGGCTGTTGCGGCCGGCGCCGGTGGCACCGCTGCCGAGGTACTGCCTGAGGTCGATCACCGGCAGCAGCTGGCCGCGGACGTTGGCGAGGCCGCGGATCCAGGAGCGCGCGCCCGGCACGCGCGTCAGGCTCGACGGCAGCGACATCACCTCGCGGGTCTCCTCGCGCGCCACGAGGAAGCTCTCGGGGCCGAGCCGGAAGGCGACGCCGACCCACTCGCGGCCGGCGCTGCCGTCGCGCCCGCCGGCGGCCGCGCGGCCGCGCCGTTCGAGCTCCTGCAGGAGCTCGAAGGGGCGATCGCGCAGCTCCCTGAGGCTCGGCGCCGGCGTCGACATCGGCTCGCTCACCCGGCCAACGCCGCTTGTGCTTTCTCGACCAGCTGTTCCGCCGACACGGGCTTGACGAGGTAGTCGACCGCGCCCTGGCGCATGCCCCAAATGCGATCGGTGTCCTGCGACTTGCTGGTCACCATGATCACCGGGATCCGCTTGGTCTCGGGATCGTTCGCGAGCGTGCGGGTGGCCTGGTAGCCGTTGACGCCCGGCATCACGATGTCCATGAAGATGAGGTCCGGCTTCATCGACTTGGCGAGCCGGATGCCTTCGGCGCCATCGGCCGCCGCGGCCGTCTGGTAGCCGTGCTGCTCGAGCGCCTTGCGGATGACGTGCACCTCGGTCGGTGAGTCATCGACGATGAGGATAAGTGCCATGACCGCGCTCCGGAGCTTTAGGAGGCAGCGGCCGCGGGTGCCGCGACGTGCTGCTCGATGGCCGAGAGGAGTTCATCGCGAGTGAAGGGCTTCGTCAGGTAGTGCTCGGAACCGACGATCCGGCCGCGGGCGCGGTCGAACAGGCCGTCCTTCGACGACAGCATGATCACGGGGATCGTCCGGAACACCTTGTTGTGCTTGATCAGCGAGCAGGTCTGATAGCCGTCGAGGCGCGGCATCATGATGTCGACGAACACGATGTCCGGCTGGTGGTCGGCGATCTTCGACAGGGCGTCGAAGCCGTCCACCGCCGTGAACACCTCGCAGCCCTCCTTCGACAGCAGCGTCTCGGCGGTGCGCCGGATGGTCTTGCTGTCGTCGATGACGAGCACCTTGAGGCCCGCGAGGCGGGACTTGGAGGCGGTTTGGACTGCATTGTTCATCAGTTGCACCTGCGATCGGGCCAGCCGGCCATGCCACGCATGCGCCCGCGGCGCTGCGCGACCGCTGGGCCCGAATAGCCAGCGGGTTTTAACATATCAAGCTTGAGGTGACCATGTTGGCGCTCCGACGCAGTTCACAACTTGAGCGCACCGTGCGCGCCGCACACGGACCGCCCGCAGCCGGGCGTCCCGGGTAGCAGGTGTACTATGGCGAGGCACCCCTCGGAGGGTGATGCGTATCACAATTACGACGACCGGCCACCCGACCGCCGGCCGGCCGTGTGCCCGGAGTAGCCTGCATGCAGCCCAAGGTTCGGCTCGGGGTCGTCATGGACCCGATCGCCGCCATCAAGCCCGCCAAGGACTCGACGCTGGCCATGCTGCTCGCGGCCGCGGCGCGCGGCTGGGAGCTCTACTACGCCGAGCAGCGCCACATCTGGCTGCGCGACGGCCGCGCCTACGGCCGCCTGGCCCCGCTCAGCGTCCGCCAGGACCCGGCCAGCTGGTTCACGCTCGGCGCGCCCGCCATCGAACCGCTCGGCAGCCTCGACGTGATCCTGATGCGCAAGGATCCGCCCTTCGACACCGAGTACATCTACTCGACCTACATCCTCGAGCGCGCCGAGACCGAGGGCAGCCTGGTCGTCAACCGGCCGCAGGGCCTCAGGGACATGAACGAGAAGGTGTACACGGCCTGGTTCCCGGAGTGCTGCGCGCCGACGCTGATCACGCGCGACATGGACGACATGCGCGCCTTCCTTGCCGAGCACGGCAAGATCGTCTGCAAGCCGCTCTACGGCATGGGCGGCCGCTCGATCTTCGTCATCGACCAGGACGACAAGAACGCGACCGTCGTCTTCGAGACCCTGACCGAGTACGGCACGCACTACGCGATCGTGCAGCGCTACCTGCCCGAGATCGTCTCGAGCGGCGACTCACGCGTGATCCTGATCGACGGCGAACCGGTGCCCTTCGCCCTCGCCCGCATCCCGACCGCCGCCGACAACCGCGGCAACCTGGCGGCGGGTGCCAGGGGCGTCGCCCGGCCGCTCAACGACCGGGACCGCTGGCTCGCGGGGCGCATCGGACCGACCCTCCGCGAGCGCGGCATGCTGTTCGTCGGGCTCGACGTCATCGGCGGCTACGTCACCGAGATCAACGTCACGAGCCCGACCGGGATCCGGGAGATCGACAAGGAATTCCACAGCGACATCGGCGCCGACCTCATGACCGCGATCGCGCGCCGGCTCGCGGCGGCGTCGCGGGCGTGAGCCTCGGGCGGCCGCGCCGGGCCGTCGCCGGCCTCGTCGCGGCGCTCGCGCTCGCCGCCGCCGTCGCGCCCGCCCCGGGCGCCGAGCCGCTGCCCGAAGCCGAGGCCTTCCGCGTGCCGGGGCTCGGCGCCGCGGTCGAGATCCTGATCGACCGCTACGGCGTGCCGCACATCTACGCGAGGAGCGAGGACGACCTCTTCTTCGCGCAGGGCTTCAACATCGCCCGCGACCGGCTGTTCCAGCTCGACATCTGGCGGCGCCGCGGCCGTGGCGAGCTCGCGGCGGTGTTCGGCGCCTCGTACGTCGAGGCCGACCGCGCGGCGCGGCTCTTCCTGTATCGCGGCGACATGCACGCGGAGTGGGCGGCCTACGGCGCCGACAGCGAGGCGATCGCGGCGCGCTTCGTCGCCGGCATCAATGCCTACATCGACTTCCTCGACGCCCATCCCGAGCGCCTGCCGCCGGAGTTCAGGCTGCTCGACTATCGGCCGGCGCGCTGGAGTGCCGAGGACGTCGTGCGCATCCGCAGCCACGGCCTCAGCCGCAACCTGCCGAGCGAGGTGGCGCGCGCGCACGTCGCCTGCGTCGCCGGACTCGCCGCCGACCGCGTGCGGGCGCAGCTCGCGCCGGCCTGGCGGACGCGCCTGCCGCGCGGCCTCGACCCGTGCCTGCCGGACGACGTGCTGAGGGTGTTCAGGCTCGCCACCGGCGAGTTTCACCTGACGCAGGAGTCGCGCTTCACGCCGGTCGCCGCCGCGGCGGCGCCCGCCGCCGATGCCTGGCGCGAGGGCAGCAACAACTGGGCGATCGCGCCGGCCAAGTCCGCGACCGGCCGCGCGGTGCTGGCCAACGACCCGCACCGCGACTACGTGCAGCCGAGCATCCGCTACCTGGTCGACCTCGAGTCTCCGACGCTGCGTGCCATCGGCGCGAACGAGACCCACCTGCCCGGGATCTCGCTCGGCCACAACGACGCGATCGCCTTCGGCTACACGATCTTTCGCGTGGACCAGGAGGACCTGTACGTGTACGAGCTCGGTCGCGGCACGCCCCTGCGCTACCGATACCGGCACGGCTGGGAGCCGCTGCGCGCGGTGCACGAGAGCATCGAGGTGCGGGGTGCGGCGCCGGTCGCGGCCGAGCTCCTGTTCACGCGCCACGGGCCGGTGATCGACCTCGACCTCGCTCGGCACCGCGCCTACGCGGTGCGCACGGCGTGGCTCGAGCCCGGTACCGAACCTTACCTCGGGGCGCTGCTCCACCTGCGGGCCGGCACGCTCGCCGAGTTCGAGAGCTCGATCGCGCGCTGGGGCGCACCGTCGCTCAATCACCTGTACGCCGACGTGCACGGCACGATCGCCTGGCTGCCGGCGGGTTTTGCGCCGCGGCGCCCGAACTGGGACGGCCTGCTGCCGGTGCCGGGTGACGGCCGCTACGAATGGCACGGACACTGGCCGCACGCCGACCTGCCGCGGCGCGTGAACCCGCCGGCGGGCTACCTGACGACCTCGAACGAGATGAACCTGCCCGCCGGCTACCCGAACCGCATCCGCAAGCTCGGCTTCGAGTGGGAGAGCCCCTTCCGGCACCAGCGCATCGACGCGGTGCTGAAGGGACTCGGCAAGGTGACGCTCGAGGATTCGCTCAGGCTGCAGAACGACGAGACCTCGATCCCCGCGCTGCGCCTGATGCAGGCGCTGCAGGGGCTGAGGAGCGCCGATGCCGCGGTCACGGCGGCGCGCGCGGTGCTGGCCGGGTGGAACGGCGAGGTCCGCGGCGACTCCGCGGCGGCCGCGCTCTACGAGGTGTGGTACGCGCGTCACCTCGCCGCCGCCGTCAAGGACCTGGTGCTGCCGCCGCGGGCCGCGGCAGCCATCGCCGCGGCCGACCCCGAGGTGCTGCTCGACGTCGTCGAGCACCCGGCGCGCTGGCTGCCGCGCCCGGCCGATGCGCGCCGCGACTCGATGCTGGCGGCGAGCCTGCACGCCGCCTACGTGGACGCGACCCAGCTGCTCGGCGCGGACGCCAGCCGCTGGCGCTGGGACGCCCTGCATTACAACCTGAGCGAGCACCCGTTCGCGGCGGCGCTTGATCCGGTCGACCGGGCCGCCTGGAGCATCGGGCCGCTGCCCAAGGGCGGTGACGCCTTCGTGCCGAACCTCGCCGACTTCCGCCCGTCCGACTTCCGCCAGCTGTCGGGGCCGTCGATCCGCGTCGTCATCGACGTCGGCCGCTGGGACAACTCCTGGGCGATGAACTTCCCGGGCCAGTCCGGCGACCCGCGCGACCCGCACTACCGCGACCTCGCCCGGCCCTGGCTCGGCGGCGAGTACTTCCCGCTGCTCTACAGCCGCGAGGCGGTCGAGCGCGCGACCGAAAGGACCGTGCGGCTGCTGCCGCCCTGAGGGGCGTTGCCGGGGCGTCCGGCGCGCAAGGGCGGCGTATAATCGCGCCGTGTCCGAGACGATGATGCTCGATGAGCTGGCCCGCCAGCGGGAAGCGCTCGCGCCGGCGCGCGACCGGCTGATGACGACGATCTTCCTGGTCGCCGCGCTGCACGCGCTCGTCATCCTCGGGGTCACCTTCACCGGCCCGCCGCTCGCCGCCGGCCACGACGCACCGACGCTCGAGGTGCTGCTCGTCCACAACCCCGTCGCCGAGGCCGAGGTCAACACCGCGGCCGACTACCTCGCCCAGGTCAACCAGCACGGCGCCGGCACCGGCGAGGACGTGCGCCACGCCGAATCGCCGCACGCGCTGCCCGCCGCCGACGGCAATCCCGACGCCGACGACGGCACCGGGCGCGGCGCCGCCGCACGCGAGGCGGAGCGCGAAGCCGACCTGCTCGCGACCGCCGCGGCGGCCCGCGACCGGCGCTACTTCGCGCACGGGGCACCGGACGCCGCGGGCGGCTCGCCGCTCGTCGAGCAGACGCTCGCGCCCGAGACGCCGGGCGCGGACACGAGCGACGAGCTCCGCCTGCGCGGCCAGGCCAGGCGCGAGCTGTTCGTGACGCCGAACAGCCGCGAGTCGAGCGTCGCGGTGTATCTCGATTCCTGGCGGCACAAGATCGAACGCATCGGCACCGCCAACTACCCGCTCGAGGCCGTGCGGCGCGAGGGCCTGACCGGCAACCCGGTGCTCGAGGTGCAGATCCTCGCGAGCGGCCGGCTGGGCGGCGCCTTCATCAAGCGCTCGAGCGGCCACCCGGAACTCGACGCCGCCGCGATCGCGATCCTCAAGCTCGCGACGCCGTTCGAGCCGTTCCCGCGCTCGCTCGCGGCGCAACATGACGCGCTGCGCCTGACCTACGAGTGGCAGTTCAGCGGCGGCGAGCTCAGGGATTCCACGGTGCGCATGCCGTCGAATACGCGCTGATGGCGCGGCTTGTGGCAAGCGGCCGGCCGGCCGATACTACTGCCATGCGCAGCGAGTACCTCTCGAACCAGCTGCTGATCGCGATGCCGACGCTCGCCGATCCCAATTTCTCGCACACCGTGACGCTGATCTGCGAACACACCGCCAAGGGTGCGCTCGGCATCGTCCTCAACCGGCCGCTCAACATGTCGCTCGGCGACGTGTTCAAGCAGCTGTCGCTCTCCGCCGGCGACCAGCGGCTGTGCGAGCAGCCGGTGCTGCGCGGCGGCCCGGTGCAGCAGGACCGCGGCTTCGTGCTGCATCCGCCGACGGAAGGCGCCACTCCCTGGGACTCGACGCTTGAGGTCTCGCCGACCCTGCACGTGACGACCTCGCTCGACATCCTCGGCTCGATGGCCCGCGGCGACGGCCCGCAGCACGCGGTGGTCGCGCTCGGCTACGCCGGCTGGGAGGCCGGCCAGCTCGAGGACGAGATCCGCTCGAACGCGTGGCTGACGGTGCCGATGGACGAGGCCATCGTCTTCGGCACGCCCTTCGAGCAGCGCTGGCAGGCCGCAGCGCGCCTGCTCGGCATCGATCTCGGCCGGCTGTCGTCCCAGGCCGGTCATGCCTGAGCGCGAGGCCGGCGGCGCCGGCCCCGGCCGGGCCCCGAGCGACCTCGTCATCGGATTCGACTTCGGCGAGCGCCGCATCGGCGTCGCCGCAGGCAGCGCGCTCGCGGCCGGCGCCCGGCCGCTCGGCGTCGTGCCGGCCCGCGCGGGCCTGCCCGACTGGACGGCGATCGGCCGCTACCTCCGCGACTGGCAGCCGCGGCTGCTCGTGGTCGGCGTTCCCTATAATATGGACGGCACGCCCGGGCGCCTGACGGCCGCGGCGCTCGGCTTCGCCGCCGAGCTCGCCACGCGCTTCGCGCTCGAGGTGGTCACGGTGGACGAGCGCCTGTCGTCGCGCGAGGCCGAGGACATCCTCCGCCGGCAGCGCGCGAGCGGCGCGCGGCCGCGCCGGGTGCGCGCGGGCGACGTCGACGCGGTCGCGGCGACCGTGCTGCTGGATCAGTGGCTGCGCGCCGCAGGGCGCCCGCCGCGCAACGAGTGAGCGACATGCTGCCCTTCAGCCAGTTCGACCCGCACGGCCGCCTGCAACACCTGATCACGCTCGAGGGCCTGTCCAGCGAGCAGATACGCGAGCTGCTCGAGCGCGCGCAGCACTACCTGCGGGCGCCGGGCGAGCTGCCCGCCCGCAGCCGCGCGCTCGAGGGCGTCACGGTCGGCAACATCTTCACCGAGCCGAGCACCCGCACCCGCTCGTCCTTCGAGCTCGCCGCGCGCCGTCTCGGGGCCGAGGTCATCAACCTCGAGATCCAGCTGTCCTCGCGTGTCAAGGGCGAGACGGTGCTCGACACGATCTACACGCTGCAGGCGATGGCGGTCGACGTGTTCGTGATCCGCGATGCCGAGCCCGGCGTCGGCCAGTTCGTCGCCGAACACGTGCAGGAGCACGTCAGCGTCCTGTCGGCGGGCGAAGCGCACCTGTCGCACCCGACGCAGGGCCTGCTCGATGCGCTGACGATCCTGCAGTTCAAGGGCGGCTTCCGTGACCTCGTGGTCGCGGTGGTCGGCGACGTGCGCCACTCGCGCGTGGCGCGGTCCGCCTACCAGGTGTTCACGGCGCTCGAGGTGGGCGAGCTCAGGATCGTGGCGCCCGAGGCGCTGATGCCCGACGCCGGCGAGATGCCGGAGGCACGCCGCTGCAGCTCGCTCGAGGCCGGCATCGAGCATGCCGACGTCGTGATGATGCTGCGCATCCAGAAGGAGCGCATGGCAGCCGCCGCGATCCCCGACGCGCACGACTACTTCGCGCGCTGGGGGCTCACCCGTGCGCGCCTCAAGCTCGCGCGTCCGGAAGCGATCGTGATGCATCCGGGCCCGATGAACCGCGAAGTGGAGATCGCGAGCGACGTCGCCGACGGCCCGCATTCGGTGATCCGCCAGCAGGTGACCAACGGAGTCGCCGTGCGCATGGCGGTGCTCGAGCGGATCATCGCCAACCGCAACCTGCGGCGGAGCGGCCGATGAGCGCGCCCGCGGCGCGCCCCCACCGCGACACGATCATCGTCGAGGACGCGGAGCTCGTGGCGCGGCAGGCCTGGCCCGGCGAGCAGTACGTGCTCCGGCTGCGCGCCCCCGGGATCGCGGCGCGCGCCGAGCCGGGCAGCTTCGTGCACCTCAGCTGCGATGCCGACCGGCCGATGCGCCGGCCGCTGTCGATCCAGCGCGTCGACGCCGCGAGCGGCGAGATCGAGATCCTGCTGAAGGTCGTCGGTGCCGGGCTGCGGACGCTCGCCGCACAGCCGGCCGGCACGCGGCTGTCCTGCATGGGTCCGATCGGCCACGGCTTCGTCGCGCACCGCGAGCGGCCGCGGGCGCTGCTGCTCGGCGGCGGCGTCGGCATGCCGCCGATGGTGTTCCTCGCCGACCGGCTGAGCGCCGACGCGACGACCGGCTGGCGGCCGCTCGTGCTGCTCGGCTCCGAGGTCCCGTTCCCGTTCCGGCCGCGGCCCTCGACCATTCTCGTGCCCGGCATCCCGGCAGGCGTCATCGCCGCCATGCCGCTGCTCGAGGAGCTCGGCGTGCCGAGCCGGCTCGCGAGCCGCGCCGGCCTCCCCGGCTGCCATGCCGGCTTCGTCACCGAGCTCGCCGCCGAGTGGCTCGCGGGCCTCGATGCCGCGAGCCGCGCCGAGGTCGAGATCTTCGCCTGCGGCCCGACGCCGATGCTCGAGGCAACCGCCCGGGTCGCGCAGCGCTTCGGCGTGCCGGCGCAGGTGTCGCTCGAGGAGTTCATGGCCTGTGCGGTCGGCGGCTGCGCCGGCTGCGCCGTCCGGGTCGCGACCCCGGCCGGGCCAGCGATGAAGCGCGTCTGTGTCGACGGCCCGGTGTTCGACGCGAGCGCCGTCTTTCCGCCACCCGCCTGAAGCGAGCAAAGCCCCCATGCCGACCCAGCTGAGCCAGCTCGAGGCGCGGATCCTCGGCTGCCTGGTCGAGAAGGAAGTCACGACGCCGGACCAGTATCCGCTGTCGCTGAACGCGCTCGTCAACGCCTGCAACCAGAAGAGCAACCGCGACCCGGTGCTCGAACTCGACGAGCGCACGGTGCAGGAGCAGCTCGACGGGCTCATCAGGCGGCACCTGGTGATGGAGCGCAGCGGCTTCGGCAGCCGCGTGCTCAAGTACCGCCACCGCCTGTGCAACGGCGACCACAACCCGCTGCAGCTCAACCCGCAGGAGCTCGCGATCGTCTGCGAGCTGCTGCTGCGCGGCCCGCAGACGCCGGGCGAGCTCAGGAACCGTGCGCAGCGGCTCGCGCCGTTCGGCGACCTCGGCCTCGTGGAGTCGACGCTGCGCGCGCTCGCCGAGCGCGCCGACGGCCCGTTCGTCGTGCGCCTGCCGCGCCAGAGCGGGGCGCGCGAGGCCCGCTATGCGCAGCTCTTCACCGGCATGCCGGACGGCGCGTCCGCCGACGCGGCCGAGACCGCCGCCGCCGCCGAGCCGCCCGCCGCGGCGCGCACGCCGGCGCCGCCGCAGGCGGCGCTGGCCGAACGGGTGCGGCTGCTCGAGGAGACGGTGCTGCGCCTCGAGACCGAGCTCGCGGCGCTGCGGGCCCGCTAGCGCCGGGACTAGCCGAAGTTGATGCGGGTCTCGAGGTTGGCGCGCGAGTCGGCGTTCGCGAGCGCCTCCTCGAGCTCGATGCGGCCCTGCTTGACGAGCGCAAACAGCGCCGCGTCGAAGTTCTGCATGCCGCGCTCGGTGGTGTTCCTGAGCGCTTCCTTGACGCCGATGACGTCACCCTTCTTGATCAGTTCCTGGATGTGCGGCGTGTTGAGCAGCACCTCCACCGCGGCGACCCGCTTGTTGTCCTTGGCCCGCACCAGGCGCTGCGACATGATCGCGCGCAGGTACTGCGACAGGTCGAGGAAGATCTGGTCGTGCTGGTCGCGCGGGAACATGTTGATCAGGCGGTCGAGCGTCTCGGCGGAATTGTTGGCGTGCAGCGTCGCGATGCACAGGTGGCCGGTGCCGGCCAGGCTGATCGCCGCCTGCGTGGTCTCGCGGTCGCGGATCTCGCCGATCAGGATCACGTCGGGCGCGGCGCGCATCGCGCTCCTCAGCGCGCGGTGGTAGGACTTGGTGTCGAGGCCGACCTCGCGCTGGTTGACGATCGACTTCTTGTTCGCGTGCAGGAACTCGATCGGGTCCTCGATCGTCAGGATGTGGTCCGACGAGTTCTCGTTGCGGTAGTTGAGCATCGCCGCGAGCGTGGTCGACTTGCCGGCGCCGGCGGCGCCGACCATCAGGATCAGGCCGCGCTTGTGCATCACCAGATCCTTGAGGATCTCCGGCATGCCGAGCTGCTCGAGCTTCGGCATGTCGGCGGTGATGTAGCGCAGCACGATCGCCGGATAGCCGCGCTGGTGGAAGACGTTGACGCGGAAGCGCCCGAGGCCGGGCTCGGAGATCGCGAAGTCGATCTCGAGCTCCTCCTCGAAGTACTCGATCTGCTCGGCGTTCATGAGCCCGTAGGCGGCCTGCTTGACCATCTCCGGCGACAGGATCTGCTTGTTGACCGGGAAGATCTGGCCCTCGATCTTGATCTTGACCGGCGCGTACGAGGTGAAGAAGAGGTCGGAGGCCTTCTTCTCGACCATCAGCTTGAACAGCGGCTTGGTATTCAGCCGCGTGGCGCTGCCGTCTGGCGCCGTGTCTCCCGGGGCGAGTTCGGCTGGGTCGGCCATTTTACCCTTCGGACTCATCGATGATCCTCAGGCTGCTGGCCTGCTCGTGGCTCAGCCGGTCCTCGCGCTTGCTTTCGAGCTTGATGCGCAGCCTGAGCTCGTTCTTCGAGTCGGCGTTGCGCATGGCGTCCTCGTAGCTGATCTGGGCGGCCTCGTACAGCTCGAACAGCGCCTGGTCGAAGGTCTTCATGCCGATGCGGTTCGAGCGCGCCATCACTTCCTTGATCATCGCCACCTCACCCTTGAAGATGAGGTCGGCGATCAGCGGCGAGTGCAGCATGATCTCCATCGCGGCGATGCGGCCGGCGCCGCCCTCGCGCGGCACCAGCCGCTGCGAGATCAGCGCGCGGATGTTGAGCGACAGGTCCATGAGGAGCTGCTCGCGCTTCTCCTCCGGGAAGAAGTTGATGATGCGGTCGAGCGCCTGGTTGGCGCTGTTGGCATGCAGCGTGGCGAGCACCAGGTGGCCGGTCTCGGCGAACTGGATGCCGTACTCCATCGTCTCGCGATCGCGGATTTCGCCGATCAGGATGACGTCGGGCGCCTGGCGCAGAGTGTTCTTGAGCGCCGCATGCCAGGTCTCGGTGTCGACCCCGACCTCGCGGTGCGTGACCACGCAGCCCTTGTGGGCGTGCACGTACTCGACCGGG
>Ga0181519_10003918_pt1 | contig 12138 bp, 13 predicted proteins | sample PEATcosm2014_Bin_26_FD_121102 | JGI IMG/M metagenome (GOLD analysis project Ga0181519, IMG submission 121102) | Peatland microbial communities from MTU Mesocosm Facility, Houghton, MI, USA - PEATcosm2014_Bin02_10_metaG | ecosystem: Environmental > Terrestrial > Soil > Wetlands > Peat | place... | reverse complement strand
GAAGACCGGGCACTGGGACAACTTCCGCGACAACATGTTCACGACGGAGTCGGAGAACCGGCACTACGCGATCAAGCCGCTGAACTGCCCCGGACACCTGCAGGCCTACAAGTCGGACCTGCGCTCCTACCGCGACCTGCCGCTGCGCTACGGCGAATTCGGCCAGTGCCACCGCAACGAGCCCTCCGGCGCCCTGCACGGCATCATGCGGGTGCGCGGCTTCACGCAGGACGACGGCCACATCTTCTGCACCGAGGACCAGATCCTCGGCGAATGCGTGGCCTACACGGCGCTCCTGCAGAAGGTCTACGCGGACTTCGGCTTCACCGACATCGCCTACAAGGTGGCCACGCGCCCGGCCCAGCGCATCGGCGCCGACGAATCCTGGGACCGCGCCGAAGACGCCCTGCAGGAATCCCTGCGCCGCTCCGGCTGCGCCTTTTCGATCAGCCCGGGCGAGGGCGCCTTTTACGGGCCCAAGATCGAGTACCACCTCAAGGACTCGATCGGCCGCTCCTGGCAATGCGGCACCATGCAGGTGGATTTCGCCATGCCGGGGCGCCTGGGCGCGGAGTACGTCGCCGAGGACAACACCCGGCAGGTTCCGGTCATGTTGCACCGCGCCATCGTCGGTTCCCTGGAGCGGTTCATCGGGATTTTGCTCGAGCATTACGCGGGCGCCTTGCCGCCCTGGCTGGCGCCGGAGCAGTTTGCCGTGGCCAGCGTTTCGGAAGTTTCGGCCCCGTACGCGGCTCAGGTATTGCAAGGCCTGAAAAAACAAGCATTTAGGGGAATCGCCGATTTGCGAAATGAGAAGATCGCCTATAAAATCCGCGGTCTTGCCCTGCAAAAGCTCCCGTATATCCTCGTCGTGGGGGAAAAGGAAGTGCAGGCGGGAACCGTGGCTGTTCGCGCGCGCGGTGGTGTAGACCTGGGTGTCATGACCATCGCGGCCTTTGCGGAGCGCCTGCGGCTCGATGTCGAGCAGCGGCGCAACACAAGCGACCGAGATCCGCCGTGAACGCGGATGCGGTCGAAGCGCACATGAATCAGCCGCTCGATCAATCTTTTGGAGCGTAGAGCCATCGCAAACGAACGTGCGCATCGCATAAACGGAGAAATCTCGGCACCCGAGATCCGTCTGGTAGGAGTGGAGGGCGAGCAGCTGGGCGTGGTCAAGACCGCCGACGCCCTGAAGATGGCCGAAGAGGGCAATCTCGATCTCGTGGAAATTGCACCCACTGCCGAGCCGCCCGTTGCCCGGTTGATGGACTACGGCAAGTTCCGCTACCAGGAACAGAAGCGGGCGCACGAGGCCAAGCTCAAGCAGCGCCAGATCCAGGTCAAGGAAATCAAGTTCCGGCCCGCGACGGACGAGAACGATTACCTCACCAAGATCCGCAAGCTCACCGAGTTCCTCGAGGAGGGCGACAAGGCCAAGGTGACGATGCGGTTTCGCGGGCGCGAGATGGCGCACCAGGAACTGGGCCTCAAGGTGCTCGAGCGCGTGAAGGCGGATCTCGAAGTCTTGAGCCAGGTCGAGGCCATGCCCCGCCTGGAAGGGCGGCAGATGGTGATGGTGCTGTCGCCGAGAAAGAAAAAGTAGCGAGGCAAGCATTCAACGCCCGCGCCGGCGGCAGCAAGCCGAAGGCGAGACGCGTGGATCCAAGTGCTGCAGGCTCCGGAAGTCCCGATGCGTATCGGGCGCCCAGCGGCATAACGAAGAAAAGGGCAGAACATGCCAAAGATGAAAACCAAGAAGAGCGCAGCGAAGCGATTCAAGATTCGCGCCAGCGGCTCGATCAAGCGGGGACAGGCGTTCAAGCGCCACATCCTCACGAAGAAGACCACCAAGAGCAAGCGCCATCTGCGGGGTCCTGTCACCCTGCACGCCGCCGACGACAAATCGGTGCGGCGCATGCTCCCCAACGGTTGATTCCCGCTGCGGATCCCGAGCCCCTTTCACGACTTGATTAGCCAGAGGAAAAGCCATGCCCCGAGTTAAACGCGGCGTAACGGCGCGCGCGCGCCACAAGAAGGTTCTTACCGCAGCCAAGGGTTTCACGCAGCGGCGCAACAACGTCTTCCGGGTCGCCAAAGAGGCGGTCATGAAGGCCGGCCAGTACGCCTACCGCGACCGGCGGACCAAGAAGCGGGTGTTCCGCTCGCTCTGGATCGCCCGCATCAACGCGGCGGTGCGCGAGCACGGCATCTCGTACAGCGTCTTCATGAACGGCCTGTCCAAGGCCCAGATCGACCTGGACCGCAAGGTGCTGGCCGACATGGCGGTGCTCGACAAACCGGCATTTGCCGCCATCGTCGCGCAGGTCAAGACCAACCTCTCTGCCGCCGCGTAAGCGGCGCGGCGCGGGCGTCGGACCTGCCGGTACGCGGGCGCCAAGGCGCCCGCTGCCGTCTTATTCGGCGCCCGCGTCCGGCGCATTGCCCGGCAATAACGGAGCGCAGGCCGCATGGAACCGCTCGAATCCCTCGTCCACGAAGCCCAGCAGGCCTTCGCCGCCGCGCCCACGCCGGCCGCCCTCGAAAACGAGAAGGCGCGTTTCCTGGGCAAGGGCGGCAGCCTGACCGAACTTCTCAAGGGCCTGGGCAAGCTCGACCCGGAGCAAAAACGCTCCGAGGGCGCCCGCATCAACGCGGCCAAGGCCCGCATCGAAGCGCTGTTGCAGGCGCGGCGCGACGCACTCGCGAACGACGAGCTGGTGCGCCGCCTCGAGGGCGAGACCGTCGACGTGAGCCTGCCCGGCCGCGGGCGCAGCGGCGGGGGCATCCACCCGATCCTGCGCACGTGGATGCGGGTGGAGGAGATCTTCGCCTCCATCGGCTTTGCCGTTGCCGAGGGGCCGGAGATCGAGGACGACTGGAACAACTTCACCGCCCTCAACAACCCCGAGAACCACCCGGCGCGCTCGATGCAGGACACCTTCTACGTCGATGCCAACGACGCCGGCGGCAAGCCGCTGCTGCTGCGCACCCACACCTCGCCCATGCAGGTGCGCTATGCGCGCAACACGCCGCCGCCCATCCGCGTCATCGCGCCCGGCCGCACCTACCGCGTGGACAATGACGCCACGCATTCGCCCATGTTCCACCAGGTCGAAGGGCTGTGGATCGATACCGACGTGAGCTTTGCCGACTTGAAAGGGGTCTACACCGACTTCCTGCGGCGCTTTTTCGAGACCGATGATCTGCGCGTGCGCTTCCGGCCCTCGTATTTCCCGTTTACCGAACCCTCGGCCGAGATCGACATGATGTTCACGAGCGGCCCGCGCAAGGGCCGCTGGCTCGAGATTTCCGGCTCGGGCCAGGTCCATCCCCTGGTGGTGCGCAATTTCGGCCTCGACCCGGAGCGCTACATCGGCTTTGCCTTCGGCTCGGGGCTCGAGCGCCTGACGATGCTGCGCTATGGGGTGGGCGACCTGCGCCTGTTCTTCGAGGGCGACCTGCGCTTTCTCGAGCAGTTCCAGCGCGGCGGCGCGGGCGGCCGCGCATGAAGCTTGCGCTCGAATGGCTGCGGGAGTTCGTCCCGACGGCGCTGGACGCCGCGGCGGTCTCGCATCTGCTCACCATGGGCGGGCTCGAGGTCGAGGACGAAGCGCCGGCGGCCGCCTTCACCCAGGTGGTGGTGGCCCGCGTGCTGCAGGTGGAACCCCATCCGAACGCCGACCGTCTCAAGGTCTGCCAGGTGGACGCGGGCGGCGATACCGCGCGCACCATCGTGTGCGGCGCCCCCAATGTCGCGGCCGGACTGACGGTACCGTGCGCCTTGCCCGGTGCCGTGCTGCCGGGCGACTTTGCCATCAAGGTGTCCATGGTGCGCGGCGTGCGCTCCGAGGGCATGCTCTGCTCGGCCAAGGAACTGGGCCTGTCGGAGGAGGGCGGTGGCCTGCTGCTGCTCGATGCGGGCCTGATTCCGGGCGCCGACCTGCGCGCGGCCTTGCGCCTGGACGAACCCGTCTTCGAAATCAAGATGACGCCCAACCGGGGCGATTGCCTGAGCGTGCTGGGCGTTGCGCGCGAACTGGCCGCGCTGTCGGGCGAGGCGCTCGCGGCGCGCCGCATCGCGCCCGTGCCCGCCAGCAGCGACGAGCGCCTGCCGGTGCGCATCGCGGCGCCGGACCTGTGCGGCCGCTTCACGGGCCGCGTCGTGCGCGGCGTGGATGCGCGTGCGCCCACGCCTCCCTGGATGCGGCGGCGCCTGGAGCAGGCGGGCCAGCGCTCGGTCTCGGCGCTGGTGGATATTTCCAACTACGTCATGCTCGAGCTGGGCCAGCCCTCGCATGTGTTCGACCTGGCCAAGGTGCGGGGTCCCCTCGAGGTCCGGTGGGGGCGCAGCGGCGAAACGATCACCCTGCTCAATGACCAGACCGTCACTCTCGATGGACAAGTCGGCGTCGTCGCCGATGCCTCGGGTGTCGAGTCCCTGGCGGGCGTGATGGGCGGGCTATCGACCTCGGTCACCCTGGACACGACGGACATCTATCTCGAGGCGGCCTTCTGGTGGCCCGAATCCATACAGGGCCGCTCCCGGCGCTTCAATTTCTCCACCGAGGCGGGCCACCGCTTCGAGCGCGGCGTCGATTTTGCCAACACCACGAACGCGATCGAACGGCTCACAGCGCTGGTCGTGGAGATCTGTGGAACGCCCCGGACGCGGATCGGCCCGGTCGACGACACGGTGAGCGAGCTGCCGGCGCGCGCGCCCGTGGAGCTGCGCCTTGGGCAGCTGCAGCGCGTGCTCGGGGTGGCACTGGACGCCGGGCAGGTGAAGGACTGCTTTGCCCGCCTGGGCCTGCCCAGCGAGCCTACTGCCGCGGGTTTTCGGGTGACCCCGCCCAGCTTCCGCTTCGACCTCCTGCGCGAGGTCGACCTCATCGAGGAAGTGGCCCGCATCCACGGCTACGACGAAATTCCGGCCGAGCCGCCGCGTGCCCCGGCGCGCATGCGCGTGCGCCCCGAAGGCCAGCGCGGCGCGCACGATCTGCGCCGAGCGCTGGCGCGCAGCGGCTACCAGGAACTCGTCAACTACAGTTTTGTCGACGAGGCCTGGGAGGCCGACTTCGGCGCCGACCCGGCGCGCGCCATCCGGGTCCTCAATCCCCTCGCCGCGCAGTATTCCGTGATGCGCAGCAACCTGCTGGGCGGACTCGTCGCCAACCTGCGCTACAACCTCAATCGCCAGGCCAGCCGGGTGCGCACCTTCGAATTGGGCTGCGTATTCGCGCGCGATCCGGCGCAGGCGGCCGGCCCCACGGCCGTTGCCGGCGTGTCGCAGCCGCTGCACATCGCCGCGCTCGCCTTTGGCCCCGCCGATGACGAGCAGTGGGGCATTGCGACCCGACCCGTGGATTTTTTCGACGTCAAAGGCGACCTCGAGGCCCTGCTGCGGCCGCTCGAGGCACGGTTCGAGCGCCCGGGCGCAGCGGGCGCCACCGGGCTGGCGCTGGCGCTGCACCCCGGCCGCAGCGCGGCCGTGCACCTTGACGGCGCGTTGATCGGCTGGATGGGTGAACTGCATCCGCGGCTGTGCAAGGTGTTCGACCTGCCGGGCGCTCCCGTGGTCTTCGAAGTTGCCGTAGCGCCGCTTTTGACCGTCGGCCTGCCCGTCATCACGGACGTGCCCCGATTTCCCGGCCTGGTGCGCGACATCGCTGTCTGGCTCGACGCCGAGGTGGCCGCCGGCGAGGTCCTGGACGACCTGCGCGGCCTGGCCTCGCGCGAGCCCGCGCTGGCGCTGGTGCGCTCGGTGCGCCTCTTCGACGTGTTCCGGCCCAATGCGCCTGCGGTTAGCGACGAAACTTCGGGCGAAATGCCCAAGAAAGGTGCTAGCAGCTTGTTAAATAAGGAGAAAAGCCTTGCGTTCCGAATTGTTCTGCAAGATACTCTCCGTTCATTGGCGGAATCCGATGCCGACGCGGCGCGTGCCGCCATCGTCGGCCATCTGATGCAACGGTGGGGCGCGCGGGTGCGTCAGTGACAAGCCGGTAGGTGATTTCTTAACATTGTGGCGAGTGCCAGCGGCCCATGAGTTCCTTCAAATTTCCCGACCTGCCCACGACGGCGAGCCTCGCGTCCAAGCGCAAGCCCGCCGATATCGAGCGCGATGCACGCACGATGACCAAGGCGGAAATCGCCGATGCGCTGTTCGAGCACCTGGGCCTGAACAAGCGCGAAGCCAAGGACATGGTGGACGGGTTCTTCGAGGAGATTTGCCAGGCCCTGGCGCGGGGCGAGCCCGTGAAGCTGTCGGGCTTCGGCAATTTCCAGTTGCGCGACAAGCCCACGCGGCCCGGCCGCAATCCCAAGACCGGTGAGGAGATCGCCATCACGGCCCGACGCGTGGTGACCTTCCACGCCAGCCAGAAGCTCAAGGCGACCGTCACGCGCACGACCGGGCGCTAGGCGCGCGCCGGCCCTGATGCGCACAGCCGGATCGGCGCACCGATGATCAAGCCTGCCGGAGCCGAACGCGAGGCCACAGCGAGCCTGCCCTCGATTCCCGCCAAGCGGTACTTCACGATCGGCGAGGTGAGCGACCTGTGCGCGGTCAAGCCGCATGTGCTGCGCTACTGGGAACAGGAATTCACCCAGCTAAAACCCATCAAGCGCAGCGGCAACCGCCGCTACTACCAGCACCACGAAGTGCTTTTGATCCGGCGCATCCGCGAGCTGCTCTACGAGCAGGGCTTCACCATCAATGGCGCCCGCAACCGGCTCGACGGGGCGTCGATCGGCAACGCGGCCCGGCGCCGATCGGGGCGCGGCGCCGGTGCGGCGGCCGACGAGGCGCCGGACACCACTGCCGATGCCGATCTGCTCGCGGCAGCGCAGGCAGCCGTGCCCCAATTGCACGCCGAACTGCAGGCCATCCGCGCGCTTCTGGCCCCGCCAGGGCCGGCGTCCGGCGCCGTGGACGACTGACATGGCCGTGCGCCACCGCGAATCCGGCACCTGCGCCCCCGCGCCGGCGCGCGCCCGAACGAGATTCCTGCCGCTGCGTGCGCGGGCCGGATGCAAGCCCGGATGAGCCTCCTTGTCCGCGTCAACCTGATCCTGGCCATCGTCTTTGCCGCCGGCCTGGGCATGATGCTGGCGCTCAACCGCGGCATGCTGCTCGAGAACGCGCATCGCCAGGCCATGGACCAGGCCGAACTCATGATGCTCTCGGCGCGGGCGGCGCGCGAATACACCAGCGACAATGTCGCGCCGCTTTTGCAGGACAAGCTGCAGGACCATTTCCTGCCCGAGACCGTGCCGGCATTTGCCGCGACGCGGATCTTCGAGCGTCTGCGCAAGGAGCTGCCGCGCTACACGTACAAGGAGGCGACGCTCAACCCCACCAATCCGGAGGATCGCGCCGCCGACTGGGAAGCCGACGTCGTGCGGCATTTCCGCAACTTCCCCGCGATGGAGGAATGGTCCCTCGAACGCGAAACCCCCGAGGGAACGATGCTCGTGCTCGCGCGGCCCATTCGCGTGGACAACGCCTCCTGCCTGCTGTGCCATAGCCGTCCCCAGGTAGCGCCGGCCGCCTTCCGGGCCCGCTACGGCGACGCCAACGGCTACGGCTGGCAGGTGGGCGAGATCATCGGCAGCCAGATCGTCTCGGTGCCGGCGACCGTGCCCCAGGAACTGGCCAACCGCCTGCTGCGCGAGTTCGTCGTCCTGGCCGCGGGCACGATGCTGGCGGTTTTCGCCGCGGTGGACATCGCCCTCGTGCTGTTCGTCATCCGCCCCCTGCGCCGGATGACGGCGGTGGCCGACGCCGTTAGCATGGGCGCGGACAACGCCGCCGAGTTCGAGTCGCGCGGCGCCGGCGAGATCGTGGCGCTGGGCGCCGCCTTCAACCGCATGCGGCGCAGCCTCGAGAAGGCCATGCAGATGCTGGCCCGCTGAATCATGGAAACACGCCACGTATTCATCAGCCATTCGAACCAGGACCAGGCCTGGGCCCAGGGCGTATGCACGGCCCTGGAGGGCGCAGGATTGCCCTGCTGGATCGCCCCGCGCGACATGCAGGCCGGGGCCGACTGGCCGGCGCAGATCGTCGAGGCCATATCCTCGGCCGCGTTGATGGTGCTCATCCTCTCCGAACCGGCCAACCGTTCGCCCCAGGTGCTGCGCGAGGTCGATCGGGCGGTGAGCCGGGGCGTGACCGTGCTGGCCCTGCGCGTGGGGCAATTCGCCCTGTCGAAAAACCTCGAATATTTCATCAGCATGTGCCATTGGCTCGATGCCGACGGCATCGATCCGGCCGAGACCATCCGCAAGGTCTGCGTCAGCGCCCAGGCCATACTCGCGCAGGGTGGCGCGCCGTCGCCGGCACAGAGCTTCGCGGCCGCGGGTCTTGCGCCGGTGGCCACATCCGGCGTGGCCGTCGGCCACGCGCAGGGCGCACCCCTGCCGCCGGGCCCCTGTGAACCGGCCTTCCTGCGGCAGGTGGAGACTGAACTCGCCCTGCACCTGGGTCCGATTGCCCGTCACCTGGTCAAGCAGGCGGCCGGCCACGCCGGCAGCAAGCAGGAACTGATCGGCGCGCTGGCCGCGGAACTGGCCAACGATGCCGAACGCCGGCAATTCGTGCTGCGCTGTCGCAGCCTCGCGTGAATGAGGGCACGCAACCGCATCCTTCCGGGCTCCGGTGCACGATGGCGCCGGGCAACGCGCTCGGGACGCCGATGCCGCTAGTACCCGAGGTCGTCTTCCATTCGACCGGCACCCCAGGTTATTCCGCGGCGGTGCAGGGCCATCCGGGCGCGATACCCGCGCGCAAGCGCGAGCGCATAGTGCAGGCGCGATTCGCGGCGCAGGACTGCCTCGTGCATACGCCCGAAGGCGACGTCTATGCGCGCGCCGGCGACGCCATCGTCACCGGCTCCGCCGGCGAGGTCTGGCCGGTACCCCTCCGCAGTTTCGAGAACGCCTATCGGCCCGTGAGCCCCACCGTGATGGGAATGGCCGGGGCCTACCGGTGCCTGCCCAATCCGGTGCTCGCGGTGCGCATGGACCGGACCTTTGCCGTGGTGCTGGCCGATGGACGCTCGCAGCTGGCCGGTGGCGCCGGCGACTGGATGGTCGATTACGGCGACGGCACGCTGGGCGCGATTGCCGATGCGATCTTCCTCACCACCTACGAAACCCAACCATGAGGGCGCAATGCCGCTATACCTGATCATCCAGCGCATCCTGCTGGTGGGCGTAAAGCTCCCGGCGCCCGCGCCGGCGGGCTCCGCGCAAGCGCCGGCTGCCGTGCAGGAGATTGCCCAGGCCATCGCGCCCACCTACCAGGGCTTCAACCAGCGTGCCATCCATGCCGGCAACCGCTACCGCAGCGCCTTCTGGTCGATCTACCTGTTGAGCGCGGGCGCCGTGGTCTGCGCCGTGCTGCCCATCGCGCTGGCGTGGGAGAGCAATCCGCACATGCAGGAGATGATGGGCCACGTCTGGGGCATCGCCGAGGTCGGCGTGATGGGCGTCGTCGGCCTGCTGGTGCTGTCCGGGCGCCGCAACGACTGGCAGGGGCAGTGGCTGGCCGCCCGCACCCAGGCCGAGATGGCCTGGTACCTGCCGCTGCTCGCGCCGCTCGTGCCCTTCCAGGCCGGCGAGGGGCCCGACAACTGGTACGCGCGCGTGTTCGACGGCGACGACCCCTTTGCCGCCGGCGACGAGATCGACGCGCTGTGCAGGCGCATCGCGCCGCGCGCCGGCGAACTCATGGCCACGGTCTGGCACGACCCGCAGTTCATCGTGGCCTACGCGCGCTGGGCCGCGCAACTGATCGAGGGCCAGCGCGGCTACCATGCCCGCCTCGCCGCCCGCCAGCGTGCGCTCCTGCACCGCGTGCATCGCATCAATTTCTGGCTCTTCGGCCTTACCGCGGCCGGAGCGCTCGCGCATCTTTTCTTCCACGCAACCTGGCTGCTGCTGCTGACGATCTTTTGCCCGGCGCTGGGCGCATCGCTGCATGGCGCGCTCGCCCAATCCGAGGCCTACCGGCTGGCCGTGACCTCGGAGCGCCTCGCCATCGATCTGGGCAACGCCCTGCAGCGCATCGAGGCGATCTGCGGCCCTGCGAACGCGCCGGCCGCGGTGATATCCCCGGAGTACCTGCGCGAGGCCATCACGGCCGCGATTGCCCTGCTGCTCAACGAACACCAGGACTGGCATATGCTGGTCCGGCCGCATCACCTGCCCTTGGGTTGAGATCGGCCGGGGCGCCGGGCGCTCGGTGACGCGTCCTCCGGCCGGGAGCGGCCGCGCCCCGTGTACAATTCGGCTCCTTCGGGGCGTAGCGCAGCCTGGTAGCGCACTTGCATGGGGTGCAAGGGGTCGCGAGTTCGAATCCCGCCGCCCCGACCATAATTAAAATCAACAACTTGCAGAAGTGCACGTTGAGCCTGAAAAGACCGCTAGGTACCCGTTCGGGTGCCGCAAGCGCGCAGAGGCTGGTCGGAACCGAAATCTAAAAGGCAGTCCAGCTCGGGCAGTAGGCGCGAGCAGGATTGCCGAATATTCCCGTAGCCGCAAATTTCCGATGCTGTCGTAGTGCACCTCTAAGCGTGTCGCCAACGCTCTTTGGCATTCCCCGAATAGTGATGAAAGAGCAAAAGCCGGCTATAACCGGCTTTTCTGTTGACAAAGGCAGGTTATGACTTGCATAATTTCAAGAGAAAGCAAGTTTTAACCTGCCCTTAGAGGGTGCCATGGCTGCCAGGCAATCGAACCTCAAGCGACTGCAATTGGACGATGGACTGCAAGCCTTCCGGGCCGCGCAGTCCGTCCAACGGCCGCGCGTCGGCTGGGCGCGCGCCATACGCGAAGCACTGGGGATGACGCAAGCCCAGCTGGGCGCTCGCGTCAAGGTCAGCCGTCAGGCCGTCCAGGACCTTGAGCATGCGGAGGCCGAACGACGCATCACCCTCGACAGCCTTGACCGCCTTGCCGAGGCGATGCAGTGCCGCGTGGTCTACGCGCTGGTACCGAAAGCCGACTCACTGGATGAACTGCGTGCAAACCGCGCCAGCAGCCTGGCGGCGTCATTGCTGAAATCTGCTGATCATTCGATGAAGCTCGAGGCCCAGGGCGTGGCCAAGTCGGAACTCGACCGGCAGCGCAAGCTGCTGGCCGAATCGCTGCTGCAGGGCAGCCCGCGAAAGCTATGGGAAGAATAGACCTCAGCTACGCGCCGGGGGCGACGCCCCTTGATCCGGACGAGGCAGAGGGGCTCATCCCTTCGCACATCGTCCATCAGGGTCAGCTCAACGAATGGGAGATGCAGAACATCGTTTCCGGAGAGCGGTGGGCATTCGCGCGCCGGCATCGGGACATGCCAAGCAACACCTTCGTATGTGCCCTGCACAAGCGCATGTTTGGCGATACCTGGAACTGGGCGGGGAGTTTTCGAAAAACGGAGAAGAACATAGGTTTGGAACCAGCGCGCATACCGGCATCACTTCACGACCTTTGTGAGGACGTGAAGGCGCAAGTCGAGCACAACAGTTACCCGATGGACGAAATCGCCACCCGCTTTAGCCATCGATTGGTCTGGATTCACCCGTTTGCCAATGGCAACGGGCGCTTGTCGCGGTTAATTGCCGATCTGCTGTTGGTGCAACACGGTGCACCCCGCTTCAGCTGGGGCGGTGCCGCGCTAGAGACGGAAGGTGAGGTGCGAACCCGGTATATCGCCGCGCTGCGCGCTGCCGATGCAAAACACCTCGGCCCGCTGCTGACGTTTGTGCGCTCGTAAGGCTGGCTGGATCGCGGGTGATGCTGTGCATCCAACGCACGCCGGGGCATAATTCCTGATGCCCGAAAGCGACACTTTTTTGGCGCCGCTGACGGCCAATTGAAGACGTCGCGCGTTTCAATTTACCACCCCGAAAGCGGACTTCAGGGTTTGGACTTCCATGAGCGCATGACATCTGCGGGTAATGTCAAACAAGTGAATTGGAATCCCGCAAAGATCAAAGAAAAGATCTGCAACGCCGCCTTCAAGTCGGTGACACATGAGCGAATGGGACGAGTTTGATCTGCACTTGGGACTTTCGGGACTCGATCTTCCGGTCGACGTCATCGACATGGGGCGCGGGGTTGTGTTGAGGAAGACGTTTGCGAGAT
>Ga0181519_10003911_pt1 | contig 12143 bp, 9 predicted proteins | sample PEATcosm2014_Bin_26_FD_121102 | JGI IMG/M metagenome (GOLD analysis project Ga0181519, IMG submission 121102) | Peatland microbial communities from MTU Mesocosm Facility, Houghton, MI, USA - PEATcosm2014_Bin02_10_metaG | ecosystem: Environmental > Terrestrial > Soil > Wetlands > Peat | place... | reverse complement strand
TTTTCCAACTAAATACCCCATAATCAACAGCTTACAGAATGAGAAGAATCTAACATACTGGCCCAGTAAAACCGTAGCACTGTATCACCCCGGATACGCGCCGGTAATGTAGCCTTCGAGGGCCTGGATGGTCTGAGCCTGGCCGGAGATGACCCACTTCACCAGATCGCCGATGGAGACGAGTCCGATGACCACCTCGTCACGCAGGACTGGGAGGTGGCGGACGCGGTGCTGGGTCATCAACGCCAGGCACTCGTCGACGGTATGCAGCGCGGTGACGAAGTGAACCGGGGTGGTCATGATCTCGCGGACCAGGGTTTGCTGCGAGGGGTGGCCCATCAGGATGCCTTTGCGGGCGTAGTCCCGCTCGGTAAGGATGCCGACGAGGCGCTGATTGGCAAGGACGATCAGCGCACCGATGTCGTACTCGGCCATCATCTCAATGGCCTCGTAGACCGACTGGTCAGGGGCGATGGAGAGAATATGGCTGTGCTCTTTGCCTTTCAGCACCAATGAAATTGCGTCGGTAATCTTCATCCGGCCCTCCTGAATGCGCGCTGCTTGACTGCCGGTTCTGGGCTGTGCGCTTGCCGACTGCGACCGCTCAGCAGAACTCAAAATGCAGCGCATTAAGAATGTATGCCACTATAGACCATTTCTGAATGGGCGAACAGTCAGTAATTCAATTAGATGGATTTTCAATGCAAGGGGTTTCGCGGTGGGAATCAGCAGCCCCGCCGGCCCAGAGCGAGAATGCGCTCATCGCCACCCGGCAGAGCCACCCGACAAGGCCAGGAAAACTCCACGCCGGCGGCGGCTCTCAACTTGTCGAGATCGGCGTGAGTGGTGAGGAGAGCGAGCCAGCCTTCTGCTCGAACCATAGGAACCGCCGCACGAACGGCCTGTTCCATCTTGTCGACAGCGCGCAAAGTTACACAATCGAACACCGCACGAAGTGCTTCGGCGCGGGCTGCATGGACTTTGACGGGGAGGCCGAGAAGGCGGACTGCTTCGCTGAGGAAAGCGGCCTTTTTGCCCTGTGACTCGGCAAGGGTGACGGCGATCTCCGGGCGGCAGAGAGCGATAGGGATTCCGGGAAAGCCTGCGCCAGAGCCGAAATCGAGCAGGTTCTGGATGCCTGCGGGCAAGGCGCGGGCGCAGGCAATGGATTCAACAAAGTGGCGGGAGAGGATACCTTCTCCGTCGCGAATTGCGGTCAGGTTCACGCGGGCATTCCAGCGTAAAAGAAGGGCGAGATAGGCCTGGAAACCCACTGCCTGCTCACCGGATAACGGCGGCAATGAGGCCTCGGCGAGCAGCTCCTGAAGGCGAGGGGCCGCCGAATCAAGCTCAACCGTCATCCTGCAACAACCGACTCTTCGATAGGTCGCGGCACCCAGATCTCCGCAGCACGGACCAGGGCGGCGAAGATGGCGCGGGAAAAGGCGCTTTCAAGGTAGGTACGCTCGGGGTGCCACTGGACGCCGATGACAAAATGGTCGTCGCTATCCAGCTCAACGGCCTCGATGACGCGGTCAACGGGCGAAGCGGCGGTGACCAGAAGATTGTCGCCGACTAAGCACACTGCCTGATGATGGCTGGAGTTGACCAGCGGCTCACGACGCTCGCCGGCGGGAATCAGCGCGGCGAGACGGGAACCCATCGGAATCCGGACCGGGTGAGCTTCTGTGATTTCTCGTCCGGGCTGGTGGTTGACGTCGGTCTTCAGATCCTGAATAAGCTTGCCATTAAGCCAGACATTGAGCGCCTGCATCCCGGCGCAGATGCCGAGAACCGGCTTGTGGAGGTTGAAGGCATCCTGCAGCAAAAGCTCATCAGCGGCAGTGCGGGCCGGATCTGACTCACCGCATTCGGGGATGCGCTCTTCGCCATAGCGTTGGGGATCGACATCGTAACGGCTGCCGGGCAGGAGAATGCCGTGCGCTCCGGCGAGCAGCCGGGCAACACGGTCCTGGCGCTCATGCAGGGGAACAACGATGGGGACAGCGCCGGCGGCGTGGAGAGCGACGAGATACGGGGTAAGCGACCGCTGATTGTAGGCCGGGTCGCTGCTGGTTGGTTCAGGAATGGCGATGCGTACGGACATGGCAGGAATTAGTGTAAGTGAAAGATAAGTTCTGTGGTAGTGGATTTACGCTCTGTTCGGCTTAAATCACGCACGGATTGGCTCATGGGCAGTGATTTCCTGCTCGGTAGCGGCTTCGGGCTTGAGAAGCGACTGGATGGATGCACGCAGTTGAGCGCACAGCTCGTCGGTTTGGCGCAGGGTCATGCCCTCGGTTGGGATCGGCTGGCCGACGGCTACGGTCAACGGACCGGGATACAAATGCCGGGTATGGATCGGCAGAAGATCGTAAACGCCGATGAGCGCAATGGGAATCAGCGGAACCTGGGAGCGAATAGCGAGGTATGCGGCACCTGAAAGAAACTCCTGCGTTGTGCCGTCTGGGGTACGCGCGCCTTCAGGAAATACAAAGAGCGGCATTCCAGCGCGCAGAGCCTTGACGCCTGCGCCCAGGCTGGCAAGCGAGGCGCGGGGATTGTTGGTGTCAATGGGAATCTGCCCGGAGCGATCAAGATACCAGCCGATAAATGGAATCGACCAGAGTTCCTTTTTGGCGAGGATGCGGAACTGAAAGGGCAGCGCGGAAAAGATCACAGGCGTGTCCATGTAGGAAGTGTGATTCGCGGCGTAGACGGCCACCTGATGCTTGCGCAGATTATCTGCGCCAATAAGATGCCGCCTGCATCCGGAGAACGTGACCAAAGAACTGGCCCAGAGCCGGGCGATGCGATGTTGAGTGCGGCCAGTCTTGTCAAAGAATGAAGTCAGCAACGAGATTGATCCAAAGAGAATAGTCGCCAGAGCCATCGGCGGAATCTGGATCATGTTTGTGCGCCAGCGGTAGAGGCGCGGCAGTGGATTTGGTCTGGGCGTCATGCCAATCCTCCGACATGCGCATGAACACGCTCCAGAACCAAAGGGCGAGCCTCACCGACCAGATAGACCGAACCGGAAATCACTATGGTTCCATCTCCTGTATCGGCGGCGGCGCGCTCAATGGCATCCGCGATTGAAGCCGCAGCAATAGCTTTTGTTCCTGTCAGCTGGGCTGCTGCGATTAGCTCGTCAACTGGTGTGGCGCGCGCGGAGTTGATGGGTGCAAAGATTACTTCTTCAAAAAGCGGAAAGAGAATCTGCGCCAGCTCAGTCAGTGGTTTATCGCGCAGGCAACTGAAGATCAGTGTACGTGGAGGAGGAATCTGCCAGCCGCCGTTGAGCGCTGCCCGAAGCGACCAGACACCGGCCGGGTTGTGGGCTACATCCAGAAGCCAGTTGCGGCCTGACTCCGCACTGCCCGTTTCGGCGATCAGCTCCAACCGGCCTGGCCAAACCGTCCCACGGCTGATGCCTGCGGAAATCGCTACAGGGGTTACCGGAAAGCCATGCTGCTCGGCCAGTTCGACGGCCGCAGCAATCGCCAGAGCCAGATTCCTCTGCTGATGCAACCCGGCTAGCGGCTGATCCAGCTCCATCCGCTCCCCCAGCGCCTCAACTGCATAGTGGCTCTTTACGCCTGCATCTACTGGCGGCATGTAGGCCGTAGCGCTCAAGCCGCGAACGCCCAACTCTGTCGCCGCTTCACCTATCGCCTGATTGGCCTCGGGATGCTGGGGTAGAGTGATCAGCGTTCCGCCGCGGCGCAGAATTCCAGCCTTCTCGCGTGCGATTGCGGTAATTGTCGAGCCTAGCCACTCCGTATGGTCGAGCGATATATCGGTAATGATGGACAGCAGCGGATCTACTATATTGGTCGCGTCCAGCCGTCCTCCCATTCCAACTTCAATCACAGCAATCTCCACTCGTAATCCCGCGAAATGAAGAAAGGCCATAGCCGTCAGTGTCTCAAAGAAGCTGGGCATCTGGGCGAGCTTGTCGGCTAATACAAGTCGTTCCGCGGCATCGTAAACCTGAAAATAACGCCGGGCGAAATCATCGTCTACGATTAGATCTTCGCCAACTCGAATCCTCTCGTTCACCCGTTCCAGGTGCGGCGATGTGTACAGGCCTACCCTTAGCTTAGCCTCGCGCAGGATTCCGGACAGTGCAGCAGCGGTTGAACCCTTGCCGTTGGTTCCGGCGATCAATACAGACGGAAATTTCTTTTGCGGATTCCCAAGAGCCTCTAGCAACACGCGGATCTCTTCCAGCGAGAACTTACGTCGCGGCTTGCCAGGCTGGGTGTACAGCTCGGGGACAAGCGCGTTGAGTTGTTGGATGGCTTCTGAGTAGGACATGAATTTCAAGTATAAAAGCCGAGACAGGTACTGTGGAACGAATCGATCATTCCCCGTCTTCAAGCGGAAGCAGCATTCACTGCCTCAGCAGCAACTGCAGCGCTTCCCGGGCATCCTGAAGGCAGGATCGGGCTTCATCTTCAGAGAGCAGTCCCTGATGAACGGCCTTTTTGCCGGCGTCGTTCACCTTGTTGGCAACGCGCGGAAAATCTCCGTCTATGCCGGTCAGCAGCAGGTTGTTGTTCACCTCATGCAGCAGATTCCCCAGTGTGGCGGCGTTGCGATACCGGGTGCGGATCAGCTTGGTCAGTTGCGCGGGCAGTTTCTGTTTGATTGCCTCTTCGAGAACTGAGCGGCACATGACGGCACAGGCGGTAAAAAGGCCGTAGAAGTAGCAACGCGTGGCCTCATCCAGGTACCGGTCTGCCTCCTCGGAGCTGGCCGAAGCGACGACACACTCGCGCAGGTGGGTAGCGCGCAGAACAGCCGGCTCAACCAGCTCCAGCAACTCCAACGCAAAGGCCGCGCGCAGCAGGTCATTTTGCTGGCCATCCAAGGCACGCTGGATCTCCTGCCAGGCTGGAGTAGCCCCTCCATTCCCCTCCTGCTGCAGCCGAGTAAGCGAGGTCAGCCGTTGGCGCGCGTGTTGGATGAAGCCCTGGCGCATATCGTGCGCCAGCATCCGCCAGCCAGCCACAAATGCCTCGGGATCTTGCTGGTACCGCGCCCACATCTCGTCATAGACGATGGCCGGAAGCACGTTCCGTAGCTGAGCGAAGCGTCCTGTGCGCGCTAACTCGGAAATCGCGTCGCAAAAATCCCTCCCTGGAGCTCCTTCGAACGACATCTGGAGAAGCTGGTCTTCAAGACGCCCGATATGAATCGACATCGCCACAGCTCTCCCTGCCAGAGAGTTTATGGCGAATAGCGCACTGATCGGCCACAAAACGAGGATTATCAATCTCTATAAGTGCTGGAACGGGAAGCGCTTAACGAATCACACATCGCTGGGAATCAAAGCGATGCATAGAGGATGCTGAAATCAAAGTTTCCAACCGTGCTCCCACCCCTTGCACAGATCAAAGACAAACAGAAGAATCCGCTCCCTGTGGACGATCAGTACAACAAAAACCCTTGCTGTACTTGCATCAAGATCTAGTTTGCACAAAAAGCAGCAATTATCCTCAGGGGTTCCAGGCCTCCTTGTGGGATTTTCGGTAAAGACCCTCCCTATCTCTGTTGGATCTGCGCAATTTCCTATTCTCCTGAAATCCACAGCCGCGATTTAGAAAATCAGACGTCTTACCAACCCCTTTATCTTCATTTGTTTCAGATCATTTTCCACTTTTCCTTCAACAACGACGGGTATTACTAATCTTTTTATTCATTACTTATCCTTTTCCTCACTCCCGTGGGCTCAATTCGCAACTGCGGTCACCGAATCATTTGCAGACAAACCAAGAAGTCCCAGTTTCTGAGGGAGGGTACCGGCCAGGAGAAAACCGGCGACTCTTCGCTACCCAAGCGGGTAAGCCATATGTAATTCAGAGAATCGCCGTGTTTTCCACGCGCAAACAAAGCTAAACGTGAATACAATCAGGAAGAAGCAAAGAGAGCCGTTTCCGTTGAGCCCCAAAGTGTTGTAGAGTGTGGCCAGTGCGCTAACGTGCTCGAACCTCAGGAGTAGAGCTATGTCGCCCGTGGAAACTGAAGTGGAAAAGCCGGCAGCACAGGGGGCAGCGATGGAAATTACCGTAAGCCGCCAGGATCTGGTGAAGGAACTCACTGCAACCCAAAGCGTCGTCGAGCGCAAGACCACGATTCCGATCCTGTCGAATTTTCTCATCGAAGCGGATGGGGACCGTCTGACTATCACGGCTACGGATCTGGATCAGGCGATCCGCACCAGCACTGCCGTCAAGGTGAAGAAGGCCGGCGCTTGCACTATCCCGGCGCGGAAGCTCTACGACTACATCAAGCTCTTACCCGACGGCGAAATCTCGATCAAACTGCTTGAGAATCACTGGGTACAGATTCGCTCAGGGCGTTCGAATACGAAGATGGTGGGCATGGCGCGCGCCAACTATCCACAGGTGCCGGAGTTCCCTGCCGTCTCCGCGACCAGCATTTCCGCGGTGGCGTTGAAGACCCTGATCAATCGCACTATTTTTGCCATCTCCAACGAGGAGTCGCGCTACACCCTCAACGGCGCGCTGCTGGTATTGAAAGCAGAATCGCTGGCGATGGTGGCCACCGACGGCCATCGGCTCTCGTATGTCGAAAAGCCCAATGAGACACTTGGCGGAATCAGCGGAGAAAAGCGCGTGTTGATCCCGCGCAAGGCTTTGCAGGAGCTGCAGCAGTTGCTCAGTGTCACAGACGCAGACGAGGTGGAATTTGCCGATGACGAGCACACGCTCTACTTCCGCGTGGGCCATCGGACTCTGAGCACCCGCAAGCTGACTGGGCAATTCCCCAATTTTGAGGCGGTCATGCCGCGCGACAACAGCCGTTTTGCGGTGGTGCGTTCCAGCGAACTGGCCTCGGCTATCCAGCGCGTCGCACAGTTTGCCGACGAGCGCTCTGGGGCGATCCGGTTGCGCCTCGAGCAGAACGAGCTGAAGATCAGCTCCAGTTCCACCGAATCCGGCGAGAGCGAAGACACGATCGACACGCCCTACTCCGGTGAGCCGATCCTGGTGGGATTCAACTCCGGGTATATCCTCGATTTCCTCAAGGCCATCGGCAACGAAGGCGAGGTGCGGCTGGAGTTCAAGGACTCGCAGTCCGCCGGCCAGATGCGCCCCGAAGACCCCGACGCCGAATACAAGTACCGCTACGTGCTGATGCCGATGCGGATCTGAAGCGGTAGATACTTATCGACCAAATAAGAAAGGCGCCCGCTTTGGGCGCCTTTCTTGTTGATGCCAAATTACATCGCTTAGAAAGTGTACTTCATCCAGAAGCGAAGGTTGCGGCTGGCTGTCTCACGCGCCTCCGCAGGATTCAAGAAGGACGCAGTCCCCACATACAGCAGGTTCACGTTCGGGAGATTGACATTGTTGTGGTTAGCAAAGTCCTGTACCTCGGCGCGGAAGACGAACTGGCCTCTGTCGAGATGCAGCAAGCTAGACGGGACCGTCTTCTCCAGTGCGACGTCATTGTAGAGCAGACCAGGATTCAGGTAGCTGTCTCGGCCAATCTCCTGGTGGAGAAACTGCGGGCCATAGGGGATAAGCCAACGCTCGGACTGGGGATCAACTTGTACCGCGGCGTTGGTTGCATTCAGAGTCGCCAGGTCATAGTAGGTACCCGCAGTCGTAGCACCTAAATAAATGCCATCAATGCCAACTGCACTCATTGGCATTTTCTTGTTGGAAAGAAGCGGTCGGTCATTCGCGGTACTGCCATCTCCATTGGAGTCAATGCCCGCGAAATTGACTGAACTGTAAGCACCGGTCTGGAAGCGGGAGGAGCCGGAGATGGTCCAGTGGCGGGTTGTTGCGCTCAGAAAACTGTTCAACGCAGCAGCATCGGCGTGCAGTCCTGAGGGAGACCATACATAGGTGAATGCCGCATATTGGCGATGGTCAAAGGTTGAATTAGCCCAATCCTGCCCGCGTCCTCCCGGAGCCAGATTTGCGCTGTAAGAGGTTGGCGCGGAGTCGGGAGCAAATACATCGGAGCCGTCGTCCAGATCCTTGCTATAAACATACTCCCCGTTGATGGAGACACCATGAGCGAAGTTATGTCTTACACCTACCTCAAGGCCGTTGTAGTCTGAGTCGGCAAAATTGCCGCGCGCAATGATCGCGCCGCGCGTTGTGTTCAACCGGTTGCCCGTATTGAAGTCGAAATAGTTGTACTGCTGGTTGGCGAAAAGCTTGATGCCACGGCTGCCTACATATGTGACGCTGATGCCGATCTGGCCCGGCAACTCGCGTTCAATTCCCAAATTCCACTCAGGGGTGTAGGGCGTAGTCAGGTTATTGACGACGCTCTCAACGGTAGAGAATGGATTCACTACCGGTGACAATGTCGCGATCAGTCCGGTCGCATTTCCAAGACCGTTCCCTGTGGTCTGTTCTGCCAAAGGACTGGAGATGTTCGGGGCGTTTGCGGCGGAATTTGTGGTGATATTGGTGAACTCTGGATCGAAGAAGATACCGAATCCGCCACGAATCACCGTCTTGCCGTCGGCAAACCAGTTGCCTAGATGTGGTGTGTAGGCGAAGCCGATGCGGGGTGCGAAACTGTGCCGATTCTCTGCGACCTTATAAACCGTATTGATCGGGCCATAAAGCGTGGCGGCGGAGCTTGGGTCAATTGCCGGATAGGGGAGCGAATTGTCCGGATTGGTGAAGTAATCCCAGCGCATGCCGAGATTGATCGTGAAATCAGGGAAGACCTTGATATCGTCCTGCGCAAAGACGCCTGTGCGCCAACTGTGCGGGTCGACGCGCGGGCTGCCGATCTGGATGGTAGCAGCACCAGACGGGCCTAATTGATTCAGCAAGAAGTTGCCAATAGCTGTGCTGCCGCTTCCTCCGTCTGCGAAAGCCAGTGTTCCACGCAGGTTGAGTCCGTTGAGATCGGTCTCGATGCGGCGACCGATGTCAGCGCCGGCGCGCACGGACTGCCGACCATGTGTCCAGGAGACGGTGTCCTGCCATTGGTACATATCCTGCCCGCGGCCTTGGGGATAGCCCTGATTGGGCCCAAGCGGGGCTATTTCAGGAGTCACAGTATTGAATTCAAGAGTCGGAAGGGTGTAAAGCGGGTTTGCGATGGTTGCGGCGAGCGGGGCGAAGAGGAACGAAATGCGCGTTTCAGAGGCGCGAAATTCATTCAGAAGGTGTGCAGAGAAAATGTGTGTCCAGGTTCCCTGGCCCAGTTCGGAGGGGCCGCCCTGATAAGTATCGAAGCCGGGCAATGCTCCGCCGTTCGTGAAGAAATCAGGCGTCAGGCTGCTGCGGTCATGCAAGTAGCGCGCCGTAAATGTATCTTTCGTCTCGGGAGTGTAGTCAATGCGATAGGTCCATTGCGTGTCCGGACTCTGCTCCGGTGTGGGCGGGCGCTGGAATATGTCGACTGGCAACCCTTGAGCGCAAACTGTATCCGTAGGAGAGCAAGCAGCGCCAAGGCTTTGGAAAACGGTCGTTCCTGCGAAATCTTCCATTGAGGTTAGATACGATCCATTTGACAGGTACTTGAGCATCAGAGCGGCATTGGTCGCCACGGTGCCGCTACCGGCCGCCAGGCTTTGCAGCAGTGCGATGCCATTGGCGTTTGGCAGGTTGATCTGCGAGGCCTGCTCATTGCCGTAAAAACGGGAGTATTGGGCCGCTCCGAAGCCGAAGAGCTTATTCTTGATGATCGCGCCGCCCGCAGTAAAGCCAAACTGCTGGGTATCAAAGCGTGCCTTGTCTGCCCGGTCTTTTGGAACAAGTTGGCGCGTCTGGCCGTCAACCGCGTTTAAGCCGGAACCGGAGTAGAGGTCCCAGGCGGAGCCGTGATAGGTGTTGGTGCCGCCTTTGGTGATCAGATTGACGACACCGCCCGAGGCGCGGCCAAACTCTGCCGGCGGATTATGTGTATAGACAACAACGTCAGAATACATATCCGGAATCTGCGGCTGAACAGCTTGCCCGGCAATGGTGGCGTCGTTGATCTCTTCGCCGTCGATCATGAAGTTATTCGCGCGCGGGCGTGCGCCGCTCACCTGGATCTGTTCGCCATTCTCGAAGCCCGTGTTGCTGACGATCTGGACACCGGGAACAGTAGTCGCCACTTCAATCGGGTTAAGGGTAAATATCGGTACTTTAGCCAGGGTCTCTTCAGAAATTGTCGTAGAGAGAGAACCGTTATCTTGGTCCAAAAGAACCGTTGTCGCAGAGACCGAAACGGTCTCGTCCACATGGCCAGGCTTGAGTGTCACATCGAAAGAAACCAATTGTGAGGGAGTAACCGTCACATTCTTCGCCTCGAACCGCTCAAAGCCGGTTGTCTGGGCACGAAGGGTGTAATTGCCTGGGGGGATCGCCTCCAGGCGATATGCGCCCTGAGAAGAGGTCTTCACAACGCGGCTCTCCCCAGTCTCAGCACTGGTAATCGTTATATCCGCGTTGGGAACGACCGCGCCGCTGCTATCACGCACGATTCCGGTCAAGGTACCCTTACTGGTTTGCGCAAAGGCTGTGGGAGAGACAACAGTGAGGGTCAACAAGCCCGCACTCATGATTGCGCCCAGAAGCAGCGCCCGTAGATGCTTTGTTCGAGAGAGCATGAGTCAGTTCCTTCCAAAAGGTGAAAGTCGAAAAGAGTCCGGCAGCAAATGCGCCAGTTTCGATCAAAAAAACGTAAAGAGTGCAGAAGGAGGGAGGTGTGGCTGATTAGGACAGCTTGTTTGTTGCACACTGCAATTTATATGCCAACTAGAAATAGACGACAGAATTCAATTCCATAGTGTTGATTCTAATGGAATTCTCGAAGATGTCTAAGGCGAGTAGAGGGGATTTTGGATACGAATCTTTCGGAATGTCAATGATCAGTCATAGTCCACCGAGCATAATATATGATTTATCATATATTATGCTGACGATCCGATCAGTGCCTCACAGGATAACTAAACCTTCAGAAAGTCCAGGGCGCGCACCAAATAAGATTTCAGATCGCGGCGATGGACGACGGCGTCGAGGAAACCCTTTTCGAGCAGGAACTCACTGCGCTGGAATCCTTCAGGGAGCTTCTGCCGGATGGTCTGCTCGATAACGCGCGGACCGGCAAAGCCGATCAGCGCGCCGGGTTCAGCGATATTCAGGTCGCCGAGCATGGCAAAGCTGGCCGTAACACCGCCGGTGGTTGGATCAGTCAGCACACAGATGTACGGCACCTTGGCATCGTCCAGTTGTGCCAGAGTGGTCGCAATCTTGGCCATCTGCATCAGGCTCACGACGCCTTCCATCATGCGCGCGCCGCCTGATGCTGTGATAACAATCAGCGGTTTTTTGCCAAGCCGCGCGCGGTCGGCGGCGCGGGCAATCGTTTCACCCACAACCGCGCCCATTGAGCCACCGATGAAGCCGTATTCCATTGCGCTGACGACTACAGAATGCGATCCCAGCTGACCGACAGCGTTGAGAATCGCGTCGTCCAGTCCGGTTGCTTTCTGAGCCGCTTCAAGCCTCTTTTTGTAGGGCTTCACATCAGTGAAGTTCAAGGGGTCGGTGGAGCGCAGGCCGCGGTCAACCAGCTCAAAGCCCGGCTCGAGCAGCAGCTCAATGCGCTTGAGCGCGCTCACTTTGAAGTGATGCTGGCATTTGGGGCAAACATTCAGGTTGGCCTCCAGGTCGGCCTTCCATATGGTTTGCCGGCAGCCAAGGCACTTGATCCAGAGGCCTTCGGTGCGAACACGCTTTTCAGCGCTGTCGCCAGGCTCGTACTCACCGTCTTCTCGCTTGAACCAGGACATATATCTCAGGCAATTGTAAATGGGCGCTGAGGCTTCCGGGCTGGATTGCGCGCGGGCAAGAGCAGTTTAGAGCAATGCGGGATGGGCGAGGATGCCCTTCTGAAACGTGTGTTTCGTCCGCTCATTTCGGCGACGGCAGCGGCCAACTCTAGCGAGAAGGGGTGTTGCGGCAGGTCCAATAACGCGCTAACTCTCAGGGTGCAGGGCAGTGCCTCCGGATGCGCGTAGACTCCGATGTTGCGAGAGCAATCAGCGAAAGTGAGTTAATGTCCGCCGTGATACGGGTGTCCGCTAAGGATCGTAAAAGCCCGGTAGAGCTGTTCAGCGATGACTAGGCGGGCAAGAGCGTGGG
>Ga0181519_10003910_pt1 | contig 12146 bp, 11 predicted proteins | sample PEATcosm2014_Bin_26_FD_121102 | JGI IMG/M metagenome (GOLD analysis project Ga0181519, IMG submission 121102) | Peatland microbial communities from MTU Mesocosm Facility, Houghton, MI, USA - PEATcosm2014_Bin02_10_metaG | ecosystem: Environmental > Terrestrial > Soil > Wetlands > Peat | place... | reverse complement strand
TCGCGACTCCGCATCAAGGCCCAGCGTATTCATCTTCTTGTGGATCGCCGCCACCCGTGCAAACAGCTTCTCATTCAAAAATATTACGTCCTGGTGCGCCGCCCGCTTCGGCGACTCGATCTCATTCACCTTGTCAAGCGTCGCGTTGGTGTTGGCCTGCGCCACGCCATCGAAGGTCTCCGCCACGCGCGTGTATAGCTGCCCGCTCTTCTCTAGCGCCACCAGCGTGTTGGCAAACGTCGGAGCTGCAGGGCTGTTGGCGATCGCCTCCACCTCCTGAATCTGCGCTGCCATTCCAGCCTCCAGCGCAGGTTGATAGTCCGTATCCTTAATCTTGTCGAACGGCGGCGCATGATACGGCAGCGTGCTCTCCGCATAGAACGGGTTCTCCGGCCCAAATACTGGTGCCGCCGCAGCTTGCCCCACCGCAGTCATCCCGCTCGCACCCGCTACAGTCCCCGCCAACACCACCATCGTCATCCGCAATGCTCTCCTCATACTTATCTCCCCCCACATAATCTATCGAAATGCACGCTTCTATTATCAGAACAACTCTTGCTTGTTAAGGGCATGGCTTCAGCCGTACCATCAATGCCGCATCTGCACGCCTGCTTTAGCCGCTGAGGTCATAATTCCACTCCGCTGGGTGTCCCGTCCATTCAGGCCCGCAACCAGCAGCCTACTTATGCAGCGGAATATTCTCCGGATGTCCCGGCTGGTCCAGCATCTGGAATCCGCTGGCCGGCCCCAGCGCCGGGTCGGTCCACTCACGCATCGCCCATACAACCTTCTTTGCCGGATTCACCTCGATCAGTTGCGCTGTGGTCGGCCACTGCGCGGGGTCCTTCACGTCGTTCGGCACCCAGTTAGAGAAGACTGTGTCGCCATTGGCCAGCCGTGCCACATCCTGGATGCAGCCGATCTTGTATCCCGCATCCGCCAGTTCCGAGCGGTCGAGCCGCCACACAACCTCGCCCTTCTTGTTCACCTCCACGATGCCTCCCTTGGCGTTGCCCGTAATCAGCGTGTTTCCGTTGGCCAGACGCACCGCCGACCATGGGCTGGGGGTCACATAGTTCCACACCACCCCGCCCTCGTTGTTGTATTCCGTTACCCGATTGTCGTCCATGTGGGCCACCAGGATCGTCCCCGTCGCTGTCATGCGCGCGCGACGCAACTGCGGATGTGGCTGCGTCGGGTCGCCCGCCTTGATGTCCACCTCACTCTCCACCACGTTGGTCTTGGTGTTGATCAACAGCATCCGGATGGGATCGCCGTTCTCGGCCACAAACACATGGTCCAGTCCAATGGCCTGGATGGAGTGCAACTCCATTCCAGTACGCGCTTCCAGGTGCCAGACGACTTTCTTGTCCGGGGTAACGATCGAGGCCCCGCGTCTGCTGGAGAAGACCACGTTGCCGTTGGCCAGCAGAGTGCAATCGCCCAGCTCCTCAAAGTCCTTTTTGCCGTCAAATACATAGTCGTACGGGATGGAGTAGAACCACGCCGGCTTGCCATCGCGGACGATCCAGATTGTCTGCTGCGGATTTACAAAGTTCCACTCCCCGCAGTACAGAAACGGATGCTGCGCCAGCCCGTTGCCCGGTAACACAGCCGGTGAGTTTGCCACCGTAGGCGCGGCAGCAGGTATGGCAGGCGTTACGTTCTGAGCAGCAGCTCCCAGCCCAAGGCTCATCATCATTACAACCACAAGTACGCGACCCAAAGACATATCGTTCTCCCAGTTTCACGCCTCCGCCAAAGCTTCCTGCGCAAGCACCAGCGATTGTACTGCATCCTTCCGACGCAACTCACTAACAACTGAGAACTGTTTTCCCGTATTCTGGACGTGACCATGATCGACCCTATCCGCATCGGCTCACGCGGCTCCCAACTCGCACTCTGGCAGGCCAAGCACATCGCCGACGCCTTGCGCGTAGCAGGACACACTGTCGAGATCGAGATCATCCGTACGACAGGCGACCGTCTGCAGCATCCGGACACCGACAGCCCCGCCGTCGAACTCGACTCCATGGCTCCGCCCGCCGATAGCAAGGGAATCTTCATCAAGGAGATTGAGGAGGCGCTCGCGGATGGTCGCATCGACCTCGCCGTTCACTCGCTCAAGGACCTGCCCACCGCGATCGATCCGCGCTTTATCCTCGCCGCCATTCCACTGCGCGCCGACCCGCGCGACGCCTACGTCTGCCCGCGCCAGAAAGCCTTGCACACCCTGCCCACCGGCGCCCTCGTCGGCACCACCAGCCCGCGCCGTCGCGCCCAGCTCCTTGCCCTGCGCCCCGACCTCCGCTTCATCGAACTGCGCGGCAACATCGACACACGCCTGCGCAAGTTGGGCGAAGGAGCGTGCAACGCGCTAGTGCTCGCCGCTGCCGGCCTCGACCGCCTCGGCCGCACGGAGTGGCTCCATCAGCGCTTCACCATCGATGAAATGTGCCCCGCCCCAGGCCAGGGAGCGCTCGCGCTGGAGACCCGCGCGCCGGAGTATGCCGTCTTTGCCGATCCCGCCCACGATAACCTCATCCGCAGCGCCGTGGCCACGCTCGACCACCCCGCGACCCGTTTCTCGGTCGAGGCCGAACGTACCGTGCTCGACGCCCTCGGCGGCGGTTGCCAGCTCCCTATCGGCGTCCACTGCGCCCCCATCCACGATGTCGCAGACCCCATCCCCAACCCCGGCGCACCCATTGCATGGAAGATTCAGGCGCAGGTCGTCGCGCCAGACGGCGAGCGCATGATCTGCTTCTCCAGCGAAGTTCCAGCAGCGATCTCCGCCGGCGCACTCGGCCTGCGTGTCGCCGAAGACCTCAAATCCCGCGGCGCACTCGACCTGCTCGAGCAACAGGCCTGACCGCTCATAGTTCATAGCCGAAGTCAAAACTCCTTCGTCGATGAACTCCCCAAAAGCCGCGTCTGCAACTGGCAAGTCGCCTACTGCGTTGCCGCCTTGGTATGGGTAATTGTTATCTGCGTCGAACCGGCCGCCAGCACGCTTGGTTTCAACACGACCATCACGCTCTCCTTTGCGTTTCCATCGATGCCCGAGAGGCTAATCATGGTCATCCCTTCGTGTTCGCTCGAGGTCGCATGGGGGCCCAGTTTGCCCTGATAGTAGCCCAGCACACTTCTCACCGGATCGCCGGTCGTATAACTGGCGGCCACAGTCTCTATGCCTAGCATCTTAATCCTTGTGCTACCATTCTCCACGCGCACCGCGCCGGGATAGACGCTGATGCCGAGGTCGGCCTCGCTCACGTTTGCCGCCTGGCCCATGGCCATGTTGTTGCCGCCGGAGTGCATCGCACGCCAGCCCAAATATCCGAGAGTCCCTACACCGAGTACGCCCAATACGACCAAAACGGCCACCACGATCAGAACGATCTTCCATACGCACGTCTTCTTCGCCGCAGCCGATGCACCGCAGGCAGGACAGAAACTCGTACTCGACTCAAGCGCAACACCGCACTTCGCGCAAAAATCGGCCATCTCGATTCTCCTTGAATTACTTCCGGCCATTCGCGTAGACGCACGCTGATATTCGTCGCGCCGGAGCGCACTGAAAGTACTCGGATTTTCAAAGTCGAGTCAACGGAAATGTGCCGCGATGGTCAGATTGGATTGCTCGTCCTACGCTGCACCGCTCTTGTGGCGAACGTCTGCCCCGCGCACCCAAAAGATCACGTCCTCCGCGATGTTGGTCGCGTGGTCGCCCACCCGCTCCAGGTTGCGCGCAATAATCAGTGCATTCAGGCTCTGCGGCGTCAGCTCCGGTTTCTCCTTGATCAGGGTGCTCAGGGCCGCAAACGCCGCGTCGTTCATCTCGTCCACCTGGTCGTCCAGCTTCAGCACCGATTGCGCCATCTCCGCATCCGCCTCGATAAACGCCTGCAGCGCCTTGCGCACCATCGCCGAGGCCAACGACGCCAGCTTGGGAATGTCCACCGGTAGATCGATATTGGCAAACGCTCCCATCTCGCGCACCCGCACTGCGATGTTCACCGCCTGGTCGCCCACCCGCTCCAGGTCCGCGTTGATGCGAATCACCGACAGAATGAAACGCAGGTCGATCGCCATCGGCTGTTCCATCGCCAGCAGATCCAGCGCCAACTGGTCGATCTCACGCTCCAGCCGGTTGATCCCAGGCTCCGCCCGGAACACCAGCTCGCAGATCGTGAGGTCGCGCGTGCGGTAGGCTTCGATGGAGCGCTGGATCGCCTGCTCCGACATGCCCGCCATCATCAGCAGCCGTTCCTTTAGATCGTCGAGGTTTTGCTGGAACTTAATGCGCGTCGTCATCAGCCAAACCTTCCCGTGATGTAGTCCTCGGTGCGCTTGTCAGATGGTGTGGTAAATATCTTGTCCGTCGAGTTGAACTCCACCATCTTGCCGTTCAGGAAGAAACCCGTATTCTCCGCAACGCGCGCCGCCTGCTGCATATTATGGGTCACTATCACAATCGTATACTGGCTCTTCAACTGGAAGATAAGGTCTTCGATCTTCGAGGTCGATACCGGATCCAGTGCCGAGGCAGGCTCATCCATCAGCAGCACCTCAGGGTCCACCGCCAGTGCTCGCGCAATGCACATCCTCTGCTGCTGCCCACCCGACAGGCTCGCTCCCGACTTCTTCTTCAGCTCGTCCTTCACCTCTTCCCACAGCGCCGCCGCCTTCAGGCTGCGCTCCACTGTCTCGTCCAAGATGGCCTTGTTGCGAAACCCGTTCAACTTCAGCCCGCTGGCCACATTGTCGTAGATCGACATGGTTGGAAATGGGTTCGGCCGCTGAAATACCATCCCCACCCTTCGCCGAATGTCCACCGGCGAGGCATCTTTGTAGATGTCCACCTCGCCCATCTTCACCACGCCCGTCGCGCGCGCAATCGGATTGGTCTCGTGCATACGGTTCAGGCAGCGCACAAACGTGCTCTTGCCGCAGCCCGACGGCCCAATCAGCGCCGTCGCATGGTTGGCGGGAATGTTCAGGTTGATGTCCTGTAGCGTGTGCGTCATCCCATACCACGCGTTCAGGTGCTCCACATTGATGCCGACTCCCACTTAGCTTGCCCCTTTCAGCGCGCCGCGACCCGCGTAGATGCGAACCAGCGTCACAGAAACCATAATCATCAGAATCAGCACCAGCGCCCCGGCCCATGCCAGCCGGTGCCACTCATCGTACGGAGAGATGGCGTACACATATATCTGCAACGGCAGCGCCGCGATCGGCTCATTCAGCTTGAAGCTCCAGAACTGGTTGCCAAATGCGGTAAACAGCAGCGGGGCCGTCTCGCCCGCCACGCGCGCAAACGCCAGCATACATCCCGTAATAATTCCCGGCGACGCCGTACGCAGGCTCACCGACAACACAGTTCGCCACTTCGGCACGCCCAGCCCCAGCGCAGCCTCGCGGATCGCGTGCGGCACCGTCATCAGCATCTCTTCGGTGGTGCGCGTAATCGTCGGCACCATCATGATGGCCAGAGCAACCCCGCCCGAGAACGCCGAAAAGTGCATCTGCTGCATCACTATCAGCGAGTAGGCTGCAATCCCCATCACAATCGACGGAATCCCGTTCAGCACGTCCGCGGTGAAGCGTACTGCCATCGCCAGCAGCTTGCCCTGCCCATACTCGGCCAGATACACGCCCGCAGCAATGCCCACCGGTATCCCCATCGAACTGGCCAGCGCCAGCACAATCGCCGAGCCCACCATGGAGTTGGCCATGCCCCCGCCCGTCTCACCCACCGGCGCGGGAATATGGGTGAAGAAGTCCAGATTCAGTGAGCTCGCACCCTTGTAGATCAGGTACGCAAGGATCGCCACCAGCGGCACAATCACGAGCACCGTACTCAGGATCGCAAGCCCCGTGACCAGATGGTTCACCGCATAGCGCCATGCGGAATTCAGCCTCAGGCTCCTGCTCTGATAGTTCGTCGGCGGACGCAACTGGCCGTCTCCCCCATTGGTTGTCGCAATCGGTAGTGGGTTTGCGCTCATCTTAGTTCACCCTCGCCGGTGCGCCACGCGTCACCGCCCACACTAGAGCGCGCGCAATCGCATTCACCACAATCGTCACCAGAAACAGCGCCAGCCCAATCTCGATCAGAGAGCTAAGGTACAGGTCCCCGGTAGCCTCCGTAAACTCATTGGCAATCACGCTGGCCAGCGTATATCCCGGCGCAAACAGGCTCTTCGAAATCACGGGATGGTTGCCGATCACCATGGTCACGGCCATGGTCTCGCCCAGTGCGCGTCCCAGTCCCAGAATCACTGCGCCCACAATTCCGATGCGCGCGTTCCTCAGCACTCCGGTGCGGATCATCTCCCAGCGCGTCGCACCCAGCGCCAGCACCGCCTCGCGCTGCGAGGTCGGAACAGCCTGCATAATGTCGCGCGTGATCGAAGAGATGATAGGCAGGATCATGATCGCCAGGATAATGCTGGCCGTCAGCAACCCCACGCCGAAGTTGTATCCTCCGAAGAACCCCGTCCATCCCAGGTACTTGAGCAGCCACGGCCCCAGTTGGTCGCGCATGATCGGCACCAGCACAAACACCGCCCACAGTCCATATACCACGCTGGGAATCGCTGCCAGCAACTCAGTCAGAAACGAGATCGGCGCCCGCAGCCGTGCCGGACAAAGCTCCGAGAGAAAGATCGCGACGCCCAGAGCCAGCGGCACCGCCATCGCCAGTGCCAGAAACGACGTGGCCAGTGTTCCGAAGATAAACGGTAGCGCGCCAAAGTCCCCTGACACCGGGTCCCACGCCGAGCGCAGGAAGAAGCCGAACCCAAACTGCGCTAGGCTCAACTTTGACCGGACAATCAAAATCGTCAGGATAAACAGCACAATCGCGAAGATGCTCAACGCGCAGACCAGCATCAGCGCCGCAAACGACTTGTCCGCAAGCCCGCCATTGCTGCATGTGTTCAGATACTGCCGGATCGGCGAGGAAGGCCCATCTGCGGCAACCGGCTCCGCGGACGTCACAAAGTTGACAATCGCAGGAGCATGAAGCGGCGCCTCCGTCTGCGTCATAGGCGCAGTCGGCGGGGTCGAAGGCTCCGGCTCTCTCTCAAGGGACATGGACGATGGAGTCACAATATATCTTTAAACATTCAGCCGTCATTCTGAGCAATTAATAGTCTTAATTTGAGTAATTAATCGTCGTCATTCTGAGCGCAACTCAGAATCTCAGTATTTCGTACTTGCCTATATCTCTATAGGTCGCACCAACCCGAAGAATCATGCCGCGCGAGCGCAATCCAATGCGTCCGCGCGGCACTCACAGTCTACTTGATGGTCGCAATCGTCTTCTTTTCCATCGCTTGCACCTGCGCCGGAAGCGGGGCATAGTCCATGCTCGATGCCTCGCTCTCGCCATGCGCAAGCATCCAGGTCAGGAAGTCCTTCATCGCCACGCCCTTCGCGGGATCGGCGAACTTCAAAGGGATCAGCAGGTAGGTAAAGCTGGAGATCGGGTAGGAGGCCGCTCCCGGTGCGTTGGTGATTGAAATCCGATAGTCCGCCGGCATAGTCTTGGCCGAGGCCGCCGCCGCCGCCGTCACGCCCTCCGGTGAGCCCTTCAGGAACTTGCCCGCCGCATTCTTCACCGCGCCATAGTCCATCTTGTTCTGCAGCGCATAGATCAGCTCCACATAACCGAACGAGTTGGGCGACTGCTTCACCATCCCAGCCACTCCCTCATTGCCCTTCGCGCCAACGCCCGCCGGCCACTTTACCGACGTGTCGCTACCAACCTTGCTCTTCCAGTCCGAGCTCACCTTCGACAGAAAGTCGGTAAAGATGAACGTCGTGCCGCTGCCATCCGAGCGATATACCGGCAGAATCTCAGTGCTCGGCAGACTCACACCTGGATTGTCCTTCACAATCTTGGAATCGTTCCACTTGGTGATCGTGCCCAGATAGATGCCTGCAATCACTTCGCCGGAGAAGTTCAGGTCCTTGGTCACGCCAGGAATGTTGTATACCGGGACAACCGCGCCCAGCACTGTCGGGAGATGCATCACCTTGATCTTCGCCGAGGCCAGTTGGTCGTCTTTCATGGGCATGTCGCTGGCGCCGAAATCAACCGTGCCCTCGGTCGTCTGCTTGATGCCGCCGCCAGACCCGATCGACTGGTAATTAATCTTCACATTCGGATGCAGCGCGTTGTACTCCGTAAACCACTTGTTATAGATCGGGTAGGGGAATGTGGCCCCTGCCGCCGTAATGTTCTGGGCGCTTGCACCCACCGCAACCATCGCCAACAAACCTGCTGCCACAAATTTCAATTTCACTGATCGTTCCCCCTCGAAGTTGGCGCGTCCTGCCATCCCCGCTCCGCTGCACAGGCTCAGACGCATCCTAGGTACTGCCAACCAGTGTCATACCCGATTGTTACGGAGTGATTACATCGCAATAAAAGACTGAAAAACCTGCGGTCAACTCATGGCCCATAGCCATAGTTGAACTGCAAAAACGCTCTCGCCGAACGCGCGCATCCGCTCCACCACATCCTGCCCGGCTCATCGACGGTTGTGCTCCAACCGCTTCCTTATTCCGACATAGGCCACGCCATGGGCAGCCGCACTAGAAAGTTGCTCCCCACGCCCAGTTCGCTCTCCGCGCGGATCGACCCGCCCTGCATCTCCACCATATGGCGCGCGATGGCCAGCCCCAGCCCCGTCCCGCCGGACTCCCGCGAGCGCGCTTTGTCCACCCGATAGAAGCGTTCAAAGATGCGCGTCAGATGTTCCGAAGCGATCCCCGGCCCAAAGTCCAGCACACTGAATTCCACCACCCCCGCGCCCGGCAATCCCAACCCATCCGCCCCCTGTTCCCCGTCGTGCAGCGTCCATACCTCCCGCGCGCTCACCACCACCCGGCTCCGCGCTGCCTCCTTCGCCTGCCCGTATTTGATCCCGTTCTCGATCAGGTTGCCCAGCACCTGCACCATCGAGTCCGTGTCCACGAAGACCTCCGCCCCGGTCGTATCGCCGATCTCCAACTCCGCCTCGGCATCCTGCACCATGCCGCGCATCGCAGACACCGCATCGTGCACCAGCACGTCCGCGCGCACCGATTTCGGATGCAGCACGGCCTCCCGCGACTCCACCCGCGCCATGGTCAGCAGGTCCTCGGTCAGCCGGCTCATGCGTGTTGCATTCTTCAGAATGGTGGCCAGAAACTCCCTCGCCACCGGACTCAGCGACTCTTCATGGTCCAGCAGCGTCTCCACATATCCGCTGATCGAGGTAAGCGGAGTCCTCAGCTCGTGCGATACGTTGGCCACAAAGTCGCGCTGCGTCCGCTCCACCTCTTCGATGCGCGTGATGTCATGCAGCACCGCTACCGCGCCTCCCGCCGGCATGGGCGAGGCATTCACCTCGAAGATGCGTCCCGGCACCAGCGACGTCGTCCTGCGCTCGCAGACTGCACGCTCCTCCAGAGCCGTTCGAACGCACGCCAGCAGCTCCGGATCGCGTGCCGTCTGCACCAGTGCATGACCCACCCGCACGGAGCTTGCCGCCGCCGCCCCTGGCATCAACCGCTGCATTGCCTGGTTCGCCCACTGGATACGTCCCGCCGCGTCCACTGCCACCACCGCGTCCTGCATGGAGTCCAGCAGCGCCTCCAACTCATGCCTGCTCTCCGATACAATCGTCAACGCGCCCAGCGTCTTGGTCGCGGCCCCCGCAATCGCTCCCGCCAGACCATCGAAGTCGCTAAACCGCTGTAACTCGAGCCCGTCAAGGGCCGGGATCCGATCGGGAATCTTCTCAGCCAGTGTCTGTAGCGGAAACAGCGATCTGCGCACAAACTGCGCCATCCCAAAGGCCATCACCGCCAACAACGCTAGCACCCCGACCAGCCCCAAGCTCGCCATTTCAGCCCCTAGCCAGTGCGCAGTCAGTATCGCAACCACGATCGCCATAGGCAGCAACGCGAGCGCCATCCGCAGAAAACACGCCAGGAACAGACTTCGCCTCATGCTGCCGCGCCCCCGTATCTAACTATGCCTGCGCAGCCTTTGGGATCTCGAACCGGTAACCCGCTCCGCGCATGGTCTTAAGATAACGCGGCGCCTCAGCATCTTCCTCAATCTTCTCGCGAATCCGGCGCACATACACATCCACCGAGCGCGGAGTCACAAATCGCGCGTCGCCCCACACCGCGTCCAGCAGTTGGTCGCGGCTGAACACCCGACCCGGATGCCGCGCCAGGTAATCCAGCAGGCGAAACTCTGTCGCCGTCGTCGTCACCAGCTCTCCGTGGATGCGCAACTGCATTGCATGAGCATCAATCTCCACCGCCTCGAACTTCACCATGGAGGGTGCCGTCGGCCGCTCGAAGCGCCGCAGCACCGCCTTCACCCGCGCCACCAGCTCGCGTGTCCCAAAGGGCTTTGTGATGTAGTCGTCCGCGCCCAGCTCCAGCCCCATCACACGGTCATTTTCCGCTGCGCGCGCGGTCAGAAAGATGATCGGAACCGTGCTCAGTGCGGTGTTCTTCCGCAGTCTCCGGCACAGGTCCAGCCCATCCCCGCCGGGAACCATGATGTCCAGTAGAAACAACGCAGGCGGCTCCCGTTCAGCGTCTGCCACAATCTGCCCTAACGCCGTATACGGCCGCACCGTGTAGCCCGCCGCCTCCAGGTGAAATTGGACCAGCCGCAGGATGTCCGTATCGTCTTCCAGCACAAACACCGTCTGACTCAATGTGCTATCCCTCGCTCCTTCTACTTCTATTTGCTATCCTGTCCGCCGCCGTCCAAACCCTGCGGCACAGCCCAACTCAGCATAGACCACGCGATTGCTTTTTTTTGCAAACATACTGTAAATCGTTCGCAATACTCCACCCCAACCAGCCTCCGCAGATCGTCATTCCGCCCCCATCCAACAATCTCACCCTTGTTCCCAAGGTATACTGACGATAGCGGTTACACAGTATTTACCTTCGGGGCATGATGTTTCAGCGGTTTTAATTCCCTGCACAACCTTGACCAGGCCGCAGCACTAGTAAGCCGCATCGGATATTCGCAGGATACAGGGAGTCGCACATTGGACAATCCATCGCCACTGATCCTGTGCGTGGACGACGAAGCAGTCGGTCTGCGTGTCCGCCAGATTCTTCTGGAGCGCGCCGGCTACAAGGTACTCACCGCCATCGACGGCGCCTCAGGCCTCGAACTCTTCACCGCCCATCCCGTCGATGTCGTCGTCCTCGACTACGCCATGCCCGGAATGCATGGCGGCCAGGTCGCCCAGAAGATGCGACAAACCAAGCCCTCAGTCCCCATCCTCCTGCTCTCCGCCTACCTCGATCTCCCCGCAGAGGTCACCGCACTCGCTGACGTCTACATGACCAAAGGCGAGGGCGCGCCTGCCCTGCTCGACAAGCTGGGCAACCTGGTCCCTACTACCCCGCATCAAAAGCGCTAGCAGGAACAATCAAAGTGTAAGAATAGACTGGCATTAAAGGACGAGAAGGTCTTGGAGTTCATTCTCTTCAAACGAACTATGCGGCAGGTCCTGCTCCTGCCCATTGTCGCCTGCCTTGTGCTCGCCGGCATTCTCGTCTGGCAAATCCTCGGGGCCAACGTCACCGTCGGCCTCATCGAGCAGTCCGACCGGCGGATCGCCCTCGCTACCTTGATCGAAAAGCTTGTTGTCGATGAAGAGACTGGCTTGCGCGGCTATCAGACCACCTCGGATCCACGCTTCCTACAGCCCTATTACGACGCCGAAGCGCCCATGCAGCAGGCAATCGCTGAGTTGCAGTCCATTACCAGACCAGATCAGCAGCAGGTACTTAACCAGTTCGTCGAAGATCACCAGACATGGCATCAGGGATTCGCCGAGACTCTCATCCCCACCATCGCCGCCGGCGGTCACACCAACGACGTCGATCTCAATCTGCAGGGCGTGGTCCAAATGAACGCCATGCGTGACAGCCTCAAATCCATCATGTCCGCCGCTGAGCAGAGCCGTAATAACCGCATCGCCCTATGGCGGCAGCAGACCCGTCATCTGCTCTTTCTCCTTATCGGCATGGCGTTGGCCATCGGCCTGCTCATCGGGCTCTTCACCCGCGTTCGCCTCAAGTCAGCCTACGATTCCTTCCAG
>Ga0181519_10003908_pt1 | contig 12150 bp, 2 predicted proteins | sample PEATcosm2014_Bin_26_FD_121102 | JGI IMG/M metagenome (GOLD analysis project Ga0181519, IMG submission 121102) | Peatland microbial communities from MTU Mesocosm Facility, Houghton, MI, USA - PEATcosm2014_Bin02_10_metaG | ecosystem: Environmental > Terrestrial > Soil > Wetlands > Peat | place... | reverse complement strand
TGCCGTTACCGAACGGCGCAATCGCCCCCACGGAGCCTGCGTCGATGGTCATGTTGCCGCGCAGCGACGTCATCGAGCCGAAGTAGTCCGCCACCATATCGAACCGGCTGACGGCCGCACGGCCGTTGAGCATGCCACCGACCTTCACCGTCAGATCACCGCCGCCCGTCTGGACCAGCGTGCCGTCGGCCAGCACCCGGCCGGTGGAGGCGACAGCCAGATCCAGCCCCGTCGAGGTCGTCGAACTGGCGGAGGACATCACCCCGGCATTGCGGCCCGCAACCAGCGTGAGATTGCCGCCGCCGAGGGTCCCGATCCCCTGAAAGCCGATCAGCTCGGGGGTGCGGTTGTAGCTGTTCACAGCCGCCATCGTACCGAAGTTGATACCCCACGCGCCCAGGTCGGGCGTTACCCCCGCACCGCCCTGACGCCATAGCCAGTTCGCCGTGTAGTTGCTGTCGATGTAGCGTGACGCGTTATCGGCAAGCTGAATGTTGCCTGTCACGTCCTGCTGCGCGGAAATCAGCACGTCACCGCCATGCTCGGGGTACCAGACCCGAACGCTGCCGCTGGTGAGCGTTCCGGGCAAATCGTACGGATTGCTGCCGTCTGCGGCAAGCATCGGCGCCGAGGCGGTGCCCGCCGTATAGACACCGTACGGCGTGGCCTCGCTGAAGCTGCCGCCCGCGAGAATGTCCAGATTGCCCGTGCCTGTGCGCAGCACGCTGAAGTAGGTCGGGCTCATCGAACTGTTGTAAGTCGAATCGCTCAGCGTGACATTACCCTGCCCGGCGAGCGCACGCGTCGTCTGTACTGCACGCTGATCGGCCGATGTGAGATCGGCGCCCCCGACAAGGCGAATCGATGCCGAACGGGAGCCTGCCGCGAGCATGGCCGCGCCCGGCGAGGTCGCGGGGCTGCCCGCAACCGCCGGACTGGTCATCTTGGCCAGCGACGGCAGGTTGTTGACTTCGAACCCGAAGGCATAACTGTTCGCAATGCTGAGCGTCGTGCCGGCCGGGATCGTGTCGCCCGAGTAGTAAGACACACCGGCACTGTCGACGTAAGGCCCCCCGTTGATCCCCGTCCACCAGGTATAGAAAGCGTCGGTGGGCACCGTCCACGCGTTCGGAAGGTAGACATCGGTCGTCTCGGTGTACCAGTACGTGAACGTGTTCGTGCCGTCCGAGTCCGACTGCCGCACAAAATTAGGCACTGTCGACACGTCGATCAGCGTGAACGTGGCCGGCGATCCCGGCGACGCCTTGAAGCCATCCGAAATGTTGCCATTGACCGTGAGGTTACCGCCAGCACGCACCACCAGCGCCATCGGCTCGCCGGCGCCGTACGTCGCCGAGTTCGGATCGCGATCCGCGTCCGCGCCGTAGCGGTACTTGCCGAGATCGATGTCGCCGACGATCGAAAGATCGCCAACGGACGCGATCTGCACGCCCGGGCGCAAGTGATACGCGCTGCCGTACGCGGACAGCCCTGCGGTGCGCGCGGCCAATGCGCCGTTGCCTGCCGCCGCAGTCATGAAAGCGGTGCTGGCCGCGTCGTAGGTGTCGAGTGTGGCTTGCGAGATGACGCTGCCGCCGGGCAGGTTGTACGTCCAGAAGCCGTTGAGTGCGATGCTGTCGGCGCCGCGAATCGTGAGCGGTCCCGTCGCGTTGATGGCGATGTCGCCCGAGGTCTCTGCCGTGCGCAACGCATTGAGAATGATCTCGCCGTAGTTCCGGCCGTCGGGCGTGCTCAGGTCGAACGTCGCCCCCGGTGAGAGCGTCATCGTGCCGCCTGCCGTCGTCAATTCGATGTGACCACGGTTCTTCGCCTCGATCGGTGCGCCGTAGCTGTCGACTTGCAATGTCGTGCCATGGGCGTCGAGCACTGCGGCGCCGCCAAGCGTGAGGCCGTTGCCTGCCGACAGACGGATGGTGCCGGGCGCCGCACCCGAGGCATCGATGGTGCCGTTCACCGTCAGGCTGCCGCCGTCGACCGAGATGCCGACGTTGTGCGCCTTTACGCCGTCGCCGACCACCAGATCGCCGCGCTTCTGCACGAAGGTGCGCGAATCGAAGAAGCCGCCCTGCCCCAGCGCCGCGTTCAATCCGGCGAAGTCGGCAAACGTACCTGCCTGCGCACCGAAGTCCGCACTGACAAAACCCGTGTTGGCGCTGCCGAGCAGCGTGCCGTCGAGCGCAAGCGTGCCGATACGGGCATCCACGGTGATCGCGCCCGCATTGGCGTTCTGAGCGGAAACGTCGATGACCGAGCCGGATGCCTGCGACACACTGCCCTGCGCGCTCGTGAACGTTGCCGTGCCGCCGAAGCCGTACACCGTCGCGGTCTGAATCTGCGACACGGGTCCGCTCAGATCGATGCGGCTGTTACCCGCAAGCACGATGTCGTGTGTTGCATCCACCGCCAGCTTGCCGCTGGGCAGCAACACCGTGCTGCCGATGAGTACGCTGTCGCCCGTGAGGTCAATCTCTGCCCCGGCAATCGATGACTTCGCCGTGCTTGGTGTCGTGCCATCCGGAGCGACGACATTCAGTGCACCGCCTGCCACGTATCCGGTAATCGATTTCTGTGTGCCGCTGAGCAGTGGCGTCGCAAGCGTGAGATTGCCGCCCGTACCGCTCTGGCCGAAGACGGCGCCGCTTTGCGTGCTCGGCGCCTGATAGACGTAGAGTGTGCTTTTGCCCGCCGAGACGATCCTGTTGCTGGCGGTCAGATCGACATTCCCGAAGCCGTAAATGGTGCGGCTCACGTTCGTCGTGTCCGTCGATACATACGTGCCGAGGTCGATTTCGCTGGCGACCAGACTCAGTGCTCCCACGCCGGTGCCGGGGCCGCCTGCGACGATGGCCGGTGCGCTCGCGCCGGCAACGCCGTTCCAGGTGAGTTGATCGGCAGCGATCGTGGCGTGATCGCCTGCCGCGCCAAGGCCGTAGATCGCCGGCGCTTTGAGCACGACGTTCACGCCCGAGCCCCGAGCGTCCAGCGCACCGCTGCCGAACATGTTGATGGCACCGGCCGCGCCCAGCGTCAGTTTCTCGAGGGCGGGTGCACCGCTCGACGGGTCGCCCTTGAGCAGCGTCGAGAGCATCGCCTGATTGAACAGCATGCCGGCCGGGTTGCCAGCGGCCGCGATCTGGGCGGCGTCGCCGACATTGAGCGCGCCCACCGCCAGCGAGATGTTTCGCGAGCCGAATCTCGCTGTAGGATCGAGCATCGAGGCGCCGTTGGTCGACAGCACCAGCGTGCCCTCGGACAACAGCCGCGACCCTGCGCCAACCGAGATCGTGCCGGTGCTGCTCTGCTGCCCGCCGAACTCGACATCGCCGTTGGACAGGCCAAGCACCGTGTAGTTGTTGGCCCAGTACGGCAAGCCCGTCGAGGCCGTGTCGAAAGGCACCGCGCCCTGCCCCAGCGTGGTGAGGGTCACGTTGTTGCCAATGGTGATGTTGTTGCCCACGAGGAAGAGTTCGCCGCCCGAGAGCGTGACCCCGTCGCGCACGAAGAGATTGCTCACGCTGGTACCGTTCAGGAAGCTGAACTGCTGGCCGAGCAGCAAGCTGAGATACCCGTTGATGCTCAGACGCGGCGCGTCGATGGCCGTCAGGTCAGCGGCACCCACCGAAACCCCGGTAAAGCCCGCCGTACGCCCGCTCGACGTAATTTCACCCACGCCTTCCACGGCAGCCTGCCCGGCGATCCCGCCCTGCGCAGCGTTGAACAGCGCCTTGCCGTCGAACCGGAACACCGGGCTTGCCGGTACGGTACTCGGTTGCGTACTCGGTTGCGTAAAGAGAATATCGAGAGCCTTGCCGTCGCTCGGCAGCATCGACGGGATGCCGCCGAATTGCGTCACCTGACTGGTCAGGAAATCGCTATAGCTCTGTTCGTTGAATTGCGAGTACTTGCGCACCGACGTGCCCGGCGTGACCAGCACGGTCGACGGCAACTGGCTGCGCGCCGTGGTGTTTGCAATGCTGGTATAACCCGCGACCAGATAGGTACCGTTGCCCGCCGCTGTGGCGCTCGTGGGCAGGTTCTGCCCCGTGCCACCGATCTCCACGCGATAGGCGCCCGGCAGCAATGCGTAGTTCGATGGCAGCAACGTGTAGGTGCCGGCGGGCAAGCCGGGCACCCCCTCGCCGATCGTGATGCGCTGGCCGATGGCGGGGTCGCCCGCGCCGTTCTCCGGCGAGATCGGTGCATAGGCCGAGCCGTAACCCGGCACGATCGCGTAGACCTTGTCGCTCGCTTTGCTGAGCGTCATGGTCGGATTGGCATTGACGAGCGGCGTATTGAGTACGTTGACCGAACCGCCTCGACCGGACACGAAGCCCGCCCCCGTCAGCGAGCCGCCCCCCGTGAGATCGAGCACGGCGCCGTCGTCCACGCCGATCGTGCCGGCCTTGAGACGGATACCGGACCCAATGCCCAGACCGCCCGAGGTGAAACCGCCGACCGGTATCGGTTTGATGCTCGTGCCGTTGTAGCTGTAAGTCACCCCGTCGAACGTGCCGCCATAGGGCATCGTCAGACCGGCCGTCGACACCGAGGTCACGCTGCCGGGCAGCAGTTCGATGTGTTGCGTCACCGTCGAGCTGCCCGGCACGCTAGCCCCCGTCTGTCCGAAGAACAAGGCGCCGAACGGTGCGCGGACCACACCGCCTTGCTTGATATTCGGCGCTGCGAGCATCAGCGTGCCAAATACGGACATCGGCTGGTCCGGCAACGCCGCCGTAGTCCGCCCCAGTGTCAGCGTGCCGCTGTAGGTCGGGTTGTTCTGGCCCGCAATGATATTGGCGACCGCGCCCGTTGCCGGATAAATCTGCGCCGCCTCCAGATCCAGATCCCAGGACGTGCCGAGCGAGGTCGCCCCCTGCGACGCGAGCGTCGGCAGGAATCGGATGTCGCCCTGACTCACCAAGCGGGTCGTGAGAAAGCCCAGAGAGGGCGTCGATATATTCTGGAACGTCGTCGGATCGTAGTAGCGGATGTCAGCCGAGAACGCGATGGGCCCCTGAACGTCGATCAGATCGGCATCGACTTCGAACGTCGCCGTCGTCGGCGCATTGGTGCCCCCCGGGTTGCCGATCGAGCCACTACGATAACCATCCTGATAGACGGACGGCGTGCCGGTGAGGCTCACATACGGCGCGGCGAGACGAACGCTGTTGCTCGTCGGCACCAACGTGCCCTGCTGCGGCGCAGACGACGTGAAAGCGTTCGCCATGAGCTTGAGGCTCTTGTCGAGCGAGAGCGACACGTCCCCGTTGAAGATCATGTAATCGGTGGCCAACAGCGACAACGAACTGAATCCGCCGTCCTTGATCTGATCGACGCTCACCGCTGCCTTACCGAACGATAGCCCGGCCACGGCCCCCGGCCCCGACAGATCGACTGGCGTGGTGCGTGCCTGCGTCACTGTGAAGAACCCCGGCACCAGCACGCTGCTCGGGATCACGCCCGTCGGGTCCTTGAACGAGGGCGTCATCAGCGAGAGCGACAAATCGCCGCCCATGGCGCCGGCGCCGCCCGAAACGGCGTGCAAATTGCCGTCGAGCATCAGGCCACTGGTCGAGCTCAGGGCGATGGCGCCGCCGTTGGAGGTGAGCGTTGTGCTGCCGGTGGCGCTCGACGGCTGACCGGAGACCGTTGCGGTGTCGAGCGTGACGTTCGCGCCGTCGGCATTGAGGACCGCCCCGGGACGCACGATAACGAACGACGGGCCGCCGCTCACCTGAATGCTGCCGCCATCGGACACCGTGCCGTAGGTATGGCCCGATGCGTCGAGCGCCGAGTACCCGACGCCCGAAACGTCGAGGCTTGCCGTCGGTCCGAGCCAGATCGCCCAGCCCAGATTATTGCCGAGCGCATCGAAGTTACGCGCGCTCGCCAGCACGTTGTCGGCTTCCGTCGTCAACGCGATCTTGCCGCCGTGTGCGATCAGACTGCCGTCGACTGTGATTCTGCCGAAGGCGTCAAGCGTAAGGCTCTGCCCCGGGTCGACACTCACCGACGCGCCGCGCCCGATGACGACTTCCCCGCCGGTCTTGTTGCCTTGATAGTCGCGGCTCAACGAGCGCAATGCGAGACTCGCGCCGCCGCGTTGCGTGAGCGTATCGGTTTGCGCATTCCCGGCGAACAACGCCGGCAGCACCACCTCCAACGCCTTGGCGGGATCGCTTCCGGTGCGCGCATTGACGCTGTCCGCCGTGAAGCGATACACCGGCATCGTCGGTGCCAACGTCACGCCGTTATCGACACGCACACCCTGCCCGCCATTGAGGTCGTAACTGGAGAAGCCCGCGCTGAAGAACGACGCGCCGCTGGCGGAACTGCCCACGTTGAACACGGGGACGGGCGACACGGCGACGTCGCGCGAGAACACCGTGCCTACCGGGACGATGGCGCCGACCGGATAGGTGACGGCGACGCTGCTCACCGTGCCCGCCGTGTAGACGACCCGGTACGGCTCGATGGGAAAACCGTTCGGGAAGACGCTCGACGGGATGACGGTGCCGGCCGGGATCTGCCCGTTGAAACCGAAGACTCGCTTGCCTGCCGGAAGGGTGTCCCCGCTGTTGTAGTACTGGTATCCGCCCCCCGCGTCGTCACGGTAGACCATGACGCTCACGCCCGCAGGCACCACCCAGGCGCTGGCAGCAAAGACGTTTGAGAACCCGTTATCGACATTGATGCCCACAGGCGTGGGCACGTCCAGAACCAGCTTGCTGTGCGCGTCGATCGTGGAGAACGGCAGCGGCGTGCCCGCGGGCACGGTGTAAGGTTCGGCGAGCTTCACCGACACGTCGGCCGCTGTCCCTGCCGTGAGGGTGCCGCCCGCCAGACTCGCATTGCTGCCGATCAGAATCCCGTCCGGGGTCGAGAGCGTGAGCTTGCCGCCGCCGTTCACACCGAAGGCCACGATCTGTCCGTTCAGGCTCAGCGTGCCGACGGCAACACCGTGATCGGACGTCGAGTCGCCTGCGATCAACGTCACGTTGCCACCTGTGCCGCCCTTCGTCTTGCCGCTCGCGAAGACCGCACCGCCGGAGGACACGTCGATCACGCTGCCGTCGGCGATCGTCACATCGCCGGTGGCATCGAACGTGACGCTGCCGCCATTGAGCAGGGCCACGCCCGACAGGGAATCCGGATCGGTGCTGCCGTTGACCCACAGACCGCGCACGTCGATCTTCGCGCCGGCGCCCAGCGTCAGACTGGACATATCGTCGGATCGCAGCAGCGCGATCGGGGATTGATTGCCCGCCTGCAAGAACAGGTTGGAGATGTTGACGGTACCGCCGCGCACGGTGATGTTGCCTTCAAGATCGACCACCGGTGCGATCAGATTCAGGCGCCCGCCGTTGTCCAGTCGCAGATCGCCGCGCACGGTGATGTCGTCTCTGGTGGCGAGATCGATCTCACCGAGACCGAAGCCGCTCAGTCGCGTGGCGTCGATCCATACCGTGTTCTTGCGTGAGGCGTCGAGCGCATCGCCGACCTTCAACGCCGTGGTGATGTCATCGACCGCGCCGATCACCACGTCGCTCGCAAAGGCGTCGGCACGGCCGATACCGGTGTATTGCCCCAGCGTCAGCGAGCCGGCGCGGGCGATGGCGAACTGGCTGAGCGCGTAACCGTCGGTGAGCCCGGACGGACGCGCCTGCGTCTGCACCGGGCCCGTGTAGACGTTGGCGATCACGTCACCTTCGAGTACGGCCGTTGGCGCGGAGATCGATAAACGGCCCGCATCGCGGCCGACGGTGTAGCCATTTTGCAGCACGCGCTGCGGCGCAATCAACGGGCTGGCATAGGACTCGGTCGTGTTCGCCCCCCAACGCGGGTGCGTCACGTCGAAGCCGGTGTACACGCCGGTGTAAATGACGTTCGCAGGCGCGGTGTTGGCGTTGTAGATCTGGCCGTCTGCACCGCGCAGCCACGTCTGATTCAGGAAGCCGGTCTGCACATCGAGCGAGCCGCCCGAGAGGTTGATGGCCGCCCCCGCTTGCGTGACGACTTCGCTGCCGCCGAGCGTGACCGTGCCGCCCTGTGCCGCCCATTCCCCGATGCGATGCGCCTGATTCGACAGATAGCCACCGACTTCGAGCAGGCCGCCAGGGGTGTACCAGCGTTCATTGGCGTAGCCGCCCACGGAGGCGGGCACATAGACCAAACGGCGGCGATCGATCCAGACGTTCGCGTTGTTCAGCGCGGCGTTGTCGCGGTTGCCCGGCGCGTCGCGTTGCTCGTTGCCCTGAACGTTGATCTTCACGTTGTTGCTGTCCATCGACAACGCGACACCCACCGCCCCCGACACATCGAGCTGCGCGCGATTCGCCACAAAGCTGCGTCCGGTCGCACTCACCGCAATTTGCCCGCCGGTCGCAAGTGTGAGCGAATCGCTCTGGAAGTCGACGTTGCCGCCGCTCACGATCTCCACGCGCGACTGATCGCGGCGATCCGAGAGTCTCGACAGGTTGTCGAACAGTCCGCGCGACATGTTTGCGCGCAGAAGGTCTTGCGCGGCGGAATCCTGAATGAGCGCCGTGCGCTGGCTGTCGAGCGCCGTTGCGCCGTTGTCGCTGATGAGCACCGATGTCAGCGCGCCGCTGCCCAGCGTCACATTGCCCAACGCGTCGCTCGCCGAGTTCAGCAAGTGGATCGTGCCACGCATGTTGACCGTCGTTGTCGACACGGCCGTGCCCAACTGCTGGACGTCACGGCCCGCCATCGTGATGTCGCCCTCGGGCGACATCAGCAAGCCCGTATTGACCACCTTGCCCGCCGTGCTTTGCGCAACGAATTGCGGCGAGATCTCGTTGCCGCGAGTGGTCGACGGCGTGTTCGCATCCGTGCCGACGCCCTTGCGAATCACGAAGCTGTCGCCTGCGGCGAGTGTCACCTGTCCCTGCGGCGTGACGATCGTGCCGGCGTTGCTCACCTGCCGGCCGAGCATTAGCACGTAACCGCCGCCTTGCGTGACCGACGTCGGCGAGCGTGTCGTGATATTGGCCCCCGCCTGCACCTCGATGTTGCCCAGCGCATCGGTGAAACTCGGCGTCGTGCCGTTGGCACCGTATAGGCCGCCGGTCTGGAATTGCGCATCGGTCATCTTCGCCGCGGCCACGACCAGATTGCGGGTATCGACCTGACTCGTGCCACCGAAGATCACGCCGTTGCGGTTCAGGATCAGCACCGTACCGTCGCCGTGAATCTGCCCCTGAATCTGGCTCGGACGCGCCTGCGGATCGTTCACACGATTGAGTACCGCCCAGTCGCTTTGCTGCGCGAAGTTGACCGACGTATTGCGGCCGACGTTGAACGTCTCCCAGTTCAGAATCGCCTTGTCGGCCGTTTGCTGGATGTTGACGTTGGTCTTGCCGTTCGATGTGGTCTGTGTCGGCGCCTGCGCGTTGATCCAGCCTTTGGTCAGGCTGTTGGTGTCGACCTTCAGGCCGCCTTCGCTCAGGCCGTCGGGGATCGTCGCGTCGCTGTTTGCCGCTGCCGTACGCGCATTCGCCTGCGCGGCCTGCATCGCCGCGATGTTCTGTGCCGCCGTGCTCAGGTTTGCGATCGAGCGTTGCAGTTGGGCGTTCGCCTGCTGCTGTTGCGCCGACGGGTCCATGAGCGACGTGACCGGCATGCCGTTGGGCAGACGCCCCGTTTGCGATGCGCTCGCCTGTGCAGCGCCGCGCGCGGCGAACCACGCGTTGCTGAAGGCTTGTTGCGCGTGTGCGGCCGACGATGCCATCAGTGTCAGGGCGACGGCCTGCACAATCGGTGTGCGATGCAGATCGCGAATGACGCGCCCCAACCGGCGACGTTGACGCCGACGTGGCAAGTCGATGGAACTATCGAAAGCGGGCGTTGCGGGCGAGACGAAAGGGTTCGGTTGCATGTCGGATGTGCAGTGGCAATCGGTTAGCGGCCACCACCATCAGCGTGATGCAAGCGGCCTTCCCTTTGATGACGACGCTCACTTTCGAAACCCGCAATGCCTTCCCTGAAAAAATTCGTTAACCGTGTCTTGCGTGTATTTCGTGTCTTCGCAACCGGCCCCGGCACGCCCACGGCGGCACGCGTTCAGCCCACCACGACGATGCCGCCGGGCAGTTGCGTCACCCGTGCGCCGAGCACTTCCTGAATCTGCGCGAAGATTTCGCCAAGGCGGTCGATGCGGAACCGTCCGCTCAGACGGCTCTGCGCGAGATGCTTGTCGAATACCATCACATGACCCGAGCGATAGCGATTGATTTCGCCAATCACGTCGGCCAGCGGCGTATCGCGAAACACGAGCACGCCGGCACGCCATGCCGAAACGACTGCCGTATCGACGGACGTGGCATGTCCCAGACGACCGCCCTCGTAGACCACCTGCTGACGCGCCGCCAATTGCACACTGCTGCCGCCGACTTCGACGCGCACGTCACCCGACACGCAGGTCACACACACGCGCGTCTCGAGATTGCGCACCTCGAAGTTGGCTTGCGTGCCGGTGGTTCGTCCGCCGCTGGCGGCCACGACGAACGGCGCCGCGCTACGCGAGTTGTCGACGGCAATCTCGCCATCGAGCAGGTCGACGCCATGACGCGCCGTGCCTGCGCTGTCCTTGTCGAGCAGCGCAACGCTCGTGCGCGTGTTGAGATCGACGGTGACCTGATTCGCCAGCGCAATCTGACGCTGCTCGCCAGCCGACGTGCGGTAGTCGGCGCTCGCCATGGAGGTCATGGCGCCCCAGAAGCCCGCCGGGGCAACCACCGCGGCCCCGATGCCTGCCGCCGACGCCAGCGCGCCGCCCAGAAACACGCGGCGCCCTGCACGCGCGGGGCGCGCCGCACGACGCACGTCGGCACTGGCGCGTGCGCGCACCATCTCGCCGGCGGGGCCGAGATCGCGCCAGAGCCGGCGAGCCTCGGCAAAGGCGGCGGCGTGAGCCGGACTCGCGTCGCACCATTGCTTGAGGGCTTGCGCGTCTGCCACAGTGGCCTCGCCGGACGTGAGACGTCGCACCCAGGCGTAGGCATCACGCTGCAAGGCACGCGTCGTCGCGGATCGGGTCGAGCTATCAGGTACTGCCTTCATGTCGGATGTGTCTGTCAATCCTCTGCTTGCGGCGCCGCCCGGCATGTCCTGCCTTGCCGGCGGCGATTCTGCCCGCTTGGGGGCGGTCATAATCTCATGACGTTTCCCGTCATCGGTTTCCGCAATATTTTCTGAAATTTTTGCTTCCGCTTCGCACGATCGTCACGCGATCGTGGCGATCAGACCGCTCATGGCGTCCCGGTCGCTACCGTTCACTACATCCGTTATCTCTCGACGTGATCGGCGCAGAACTCCTGTGCCCGCTTCAGCTCCAGTTCCACAAGCCGCAGGGAAATCCCGAAGCGCTGCGCCACCTCTCGCTGGCCGAGGCCGTCCAGTCGCACGGCAAGCAGAATGTCTCGCCGCCGCTTGGGCATCTGCTCAAGCACGCGCACCAGTGCATTGAGATCGGAGTTGGCCTCGGCGATCTGTGCCGGGCCCGGCTCGGGGCTCACCAGATCCAGCATCGCTTCGACCTCACCTACGCTCAACCGGCGATCCTCGGCGCGCTGCTTGTCGATGGCGGCGTGATAGGCCATGCGGTACAGATAGGCGTCGGGGTTGCGCACCGAATCGATGTTCTCGGCGCTCTCCAGGCGCAGCCACGTGTCTTGCAACGCGTCGCCCGCCAGATCGGATGACCCCAGCTTGCGCGAGAGCAAGGTCTTGAGTTGTCCGTAGCGTTGAACGAGCCGTTCGCGCAGCGTAGCGCGCGCGCTATCGGCCATGCTGTCCTCCGCTCATCGACGGATCGTTCGCAGGCGCGCATGCCCAGTTGCGGCCTGACGCTCTCGGCAGTACCACGAACGTAAACGGCTGCGCTAGCGTTGGCGGTACGGGTTCGCCGACGCGCGTGCCTTGCAGCGACGAGATGACCAGCGCGTCGACCGTCTTATCGCCACTTGAGCCGAGCAGCGTCACCGGGCCGATCTCTCCGGACGCGTCGATCCACAGGCGCAGCGCAATGCGCCGCGTGCCCTGCGCCAACATCGGCTGTGCGCAAAAGGCGTCATGCACACGCGTCTGGATGAGTCCAAAGTAGCGACG